>Ga0307479_10003604_pt1 | contig 14123 bp, 9 predicted proteins | sample atmos_gasesECM4C_FD_203743 | JGI IMG/M metagenome (GOLD analysis project Ga0307479, IMG submission 203743) | Hardwood forest soil microbial communities from Morgan-Monroe State Forest, Indiana, United States - atmos_gasesECM4C_515 | ecosystem: Environmental > Terrestrial > Soil > Temperate...
GATCCTCGACGCGCCAGCCGCGGTGCGCGGCGAGGTCGTCGAGCGCAGGCCAGGGACGGCCGTCGCTCGCCGTGGTCACCACCGCGGTGGCGCCTATGGCGGCGGCGACGCGGCGCGCCAGCTCGTGGCCGCCACCCGTGTGGGCGCCGGCCAGGGGCACGGCGAAGCGGCCGCCGTCGTCGACGGCGACGACGCTGGGATCGCGCAGCTTGTCCTCGAGGTGCGGAGCGGCGAGACGCACCGCGGCGCCGGTGGCCATCACCAGCACCACGCCGCCCGCCTCGCCCATCAGCCGGGCGACCACCGCACGCGCAGGCGCCGTCTCAGCAACGGCGTTCGGGTGCGTGGCAGCGAGTCGCGCGGGGAGGTGCACGCGCGCTTCGGGGAGCGCCTCACCGATGCGCTGGGCGACGGCCGCCCCGGCGGCGGTGAGTGCGTAGATGACAACTCTGTCCCGATCTCGCGCGCCACTGAACACCTCACCGCGCGGACGAAACACATGAGCATGCTCCGGGCTGTACAGCGACGAGCGCAGCCGCGTCGAGGCGCCGGCGAACGCCGGACCGACGAGCACCAGCGCGTGCCGCCGCACGCCCATGTCGCGCAGCCGCTGCTCGACCTCGGCGACGGTGCCGGCGCTGATGCGCTCGTCGGGCCAGGACAGCTTCTCTGCGATCACCGCCGGCGTGTCCTCCGCGACGCCGCCGTCGCGCAGCGCGGCCACCAGCTCCGCGCCGTAGCCCGCGCTGAGGAAGATGCACAGCGACACACCGGGACGCGCGTGGGCGCGCAGGTCCTGTCCCTCGGGCATCGGCGTGCGCCCGGCGACGCGGCAGAAGACGATCGACTGGGTCACCCCGGGAACGGTCATCTCGCAGCCCAGCGCCGCCGCCGCCGCCATCGGTGAGGGCACTCCGGGGACGATCTCCCAGGGAACGCCCGCGTCGTCGAGCCGTGCCAGCTGCTCGGCGACCGCGCCGTACACACCGGGATCGCCGCTGTGCACCCGCGCGACCACCATGCCGTCGCGCGCCGCATCGACCATGCGCTGCACGATGGGGTCGAGGGTCATGCCGCTGGTGCCGCGCACCTCGGCGGTGTCGCTCACCACCTGCAGCAGGCGTGGATCGACGAGCGAGTCGGCGTAGAGCACGAGCCCCGCGCAGGTGAGGACGCGTCGGGCGCGCACCGTCATCAGGTCGGGATCACCCGGCCCCGCACCGACGATGTAGACGGTCCCGGGTTGCGGCGTCCACTCAGCGGCCATCGCCACTCCCCAGCAATGAGGACACCTGCAGTGCCGCGATCGGGTTGCGGCGCAGGATCACCAGCGACATGTAGTCGTCGGGATCGCCTGCGTCGGCGAGCCGGTCGTGCACCTCCTCGCCGTCGAGGCCGACGCGGCGGACGTACTGCGTCGACCAGCCACGCGCGACTGTCTGGGTCAGCGCGTTGACGCGCTCGTGGTGCCGGCCCGCCTTGAGCAGCACCAGGACATCGGAGGAGGCGACGGCTGCGTGCAACGCGTCGTCGTCCACCCGTGCGAGGGGAAGAACCGTCAGGCGTTCCGCGCCCAGGGCAAGTGGCGCGCGCGCAGCCGCGGCCGCACCGCTCATGGCGTTGACTCCCGCGATGACGTGGACCGGAGTCGCCGGGCGCTGCTGGAGCACCGCCGTCGCGGCGTAGACGAAGGTGCTGTAGAGCAGCGGGTCGCCGTCGGTGACGAAGCCCACCGACGCACCCTCGTGCAGCGCGGCGAGCAGCGGTGCCACCCGCGCCGTCCAGCCTTCCAGGATCTCGTCGGTGTTGGCGGGCATGGCGCTGGGCAGCTCGAGAAGCCGCTCGGTTTCGACCAGGTCTGCGACGATGCTGCGCGCGATGCCCTGCCCGCGTTCGCGGCGCGGCGCGGCGACGACGTCGAGTCGCTGCAGCAGCGCGGCGCCGCGCACGGTGAGCAGCCCGGGATCGCCGGGGCCGACGCCGATGCCGTACAGCGCACCGGGATGGGGATGGTCGCCGAGCAGCGCGGTCGCAAAGGCATCGAGGGACTGCGGCTGCGTCACCGCGGCGCCTCCGCACTCACCAGGAACACCGGGTCCTCTGCCTGCAGCCGCAACGACTTTCCCGCGTCGACGCCGCGCGCAACGTTGAGCGAGGTCACCTGCGGCGTCCATCCGCCCAACGTGGCGCGCGCGATCAGCACGCCGTCGAGCGTCGCGAAGTGGGCGACGACGCGTCCTCCCGGACGCAGCCGCTGCCGCACCACGCCGAGGACCTCACCGAGCCGTCCGCCGTGCCCGCCGACGATGACGCGGTCGGGATCGGGCAGCGCCGCCAGGGCCTCCGGCGCGTCGCCCTCGACCACGGTGACGGCGCCCCGTCCGTGCGAGGCGACGTTGGCGCGCAGGTGGGTGAGCTGTTCCGCGTCGCGTTCCACCGCGTAGACGCGCGCGCCAGGTGCGAGCCCCGCGGCCTCGATGCCGATCGACCCCGAGCCGGCGCCGACGTCCCAGATCACCGACGCGCCCGACGGACGCAGCAGCGACAGTCCCACCGCGCGCACCTCCGCGCGGGTGATCATGCCGCGGGCGTGGGAGTAGTCCGCCTCGGGACGTCCGAAGTCGCGCAGCGGCACGGTGGTGGCGGCGGCCGGGTCACGGTCGAGGATGACGACGCTCATCGGGTCGAAGTGCCCGCCCGCGACGCCGCCGAGCCGCGCGTCCACGACGCGCTCGACGGGGCCGCCGAGACGTTCGGCGACGACACAGCGGCAGTCCTCCATGCCGTTGTCGATGAGGGCCTGGGCGACGCGCTGCGGTGGGTTGTCGGGACCGCAGAAGATGGCGCTGACCTGGGCGTCGAGCGCGTGGGGAATGACCGGCGCGAGCGGGCGGCCATGCGCGCTGAGGATGCGCGCGTCGTCCCAGGGCACGCCCGCGCGGGCGAAGGCGACCTGCACCGACGAGGTGGCCGGGATGACGGTGACCTGCTCGCGCCCCAGGCGGCGGACCAGGGTCGCGCCCATGCCGAAGCAGAGCGGGTCGCCGGTGGCCAGCACCACCGCCTGTTCGCCGGCACCGCGCGTGCGCAGCCGTTCGACACACGCGTCGACGTCGCCGACGACGATGCGCTCCTCGCCGTGTGGCGCGACGTCGTCGAGGTGTCGCTGCGCACCGCACAGCAGTGTTGCCGTGTCGATGGCGGCGCGGCCGCGCGGGTCGACTTCATCCATGCCCGACGGTGGGACGCCGACGACGACGATCACAGGGGCAGTCGTCACGACTCGGCACTCCCCAGAAGCTCGCCCGAGTCGGGATCGAAGCACCATGCCTCGACGCGCACCGCGCCGCCGGTGCGCTCGCTGCAGCGCTGCGCCGCAGCGCGACACAGCTCGTCGAAGAAGCGGCTCAGCCCATGCTGCAGCGCCATCTCCTGCGCATGCCGCGCCGTGTTGGCGTGGCGCATCTGCTCGACCAGCGCGTCGTCGGCACCGGCGCGCCGCGCGACCGTCGCCAGCATCTCGGGGTCGACGCCACCACCGGCGACGTGCAGCTGGAACTGTCCCTGGGCCAGCTTGGTGAGCTTGCCGACCATGCCCGCCAGCGTCACCTCGCGGATGCCGTGCTCGCGTGCTTTGTCCAGCGCGTGTCCGGCGAACTCGCCCATCTCCACGAAGGCCATGTCGGACAACGCCGGCAGCCGCTTGCGCGCGTACGCCTCGCTGCGCCCGCCGGTGCTGAGCACCAGGTGGGTGACGCCGTTGGCAGCGGCGACGTCGACCGCCTGCACCACGCTCGCCCGCCACGATGCCGTCGAGAACGCCTCGACGATCCCGGTGGTGCCGAGGATGCTGATCCCGCCGACGATGCCGAGCCGCCCGTTGAGCGTCTTGCGTGCCATCTCCTCGCCACCGGGGACGGCGATGGTGACGCTGACCCCGCAGCCGCGCCGCGCGGCCTCGTCCAGCGCCGGCTGCGCGGCGTCGCCGATCATCCGCCGCGGCACCGCGTTGATGGCGGGACCGCCGACGTCGAGGCCGAGCCCGGGCAGCGTCACCGTGCCGACGCCGCCGCCGCCGCGCAGCTCGAGGCCCGGCGATGTGCGCCAGGCGACCGTCGAGGTGAGCCGCGCGCCGTGGGTGACGTCGGGGTCGTCGCCCGCGTCCTTGACGACGACGGCGCGCGTCCAGCCCTCGCCGCTCGCCGTCTCGGCGACGTCGAAGGTGTGCTCGAAGCCCGCCGGCAGCGGGATGGTCGCGGTGTCGCGCGGCCTGCCGTCGACGAGGTGGAGGCTGGCGGCGCGGGTCGCGGCGGCGCTGCACGCGCCGGTGGTGAAGCCGGTGCGCAGCCCACGCTTGCGTCGCGGTGCAGGTGTGTAGCCCTCCTCGTCGGCGCGTGTCGCGCCCAGGACGGCCTCGGGAAGTCCCTGCGGGGTGGTCACAGCAGCGCGCACGCGTTGACGGCGGCGGCCGCGACGGCGGAGCCCCCTCGCGTGCCGCGCACGGTGACGTACGGCAGCGGGGCGGTGTCGACGAGCAGCTGCTTGGCTTCTTCTGCCGCGACGAGCCCGCACGGCGTGGCGATCAGCGCCGCCGGTTGGGGCGCGCCGTCGGCGAGGGCGTCGAGCAGCGCGAGCAGCGCTGTGGGCGCGTTGCCGATGACCACGACGGCGCCGTCCCACTGGGCTGCGAGGGCGAGCAGGCCGCGGGCGGTTCTGGTCGACGCGTGGGCGGCGTCGCGGGTGGCCGCGCTGAGGTGGCGGTCCGGCAGCGCGGCGCCGGCGGCATCCTGCGCGCAGACGAGCGCCGACCCGTGACGTTCGACGGCGCTGCGCACACCCGCGGCGACCATGGCCACGTCGCAGACCACGGTCGCGCCCCGGTGCAGCGCCGCCTGGGTGGCGGCGACGGCGCCGTCGTGGATGACGACGTCGCGCAGCAGGTCGGGATCGCCGGCGGCGTAGGCCATGCGCAGCGCCACGGTTGCTGCCGGTTCTGGCGGCAACACGACCGGCGAGCGCTCGCGCAGCCGCCGCAGGCTGAGCGGCGTGATCTGCTCGGGCGGCAGGCCGTGGGTGCGCAGGGCCAGGCCCTCCCCTGCTGAGCGGATCATCATCGCGCAGTCTCCAGCGCGCTTCGCACATGGTGGCGCTCGGCGGCGACGACCAGCCTCGCCGCGGCAGCGGGGACGCCGCAGAGGTGCAGGTGCACGTAGCTGGCCAGCACGTTGCCGCGTGCGTAGCCCTCGACGGTGTCGGTCTCGTCGAGGTGGTAGGCGGCGTTGCTGCCATCGATGTCCGGATCGGCGTGGGACCAGTGGAACTCGTGTCCGGTGGCGACCTCGCCGCTGCGCAGGATCGGCGAGTCGCGCAGGGCGTGCGCGGTGCGGTAGCCGAGGGCGCGCCGGCTGCGCGCCATCCGCGTTCCGTAGGGCAGGACGCTGCACATCGCGTGCGCGGTGCCGTCCTCGTCGGCGATGTGCGTGCCGAGGTACATCGCCCCGCCGCACTCGGCGACCACCGGCATGCCGCCGCCGACCGACGCGCTGACCGACGCGCGCATCGCCGCGTTGTCGTGCAGCACCGTGGCGAAGCGCTCGGGGAAGCCACCGGGCAGGATCAGCGCGTCGCAGTCGGGCAGCGCGGCGTCGGCGAGTGGGCTGAAGGGGATCAGCTCGGCGCCGCGCAGCGCCAGCAGGTCGAGGGCGTCTTGGTAGTGGAAGGTGAACGCCGCGTCCTTGGCGACCGCGATGCGCGCACGCGAAGGCGCGGCGGGCAGCGCGAAGGGATCGTCGCCGGATGCCGCCGCCGGACCACCCGGCTCCGCTGCGATGCGCAGCAGTGTGTCGACGTCGACGTGGCGCTCGACGGTGTTCTCCAGGGCCGTCACCCAGCGCGGCGCGTGGGCGCGCTCCTGCGGCGGGATCAGGCCCAGGTAGCGCTCCGGCAGGGTGAGCGCGGGGTCGCGTGGGATCGCGCCGAGGACGCGCAGGCCCACCGCCTCCACCGCGTCGCGCGCCGCCTGCTCGTGACGATCCGAGCCGACGCGGTTGAGCACCACACCGACGATGCGCACGCGCGGATCGAAGTGGGCGAAGCCCAGCGCCACCGCGGCGGTCGATCGCGCCGCGCGCGCTGCGTCGACGACCAGCACGACGTCGGCGTCGAGCAGCCGGGCGACCTCCGCGGTGCTGCCCTGATCGCCGCCGCCGAGGCGCCCGTCGTAGAGCCCGAGCACGCCTTCGACCACTGCCACGTCGGCGTCCCGCATGGCGCGTGCGGCGAGCGCGGTGACCGTGCGCACACCGCACAGCACCGTGTCGAGGTTGCGCGAGGCGCGACCGGCGACGGCGTTGTGGTGCAGCGGGTCGATGAAGTCGGGACCGACCTTGAACGGCTGCACCCGCAAGCCGCGACGGCGCAACGCGGCCATCAGGCCCAGCGCCAGCGTCGTCTTGCCCGTGCCGCTCGCGGTTCCCGCGACCACGATGGGACGCGGGTGGCGTGGCCTGCCGGCGGCGCTGAGAACGCTTTGTGCGGTGCTCGCCTCGACGCCGCGCTCGCCGCGGACGCGGGTGGCCACGTACGCGATGACCGCGGGATGCAGGCCGAGGTGATCGGCGAGGAGCAGCCGGAAGTCGGCATGGCGTGCCGCGAACTCGCACGCCTGCTCGCCGATGCGCTGGGCGATGAGCCCGGCGTTGAGCAGGTACGGCGCGACCACGGCGCTGCGCACTCCCCGCGCGTACAGCTCTTCAAGCGCCTGGTCCGTGGCGGGCGGCGACAGCGACGCGAAGGCGTGGACCACCGGACGCCCGTCGAGACGGTGCAGGCGCGCGCAGACGATGCCGGGCAGGCGCCGGTTGGCGTGCGCCGACGACGTGCCGCGCCCGGCCAGCACGATTGCCTCGGCGTGCATTCCGCTGCGAGCCTCGGCGGCGGCGATGCGCGCGCCAAGAGCGGCGATCAGCGGCGCGGCAGGACGCAGCAGCGGCATGCAGCGCCAGCGCACGTCGGGATGCAGCCGGCCGGCGCCACGGAGGATGACGCGGAGGTCGTCGCGCGCGTGCCCTGCGGGGAAGAGCAGGAGGGGGACCAGGCGGACCTCGTTGCCGCCACCGGCGCGCGCGTCGCTCGCGGCGTCGGCGAGCGCGGTGAAGACCGGTTGAAGGCCGTCCGCCGGGTATTCGATGACGCCGGTGCGCACCGGTGCTGCGTAGTCGCGGCCCACAGCATCGCGGAGGGCGCGCAGCTCGTCGCGGCCGCGCTCGTCCTTCGTGCCATGGGCGACCAGGACCACCGGCACCGCTGGCGCGCGCACCGTGGTCACGGGGCGACCGCCTCGTCGGGGACGCCGCGGGTCACCATGCGTCCCTCCAGCTCGGCGTCGATCTCAGCGGCGAGCAGGCGCAGGCGGCGCAGGCGTTCCTCGTCGGCGTCGCCCCAGAGCTTGCGCGCCGCGGCTTCGAGGAGGCGCTCGGCCATCGCCTTGAGCGCCCACGGGTTGGAGCGGCGCAGGAAGTCCTGCGAGGTCTCGTCGAACAGGTACTCGTCGGCGACCTGCGCGTACATCCAGTCGTCGACGACCCCCGCGGTGGCGTCGTAGCCGAACAGGTAGTCGACGGTCGCCGCCATCTCGAACGCGCCCTTGTAGCCGTGGCGCCGCATCGCCTCCATCCACTTCGGGTTGACGACGCGCGCCCTGAAGACGCGCCGCGCCTCCTCGTCGAGCAGCCGCACCCGCGCCCGCGACGGGTCCGCGGAGTCGCCGAAGTACGCGCGCGGCGCCGTCCCGGTGAGGGCGCGGACGCAGGCGATCATGCCGCCGTGGTACTGCAGGTAGTCGTCGCTGTCGAAGATGTCGTGCTCGCGGTTGTCCTGGTTCTTGATGGCGACGGCGATGCGCGAGAAGTTGCTGCGGAACTCCTCCTCGGCGGCGACGCCGTACTGCGTCCGTGTATATGCGTACGAGCCCCAGGCGGTGTAGACGGCGGCGATGTCGGCGTCGTCGCGCCACGCACCCGAGTCGAGCAGCGGGAGAACGCCGGCGCCGTACGCGCCGGGGCGGCTGCCGAAGACGCGATACGCGGCGCGGTCCATCGCGGTTGCCGCGTCGATTCCGGATGCGACCATGCGCCCCGCTTCGGTGCGCACCCGGGCGGCGATGGGATTGCTCTCGTCGGGCTCGTCCAGTGCGGCGACCAGGCGGACGGCCTCGTCGAAGAGGTGGATCAGGTTGGGAAAGGCGTCGCGGAAGAAGCCGCTGACCCGCAGCACGACGTCGACGCGGGGGCGTCCCAGCTCGGTGAGCGGGGTCACCACGAGGCCGGAGACGCGGCGGTTCTCCCGTGTCCAGGTGGGTTGGACGCCGAGCAGGGCGAGGGCCTGGGCGATGTCGTCGCCGCCGGTGCGCATCGCGGAGGTGCCCCAGACGACGATGCCGACGGTGCGCGGTGCGGTTCCCGTTTCCGCTGTGTGGCGTTCGATGACGGCGTCGGCGAGCTGGGTGCCGACGCGCCACGACGTCTCCGTGGGGAGGGACTTGGGGTCGACGCTGTAGAAGTTGCGGCCGGTGGGGAGGACGTGGGTCATGCCGCGGGTGGGTGCGCCGGAGGGGCCGGCGGGGATGTAGCCGCCGCGGAGGGCGAGGAGGAGGTTGGTGATCTCGTCTGAGGTGCGGCGGATGGCGGGCCAGAGCTTGGTGCAGAGGTTCTGCAGTGCGCGCTCGGCGTTGTCGGCGCCGGGGCCGCTGCACACGGCGCGCACCAGGCGGCTTGCGGCCTCGGAGTCGAAGTCGGCGGCGGCGAGTTGCGCGATGAGGTCGCGGGCCATGGCGTGCAGCGCTTCGACCAGGTCGCCGGCGACGCGTGGTTCGCCGTGGAGCCACGGGAGGAGCGCCTTCGGCGCACGGCCCACCCGCCCGCCCTCCATCGAGCCGCTGCGCGGCGAGGATGGACTCGCGTGCGCGGCGTCCCCGTCGGGAGCAGGCTCCGTGAGCGGCGCTGCGGCAAGTACATGCGGCGCAAGAGGAGCCCCGCGGTCGCCGAGCAACGCGTCGTAGTCCACCCCGCAGGCAACCGCCAACGCCTCCGCCAACCCCGGCACCCCATCGTCCGTGGGCCGCGCAAACGCCACCATCATGTCCACCAGCGCCGCCCCCTCCGGCGCACTCCCCAACACATGCAACCCGTTGCGAATCTGCGCATCCTTGATCTCGCACAGGTACCCATCCATGCGCAGCAGGAACCCGTCGAAATCGGACGGCCGCCGCTCCTCCCCGAGGTCGCTGTCGAGATGCGCCGACCGCACCGCCTCCCAGATGCGCTCCTGGATCACCGGCAGCTTCTCGGGATCCAGCGCCTGCGCCTGGTAGTACTCGTCCATCAGCTGCTCGACGGCGATGATCGGCCCGTAGGCGTCGGCGCTGCTCACCGGCGGGATGAGGTGGTCGATGATGCACGCGTGAGCACGGCGTTTCGCCTGCGTCCCCTCGCCGGGATCGTTGACCACGAAGGGGTAGAAGAAGGGCAGGTCGGCGATGCACAGGTCGGGGAAGCACGCCGCGGAGAGCCCCAGCGCCTTGCCCGGCAGCCACTCCATGGTGCCGTGCTTGCCCAGGTGCACGACCGCGTCGACGCGCAGCTGGTCGCGGAGGAAGCGGTAGAAGGCGAGGTAGTGGTGGGGCGGGGGGAGGTCGGGGGAGTGGTAGATCGCCGCGGGGTCCTCGCCGAAGCCGCGCGGTGGCTGGATGCAGACCAGCACGTTGCCGAACTCCAGGCCCGCAAAGGCGAGTCCGCCGCGGTGGTGGTAGAGCGTTCCGGGTGGGTCGCCCCACACGCGACGCATCTGTGACGCAGTTTCGGTCGCGATCGTCGCGAACCATGACGCGTAGTCGGCGGTGGAGGTCCAGCCCACCGCGTCGTCGAGCTGCGCGGCGGTGAGGTACTCGCGGTCGTAGCCGCCGCGCGATAGCAGTGTGTGCATCAGCGTGTCGCCGTCGCTCGGCAGCGGTGACGAGCCGAGGTCGTAGCCGTCCTCGCGCAGCGCCTGGAGCACGCGCACCGCCGACGCCGGCGTGTCGAGCCCCACCGCGTTGCCGACGCGCGCGTTCTTGGTCGGGTAGCTGGAGAGCACCACGGCCACGCGCTTGGCGGCGTTGGGCGTGCGCCGCAGCCGGGCGAAACGCACCGCGAGCGAGGCGCAGCGCGCGACGCGCTCGAGGTCGGGCACGTAGCGCGCCGCACCGTCCGCGTCGGTCTCCTTGAAGGACACCGGCACCGTCACCAGCCGCCCGTCGAACTCGGGCAGGGCGACGTTCATCACGACGTCGACGGGGGCGAGCCCCTGCGTGCTCTGCTCCCAGCGCTGCCGCGAGGAGGTCACCGCGATCGCCTGCAGCACCGGGACGCCGAGGCGCTGCAGCGCGGTCACCGACCACTCCGCCGCCACCTGCGGTCCGCTGGTGGGCAGCTCGCCCATGGCGAAGGAGAGCGTCGAGATCACCGCATCGCACGCGGTCGCGCCCGCCGCGTCGCGCAACCAGGCGAACGCCGCGGGTTCGCCGGAGTCGGATCGCAACGAGTAGCAGTACACAGGCAGCGCGCGCGCGCCGAGCGACTCCAGCGCCGCCACCAGGGCATCCACCACCGCCAGGTTGCCGCTCATCCAGTGCGCGCGGTAGAGCAGCACGGCGATCACCGGCCGCGGATCGTCCGCCGCGAGGTACGACTCCCACCACGCCGCCGCCGCCTCGTCGGACCGCGCCGCCGCCGGGTGATACCGCCCGTCCCACGGCAGCGCCCGCGGCGGCTCGCAGCCGTACGCCGAGCCGCACGTCGCATCGCTCAACAGCCGCAGCAGCTCCACCATGTTGCCGGCGCCGCCGTGCAGCAAGTACGCGAACCCGCTGCCGACGACCTCGGCGGACACCGTCGACACCGCCGACAGCTCCGCGTCTGGCTGCCGGTCGCCGGGCCAGGCCACCACTGCGACGCCGCGTGTGCGGCACAGCGCGACGACGCGATCGAACGCCGCCGGGATCGCCCGCCGCCCACCCAGCAGCCGCATCGCCACACAGCGCGCTCCCGCGTCGAGCAACGGCAGCAACACGGAATCGACCGCCGCCGCGTCCCAGGACGCGGGGTTGAACCCATGCACCGCGACGAAATCGTCGGGCAGCGAGGCGCGAGCGGCGCGCAGCGCCAGCAGCTCGGTGTCCGCCGTGGTGAGCAGGACGATCACGGCCGCGCCGCCACCATGATCGCCAGCGGCGACAGCGGCGGCCCCACCCGCACCGGCTCCAGCACGTGCAGCGCAGCCCCGTTGAGCAGCCGCATCACCTCGCCGTCGGAGCGCATCCCCACGCCGTGGCCGTGCGAGAAACGCCGCACCAGCGGTGCCATGACGCCGCGTGAGAACACGTCGACGAGCAGCAGGTGTCCGCCAGGCTGGAGGACGCGCGCCACCGACCGCAGCCCGGCCTCCTGATCGTCCCAGTGGTGGAAGCTGATGGTGCTCAGCACCACGTCGCAGGAAGCGTCGTCCAGCGGCAGGGCCGCGGCTGACGCCACCTCCAGGCGCACTCCGGCCAGCGCCGGCTTCTTCGCTGCCTCGGCGATCATCGCCGCCGAGGCGTCGACGCCGATCAGCGTCGCGTGCGGGAACTCCCTGCGCACCCGCGACAGGAGACGACCCGTGCCGCATCCGACGTCGAGCACGACCGGCGCCGCGATGTCACCCAGGACGCGCCGCAGCACATCGACCACCTGGCCGTGCACGCGATCGAAGAAGGCGCGCTGCATGAAGCTCTGGTCGTACGTCGGCGCCCAGGAGTCGAAGTCGCCGTGCTGGTCGCTGGGATGCCCGAGGTGGAGGCGACGCGCGCGAGGCATCAGAACTCGACGCCGCGCTGCGCGGGGATGCCCGCGCCGCGGTAGTGGTGCTTGATCTCGCGCATCTCGGTGACGCAGTCGGCGGCGTCGATCACCGACTGCGGCGCGCCGCGTCCGGTCAGCACGAGGTGCAGGTCGTCGGGCTTGGAGTGGATCAGCGCCACCACGTCGTCCTCCGAGACGAGCCCCGCGGTGATCGAGCCCAGCACCTCGTCCAGCACCACCACGCGGTACCGCCCGCTGGACACCGCCTCCACCGCGCTCTCCCACGCGTTCCGCCCCGCCTCCAGGTGCTCCTCCATGGGAATGGCGTGGTCGCGCAGCGATTCGATGGTGAAGCCCCGCCCCTCCGCGGCGATCTCGACGAGTGGCAGGGCTTCGAGGAAGGCGGTGCGCTCGCCCGTCTTCCACGACCCCTTGATGAACTGGATGACCCGCACCGGCATGCGATTTCCCGCGGCGCGCAGGGCGAGTCCCATCGCCGCGGTGGTCTTGCCCTTGCCGTTGCCGGTGAACACCAGGGTCACCCCCCGGCGGTTCTTCTTCAGCTCCGGGTCCATGCCAGGCTCTCCCTCTTTCGCGAAGGTGTGCGAGCTGGCCCTGCACCACCGGTTTTCTGGCTTCCGCCCCGAGGGGGCGGCCACAGTAGCGCGACTGCGCCGGACTTCGACCGGCTTGCCCGGACGGCGAGGGTGGCGGCCATCGTACGCCGAAGCCCAGCCGTTTCGCGGCACGAAAAAAGGGCGAGAGCACGAGGCCCTCGCCCTTGTGAACTCACGAGAAAGCGCTCAGGCGCAGCCCCACTGGTGGGCCTGGCCGTGGGCCAGCATCTTGGCGGTGATGTTCGCCTGCTGGACGGGGTCCCAGATGTCGGTGCCGCCGTTGGCGCGGAACGTCGACATGAGGAACTGGAAGAGGCCGTAGTACGGGCCTGCCGGGTTGTACGCGTGCGGGTTGAGACCGGACTCGCACTGCGCGATCTTGAGCATCCACGGGTAGGAGACGCCGTTGGCGGCGGCGGCCGCCTGGATGATCGCCTGGATCGACCCTGGCGCGGGCGGCGGGCCGGCGGGGATCGCGGCCGCGGAGACGCGCGCCGTGGGCTGCGGGGTCGGCGCGGGTGTGGGCGCCGGGGTGGGCGTCGGCGTCGGGTCCGAGAACTGCAGCTCGGGGTCGTGGACGGCGACGACCTTGGCCACGCGGTCCGCGTCCGCAGGGGCGGACGTGGCCAGCGCGCCAGCCGGCCGCGTGATGACGGCGACCGGCGCGTGGCGACCGGCGGCCACCACGATCGGGCTGATGACCAGGACGGCGAGGCCAAGGGCCACGCCTCTCAGTCTTGTCGGCAACCGCAAATAGGATCCTCCTGTCTTGTGAGTCGACGAACCAGGGTTCGCCGTCCCGGCGCCACGCCGCTCGGTGCTGCGCATGAGCACCGGGACACAGTGCGCTCGGCTGTTCCACCGCGTGGTCCGGGGCGGTGGGTCGCGGTGCCCTGGGCCGGCTGCGGCCGCATGGGCGTCGAGGCTGGATCGGATGCGGGGTCCGACCGCGACCGGGGCACCCTACCACACCCGAACCCGTCATTCGCAACTCGGCGGGGAGCCGGAACTGCCAGAATTGACACCCACGTCAACCCGGGAGAGCCAGGCAATGCCGTTCACCGCCGAGCACGACGCCCTGCGCGAGTCGATCCGCGAGTTCGTCCTCAAGGAGCTCCGTCCCCACGCCGACGAGTGGGAGGAGGCGGAGTACTTCGCCGACTGGGTCTTCCCGCGGATGGGCGAGCTGGGCCTGCTCGGCCTGCGCTACCCGGAGGAGTACGGCGGCCAGGGCGGCGACTACTTCAGCGCCCTGGTGCTCGCCGAGGAGATGGCCCGCTGCGGCAGCGGCGGCGTGGGCATGGCGGTGTCCGTGCAGACCGAGATGGCCACCCCGCCGATCTTCCAGTTCGGCACCGAGGCACAGAAGCAGAAGTACCTGGTTCCTGCCATCGCCGGCACGAAGGTGGCGGCGCTGGGCATCACCGAGCCCGACGCGGGCAGCGACGTGGCCAACGTCCGCACCCGCGCCGAGAAGGTGGACGGCGGCTGGCGGATCAACGGCAGCAAGCTGTTCATCACCAACGGGGTGCGCTGCGACTACATCGTCCTGGTGGCGCGCACCGGCCCGCAGGAGGAGGGCGCCAAGAACATCACCCTCTTCCTCGTCGACAAGGACCTGCCCGGCTTCACC
>Ga0307479_10003606_pt1 | contig 14118 bp, 7 predicted proteins | sample atmos_gasesECM4C_FD_203743 | JGI IMG/M metagenome (GOLD analysis project Ga0307479, IMG submission 203743) | Hardwood forest soil microbial communities from Morgan-Monroe State Forest, Indiana, United States - atmos_gasesECM4C_515 | ecosystem: Environmental > Terrestrial > Soil > Temperate...
CTCGTGAAGCAGGGAGACGCGCCTCGAGCCGGCGCGCTCGGCGCGCCGGCTCCGCCGCCGCCCGGAGGGGCCGCGGCCTGCACGCCGCGGCCGATCGCTCAGCGCCGCCAGTGGCCGCGCACGAAGTAGTGGCGGCCGCCGCGGAACTCGTAGTGGGGGGCGACCCAGCGCGCCTGGGGGTGGGGCGGGCGCTCCCAGCGGCCGCCTCTCCAGACGTAGTGCCGGACCCCGAGGTCCCAGTCCCAGTAGCCGCCGATCCAGACGAAGTCCGGACCCGGCGCCGTCACCACCACCTCTTCCTGCACCGGCGGGGGCGGGCCCTCCACCACGTACTCGCCTTCCACGCCCACTCCTACCGGCGCGACGTAGCAGCCCACCGCAGAAAGCAGCAGCGCCAACGAGCCCACGGCGAGCAGCAAGGTCCCGAGCTGGTTGGTTGATGGCTTGACCATGGCGATTGTCCTCCGCAGGCCCCGAGCGGAGGAACCGGCCGAGCGCCTGGGCACAGGTGCCGCCGCCGGCTCCTCGAGGCCGCCGTGTCGAACATTGCAAGGCGAATGCCGGGCGGCGCTCATGTCGCTCGGCGGCGCTCGGGCGGCGCGCCGCGCGCCGGCCCGCCCGGGTCCGCGGTTACGGGTAGCGGGGGCGCCCGCCGGACCAGGCGACCGGGTAGCGGGCGCAGGGTCCGGTGACGGGATCGGTGATGCGCAGCGGGTAGCAGGCGGGCGGGCCGTAGATGCCGTAGGGGTCGATGAAGTACCAGCCCTGATCGGCCGGATCGCGGTGGGCGAAGAAGACGTGGAGGTGCGTGTTGGGCCCGCCGGGCCCCCGTTTGCCGCCCGGTCCGGTGTCGCCGGCCCAGGCGAGGACCTGACCGGCGGTCACGTGCCTGCCGAGCAGGCTGGCGTCGATGGTCTGCGCCTCTGTCCCCCAGTGGCGGGGGTCGAGGCGGCGGCTCGCCGGGTCCTCGGTGCAGCCGGTGGCCAGGAGGTGGACGCGATAGGGGGCCATCTCCTTGTCGCCGGCCGGCGGGTGCGCCATCGTCTGCGACCAGGCCGCGTCGCAGTCGTGGCTGGCGCCGTCGCGCAGGTGCATGTAGATGGTGCGCCAGGCGTCGCCGACCCCGCCGGCGTCGTGGCTGACGATGATGGTGTTGCCGGACCAGGGGTCCCAGCCGAGGAAGATCACCTTGCCGGGCGCCGCGGCGCGGGCGGCGAAGGTCTGGGAGTCGTCGCGGCTGAAGTCGGCGGCGTGATGCCAGCTGCCGAGGCCGTAGAGCCAGACCCCGCGGCGCTTGACCGCCGGGTCGGAGAAGGGCAGGGTGAACGGCGCTTCGTGGAAGTCGAGCGCGGAAAGCCGCATGAAGTGCCGCGACCCGTCGCTCGCGACCGGCCAGTGGTAGACCACGGCGTCGTTCCCGCCCGGCGTGCCGCAGCTGCCGGGCGGGCCCTGGCAGTGGGTGGTGGTGGCGCGGATGCGGTAGTTGTAGGGCTTGGCGGCGACGACCTGGTTGGCGCAGGCGTCGCGACAGGCGCCGGGCGCTACGGCCAGGGCGATCAGCCGCTCCCCCTTGCCGGCCAGCTCGTGCCAGCGGGCGACGAAGCTCTCCCAGTCGCCGGTCCAGAGCGAGGTCGGGCCGCCGCCGGCGCGCCAGATGCCGGCGAAGCGGCGGCGGCCGCGGTCGTCGTCATAGGCGTCCACGTCCACGAGGTAAAGGCCCTGGCGTGCGAGCTCGGCCTGGCTGCGGGCCAGCCCGGGGCCGTCCAGGCCGGTGATCAGGTGGTGGCCGCCTTCACCGGCGCGCCAGACGGCGAGGAAGCGCAGCTTGCCGCGCTCCCGATAGGCCCTGATGCGGACGGCGCGCAGCCCGCGCGCGGCCAGCCGCTCGTCGTGGCTGGCCAGGGCCGGGCCGTCGAGATCCAGGTCGACATGCTGCACGCCCTGGCCGGCGCGCCACGCGCCCAGGAACTTGCGCACCCCGGCCTCGACCCAGGTGTCGAGGTCGACCAGCCGGAGGCCGTGCGCCTCGAGCTCACGGTTGCGGGCATGGAACGCCGCGGCGTCGAGCTCCGTCGCCAGCTCCTCCGCCTCTCCCCCCTCGCGCCAGGCGCCGACGTAGGCGCGCTGCTTGCCCTGGACGAAGGAGCGCACGGCCACCAGCCGCAGCCCATGCTGGCCGGCGTCATGCCACTTCCCCTGGAAGTCGCCCCAGTCGGCCAGCGACCAGAGCAGGTAGCTATCCGTGCCGCGGGTGAAGACGCCGGTGAACAGCGGCTCGGCGCCGAGCGGCGAGGCCCCGAAGGCGGCGAGCACGAGCGCCGCGACGCCGAGCGTGACGCCGGGGCGGCGGCGATCGATCGTCGTGACGGCGTCGTGCATGGCGCGCGGTCGGCCCGGGGGGCGCGGAGCAGGAGGTGGCGATGCTACCACGCCGGGCGCGGTCGCCTCGGCGTAGGCGAGAGCGGCGTAGGCGAGAGCGGCGTGCTCAGGGTCGGATCTCGACCGGCGTGCCTACCGGCACCAGGCGCCAGATCTCCTCGATCTCCGGGTCGGTCACGGCGATGCAGCCGCGGGTCCAGTCGCGCAGCCGGTGCGCGGGGCCGATCCAGCCATAGCCGTTGGGGAGGCCATGGATCATGATGTCGCCGCCCGGCGAGACCCCCGCTCTCCTCGCCCGCGCGCGGTCGGCCGCGCTCGGATAGGACAGGTGCAAAGCACGGTGGTAAGCGCTCTGGGCGCTGCTGCCGTCGATGCGGTAGCTTCCCTCGGGCACCAGGTCGTCGCCCTGGCGCAGCTTGCGCGCCAGGCCTCCCCTGCCGAGCGCGACACGGTAGCTCTCGAGCGCCTGCGTGCCGCGCCACAGGGTGAGCCGATGCTCGCGCTTGTCGACGACCACTCGGTCGGCGACGAGCCTGGCGCGCGGCGTCGTCGCGGCGCCCGCCGCCGCGCTCGGCCCTGCCGCCTCGGCGGCGGCCATGCCGACCCCGCGTCCGGCGGCCACGGGAAGCGGGACCAGCCGGACCAGCCGGACCAGTGGGACCAGCAGGACCAGCGGGACCAGGAGGACCGCGCCGAGCGCCGGCCGCGGCGTCCGCCCGCGGGTTTCCTGCCTGGCTCCGGTCGGCCCTGCGGCTGGCGCGCGTCGCATTTGCCTCATCGTAGCGCGAAGTCACGGCCCGCCGGCGACGGCGACGACGAGGTCGACCAGCGCCTCGAGATCCCGCAGGTCGGACACCTCGCCCGGAGAGTGGATGTAGCGGCAGGGCCAGGAGAGCGGCAGCACGGTGCTGTCGCCGGCCTGGAAGGGCACGCCGTCGTTGCCGCCAAACACCGCGCCGACCTGCAAGGCGATGCCGCGCCGCCGGCCGAGGTCGAGCAGCCGGGCGAGGGCCGCGCGCGGCGCCGCCGCGGGCAGCACCGCGCCATGGCCCAGCGGCAGGTAGGCCGTCTGCCGCGACTCCCTGGGGGAGTCGGAGGTGGGCAGGGCGTCCACCGGGTAGACGCGGCGGCGTCCGCCGAGCCGATTGGCGAGCGCCGCCGCGCCCCAAAACCCAACCTCCTCGCGGGCCGTCCAGGCGAAGGTGACGGCATGGCGGAGCCTCGCGCGGTCGAGGCGGCGCAGCGCGAGCAACAGCACGGCGGCGCCGCCGCGGTCGTCCAGGCTGCGCGCGGCCACCCGGTCGCGCCCCAGCCGCAGCAGGGCCTTCGGCATGGTGACCGCGGTCCCCGGCTGGATGCCCAGGGCGGCGACCTCGCCGGGTCCGCCGGCGCCGAGGAAGGCGGTGAGGCCGCCGGCGGGGGGGCGGCGGCGTGCGGCGGTCAGCCAGTCGGGGCGCGGCTCGAACACCGCGGCCACCGGTCCCCGCCGGCCGTGCACCAGCGCCGCCTGCCCCTCCCAGTACGAGTTGAGCAGGCCGCCCCTCGCCTGCAGCTTCAGCCTGCCGTCCGCCAGCACCTCGCTCACCCGGTAGCCGATCTCGTCCAGGTGGGCCATGAAGAGGAGCGGTTCGGGGTCGGAGGGCGGCCCGACCGTCACCGAGAGGTTGCCTGGCCACTCGACCACCGGCCGAGCCCACGACGGCAGCCGGGCGGCGACGGCCTCGCGCACCCTCGCCTCATCGCCGCTCACTCCGTACTGGCCGACGAGGGCCGCGATCAGCGCGGCGGTCTCGGCATGACGGGAGCCGGCGGCGTCGCCTCCCGCGGCGCCCGCGGCACGCGCGGGGAGCGCGGCACGGTCGGCCGCCACGCTGCCGCCGCCCGACGGCGGCAGGGGGAGCGGCAGGGGAGCCGGCCGCCCCCGGCCCGTGGCGGCGCCGCGGCCAAGCAGCGAGAGCATGGCGGCGGCGAGCTGCCGCATGTCGCCGAGCGCGACCGTTTCCACGAGGCTGTTGGGATAGCGGGCCGGCAGCCCCAGGTAGCCGATTCGCGCGGGATAGAGCGGCGTCTCGTCCGGCCGGAGCCGCGCCGCGAGGTAGGGCACCGCGCGCGCGCCGGGAATCCGGCCGGCGAGCGCGCCGGCGGCGAGCAGCCCGGTGCCGGGAGCCGGCAAGGGGACCGGGCGCGCGCCCCCTGCCTGCTCCTCCCAGCCGAAGCCCCAGCCGAGGACGACGAGCTCCGAGAAGGGACCTCGTTCCCGCAGCAGGCGATCGAGGCCGGCGCGCTGCATGAGGTCGCGAGCGGTCCAGGCGAAGACGGTCGTGCCGTGGCCGGGCGCGGGGTGCCAGCGGCGCGCGGCGTCGGCCGCGGCGAGGCAGGCGGCCTTGACCCGCGCCGAGGGACCCGCGACCAGGTCGCCGGCAAGGCGCTCCGGCCGGCGGTCGGCGGCTACCGGGTCCAGCGGCCGGATGCCGAGCGCGGCGACCTCGGCGGCGGTCTCGGCGCCGACGCCGACGAAGGCGTCGGCCGTGGAGAAAGGCGGCGCGGGAGTCGGCGCCGGCCTGCCGCGCCGTCGCAGCAGGTGGATCGAGCGAGCCGCGACCACCCCCGGCACCGCGCCGCGGGCGCCGGCGACCCAGACCACCTGGCCCTCGTGGGCTTGCGTCCAGAGCGCGCCGGTGGCGGGTATCGCGTCGCCGATCGCGGCGAGGCGCAGGTAGCCGTCGGCCTCGATCCGGCTGACCACGAACCCGGGCTCGCCCAGCGGGCAGACGACCAGGCGCCGCGGCTGCCCGCTCCCGAGGGTCACGGTGAGGTTGCCGCCCGCATCCGAGCGCACCGGCAGCCGCCTTCCCAGCCGCTCGCGGATGAACGCGGCCGCCGGCTCCTCCCGCCCGGTCACCGCCGCCAGCCGCAGGAAGGCCATCAGCTCCTCGCCGGGATCGGCGAGGCTCGCGGCCGGGGCGGGGCCGCGGTCGCCGCGGGCCTCGGCTGGCGCGCCGCGGCCCTCGGCTGGCGCGCCGCGAGCCGGCGCGGGCGCGGCGCGCTCCGCGGCCGCCGCCAGCGCGCACCACATGGCGACGGCCGCGCCGGCGCGTCGCCAACGCGCACCGGGCAGCGGGCCGGCGCCGCGCGTGTCGTCATGGAGCCGGGCGCCGCGGCGGGCGATGCTGAGCATGGGCGGCGGCATCCCCGGGGTCAGGGCAACCGCGGGATTATACGGCGCCGGACCGCGCGCCCGCGGCGCCGGCGACCCACACCGATCAGTGGTCCGTCTTGCCGGGTATCATGGTCGCGCCCCGGGGCTGACCCGGCTACTCGAGCGCGGAGCTCGTCCCGCGCAGGGCGGCGGCGATCTCGGGCAGGATCGCGGGGTCGTCGATGGTGGCCGGCATGCGGTACTCCTCGCCGTCGGCGATCTTCTTCATCGTGCCGCGGAGGATCTTGCCCGAGCGCGTTTTGGGCAACCGCTTGACCACCACCGCGACCTTGAACGAAGCCACCGGACCGATGCGCTCGCGCACCCGCTGCACGAGCTCGGCAACGAGGTCCGCGTCGGGGCGCTCGACCCCCGCCTTCAGCACCACGAAGCCGACCGGGACCTCGCCCTTGAGCGGGTCGGCGACGCCGATCACCGCGCATTCGGCGACGTCGGGGTGGCCGGCCAGCACCTCTTCCACGCCGCCGGTCGAGAGGCGATGGCCGGCGACGTTGATGATGTCGTCGGTGCGGCTCATCACGAAGACGTAGCCGTCCTCGTCCTTGTACCCCGCGTCGGCGGTCTTGTAATAGCCGGGAAACTGCGACAGGTACGACGACACGAAGCCCTCGTCGTTGTTCCACAGCGTCGGCAGGCAGCCGGGTGGCAGCGGCAGCTTCACCACCAGGTTGCCGATGTCGCCGGGCCTGAACGGCCGGCTCGCCTCGTCCACCACCTGCACGTCGTAGCCCGGCACCGCCCTGGTCGGCGACCCGTACTTGACCGGCAGGGCGCCCAGGCCGACGCAGTTCGCGACGATGGCCCAGCCGGTCTCGGTCTGCCACCAGTGGTCGAGCACCGGCCGCCGCAGGTGGCCCTCCGCCCAGTGCAGCGTGTCGGGATCGGCCCGCTCCCCGGCCAGGAACAGCGTGCGGAAGCGGCTGAGGTCGTACTTCCTGATGTGCTCGCCGTTGGGGTCCTCTTTCTTGATGGCGCGGAAGGCGGTGGGCGCGGTGAACATCGCCGCCACGCCGTGCTGGCTGATCACCCGCCAGAAGGCGCCGGGATCGGGCGTGCCGACCGGCTTGCCCTCGTACAGCACGGTGGTGCAGCCGTGGAGTAGCGGCGCGTAGACGATGTACGAGTGGCCGACGACCCAGCCGACGTCGGAGGCCGCCCAGTAGACCTCGCCGGGCTCGACCCCGTAGACGTTCTTCATCGACCAGGCGAGCGCCACCATGTGGCCGCCGTTGTCGCGCACCACTCCCTTGGGGACGCCGGTGGTGCCCGAGGTGTAGAGGATGTAGAGCGGGTCGGTGGCGGCCACCGGCACCCAGTCCGCCGGCCGCGCCGCCTCCATCGCGCGCTGCCAGTCGAGGTCGCGGCCGGCGACGAGCGGCGCGGACAGTTGCGGCCGCTGCAGGATGAGACAGTGCTCCGGCTTGCTCTTCGCCAGCCGGATCGCCTCGTCGAGCAGCTGCTTGTACGCCACGACGCGGCCGGGCTCCAAGCCGCACGAGGCCGAGATGATCAGCTTGGGCCTGGCGTCGTCGATGCGCGTCGCCAGCTCGGGCGACGCAAAGCCGCCGAAGACCACCGAATGGATGGCGCCGAGGCGCGCGCAGGCGAGCATCGCCACGACCGTCTCCGGCACCATCGGCATGTAGATGATGACGCGGTCGCCCTTGCCGACCCCGAGGGAGCGCAGGGCGCCGGCGCACCGCGCCACCGCGTCGCGCAGCTCGGCGTAGGTGAAGGTCTCCTGAGCGGAGGCGAGGGGCGAGTCGTAGATCAGCGCCGGCTGGGAGCCGCGTCCCGCCTCGACGTGGCGGTCGAGCGCGTTGTAGCAGGTGTTGGTCTCGGCGCCGGCGAACCAGCGGTAGAACGGCGCCCGGCCGGCATCGAGGACCCGCGCCCACGGCCGGGTCCAGTGGATGCTCCGGGCCGCCTCGGCCCAGAACCCTTCCGGGTCCTGCATGGAACGAGCGTAGGCTTCCGCGTAGCGGCTCGGCATCGTCTCCCCCCTCGGGGCGGCCTCCCCGGATCTGCCGCCGAATGTAGCCCCTGCGGCCGGCGCCACGCAAACCGCGGATGGTGGGTGATGGCCGGGACAGGGGGCCGCAGGGCCACTCCGCGGGGTAGGACGGCCAGCCGCGGCGTCTCGTGGCCTCAGCCGGCGGCCGCGGAGCCGGCGCCGGGCTCGCCGGAGCCGGCCGCGGCGGGGGTGCCGGAGCCGTCCGCGGCGGGGGTGTCGGGCCAGACGCGGTTCCGGCCCGCGCTCTTGGCGCGGTAGAGGGCGTGGTCGGCGGCCTCGACCAGTGTCTCGGCGGACTGCTCGTCGCCGGGGACGAGCGCGGCGACGCCGAAGCTGGCGGTGATGCGGCCGCCCGGCGTCGCGGCGTGCGGCAGGGCGAGCGCCTCGATGCCCCGGCGCAGCTCCTCGGCGACCCGCAGGGCGCCGGCCAGGTCGGTCGCCGGCAGCAGCACCGCGAACTCCTCGCCGCCGTAGCGCGCCACCAGGTCGCCGGTGCGGCGGACGGCCTGGTCGAGGTAGCGCGCCACCGCCCGCAGGCGCAGGTCGCCCTCGGGGTGTCCCTGGGTGTCGTTGAGCAGCTTGAAGTGGTCGAGGTCGAGCAGGATGAAGGCGACCGGCAGCTGCAGCCGGCGCGCGCGCACCCATTCCTCGCCGAGCACCTGCTGCAGGCGGCGCCGGTTGGCGATGCCGGTGAGCTCGTCGGCGCGCGTCAGCGCCTCGAGCCTGGCGTTGGCCGCCTCGAGCTCGGCCTGCGCGCGCCGCAGCTCCTCGACGTTGTGGCGCAGCTCGACCGTCTGCTCGGCGACCCGCGCCTCGAGCCGCGCCGCCCTCTGGCGCAGGGCGCGGCTGCGCAGGCCGGTGTAGGCGCGCACGCCGCCGATCGCCGCGGCGAGCAAGAGCGCGAACGTCCACGGCGCCAGGTACCAGGGCCGCCGCACGCGGAACGACCACGCGGTCTCTCGACTGACCTCGCCGTTGGGGCCGACGGTGCGCGCACGGAAGGTATAGGCGCCCGGCGGCAGCCGCGTGAGCTCGGCGAACGGGTCGACGCTCGCGCGGCCCCAGCCCGTGTCGATGGGGTCGAGCCGGGTCTGGTAGCGCAGGCCGGGTCGGAAGGACAGCGGTGCCAGCTCGAGGCGCAGGCGGCGCACGTCGGGCGGCAGCTCGGGCGCCGGCAGCGATTCCGGCGGGCGGCCGGGCGCGCCGCCGAAGAGCACGCTGCCGTCGCCGACCGTGATGCGCGCCAGGTGCGTCGCCGGCAAGGGCGGCGGCTCGCCCAGCGGCGGGCCGGCAAAGCGGTAGAGCCCGGCCTCGGTGATCAGCCACATGACGCCGTCGGGCTCGGCGACGAACTGGTCGAGATCGCGCACCGGCACCTCGACCAGGGAGCGCACCCGCGGCGCCCGGCCGCCGCCGCCGCGCCGCACCACCGTCGGCGGGCGGGTGCTCAGCCAGAGGTTGCCCGCGGCGTCCTCCGCGAGATAGTCGAAGGCGCCATGCCCGCCCAGGGGCGCCAGCGCCGGGTCCGCCACCAGGCGGGCGCCGGCCTCGTCGAGGCGCATCACCCTGCCGTCGTGGACCGCCAGGATGCCGTCCGCGGCACGGGCCAGGCGCGTGTCGCCGCCCCCGGCGACGCGGATCACCCGCGCCGGACGGGTCGAGCCGGCAGGCAGCTCGAAACCCTCGATGCCCGCGGCCGACGAGCTGCACCAGACGACTCCGCCCTCGCCCTCGACGATCTTGCGCACCTCGCGCACGGCGGTGTCGACCATGCCTTCCCAGCGCCAGCCGGCAGGCGAGCCGCGGTCCTGCCCGAGGGCGGCCAGGCCGTTCTCCATGCCGACCCAGACGCGGTCGGGGTGTGCCCGCGAGCGCTCCAGGGCGTAGACGGTGAGCTGCGGCATCCCGCCGAGCGTCTTCGGGCTCGCGCCGCCGCGCAGCACCTGGATGCCTAACGCCGTTCCCACCAGGAGGTCGTCGTCCGCGGCAAGCAGGCTCCAGACCCCGGGAGGGAAGCCGGGCACCTGCCGCAGCTGGACCGGACGGTTCCAGCCCTCGGCGCCGGCGGCGGGCGCGCCCGCGCCGGTGGTGAAGAGGCCGGAGGCGGTGCCGACCCAGAGGCTGCCGCGATAGCGCGCGGCGACGTAGATCAGCCCCTTGAGCCCCGAGCGCTGATCGAGCAGCGACAGCGGCGAGGCGACCTCGACCCTGGCCAGCCCCTTGTTGGTGGCCAGCCAGAGAGCCCCATCGCGGTCCACGGCCAGGTCGTAGACCATGTCGTCGGGGAGACCGGCCGCGCTGTCGATCACCTGCTCGATGCTGCCGTCCGCCCGCAGCAGCAGCAGGCCGCCGAGCACGGAGGGCAGCGCCCAGCGGCCGTCGGCCAGCCGGATGCCGCCGTAGAGGCGGTTGGCGGCGGCCCAGCGCGAGGCCTCCGGCGCGAACGGCGTCACCTGCCCCCGCCGCCCGCTGGTGAGGCGGAACAACCCCTCGCCACGCACCGACACCAGCAGCCCGTCGCCGGCCGGCGCCACGCCGTCCACGCGCCTGCCGCGGAACGCCTCGCCTCCCGGCACGGGTTCGAGCCGCCTGCCGGCAAGCCGCGAGAGCCCGGCGTCTCGGCTCCACGAATAGACAGCTCCCGCGGCGGCAAAGACGTTGGCGTAGGGGCGGCCGGCCGGAAAGGTGGCGACGAGGGTGAGGGTCGTCCCATCCCAGAACAGCAGCCGTTCGGGGGTGCTGAAGGCGAAGCCGCCCGGCGCCGCCAGCACCCTCACCTGCCCCAGCGGCCGCGCCGCGGGCGGCAGCTGGTGGAGGAGGGAGACGTAGCGGGGCGTGCCGCCGGGGTCCGCGGCGAGGTAGCCGGCCTCGTCGATGCCGCCGACCGCCACCCGCCCGGCCGCGTCGGTGGCGACGCCGAAGGCGCTCCGCTGGCTGCCGATCGGGATGAGCTGCCACCAGGCCCCGTCGTACACCAGCAGGCCGCCGTTGTTGGCAGCGTAGAGGAACCCGCGCGGATCGTGCGCGACGGCAAAGTTCTGGCTCTCCGCCTCGGCCGGCGTCGGGAGGTAGGTCTGGATCAGCGGCAGGCCCCGCTCGCCGAGGCGGCGGTCCGCGTCCGCGGCGTCGGCGCTGGCGGCCCGGGTGCCGGCGCCGGCGTCAGGGGCCAGGGTGGCAGAGCCGGCGGCGGCGGCCAGGGTGGCGGCGCCGGAGCTTGGGGCACCGGCCAGCGCGACGGCGGCCAGCAGCCGGCACGCGGCAGTGCCGGTGCGGCGCATGGAAGAGCGGAGGCGCATGACGAGCTCGAAGGTCGGTTGCACAGAGTCTATCGCCACGGCCGGGCGATTGGACGGACGCCTCTCGGCCCGCGGTGTTCGGCGGCCCGGGCGCTCAGGGCAGCCGGCCCGCCGCCGGGGACTACCGCGCGAGCGGCGCCAGGATCGCCTGCAGGAGGTCGGGCCGCGAGGGGTCCCGCTCGAGGTGAGGGTGGCGCTCGCCGCCGTGGTAGTCCAGCTGCAGGGTGCGGAGCTCGTCGCCCTGCGCGACCGTGACGGCGATCGGCTCGGGGGAGCGCACGGCGGCCTGGATCGCCTCCGCGGCGGCTTCGGGCGACCACGTCCGGGCGTTCACCGCGGCCAGCTTCATCGCCGGGCCGATGCCGGCGTTCCAGGCCGGCGAGCCGACCACGACGTCGCTCACCGTCCCGTCCTTCTTCACCCAGATGCCGAGCGAGAAGGCGAGGTCGGTCACGTCCTGGTTCTTGGCCCGGGCCGCCTGGTAGTCGTTGGGCCGCTCGTCGTAGACCAGCTTCCAGCCCGCGGCCTCGAGGCCGCCGAGCGGCGCGCGCGGGGCGACCGCCTCCACGCGGCTGGCGAAGAAGCCGCGCCAGTCGAAGGGGACGAGGCGGCCGAGCGCGGCGTAGACGTCGTCGGCGGTGTAGGGCTCGACCCTGGGAGGCCCGCTCTCGCCGCCGAAGAAGGCGCGGCAGAAATCGTCGAGCGAGCGGGCGCGGTTGCTGCGCAGGCGCAGGACGGTGTCGGCCTCGAGCCAGATCAACATCCCTTCGTCGTAGTAGTCGCGCCCGCGGCGGTAGGCCGTCCAGGGCGCCGGCGCGCCGTCGAAGGCGGGCACGGCCGCGGCCGTGTCGGCGAGCGGCCGCCACTGCCGGCCGGGCCGGGCGCGCTCGGCGGTCGCCGCCACCAGCGCCAGGACCTCCCGCGTCTGCTCGGGCGTGCGGACGCCGGAGCGGGTGGTGAGCAGCACGTCGCCGAGGTAGCGAGTGAGGCCCTCGTAGACCCACAGCAGGCCGGTGTCCAGCGGCGCCAGCGGCTCGGCGGTGGCGAGCCCCGCGGGGCGCCGGTACTTGCCGTTCCAGGAGTGCACGTACTCGTGGGGCAGCAGCATCCCCCACTGCAGGAGTAGCGACGGCTCGGTGAACATTCCCGCCCGCCCGCGGTCGTCGCTCGACTGGTGGTGCTCGAGGCCGTTCTCGTCGAGGGTGTCGCCGAGCGCCACCAGCCAGTGGTACTCGGCGTAGTGGCGCGCCCCGAACAGGGCCGCGGCCTCGGCCGGGAGGCGGCGCCAGGCGGCGATCCTGGCCTCGGGCACCGCGAGCGACGCCGGCCGCTGGGCGGCCAGGCTGATGCGCACCGGCGCCGCGCCCAGCGGGTCGGGGAGGTCGATGACGCGGAAGACGTCGCCGGCCAGCAGCGGCGAATCGAGCAGCGTGTAGAGGGACGCCGGCGCGAAGGCGAGCGTGTCCGCGCGCTCGCCGTGATCGCCGGCCTGGCCGCCGGCGGCGCCCGGCGGCGCGCTGGCGCTGGGCCGCGTGGCTTCGCCGGCCGGCGCCGCGGCGCCAGGAGCCGGCGCGCCGTTGCCGCGGTCCAGGTGCAGCGCGGTATCGAACTGCCAGCGCGGCGGCAGGCGGAGGCGGGCGCGCACCGGGATCTCGGCGGCGGCGCGGCCGTCGAGCGGATAGACCAGCAGGTCGTGCCAGTCGACGATGACGAGGTGCGGCGTGGCGTTCGGCGTCTCACCGTAGCCGCTGCCGAAGCTCGCCGGCGGCGACAGGTAGTCGAGCGCCACCTCCACCGCCTCCGCGCCGGCCGGCACCTCGAGGCGGAAGACGAACGGCTCGACCGGGTCGCGCCGCCAGGGCACCGGCTTGCCGAGGGCCGTCACGGTGAGCCCGGCCAGCTGGGTGATCGGACCGGTCGGCGTGTGCTCGCCCTGGATCCACTTGGGATAGGCGAGCGCGAGCGGCCCCGCCGCGGCGTGGATGACCATCCGGGTGTGGAAGATCCCGCGCTGGACGTCGGTCGCGTCGACGAGGAGGTCGATCGCCGCTTTCGTGCCGGCGGCGGCGGCGGCGACGCCGGGCGCGGCACCGGCGGCGCCCGAGGCGCCGGCAACGCCCGGAGACAAACCCACCAGGCAGGCCGCGGCGGCGAGGAGCGCCCAGCAGGCGCCGCGGCGCAGGGAAGCGAGGTCTCGGGGCATGCGGCTCGGCGCGCTCTTGGCGGAGAGGTCGTCGGCAGGGTCGGCGGTGATCGGCGGCGGATCGCGGCGCCATCCTAGCAGAGCGGCGCCACCAGGACGGCGGCGCTTCCGGCGCTGCTCCCCGTCATCCACCGCGAGATGCGCGTCGTAATAGACTGCGGGCCGGAGGACCGGCGCCAGGCCGCACGCGTCACGGACCGGAGGTCAGACCCATGGCTGAGATTGCTGAGCCCCAGGAGGCGCGGCCCGCCGGCACCAGCTCGCGAACGGCGTCCTCGGCGGCGCCGCTGCCGCCGGGCAGCGCCGGCCTGCCGCTGCTCGGCGAGACGCTGCCCTTCCTCAAGGACGGCTTCGGCTTCTGCGCCAGCCGCGCGGCGCGCTACGGGCCGATCTTCAGGACCCGCATCCTGGGCCGCCCGACGGCGGTGCTGGCCGGGCCCGACGCCAGCGGCCGCTTCATCGATTCCGAGGTGCAGCGCGCCGGGGCCATGCCGCCGCACGTGCAGGAGCTGTTCGGCGGCATCAGCCTGCCGCTGCTCGACGGCGACCCGCACCTCTCCCGCAAGACCTTCATCCTGCAAGCGTTCACCCGTGACGCCCTGGGCTCCTACCTGCCGGAGATCGAGCGCCTGGTGGGCGAGGCGCTTGACCGCTGGACGACGCGGCCGGAGGTCGTCTGGGTCCCCGAGCTCAGGCGCCTCGCCATCGAGGTGATCTGCGCCACCGTGATGGGTATCCCGCCGGGGCCGGAGACCGAGGCGCTACGCGCCGACTACCAGCACGTGCTGCGCGCCTTCTCCCACCTGCCGGTGCCGCTGCCCGGCACCGCCTACAGCCGCGGGCGCGCGGCGCCGGCGCGCATCCTCGGGCGCTTCGCGGTGGCGATCGCGGACCACCAGCGCCAGCCGCGCAACGACGGGCTGTCCCGCATCCTCGCCGCCACCGACGGCGCCGGCCGGCGGATCGGCGCCCTCGAGTGCCAGGTCGAGCTGCATCACCTGATCAT
>Ga0307479_10003607_pt1 | contig 14116 bp, 16 predicted proteins | sample atmos_gasesECM4C_FD_203743 | JGI IMG/M metagenome (GOLD analysis project Ga0307479, IMG submission 203743) | Hardwood forest soil microbial communities from Morgan-Monroe State Forest, Indiana, United States - atmos_gasesECM4C_515 | ecosystem: Environmental > Terrestrial > Soil > Temperate...
GCCCGAGTATTACCGGGTCGTGCACGACCGTTATCAAATCGAACTGCGCATCTATGGAGATATCGTTACGACGAAGACTATCGGTCACGTGAAAGGCTATAACGAAGTCGCCGAAGCTGAGATTAAGCGACGATTTGGTAGCGATGTCTTGAGTGCTGCAACCGATGAGGCGTTCAAGCATTGGAACACAGCACAGTCCCAATAACATCCAAACATTCCTCCTTAGCCGCGCTTCGCACGAAGCCGCGATGCCAAGCGCAGGATCGGCATTGGCGTGATCCGGACGAGGAACATGCCGAGTTTCATGAACAATCCGGGAATGACGAGCGGTCCGTCGGATTCAATTGCAGCGAGCGCGTCGCGCGCTGTTTTCTCGACCGAAACATAAACAAATTCGGGCCCGGTCTCCGGTTGTCCACCAGGGCGCTTCGCGACGTCGCCAAATTCAGTGTGAACCGGGCCCGGGCAAAGCGCGGTGACGTTTACGCCGCTTCCGCGCAATTCAGCTCGAAGCGCTTCAGAGAAACTGTTCACGTATGCTTTGCTTGCCGCGTAAATAGCCATTCCCGGGATTGGGAGAAAACAGGCGGATGAGCTCACGTTCAAAATCGCGCCACGTTTCCGCGCGATCATTTGCGGAAGTAAACCTCGGGTGAGCAACGTCAGCGCGGTGACGTTTACTTGAATGATCCGATCATCTCGCTCCGGATCGCTCGTGGCGAATGACCCGTAATCGCCAAGCCCGGCGTTGTTGATCAAGAAGTCGATGTCGATCTTGTTTTCTTTGAGCCAACCAATGAGCTCGTCGATCTGTGATTTGTCGGAAAGATCGACAACGCGTGTCTGAATGTTCAATTGCGGGTTCTGATTACGAAGTTCGTCGCGCAATTCGTTCAATCGCTGCTCGCGTCGCGCGACGAGCACGAGTGTGCGCGCCCGCGCCGCCAATTGGCGCGCGAACTCGCGCCCAATTCCCGCCGAAGCGCCGGTAATAAGTGCATTACAGCCGTCAATCTTCATTCGGTCTTGGTTTCAACAGCAATGCTAGCGGAACGCCCACCAGTATTCCGCCGATGTGACCGGCCATGCTGATGTCGGGAAGAAACGAAATTGCGAAACCGGTCAGCAGCACAATCCAAAGCCACATCGGGAATCGAGGGTTGTCCTTGCGTCGATATGAAATGATCAGGGCCGCGCCCAACAACCCGAACAGTCCACCGGATGCGCCGACGGTGGCGCCGAACTTCGGATGAAAGTAATGCACGAGCAGAATTACGATTGCTGACGAAACGACGCTAACGAAGTAGATCAGTGCTGCCTGTCCAATGCCGGTTTGTTTCTCAACAATTCGTCCGATCCAAAAAAGTAACGCGACATTCAAAAGCAGGTGCAGCCAGTTGAAATGGAGAAAAGAATACGTGGTGATCCGCCAGAATTCTCCGTGCAATTGACCGTTATCAGGAAGCGCGCCAAGCTTTAATAGCGCTTCGTCAATCCCGACGCTGTTAGTGGCGACTTCGATTCCAAAACCGATCGCGATCGCCACAATCAACAAAATGGTTCCGCGATTTCGGCTCATCGATGAGTTTCGATAAACTTCGTCGGATCGAGCCAGCCGCGCGTGTCTTGGCGATAACCTGGCCCGATGAAAGGCGTCAGGAGTTCGCGCATCTCGAAATGAAGATGAGCAAAGTAACGGCCGTTGGCGGTGCCGACGGTGGCGATCTGTTGACCGCGCTTAATCAATTCACCGGGGTGGACCACCATGTCTTGCACATGTCCGTAATACGATTGCACATATTTGCGTTCGCCGTTTTCGAGATAGGCGTGAAGCAAAATGACGACGTTGCCCCAACCTGGACCGCCCTCGCGCGCGAGAAGCACGCGGCCGTCGGCGATCGCGTAAATCGGATCACCCAGATCGCTATTCTCACCCCCAATCCCATTTAGATCGTCGCCGAGATGTTTGTTCTCTGTGAAATGCTGCGCGTTGTAAGCCATCGCGCCATTTTCGTTTCCAAGCGGAAAATCAAAGTGCGACGCCGTCGGAATTGATTCGAGCTCGAGTGGCGAGGGAATCCGAAACGCCGGATCGACATATTTTGGCCGGGTCAGTTCGGGCCAAAGTCTCCAGGCGAGCGTTGCGACGAAGCCAATTACAAATACAATCAAGACCGATACTGCCAATCTCATTTCAGACAGCCACAGATTAACACGGATGAAACACGGATTCAGAAATTGGAAGCAGGTGAAATCTGTGTCGATCTGTGTACATCTGTCGCTAGTTTAACGGGCAATGAAAGTTCTCGTGACCGGCGGTGCTGGGTTCATCGGCTCGCATTTGGTCGAAAAGTTACTCGCGGAACGGCATGACGTCGCGATCCTCGACGACTTCAACGATTTTTACGATCCGCAAATCAAGCGGGCGAACATCTCGGCCGTTCAAAAAGATATTCGCGTGCACGGTGTCGATCTTCGCGACGGACAAAAGGTTGCGGATTTGTTTCGGAAAGAAAAATTCGACGCAGTTTTTCATCTCGCGGCCCGCGCAGGTGTTCGGCCGTCGATTCAGCAGGCGCAGCTTTATTACGATACGAACGTGGCGGGCACGCTACATTTGCTCGAAGCCGCGTGCGCGAACGGAGTCGAGCGATTCACCTTCGCGTCGAGCTCGTCGGTTTACGGCGCGGCAAAGAAAGTCCCGTTTTCGGAAGACGAGCATCTCACCCAAACGCTGAGTCCTTACGCCGCCACCAAGATTGCTGGTGAATTTCTTTGTTCGACGTATTCACATCTTTACAAATTGCGTATCGTCGCGCTGCGTTATTTCACCGTTTACGGCGCTCGGCAGCGGCCAGACCTCGCGATTCATCAGTTCACCCGAAAAATTTACGCCGGCGAGCCGATCGATCAGTTCGGTGACGGCACAACGCGACGCGATTACACTTCCATTGACGACATCATTCAGGGAACGATGGCCGCGCTGAAATACGACGGCGCGATGTTCGACGTTTTCAATTTGGGCGAGAGCGACACGATTCAATTGAAGGATTTGATCGCAGCGATTGAGAAAGCGCTCGGAAAAAAAGCGAAGATCAACAAATTGCCGGAGCAGCCGGGCGATATGCCGCTCACCTGCGCCGACATTTCCAAAGCGAGAAAACTACTCAGCTACGATCCGAAGACGAAATTCGACGACGGCCTGCCGCGGTTCGTCGATTGGTTCCTGAAATCGCGTGCCGCAAAATAATGCTGCCGTTCGATCAGCGCGCGTGTTTCATTGCCGGTCAGGCGAAATCGGGAACGACGCTGGTCGCCGCGCTGCTGGACAGTCATCCGGAGCTCTTGGTTCTCCCGCAGGAGACGGCTTACTTCCCGACGCTCCTGAGAAAGTACGGCAACGCTGGTCGACGCGCGCAGTTCGATTATCTGACGACGAAATCTTTTTCGCGGGTCCTGTTCGGTGGTGAACCGAAATGGCGCGAGCACGAGTACAAAAACTTTCCGCAGCGGAAGTTTTTGGAGACGTTCAGTCGAATCGCCTTCGATCCGGCAAACGCGGAGCGCGATTTACTCGCGCTAATGGCAGAAGCCTACGCCGAAACGGTTGGTGTGCCGCTCGATCGAGTGAAGCGTTGGATCGAGAAGACGCCGGCGAACCGGAATCATGTCGATGAAATCTTCGCTCGCTTTCCGAACGCAAAGTTAATGGTCACGCTGCGCGATCCTCGGGCAATCCTTGCGACGCAGATCGCGCTGGAAAAGGCCCGGCAGACAAAACGCTTTTCGATTTATTACGTGATCGCGCACTGGCGGGCCGCCGCGAAATTAGCGCGGCGCGTCCGCGCCGGCGATGTTCCCGGCTTGTTCGTGCAATTCGAACAACTGGTCAGGGACCCGGTGAACATCATGAAAAACGTCTGCGAGTATCTCGAGATCCAGTTCGATCCCGACGTCGTCCTCACGCCGACTAAGATTGGCGAACTGTGGGGCGGAAATTCCGCAGTGCAGACCGCGTTTTCGCAGGTGAGCCCCGAACCGGCTTCGCGTTGGGAAAAGGAGCTGTCCGAAGACGAGATCGGTTGGGTCGAGCGGCATTGCCGCGATCTGATGCCGGAGTTTGGATATCAACCAAGATTGAGTCAAAGAATGCTTCGACATTTCGCCAGGCCGATTCGCGGTGAGCGACCCCGCGAATATCTGAAGTCGCGGCTGTATTCAATACGTGACGCCTGGATTCGCCGCTAGAAACGGCATTTTTCTTCCCCTTGCAAAGACCGTGTGAGCGGGCGATAATCGGCCGGTAGATGCTGGGAATCTGATTCGATCTCGCATCCGTTCCATAGAGGCTAAGAGTATGAAGCGAGGTTCGTCATCTTCGCGATTTGATTGGCTGAGCACAACGGGCTGCATCCTGAGACGATTCTATTTCCGGCGTGACGAGGTGGAGTTTCCAACGGCGTCGCAGACTGGTTGCAATTTGTGGACCTTTCGGGATTCGCGCGCCGCGGACCGTGCATCGCTGGATGCGCTCCGCCCATTGAACAACTTGGTAAAAATTAAGGATCAATATGAACTCGCATTCATACGGGAGACGCCAGCGCCATGGGCGCGGTCGCTCTCGACGACGGGGCGGTCGCGGACGTTTTCAAGAGCAACGCGCGCCGGCTCCAAAGCAAAAGACATTTTGGCAACGCATCGCCGCATTTTTTGGAGGCAACGGCGGTGGCCAAAAGAAATCAGCGCCGCAATCACGCAACGGTCAGCAGCAACCACAACATCAGCGATTGCCTGAGCAGCCGCGACCGGCGCGTAAACCCGAATCCGTCGAAGTCACTTCGCCGCGCCTTTACGTCGGCAATTTGTCCTTCGACGCGACCGAGAGCGATCTCTTCGAGCTCTTCAACGGAGTTGGCCACGTCCAAAACGCCGAGGTCGTGAGCTATCGCCACAACCAGCGCTCGAAAGGGTTCGCTTTCGTGTCGATGCAGACGATCGACGAAGCGAAGCGCGCGGTGGAGGAGTTGCACGATAAGGAATTCCTCGGACGCAAGCTGGTGGTCAGCGGCGCGAAATCGAGCGAACACTCGCGCGATTAAACGCGGGTTGTGATTTTAGTCGGGAGACGAGGCGCTGAATAAAGCGCGCGTCTCCCGATTTTTTTATGCGTGGCGTTTTCTTTATTGTCGGTCCGACTGCTACGGGAAAATCGGAGATCGCAGCTGACGTGGCACGCGAGATTGGCGCCGAAATCGTTAGCGCGGACGCGTTTCAAATTTATTGCGGACTTGATTTGCTAACGGCGAAGCCGGACGCGGCGACACTAGCAAAGGCGCCACATCGTCTTGTCGGCACGATGCCGATCCTGGAAGAGATGAACGCCGAGAAATTTCGAAAGCTCGCGCTTCAAGCAATCGCCAAAATTCACTCGCGCAAAAAGCCGACGATCGTCGTCGGCGGAAGCGGGCTCTACGTCAAAGCGCTTACCCACGGATTGTCGAGTGCACCATGTGCCGATCCCGATCTGCGGGCGCAACTCAACGAGCTGAGTTTGGATGATTTGCAAAAAAAACTAAGCGGCCTTGATCCCGCCCTCGCAAAGAAGATCGATATAAAAAACCGGCGCCGGCTTGTTCGCGCGATTGAAATTTGTCTGCTCGGCGGAAAGGAGGTGCTCTCGCGGCGAGAATGGTCGCGCAATGTGGCAATTCATGGCCTTTTTGTTTTTCGCGATCGCGATGAGCTTTACAATCGAATCAATCGTCGTGTGGAAGAGATGTTCGACGCGGGCGTGATCGAAGAAGTGCGCGCGGCCGGCGCGATGAGCGAGACCGCATTAAAGATGATCGGGTTGGGCGAGATTCGTGAATTGCTAGCGGCCAAGATGTCGATTTCTCAATGTGTCGCGGCGATTCAACAAGCGACCCGGCGCTATGCCAAAAGGCAGTTGACCTGGTTTCGGCGGCAAACTAATTTTCAAGCGCTGAATTTGTCGCTTCTGACTACGAACGAAGCAATGAAATGGATTTCGCAGAAAGCGCGTCTCGCTTTCGCGCAAGGGAATGATTGAAACACGTCCGAAAAAAACTCACGAGCGCGCTCTTTTAATCGGTCTCGAAAAGCAAGGTGTCTCGAAATGGGACCTGCGAGATTCGCTGGAAGAACTGGCGGAGCTGGCGAACTCGGCGGGCGCCGAAGTCGTCGATACCGTTACTCAAAAATTGGAGAAGCCGACTGCGCCGTATTATATCGGCAAAGGCAAAGCCGAATCGCTCAAGCCGGCGTTGCAAGCTCGACAAGTCACCTCTGTGATTTTCGACGACGAACTCTCGCCGGCCCAGGGACGAAATCTGGAAAATCTGCTTTCGCGCAAAGTGCTCGATCGTACCCAACTCATTCTCGACATTTTCGCGCAGCGCGCGCGGAGTCGAGAGGGCCGGTTGCAAATTGAGCTCGCGCAGTTGCAATACCTCTTACCGCGTTTGACGCGAATGTGGCACCACTTGTCCCGCCAGACCGGCGGAATCGGGACGCGCGGCCCGGGTGAAACGCAATTGGAAGTCGATCGCCGCCGCGTGCAGGAGCGGATCGCGAGACTGGAGCGCGATTTGGAATCAGTGCGCAAGACCCGCGCGGTGCAGCGGCAGGGACGCAAACGTCATCAATGGCCGGTCGGGGCAGTCGTCGGTTACACCAACGCCGGCAAATCGACCTTACTGAATTTGCTCACCGGCGCGGATGTTGTGGCGGAGAACAAACTCTTCGCTACGCTCGATCCTACCACGCGCAGTTTCGTTTTGCCGAATAAACAACGAGTGCTCCTCACCGACACCGTCGGATTCCTGCGAAAGCTGCCCCACACTTTGATCGAGTCGTTCAAAGCGACACTCGAAGAAGTCAGCGAAGCGGACTTGCTTATTCACGTTGTCGATCTTTCACATGCGCGGGTAGACGATCAAATCGAAGCCGTCGAAGGCGTGATCAAGGAACTGGATGCGTATGGCAAGCAAACGCTGATTGTGTTCAACAAGATCGACAATTTGCAGAACCGCGATCTGATTGAAACCTATCTGCGTCGTTTTCCGGACAGCGTCGCGATATCTGCGCGCACGGGCGAAAATGTAAACAAGCTGGTGCAAGCTTTGCAGGATGCATTGAGCGCGTGGCGTTTGCGTTCGCGTTTCAAAATCCCGGCGAGCGAATCGGCGCTCATCGCCGAGATCCATCGCGTCGGCCACGTCCTCGAATTAAAATACGAGGGCGACCAGGCGGTGATTGTCGCGCATGTGCCGCCTAAACTCGGACAGAAACTCGCGAAATTCGCCGAGTAGTTGCAACATCGTCCGCCTGCGGTAGAGCGGAAGCATGCGCTGGGTGCGAAGAACGCTCGATTCCCTCGGACTAGGAAATTTGCCGTTCGCGCGAAAGATCGTCGTCGGAGTCATCGGTGGCACAATTGTTCTCATCGGGATTGTGCTGTTGCTCACCCCCGGTCCGGCTACCGTCGTGATCCCAATCGGCTTGTTGATCCTGGCAAGTGAATTTGCCTGGGCGCGCTACGCTCTTCAGCGCGGAAAACGTATCGTCAAGAAGGCCAGAGGAAAATTCAGCGAAGCCGTCGGATCAATTCGGGAATCATGACTGCTCGCGAGCGAGTTGCGCAATTGATTAGGGTCTGGCCAAAGGTTTATCCGAACGCGCACACCGAGCTGAATTTCAAAACGCCCCTGGAATTGTTGATCGCCACAATTCTTTCCGCGCAGTGCACCGACAAGCGCGTGAACATGGTTACGCCGGCGCTGTTCAAGAAATATCGGAGTGCCAAAGACTACGCGAACGCACCACAAGCGGAATTGGAGAACGCGATCAAATCGACCGGGTTTTTTCGGAGCAAAACCAAAAGCATTAAAGGTGCAACATCGACAATCGTCACAAAGTTCGGTGAGAAAGTGCCCGACTCGATGGAAGGTCTGCGCGAGCTGCCCGGAGTCGGACGGAAAACGGCGAACGTGGTCCTCGGCAACGCGTTCGGAAAAAACGAAGGCATCGTGGTCGATACCCACGTGATCCGTTTATCGCAGCGGCTCGGCCTGACGAAACACAAAGATCCCGAGAAAATCGAGCAGGATTTGATGAAGCTCGTGCCGAAAGAACATTGGACGGATTGGAGTCACTGGCTCATCTGGCACGGACGCAGGCGGTGCTATGCGCGCAAGCCGGACTGCGCGAATTGCGAGGTCTTCAAGCTTTGTCCCAGCGGGAAAGTTTTTTTGCGAACCGGCGTTGCCCAAAAATCGGTCTAAGTAATGTCTGCACTCAGTCTATTCGGCCTGAGCAGGTTCCCGCGAGATGGCACGTCTCTCCGCTTTTTCGCGCAGACGCTTGAATTGTTCCCCCAGCTTCTTCATGTCTTCGTCGGACATATTTTCCAGGTCGACGAGTTGATTACGTGCGCCTTTTAACGCACGAATAATCTCATCTAGTTTTAATTGAGTGGCTTTGGCGTCGCGGTTTTGGGTGTTCTGAATGAGAAAGACCATCAGGAAGGTGACGATGGTGGTGCCGGTATTGATGATCAGCTGCCAGGTATCAGAAAAATGAAACGTAGGACCGGTCAAGGCCCACACGACGATGATGAAAATCGCTCCGGCAAAAGCCCAGGCGCTGCCAAGAACGTTGGAGGATGTTCGCGCAAAGACCCGAAACGCGTCGCTTATGACGCAAAAAAGATCGCCCTCCCTTTCGTGTTTTTTTAATTCTGCGATTTGAGTTTCACTCACAATTCTCACTTTATCTTCGCCTTGGAGGCAGAAAACGCGCGCATGAAGATATTGATCTATCAGACCGTATCGGCGGCACCTCAGAATTGATTTTCCCGCCGATCTGAGGAAAATAGAGCCCCGCCACGGTCATGCAGCACGTCACCGCATTCTCGCGCCCAGAAACCGTCCCTGCCGTGCAGGCGCTGGTTCCGAAGCGCAACATCTGGATTCTTGATAGCTGGCGCGATCTGATCCTCTACGTCGGGACTCCGCTGCTGATCATTCCGCTGTTCATGTCTGCGCAAGCCCGATGGAGCGCACAAGAAATTTATTTGTTTGTCGCGGCGTTCGGCGCGATGGGACACCATCTGCCGGGAATGATTCGCGCCTACGGCGATCGCGCGTTGTTCGAGCGTTTTCGATGGCGGTTCATCCTCGCCCCGATTTTTCTGCTGACAGTGTGCGTTGGCTTTTATTTTTGGGACATCAAGGCCAATCCGGTCGTGATGATTGTGTTTCTGTGGGGTGTCTGGCATGGGATGATGCAGACCTACGGTTTCGGCCGGATTTATGACGCGAAGACTGGTTCGTTTGCCGCAGCGACCCGGCGACTCGATTTCGCGACGTGTGGGATCTGGTTTGCCGCCGGGGTAATCCTTTCGCCGCCCAGAATGACGGATACGCTGGAGGGCTTTTACGGATGCGGTCTGCCATTCGTTTCGCCGGCCGCGATTCATGTTTTACAACGAACTTTCCTGTTTGCGGCGATTGCGGTTTCCGCTCTTTGGGTCGCCAATTACATTAGAATGTGGGTCGCGGGAACCCGGCAAAATCCCGTGAAGCTCGCGTTGTTCATCACGAGCATCGCGTTTTGGTGGTATTGCAATAACGGGGTTACTAACATTCTCGCCGGCATCGCGCTGTTCGAAGTTTTTCACGATGTCCAATACCTGTCTCTGGTCTGGATCTACAACCGGAACCGGGTGGAAAAGGACAGCTCGATAGGCGGATTCATGCGTTTCATCTTTCGGCGCAGCGGATCCTTGATCGGACTCTATGTCGGACTGGTCTTCGCTTATGGCTCGATTGGCTACTGGAATTCGCACATAGGTATCGACAAGATAACGCGCGTGCTCACCGGTCTCGTAGCCGCATCCGGGCTGCTCCATTTTTATTACGACGGCTTCATTTGGAAAGTCCGCGAGAAATCGACCCGGCAATCGCTCGGACTCGCCGGAGGCACGGCGGATGTGAAACTGGGCGGTCTTCTGCCCGGCTGGGCATTGCACGGAACGAAATGGGCGGTCGCGTTCGTGATTCCGCTCGGCGCGATGTGGTTCGGCAAAGTGTATCGTGCCGCTCCGGCGGCAGAGCGAAGCGGTTATGTGGCGGCGGATCTGCCGTCGAGTGCACGAGCCCACTTCAATTATGGCACCGCTTTACAATTGGATGGCCGGCTCGACGAAGCAGAAAAGGAATTTAACAGCGCGCTGCGGTTCGATCCCAACTACGCAAAAGTCTACATAAATCTCGGCCAGCTGTTCATGTCGAAGTCGAAGTTGGATGAGGCCAGGAAAAATTACGAAAAAGCACTTGAGCTCGATCCGAACATCGGTGAATCGCATTCTGGTTACGCTTATGTTCTTGAGCGTCTCGGTCGAGCGGACGAAGCGCGCACCGAATACGAAACCGCGATTCGGTTGAGTCCCAAATCAGCGATTTTGATCTACGCGTACGCGGCATTTCTGGACCAAAGAGGGGAGTTGGACGCTGCGATTGCGCAGTACCAACGTGCGTTGGGTATCGATCCTAATCTTGTCGACGCCCATTCCGAATTAGCGACGGCGTTGTTGAGCAAAGGCGACTTTCAGCGAGCCGAAGCGCATTTTGTCGAAGCAACGCGACTGAGTCCGAAACGCGCAGACATCCACAGCAACTTCGGCAGCTTGCTGTTGCAGGAGGGGCGAACTTCCCAGGCGATCCTGCAGTACGAAGAAGCGTTGCGTCTCGATCCAACTCTGAAAGAAGTCGCGGAGAACCTTCGCCTGGCGAAACAAAGCGACACTCGATTTCAATCGCGCGTTCCCAAATAAGTTTTTCTGAGCCGCGCAATTCATCTCAATCTCGACGACGCGTGGCGAGATGAGCCGCTGGGTCTGATGGTCGTCGATGCCCGCGAATGGGGCTCCCAATTGCGCTTCTCCGCGCCGCCGCGACTTGTTGAAAAGTTTTATCGGGAGATCTTCGACCGGCTCGGCCCATTCGTTCTTTATGGCTCGGGCGATTTTCATTACTTGAGCGCGCTCTGGCTTCGCGGTGTTACGCAGCCGTTCGTTCTCGTTTCATTCGACAACCATCCCGATTGGGACATTCGTCCGCCAACGTGGGCCTGCGGCGGCTGGATCAATCGTGCGCTCGAGCTGCCGCTGTTAAGGCACATTGCGATTTGGGGCTGTGGAAATTTCGAATGCTGGTGGCCGCACAATATTTTCGCCAACCGCGCGGCCCAGCGCGCCGGCAAACTCAAAGTCCATCCCTGGGCTGATGACCGTCCGTCGGAAGATCGACAACGTGCCGGCGCGATCCTGCGAGAAAATTGGCGGCAACAATTCTCAGCATTCGCGTCGCGCATCGGCGCAGCCAATGTTTACGTCACAGTCGATCTCGATTGTCTCCGCGCGGATAAAGCGCTGACGAACTGGGAAAGCGGCCGATTTACCGTCATCGATCTTCAATGGGCGCTGGCGAAATTGCGGGAGCAGAGTCGCATCATCGCCGGAGATATTTGCGGTGCTTACTCAGACCCAAACTATGCGCGCTGGAAACAGCGCTTTGCCTCAAACTGGGACCATCCCAAACTCGACCTTCCGAGCACGGAAGAGATTCGAAGGATCAACTTCGCAACTCTAGAACGATTGTGGCCGGCGTTAGCTCAGTGATACGAGCACGACGCCGACGGTGATCAACAATGTGCCGAGGATAAGTCGCGGGGTTAATTTTTCTTTCAAGACTATCGCGGCCAGCAACGTGATGATGATGATGCTCGAACCCTGGAACGGATAAAGATAGCTGAGATCGAACCGTTGAAGCAGTCCGAGATTCAGGCAAAACGATGTTGTCATCACCAGAATGCCGATGCTCAGTGTGAAGATGGTCTTGTGATTCCGGAATCCGAGGTTGCTCGACAAGTCCATCGCCCGTTTAAAGAAGAGCTGACCGGCGACGAAAGTGGCCAGCCAAACCAAAATGACAGCGAGTGCGCCCCAGGTCATAACCGTTCCTCCAATTCAGCCGCCGGTTTGGCGACGATGACCAGCCCGATAATCACGAGAGCGATTCCGCACCACCGCAATGGAGAAATTGTTTCCCTGAGAATGAGCCAGCAGCTGATCGGCACCAAGACATCAACCGTCCGCGACAATGGAAAGGCGATCGAGAGCGGAATATATCTCAAAATGTAGAGCCAGATCACAAGGTCTACGATGATTACCGCAATCGCCAGCCATGTGAGCGGCGATGCGAGAGCATTGATCCCGATCCACGACCATCCGTTCGCCGGATCAGCGGTGGCCGCGGCGCCGGCTTTCAACAGTAATTCGTAAACAACAACGCCGATGATGTTTAGCACGAATTGGAACCACGGATTGGCAAAGCCTCTGGGTTGGTTTTTGGTCATGGCGCCGGGTCAGTTGTAAGGCAAGCGCTCCGCTTGCTAAACGCAAAGTTAGGATTCAAAGCTGATCCGCGTTTGGAAATTTCTTCAAGATTCGATCGTGGCGGGTCGGCTCGAGATACTTCACGGCGAACTGGAAAATCGGGTTCAACAGGGGCTTGGTGTGCATCACGTAAAGATCAAGGGGGGCGAGCTCGTGACCGAGATGCAACTTCGGATCGTAATTGAGCGGGCCGCTTGAGTAATAACCAAGGCCCTGCACCATCGACCAATTGATCACATCACGAAGGGTGTAGAAATAAAGATAGAGATCAAACGCAACTTCGTAGTCCAGTCCGAGACATTCGTCGTGAATCGTATTCCCGGAAACAAGGCAAAGGCTGAATGCGATAATTTTTTCCGATTGTCGCCAGACGAAAAAACGCGCGCGGTCCGGCATCGTTCGACCAATCGCGCAGAAAAACTCTTTAGTGAGCACTTCGAATTTCATCGGCGAGCGCTCGTGAACCTGAAGATAGAGCGGATAAATTTCTTCGACCCACGGGGTGACGTCGATTACAACCTCCATCTCGATCTTGGCAGCGCGCTCGGTTTTGCGAAATTTCCGGCGGAGACTCTTGCGCGATACGTAGCCAATCTGTCCGAGATATTCGTCGAAATTCTTGTAATCGATCCGCAACCGCGTCATCGGCATGCTGGGCACGCGCAAATAACCATTGCTTTTCAGTGCTGATAGCGACGACCGGTAGGTCGCCGGAAAATCTTTCCAAACCACGAGCGACGCGCGTTGTTGTTTTGCGAATGAAAGGAGAATTGGCGGCAACGCCTGTGTGAGCCACGTCTCATCCTGTGGGTCCAGCACGCCCAACTGTCCCTCGCCGGCCGCGCAGCCGATCATCAAAACGCGCATCGTCAAAAACCGCGGGAATTTTCTGCGGATAAGATCGACAATCGTGCGAATTTTTCCGGGGATGCCTTCGACAAGATTTTGTCGGACGAAAAAGATCGGCTGGACCGCGCGAATTTTTCCGGAGCGGTCTTCGAGCAGGACGTAGAAATGCTCAAACTGATTCGTGAGCGTTTGCTCGATCAGCTCGTAATAGCGGTGGTCCTTTGATTGGTTGACGAATGCGCGATTCCAGAACTCGTTGTTCTTTAACGCATCGATTCGAACAATTTTGGCGCGGCCGTCCGGGAACGGAAACGCCAGCTCACGTTCCATCTCGATCTTTCGCGCCGATGTTTTCCACTTTGAGCACGCCGTCACGAATATGGATGTCCCGTTGCGGGAATGCGATCTCGATGCCGGCTTCTCGCAGTTTTTGCTCCATCGCGAAATTGAGGTCGCTCCGATAACGGCGCGGGCGATAACTCATCTCACTGCTCCAAACAACCAATTCAAAATCGATTGAGTTGTCACCAAACTTTTCCAGGAACACACTCGGCGCCGGGTCTTTCAATGTGTTCTGATTTTCACTGGCGGCGGAGAGTAACGCTTCCCGGACTTTGTTGATATCGCTGCCATAAGCTACGCCGACTGGAATACGAAACCGCACCCGTGGATCGCCGTAGGTCCAGTTCGTCACCGGCGAGTCGATGAATTTCGTGTTGGGCACGATCATGGTGATGTTGTCGTTTGTCACGATGACCGTGCTTCGGGCGCGAATGTGCTGGACCTGAC
>Ga0307479_10003608_pt1 | contig 14115 bp, 12 predicted proteins | sample atmos_gasesECM4C_FD_203743 | JGI IMG/M metagenome (GOLD analysis project Ga0307479, IMG submission 203743) | Hardwood forest soil microbial communities from Morgan-Monroe State Forest, Indiana, United States - atmos_gasesECM4C_515 | ecosystem: Environmental > Terrestrial > Soil > Temperate...
ACTTCGTTTACGCGCACGCGGATCGCGCGCTTGCGCTGTTCCGCGGTGGGTAGGTCCTCGGGGTGTGCACCAGGCTTCGTATGGATCGGGCCCGGAGGGGCCTGGCTCCAAGCCGGCGCTGGGAACGCCAGCAATGCCAGAGGGAGCGCCAGGAAGGAAATCAGCAGGAACACGCCGCCTCTACGCGCCATATAACCTCAATCTTATCTGATTCCGCGCCCTCGAAGCGTGTTGCACGAGCCGTTCGGAGTGCCGCACGGCAGGTACGCTTTCGGAGACATCGCGCGAGGGCGATGCGCGCTCCGGGACGGAACGGTAATAGAATGCTCTTTCGCTTTTCTTTTGAAGGGAGAATTCATGAAGCGCTCCGGTCATCTGCGGATGGCGAAGCTTGCCTATCACGATCCAACGTTCATGGAGAGCCTCAGCGCCAGGCCGCTGCGCATCCTGGCCGAATACCTCGATCCGCTCACGCGGCTGCGGCGGGGCGGTGTTGCGGACACCATCGTGATGTTCGGGTCGGCGCGGATTCGGTCGCGCGAACAGGCGCTCGAACACGTCAGGGAAGTCGAGCGCGCCGCCCGCGGGCGGCGCACGCCGGAATGGCGTACCAAGCTTCGTGCGGCTCGCTCACTGGTCGAAATGTCGCGCTATTACGAAGAGGCCCGCGAGCTTTCGCGGCGCATCACGAAGTGGTCCATGACGCTCGGCACGCACCCCAAGCGTTTCGTGATCTGTTCCGGCGGAGGGCCGGGAATCATGGAAGCGGCGAATCGCGGGGCCGACGAAGCCGGCGGCTCCTCGGTGGGCCTGAGCATCCAGCTCCCGCACGAGCAGCGTCCGAACCCTTATATCTCGCCCGAGCTGAATTTTTGCTTTCATTATTTCTTCATGCGCAAATTGTGGTTCGCGCAGATGGCCAAAGCGCTGATCGTTTTTCCCGGCGGCTTCGGCACGATGGACGAGCTTTGGGAAATGCTAACGCTCCTGCAAACGGGAAAGCTTTCGTCGCATCACCTGATCTTGATTTACGGCCGAAAATACTGGGAAAAAGTCTTGAACTGGCGCCACATGGTAAGCACCGGAACGATCAGCAAGCGCGAATACGGCCTGCTGCAGTTCGCCGACACGGTGGATGAAGCTTTCAATCGCGTCCGCAGGGACCTTGAGAAGCACCACTTGACGCTTGACGCGGACTGACCCCAGCCGCCCGGCGGCAACTATGCTATGCCTCGTTCTCAACAGCGTGCGGTGATCCTGTAACCTCCACAAAGCACATCCGTCTCATATGTAGGCAGCAATGCAGAGGAACCACCCAGCGGGCTTCCAGGCTGCCGGGGAGGTCGCTATGTTGAAAACGTTGAGAATATTCAGCAATGCTAGATTACTCGGTGTCGCGTTGGGCCTTTCGATGATTCTCGGTGGCGCTGGTGCAGCCAGCGCAAGTGATTGGGACCGCGGGTGTGACGAGCGCATCGCGCACGAGCGGCGCGAATTGGATCGGGCGATCGCGCGTCACGGGGAGCAAAGCTGGCAGGCGGAGCACGAACGCCGCGAACTCGCGCGGCTGCGCGATGAATGCCGCCTGCGAGATCGCGACCGTTACCGCAATCCGTAAGGAGACCAACTCGGAGGTTGAACTAAAGAAAGATTGAGGGCCTTGCGAAGGGGGAAGGAGCAACACTCCTTCCCCTTTTTGCTTGCCGGTGTAATGCTGCAGAAAGAGACGAAGGAGAACCGGCAGTGCCTGGGCACACAAACACGATCTATGGCGCAAGCACGGAAGAGCTGTGCCCGAAAGTTAGTTGTTCGATACCGCGAGATCAGCTTCAAAAACAGCTTCAAACCGCCGCTTTTCATCCTGATCGTGCAGCATCACCACCGGAACCACTCGCAGTGACTTCCGGCATCCGCGGCAGGCCGACATCTCACCCTGTAGATCCTGCACGAATCCGTCGGTGAAATGGTACTCCGCGCGCGGACGGCGAGCGGCTTTGAATCCGCGCGTCCCGCAATGCGGGCACGTATACTCGACGCGATCGTCGAGCGGATCGCGATTCAAAGCGGCCCATCCGGTGTAACGAACGCCGACTGTTTCACTGGAAGTTCGACTCATGATAGCTACCTCGCTTCGCTATAAGCCCCCCAAGGGGCGAAGACAACCGATTAGACGCATCGGCGCGAAAATTCGATGCACTCCGCCCCAAAGATTAAGATCCACTGATTCTAAAGGATTTGAATACCGCATAACAGGCTAGTTGACGGCTAAGGCACGATTGAGCCCCCCGCTTCGGGAACACGTCAGTGCAGCCGGTGTCTATGATTGCAGAGACCGCGCACTCCAGCCCAGCTAGGGGCGGCGGCCCAGGCGGTTACTTCAAACCCCCTTAGGTTGGTTCTACCGTGTTTGGACGCTTTGCCGGAGGTCTGTCTATGAACGACCTTGGAACACTCGCGCAGTGCTTGATGGAAAGCGACGGAGAGGCGCTCGGCCGTACGCGCCGCCTTCGCCGGAAAGCACTGGTTCTCTCCATTGCATTCGAGGCGGTGCTGCTGGCGGCGATGCTCTTGTGGCCGCTGGTCACGCCTGGCGTGCTCTCGCGGCAATACGTTCTCACTCCTGCGCCGCCGTATCACGGCGGAACAAGCGCACCCGCTGCGCGCCCACATGGAAATCCGCCTCCCGCTATGGCCGCTCACCCTAACATTCCAACTGGGTTTCTTCAGCCGCCGGTGATTCCGCCTCACGTGCAGGAATCCACAGGCAACGAAGCGCCAGCGATCGAAGTCGGCAGCGGCGATGGCCGCCCCGGGTTTCCCGGAGGTCCCAATGGAGGATTGGATATTCCCGGAGCGACCGGCAACGCCGCGCCAATCGTTCCGCCGCCCGACGAACTGACGCACAGCAGCGCACCATTGCGTCGAAGCGAAGGCTTAATGGAAGCGTCGCTGATTCACCGCGTCCAGCCGCTGTATCCCGTGGTCGCGAAAACCGCGCACCTCTCCGGAACTGTACGGCTGCGGGCGATCATCGCCACAGACGGCAGCGTGCGACACATTGAAGTCTTTAGCGGGAATGCGATTCTCGCGCAATCGGCCGTCGCGGCCGTGCGGGAATGGCGCTACCGGCCGACGCGACTCGACGGCAGGGACATGGAAGTCGAAACGTTTATCACTGTGAATTTTATTCTGGAATAGCGGGGCCAATGCAATTGCGAGGGCGGATTTCGATCCCGCCCTCACCATTGCGGTGGTAGAAATTGAGATCCTCCCCGCCGCAAGCGGCGAGGATTCCTACGGCAGAGGCGAATCAGATTCGTTCGCTTGCTTCGGTGGGTTCCTCCCACAACCGCCTTACGTCAGCTTTATGGTCGTGTTGGTAAGCCGTTGTTAGAACCGGAAAACGATCCCGGTCGAGATGCGCGCGTTATTTTGCGTCGAGCCGAGAAAGCGGGTAAGCAAGTAGTCTCCCTGAATGATTCTCCAGGAAACTCCGTGAGCGATCTTGGTGTCGATTCCGCCTCCGATGGCCGATGAAAATGATGTATCCGTGACTCCGCCCGCGCTGAAATGCGCTCCGCCGATCAAAACGTGCGCGAACGGCGACACTCGCGAAGGCCACGATATCTGCGGGCCGAATAGGAACGTGTGCACTGAAGCGTTGACGCCGGCGTGCGAGCCGTAGTCGCCGCTGAGATCTGCGACGCCGCCAAGCCAGTTGGTGAACTTATACTGCCCGGAAAGTTCCCAGCCGTTCAGGTTTACCTGTGGTGCGCTGTCGAATCGCATGTAGGAATATCCGCCGAACAGCTCGACTTTGTCCGATATGCCCTGGGCGTGGGCCGAGAGCGAAATCAGGAAAAATAGCCCCAGCAACAACGACAGTTTACGAAGCATCAAGTCTCCTCCTAAGGAGTATTGGGTTCCGGAGGTGTCACCGTCGTGCGAGTAGCGGCGGCAATCCCCCTTACTGCCCCAGCAGCCCTCCAAAGCACAGCCGGCGGCCTGAAGGCGCTGCTTCGCTGGAGCCAAGTTAGATGCAACTCGTCAGTGTAGGGTTTCGCGGCGGACTAAATAAGTGGTTCTTGGACGTTGCAAGCAATAAGGTTACGGGTTTCGTCTCGCAGCCGAACGATTTCGTGCCAGTCGCCAGCAGCGGCAGGATCGGGGCTGATTAAGGGCCCGAAGGTTACGACCACACGCCCCGGGCGAGGCAAGACGGTTTTGTCCCGCAGAATCCGCCGCGCTCCGCGGACCGACACCGGGCAGATCGGACGTTGCGTATCTACGGCGGCTTTGAACGCTCCCAGCTGAAAGGGACGAACTCCCGCGACCGGCGTGAAAGTTCCCTCGGGATAAATCACCACCGACTCGCCGCGCTTGAGCGACTGATTCACTTCCTCGGCCTGTTTGATCCGCGCTTGCGGATCGTTGCGATCGAACGTGAAATGGCCGCTTCGCTGGCAGAGCTTGCCGAAAAGCGGCATATCGGGAACCTCGGCCTTGGCGACGAACCGGGCGTTCGCCGGGAGGCATGCCAGCGTCACGAGAATGTCCACGTAGCTCGAATGATTCGGCGCGAAGATCCATGGGCCCGACTTCGCCAACTCTGCGAGAATTTCAGCGCCCTCGATCCGCAGCGGGACGCCCGCCGCAAAAAGTATCCTGCGCGCTCCGATGTGAGTGAAGCGTGCCGCGCGCTCGCGATTGTGCGTGAGCGAAACGAGAACCCACAACGGCAGGAGCACGGCCATGCATGCCGTGAGGGCGTACGCGCCGTAAAGAATTTCGACGCTGTTCCACAAGCCGCGTTTGATTAGCGACCATCCTTGAGGTGCAGCGCCGCCCGCCGCGAGCTTTGCCATCTGCACCCAGGCCGCCGGTTGCTTCTTCCCGAGTTTTCCATCGAGGAAAAGCCGCTGCGTTTCGTTGCGCCGCAATTTTCCGCTCGAGGTCTTGGGAATGGATTGCGGCGGCAACACCTCCACGGTATCGGGCGGCATACCGATCGCTTCGTCCACGACGCGCGTGATTTCGCCGGCGATGCGCTTCGAGTCCGCAGTATTACGGGAAATGTTGCGCAATTCGGCCGCGATCACCAGCCGCTCGGTTCCGTTGCGCGCGTCCGGAGCGCCAAACGCAACGACGCAACCAGGCCGCACTCCTGCAATCCGGCCCACGATCTCTTCCAGTTCGTGCGGGTAAATGTTGCGCCCCGCTTTGATGATCATGTCCTTCGCGCGCCCGGTGATATAAAGATCGCCGTCTGCGCGGTAGGCGAGGTCGCCCGAATCGAGCCAGTTGCCGTCGCGCATCAGTTCGCGCGTGGCTTGCGGATGGCGATAGTAACCGCTCGTCGCGGACGGCCCGCGGAACCACAATCGCCCTTCCACCCGCTCTCCCACATCGTGACCGTCTACATCCACGAGCCGCACTTCGACGCTCGGCAGCGGCTTGCCCGCAAAAACGAACTCGAGCGTCGCCGCGTTGTTTGCCTCGGACGGCGACGTGGCGGGAATCGCGCGGCCTTCGGACTCAAACGTGGCGCGTTCGATGCGGTCCACCTTGTAACCGGTGCCCATCTGCGGCACCGCAACGGCCAGCGTTCCTTCCGCCAGCCCGTACACGGGCGACAGCGCCTCGCGCCGAAAGCCGTACGGAGCGAAACGAGCGGCGAAACGTTCGAGCGTCGACGCGCAAACGGGCTCTGCGCCGTTCGTGGCCGCGCGCCAGGAACTCAGGTTGAGCCCCTCCAAATCCTGGTCCGCGATTTTCTTCACGCACAGTTCGTAGGCGAAATTCGGCGCCGGACTGATCGTGGCCTGGTGGCGCTCGATGGCGCGCAACCAGCGCACCGGCCGGCTCAGGAATGCCAGCGGCGACATCACTACAAGCGGAATTCCGGTGAACAGCGGCACGAACCACGCGCCGATCAATCCCATGTCGTGATAGAGCGGAAGCCAGCTGACGCAGACGTCCTCCGCGCGAACATCCACTCCGGAAACAATGGCGCGGATATTGGCCATCAGGTTGGCGTGCGTCAGGATGACGCCCTTGGGATCGCCGGTCGAACCCGATGTGTATTGCAGGAAGGCGATGTCTTCCTCGCGCGCTCGATACGAAAAATCCTGTACGGGCCGCCACGCGTTCGTGGCAGGTTCGGCTGGCGCCGGCGCCGTGGCCAGACGCTGCGCGTTGAGCACCTCGCGAAGTGACGGGACGCGCGGCTGCAGCAGGCGCGCCAACCCCTCTGCTTGACGAAACGTCACCAGAAACTGCGCCTCGGCATTGCGCAGAATGTTCGATTGCCGCGTCGCGTATTCGGCGATTCGGTCGGCGCGGAACGGCGGATAAATCGGGACGGGAATCCCGCCGGCAAGCAAGATCCCGGCAAACGTCGAGAAAAACTCGGCGCACGTTGGCAGCATGATAGCGACTGTCTGGCCGGACTCGAGGCCGCGGCTCCTCAGCTCGCGCGCAACGCAGGAGGCGCGCTCGTACAGTTCGCCAAACGTGATGGTGACGAGCCGGTTGTCCTCTTCGTAAAGTTGAATATGCGCCCGGCCCGGTTCTCCCAGCCCGCGCAGGCGGAAAATTTCGGTGAGTGTCGCCGCCCGGCGAATCTGCTCTTCGAGTTCGAGGCGAACCATCCCGCGAGGCGCGGCGATTCCAGGCCCGCCGGGTGCCTCTGTCACAGCGGCTGCACGTGAGCTCGCGCCATTTCGGTTCGCATCGGATTCTTCGCGCCGAATCGCGTCGATCAGGTCTTGCACGGTATCCGCTTCGGCGACCACCCGGTCTGGCAGCCGTACGCCGCAAGCGTCACCTAGGCGAAGCATCAATTCCACTCGTTCGATGCTGCCCAGCCCAAGTTCGCGTTCCAGGTGCGCTCCCGGACCTCGAGCTGTCAGCTCTTCAAGCCCGCGCGAACCCCCCAACTCGACCAGGAGCGTGCGCACCGCCGCAAGCGCCTGCGATTCGACGCTGGCGGTTCGATCGAGTTTTATTCCGGCGGCTCCCACGGGGTGACCGGGCCGCTCAACGCCCCGGCGTGCGCTGCATAGTCCTTTCTTCGAGAGAGCCTACCACCCTGCTCCGGCGGGTACAACCAGTTCACGGGCGGAACGGCAGCCGCACCCGGCTGCGTCATCGCGACCCGCCTCAGCCGGCCAATTCGAGTGCAGTTCAAGCGAAAGGCGAAAGAAGTACCTTCGTACCGGGACCAATTGAACCCAGTGGTCTATCGACCGGCGCACGCGCTAACGGCAAACTCGCAGTGTGTTCGGGGCTGCCGCAAGGCACCTCGAATGTCTGCACCTCCATCACCCCATGCCCACGAGCGGCCGGCACCCCCACCGGCCGCTCATTTCTTTTCGGGACGATTCCGGCCCTATTAATCACCGCTCTTCGTATCTACAGAAACTTGCTTGACTTCCCGTACAGGCGGTTTTATAGAATGCAGCCGGGCCGTGCGGGGCTGGGGTAGGCGCACGGATGCGCACGCGTTGCGGGTAGCTCCGAAGCCCGACATTCCTTCCTTCGATACCTTCCAGCCTCTTTCGCGGTTGCGACGATCGACGTCGTTCAGCTCGCTCTGCGATTCACATTCTAGGGACACCCAAAGAAGCATGAAAACGAAAAGGCCCGGACTCGCTCTCGCGAATCCAGGCCTTTCTTACCTCGTCCTCTGAGGGAGCTGCGCTCCCTCTGCATTCCCGCGATTTTGGGATTGCAGAGTCGGGAACGAAACCAGCTGCGATTCTCATCGACGCCGGCCGAGCCGCAACCGTTTTTAGCGGCCCCCCACCTTCGCGAGTCCCGCGCGTTACCTGAAAGCTCGTCGCAAAAACTCTAGACGAAATTCATCGCGGCCGCAGCCGCGCCATCGGCCGATAACTCATCGCCGCCCGCGCGCGCATCCGAAACCGCGGCGCGAGTGGCGGCGGCACGCTGTGCAGCGGCCCGCCGCAATGAGCGCAACGCTCCTGCGATGCGCCTTGAATCCGCAGCCAGTGTCCGCGCGCGCCGCACTCGGGATTCAAACACTGCACCGTCCCACCGGGCAGATGTTGCATCGTCCCTCTCGACTCGCCGAAATTTTGTGGGCCGGCCGCGGGAAGGGAGTAAAACGAATCGCCGCCGGCTCCCCCCGTACAAAACCCCGTACAAAACATCGTCACAAAAGAACGACAGCTCTGGGAACTGGCGGGATTGTGCGCTCGTGGTAATTGTGTGTCAATAAAAATATCTACTATTACTAGGGGTGTCGTTCCAGAGCGGAACAGCGCTGCAACAGGTCTACCTTGGTTCCCGCTCCTCGCGGGACCAATCTCTTCACAACCAGAGGTTCAAGGTCAGTTTGATCCACCGGGGGATACGACAGCAGGAGGAGCGGGAGCGGCCGGAGGAGGAGCCGGAGGAGCAGGCTCGCCCACCTTGGCTTGCGCCTCGTCCACTTTTTTCTGCGCGTCCGCCACTTCCCGTTTCTTCGCTTCGATCTGGATTTCTTCTCCCTTCAACTTCTCCGCCCCATCGGTGTCAGCGGAATAGTTCGTCTTGCCGTAATAAGTCCGCCGGTCGAGGTCGTATTCCCGCGTCAAGAGATCCAGTTCCGCGGTCAGATTCTTCAAACGTTCCATCGCTGCGTTCAATTCCGATGCAGTCGAGCCCTTCGCTGCGTTGGCATCGCCGGCTGGAGTTCCCGCCGCCGCTGCTGCCGCGTCCCCTGGGGCCGCACTCGCACTCGCCTGACCCACGACGCTTACCTCATTGGGCGATTTTGGCACTGTATCGTCGTCCCAGTGATGCGTGGCTTTGGGCGAATCTTTCTTCAGTTCGCGCGAGCGTTTCGCAGCCTCGGCAACGGACTGCGTCGGCTGTGCCTGCTGGGCGGCCGCAATTCCTCCCGGCAGCGCCAACAAGGTGGCCAGCCCCCATCGCACAATTCTCATAGCACTTCTCCCGGTGATGTTCTACCCCGCGCTCATCTCCTACCTGCCCACCGCACGTCTATGGCATCCCTATAGTAGTCCCGGCGCTCGCGTGCTAACCAGGCACCGTTTGCCGCCGCGCCTTAAGAAGCACCTGTACGTCTTGGCAGCTTCGCAGAACCTCAGCGTTGGAGTCCTTGGCGGGAATTCCGGCGCGCGCCGCTTAGGTTGCTTGCGGCACGGACGCTCCCTGCTTTGCAAGATCGACCTCAAAAATGCGCACCGGCTCCGAAAAACCCTTCGCCGTCACTGCGGGCAGCGGATTCAAAGTCACCGCGCCCTCGAGTTCAGTCGCCACCGCCTGCGAAACCAAAACCTGCCCCGCCTCCGCCGCCGAGCACAGCCGCGAAGCCAGATTCACGCTGCGCCCGATCGCCGTGTAGTCGCGACGATCCTGGCTCCCCATGCTGCCCACCACCACTTCGCCAACATGAATGCCAAAACCGATTTGCGTCCCGGACTTCCCACCGAATTTCTCCTGTAGCGCCGCGACAATCTCCGCTGCGGCGGCCACCGCGCGCGTGCAGCGATCCGCGCCGGAAAACCACGCAAACATCGCGTCGCCCACGAACTTGTCCACGTCTCCGCCATAGCGCCGCACCGCGTCCGCTTCAATGCCGAGCACGTCGTTCATCCGTTCGATCACCAGCGCCGGATCGCGTCCGTCGGAGAACGCCGTGAACCCGCGCACGTCCGAAAAAACCAGCGCCAGCCACTTGCGCTCGGCGACTGGTCCTTTGCCATCCTGCTCTAGCATTTGAACGGCGCTTCGCGACATGTATTTCGACATCGCCGTCCGTTGCTTGAGTCCACCAGCCATGTCCACGAACGCGCGCGACAGCGTTCCGATCTCGTCGGCGCTGGCGCCTCCTTCAGCGGCATGGTTCGAGCGAAGCTGCTCGACCAGGTCGTACTTGCCTTGCTCGATCTCGCGTGCCGCGTCCGCCAAATGAACCAGCGGTGCGGAGATCGGGTGCGACACCACGAACCCCACGCAAACCCCCAGCAGCAGCGCCACTACCGCGAGACTCAGCAGATAAATCTCGAGAACTCGGAATGGTTGCATCCGTTGCGTCACGGAACTCACCAGCGCGCTGTGCACCCTTCCAGGATTGTGCACCGCCATGCCGTTCTCTGAGACCACCACTTCCTCCACCTCGTACTCGCCGTCCGGCGCTTGAAAGCTGAACGGGTGCCGCAGATCAGGCTGCGCCGCGAGCGCGGTGACCAATGCATTCTGCAGTTTCGAGTCGCTGATTCCGGTTATGCGCGCAACGTTTGAGTCGTCTTCCTGCCACAGCGCCACATCCACGCCCGCCCGAAGCTTCACGGCGCGGGCCATGTCGTCATTTTCCTGAGCGCCGATGCACAGTGTGCCTAGTGCCGCGTCGCGTCCCGGCACCGAAACGGCAAAAACCAGGTACACCAGTTTCTCCGGACTCGTCCAGGTGGTGATTTCCGGCGCGCCGGGTGCCGCTTCATGAACGTCCGGAAGGCGCCACGACATAATCTGCGGGTCGCACGCCGGGTGACCGTCAATCCCGAACGCCAGTAGCGTGCCATTGGCCAGGCGGATCGAAGCAAGTCGCGGCACCTTGCTGGCCGTCCGTTGCATCAACCGCGCCACTTCCGCGCACGCTGCCTCCCGGTCCCGGTGTTCGACGATCGTTATCGTGCTGGCCTGCGCGGCGTTCGAGGCGGTTTCGAAGGCAAACGCGCGGTAACGTGCTTGCTGCGCTGAGTCGAATAGTTGCCGGCTGTTATCGAGTTGTTCCTGCACGATCGACCGGGCCTGCTTCAAGCTTTGCACCCACACCAATGCCAGCACGCTAGCCGTCAGCAGCGACACCGTGCCGCCAATGAGCACAATCAACTTGTTGCGGATACTCAGGTTGTTAAAGAAGCTAGGCATGTCGAGTGCTTCCGTGCGCTTTGAATTGCGGTCGGCGGGCCGAGATTCGCGCGAACGCTGGGCAGTGGGCGCAACGCTTTTAAGCTACCATGCATCTCGCCCCGCGCCTCGCATGCCGGCAATTCGTTGTGCTCAGTCCGGTAATTGAACTTGCGTACAGGTCCGCAAATCTCCGGTCCCAGCCCCCTACGACTGCCCAATCGCTGTCACTTCCGCGGCTTGCCGAACTGTGCTAATTTCGCCGCCATGAAGAACGAATCGTCCGATGGCTCTCCGTACGCTCTTAAGATTCATTCCAGGAGAGGCCGATCATGAGAAAAATCGTGCCGATTTCCTTGATGCTACTTTTGTTCCTATCGTTATCCTCCCTCGCGCGAGCGCAGGAGAAAAGCGCATCCACGGTCGACCATGCCGATCGAGCGGGCGCGCACAAACACTACTCGTTGCCCGCGACGCCCGATACCGTGCAGTGGGGCTGGTTCGACGTGAACGAAAAGCCCAAACTCACCGTCAATTCCGGCGACACGGTTTCGGTCGAGACCTGGTACCACGCCTTGAACCAAATCAAGCCGACTCCGGAAGACCACACCCTAAACGGTCCTCCCATGGACGACATCGCGCGGCTGCGCAAACAGAACGACGGCGGCGGGCCGCACTCCATCACCGGTCCCATTTATGTGAATGGCGCCGAGCCCGGCGACACACTGGAAATCCGGATTCTGAAGATCATCCCCAAGGAATACGCGCAAAATTTCAATCTACCTGGCAAAGATTTCCCCACCGGACTTCTGCCCAAGGAATTTCTCGATGGGTTCGTGCGCTACTACAAGCTGGACCTCGCGAAGAACCAGACGGAGTTCAAGCCGGGAATCATGCTCGACCTCAAGCCTTTCCCCGGGATTCTCGCGGTCGGCGTGGACCCAAACGAGCCGAAGGAAAAAGCAGGCCCGCCGATCAAGGATGACAAAGGGCGAACCAGCACTCTCCGCCCGTGGAAAAACGGCTCGAACATGGATCTCAACGAGCTCCAGGCAGGCTCGACGATCTACTTTCCGGTTTTCCAGAAAGGCGGCCTCATCTGGATTGGCGACGCGCATTGCCGGCAAGGCAACGGTGAAGTCAATCTCGAAGCGCTCGAATGCGCCTACCAGGAGATCGAAATCGAGCCTATTGTGCGCAAGGATCTGAAGACCGAGTGGCCCTGGGCGGAGAATGAGAGTGTCTGGATTTTTACGGGTTTCGACGAAGACCTAACCGAAGCAATGAAAATCGCGGTTCGCAACACCATCGATTTTCTCAGTTCGCAGAAAACGGTGCCCATGGACCGCTACGAAGCCTACGCTCTCGCGTCCATGGCCGCAGATTGCCGCGTCACGCAGGTCGTGGACATCCGCAAGGGCGTCCACTGCGAAATCCCGAAGTCCATCTTCGTGAACCGTAAGCCCGCAGTTCACGCCGCTCCGGCGAAGAAGCAATAGCCGTGGCCGTCGAAGCGATCTCCGAGATCCCTACTGCCCGAAAGTTCGGTACTCGGAATACATGTGTAGTTTGTTGATCAGGTGGATCAGCACGCGGGACATTTCGACGTAGCCCTCCACAGACTCGTTTGAAACGCCGGTGATCAGTTTGCGGCGTGATTCTCGAAGCGTCTCCACGTCGGCGTTCGTGAACGTCGCATAGACGCTGTTATCCAGCGCCCTGTCTTCCCGCGCCGGGTCTTCCGATCTGTCCATCTCCATCTCCGGGAGCTTCGAAATCTTAGCGAGCATTTGCTCGCGCGTGTACTTGGGGGCCGTGACATGCACTTCAAACGGCGTCATTACGAAGCGCACCTGGTGTTTCGCCTCATCGGAAAACCCCTCCAGCTTGCCGAGCGCTGCCAGCCCCTGGAAGCTTCGTTCCGTCATATTCAGGGACCACACAACCACAGCCGCATTGCGAACCTCGGCGACATCGGAGTTCGCCGCGCGAGACATCGCTTCGTCTATTTTGTCGGTTGGCATGATTCCATAGAGCAGAATTGCTCCCGCCGTGCGGTCGAGCTTGTAGCCGCCGTGGCGCGCCAGATACGTAGTCACGTCGTTTTTGGCATTCAGGTAATTGTTGGCGATCGGTTCGATGTCCGCGCCTTCCTGCGCCAATCGCAGCGCCATGCCCACGTAATTCGCAGCCTGTACGTCTGCCAAGTTGGTCTTCGCGACGGCACGCGCCACAACGCCAGTCGATTCCGCGGAGTGATCTAAGGAATAAAGCAGCGACGCTTCATCGAATACTGCGAATCCATCCTGCTGTTTTTCGAGCAGGGAACGTAAACAAGCCACGCCTTCCGGCCCGGAACGCTTCACCAGGCTCCAGAAGGAATCCATCGCGGCGGCGTTCTCTTTGCGCTCTCGATCGGAGAGTTTGGCGGGACGGAAACCGTACGTCTTTGTTTCAACTGCGGCGATGGCGCTGCAATTTGACTGGCCTCTGGACGGCGCAGGAATCGCAATGGACAACAATAAAATTGCGAGACACAGCTTCAGGCTTCCCATGCGCGCGAGTCTAGCATGGGCAAATCCTCGCACCAGAACTCACCGCCTGGTACGTGCGTCGTTTGCAATCTGTGTGCTGCTTGTTGTGCGGACCAGCACGTCGTTTTGCCGCCTCGACGAACTGTGCTAACTTCGCTCGGCCATGAAGAAACGCATCGGCGTGTTGCTCTCCGGACGCGGCTCGAATTTCGAAGCGCTCGCCGAAAGTGTCTCCGCGGGAAGAATCCCCAACGCTGAAATCGCCATGGTGATCAGCAACCGGGAAGGCGCGCCGGGAATCGAACGCGCCCGGGCGCGAAACATCGAAGCGCGCGCCATTCCATCGAAAGGCCTCGAGCGCGAGGCGTACGACAAACTCGTCATGGCCGCGCTCGAAGAGAAAAAAGTGGATTTAGTTTGCCTCGCGGGATATATGCGGCTGCTCTCGCCTCAGTTCGTCGCCGCGTTTCGCGGACGCATCCTGAATATTCATCCGTCGCTGCTCCCGGCGTTTCCCGGCCTTGAATCGCAGCGACAGGCCCTCGAACACGGCGCGAAATTTGCCGGATGCACTGTACATTTCGTCGATGAAAATCTCGACGCCGGACCCATCGTCATGCAGGCGGTTGTGCCCATTGAAGATCGTGACACGCCGGAAACGCTCTCCGAGCGCATCCTCGGCCAGGAGCACCGCATCTAC
>Ga0307479_10003609_pt1 | contig 14111 bp, 12 predicted proteins | sample atmos_gasesECM4C_FD_203743 | JGI IMG/M metagenome (GOLD analysis project Ga0307479, IMG submission 203743) | Hardwood forest soil microbial communities from Morgan-Monroe State Forest, Indiana, United States - atmos_gasesECM4C_515 | ecosystem: Environmental > Terrestrial > Soil > Temperate...
GCAGGTGCACCACGCCCGCCGCGCGCGCGGCTCCGGGCGATCGCGCCCAGCCGTCGGCCGCGCCCTCGAGGCGCAGGGAGCCTTGGAAGGCGCGCAGGCCGGTGAGCACTTCCGCCAGCTCGGATTGGCCGTTGCCGTCCACGCCGGCCACGCCCAGCACCTCGCCGCGGGAGATGGAGAGCGAGAGCCCGCGCAGCGCGGGGCGCCCGCGGTCGGAGTCGCAAGTGAGACCGGCGGCCTGGAGAAGGATGTCAGACCCGCTTGATATGATCGGACCAGGGTGGGGCCGGGGAGCCCCTTGAATATGGGCGGGTAGTATATCTGGTATACCAAGCTCGCTCGCGGCCTCTGGCTCGGTCTCCAGGGCCTTGCCCATCACCGCCTCCGCAAGCTGCGCCGCGCTCGCGCCGGAGCGCTCGGTCACCTGGACCAGCCGCCCGCGCCGCAGCACGGCGATGCGATCGGCGGCCGCCAGCACTTCGCGCAGCTTGTGGGAGATGAAGATCACCGCGCGTCCGTCGGCGGCCAGCGCGCGCACCGCCCGCACCAGCTCGTCGGCCTCGCGCGGCGAGAGCACGGCGGTGGGCTCGTCGAGGATGAGGACGCGCGCCCCGCGCCACAGCTGCTTGACGATCTCCACCCGCTGCTGCGCGCCCACCGAGAGCGTCTCCACCGGCGCATCGACGTCGACCGGCAGGCCGAAGCGCTCGGCGGCGGCCGCGACCTCGCGCCGCGCGCGGCCGGAATCGAGCGCGCCGAAGCGCCGCGGCTCGCGGCCGAGCACCACGTTCTCCCAGACGGTGAGCGGCCCCACCAGCATGAAGTGCTGGTAGACGACGCCGATGCCGGCGTCGATGGCCGCGCGCGGATCGCCGGCCGGCAGCTCGCGCCCCAGCGCCCGTACGCTCCCCGCGTCGGCGCGGTAGAGCCCGCAGGCGACCGAGACCAGCGTCGACTTGCCCGCGCCGTTCTCGCCCACCAGCGCGAGCACCTCTCCGGCCGCGACGCTGAGCGAAACGCCGTCCACCGCCGCGACGCCGCCGAATCTCTTCACGATGCCCGACAGCTCGAGCCCCGCATTGTTCACGGGCGCGCCGCCGCGGACTTCGACAGCTCTTCCAGCGTGGCGGGGACCGCGAGCTTTCCCGCCACTATCTCCGCTCGCAGCCGCGCGACCTCGGCCAGCGCCTTCTCGCGCTCGGCTGGCGGAATCAACTCACCCACCGGCGCCAGGTCGACGCCGCCCTCGCGCAAGCCGAGCACCACGTCGCCGCCGGAGAACTTGCGCTCGAGCACGTCCTTGACCGCGAGGTACACGGCCACGTCGACGCGCTTGAGCATGCTGGTGAGCACGTGGCGCGGAGCGACGTGCGCCTGATCGCTGTCCACGCCGATGACCAGCTTGCCGGCCTGCTGCGCCGCCTTGATCACCCCCAGCCCGTCGAGGCCGGCGGCGTGGAAGACGACGTCGCAGCCATGCGCATAGAGGTCCTGGCCCACCTCGACGCCCTTCTTCTCGTCGTCGAAGGTGCCGGTGTACGCGACCAGGACTTGCGCCGCGGGATTGACCTGCGCGACGCCGGCCCGGAACCCGGCTTCGAACTTGCGGATGAGCGGAAGCTGCATCCCGCCCACGAATCCGATCTTGCCTCCCTTGCTCGCCTCGGCGGCCAGCGCGCCGGCGAGGAAGCTGCCTTCGTTCTCGCGAAACACCACCGCGCGCACGTTGGGCACCGTGGTGGGCTTGCCCTTTGCGTCGAGCACCGGGCTGTCGAGCAAGAGGAAGCGGGCGTTGGGATTGCGCGCCGCCACCGCCCGCACCGCCGGCTCCATCATGAAGCCCACGGCGATGATCAACTCCGCGCCCTGATCGACGAGCAGCTGGAGATTGGGCTCGTAATCCTCTTGCGCCTTGCCGGAGAGGACCAGCGGCGGCGGAAGGCCGAGGTGCGGAAAGCGCGCGCGCAATTCCGCCGGGTATTCCGCGTCGGGGAGCGGCTCGTAACCGCTCGCGGTGTAGCGGAGGCCGGCCGCCATCTGCTCCAGGCCGCGCAGCGCGCCGTCGTTGAAGGACTGGTCGCCGCGCCCGCCCACGTCGAGCGCGAGCCCGATGGTGTGGACGGGCTGGGTCTTCTTGCAAGCCGCCGTCGAAAGAAGCGCGACGATGCCCAACGCCCAGATGTGTCGCTGCATGGCGCGAGAGACTTGCTTGGCTCGTGCCGCCGCGTCAATCCGCTTCTTTCAGCGCGGGTTGTCGTCGCCGCCCGAAGGGTTCGCGGTGGTCGAGCCGCTCGGGTTGGGGTTGGTGGTGCCGGTGCCGGTGGAGCCCGTTGTACCGATGCCGGTCGTGCCGGTCACGCTGCCGCTCGACTCGCTGCCGGCGGGATTGCCGACGCTGGTGCTGCTGCTGTTGCCTGCCGTCCCGCTCGCGCTGGTGTTGTCCGAGCCCATGGTCCCGCTGGCGCTGCCGCTCGTGCTGCTGGACGTGCTGCCGCCCGTCTGCGCGAGCGCGCCCGCAGCCAAGAGCGCCGCCGCAGCGAGAATCGCTCTTCCGATGCGCATGTTCGGTCCTCCTCCGCAGAGGTTGGACACGGGGGCGAGCGCGCGGAAGTTTCACTCGAGCGCCCGCCGGGCCGAAGAGCACGGCGCTAGGATGCGCCAATGCCGGAATCGAGAGGACAGCTCGCGCCGCCGCTCGCCGCGCAGCTGGCGCAAGTGAAGACGCTCGCCGATGTGGCGGCGCGCTTTCGCATCGCTCGAGTGATCGTGCAGGACGAGTTCTCGCACGACGTGATCGTGGCGCTGCCCGACCGCCGCGCGCTGGTGTTCGACGCCACCTGACTGGGGGGAGTCAACGCGGTCTCCGTGTGGGACCATCCACCGACGGCCGACGAGTTGCTCGACGATCGCCTCGCGCGCGGCTGGACTCCCACGCCCACGCTCTTGAGCGATGGGCCGCGCGTGCTCGGCCACGCGGCTACAAGAGCTTCTCCAGCTCCGCCGCATCGCTGACTGGCAGCCGGCAAGCTCCTCTCACGCAGACGTAGGCGGTGGGCTTGCCGGCTTGCGCGGGCCGATCGCGCGCCAGCGGCGTCGCGGCCGGCGCGCCCTCCTGGTGGCGGACCAGGACTTGCGAAGGCGAGAAGCGCGTGCGGACGGCGTCGAGCAGCGTCGCGTCGGAGCCGCCGCGCGGGCGCACCAGCACCACTTCCTTCACTTCGCCGAGCAGGAAGTCCACCGCCAGCAGCATCTCGCCGAGCGCGAGCGGCGCGCCGCCGAGGAGCGCCCCGAAGCTCTTGAGCAGCGCCTCGGCCTGCTCGCGATAGCGCGCCTCGCCGGTGAGGGCCTCGAGGCGCAAGAGCGTGAGAGCGGCCACGGAATTTCCCGTCGGCTCGGCGCCGTCGTAAGCGGGCTTCTCGCGCGCCAGGAGCGCCTCGTGATCCGAAGGGGTGCGGAAGAACCCGCCGTCGGGATCGGCGAAGCGCGCGGCCAAGACTTGATGAAGCGCGCGCGCTCCTTCGAGCCAGCGCGCTTCTCCAGATACTCGGTATAAATCGGTGAAGCCGGCGGCGAGAAAAGCGTAGTCTTCGAGGAGCGCCGCGTGGCGGCCGGTGCGGCGCAGCGCATCCGCGTCGAAGTTCCCGGCCGCCCGCGCGGCACGCTCGACGTAGTCGGGTCGCGCGAACGCGAGACCCGCGCGCGCGAAAGCGGAGATCATCAGCCCGTTCCAGGAAGCGAGGACCTTGGTGTCGGTGAGCGGCGGCGGCCGCCGCGCGCGCGCCTCGTAGAGCCTGGGGCGCACCGACTGCAAGAAGGACAGCTCCTCGGCGTCGGGCACGCGTTCGAGCGAGAGCACGTTCTTGCCCTCGAAGTTGCCTTCCTCGGTGGCGCGGAAGAACTGGGCCGCGCGGGCGCCGTCCGCATCTCCCAGCACCTCGCGCAATTGCGCCGGCGTCCAGACGAAGAAGGTGCCCTCTTCGCCTTCGCTGTCTGCGTCCGTCGCCGAAAAGAAAGCGCCCGACGCGTCGGTCATCTCGCGCGCGACGTAGTCGAGCACTTCGCAGGCGATGCGCCGGAAGAAGTCGTCGTGCGTCGCTTGCCATCCCTCGACGTACGCGGTGGCGAGCAGCGCGTTGTCGTAGAGCATCTTCTCGAAGTGCGGCACCAGCCAGTGCGCGTCGGTCGAGTAGCGATGGAAGCCGCCGCCCACCTGATCGTAGATCCCGCCCAGCGCCATCTTCTGCAGCGTCAGCACTGCCATCCGCAGCGCCTCTTCGTCCGCAGTGCGCTTCCAGTACCGGAGCAGGAAACGCACGTTCATCGAGGAGGGAAACTTCGGCGCCCGCCGCGCGCCGCCCTCGCGTGGGTCGAACACCTGCGCATAGGCGCTCATCGCTTCGTGCAACACCGGCAGTCCGGGCAGTCCGGTGGGTCGGTCGGGCGCCAGGCTCTGCGCGACCGCCGCGGCGATCTGCTCGGCCGAGGCGTCGGCGCGATCGCGCTCCTCGCGCCAGACGCGATCGAGCTCGAGCAGGATGGTGCCGAAGCCGAAGCGCGCGCCGCGCTCGCCGTCGCGCGCGGGGAAATAGGTTCCGGCGAAGAAGGGCTTCCCGGCGGGCGTGAGGAAGACGCTCATCGGCCAGCCGCCCTGGTGCGTGAGCAGCTGCACCGACTGCATGTAGATGGCGTCGACGTCGGGCCGCTCCTCGCGGTCCACCTTCACCGGCACGAAGCGCTCGTTCAAGATCTCCGCGATGTCGGGCGACTCGAACGACTCCTCCTCCATCACGTGGCACCAGTGGCAGGTGGCGTAGCCGACGCTGAGGAAGATCGGCCGCTGCAGCGCGCGCGCCGTCTCGAACGCCTCGGCGCCCCACGGCCGCCAGTCGACCGGATTGTGCGCGTGCTGCAAGAGATAGGGCGACGTCTCCAGCGCCAGCCGGTTGGTGAAGCGCGGCGTGCCGTCGTCGCGCAGGTGGCGCGTGCGGAACTCGCGCTGCTGCGCCACCGCGCGCTCCAGCTGCTCGCGCAGCTCTTGCGAAAAGGGCTGCGCTCCGGGTCCCGCCTCGATGGGCATCGAGTGGATCTAACCCCGGCGCGCATTTGAAGCTATGACTGCGCCATGATGCTCATCTCCTTTCGGTCGCGGCTGACTGCGCAGGCCGGCGCCGACTACGACGAGACGGCCGCCGAAATGGAGCGCCTGGCGCGCGCCACGCCGGGATTCATCGAGGTGAAGGCCTTCCGCGCCGACGACGGCGAGCGGCTCACGCTGGTGTGGTGGAAGGACGCCCAGACGCTGAAGGGCTGGGCCACCAACGCGCGGCACCTGGTCGCGCAGCGCATGGGGCGCGAGCGCTGGTACGAGTACTACAAGATCGAGGTCGCCGAAGTGGTGCGCGACAGCCGCTTCGAGCGGCCGCAAGATTGACGCTCGCGCGCGGTTCGGACACCCTGCGCGACGATGCGCGCCTACGACCTGATCAAGAAGAAGCGCGACGGCGGACAGCTCTCCGCCGAGGAGCTGCAATATCTGATCTGGGGCGCGTCCACCGGCGGCGTCGCCGACGAGCAGCTGGCGGCGTTCCTCATGGCCGTCTTCTGGCGCGGCATGGACGCGCAGCGCGAATTGCCGGCGTGGCTCGAGGCCATGCTCCACTCGGGACAGGTGCTCGACCTCTCGGCCATCCCCGGGCGCAAGGTGGACAAGCACTCGACCGGCGGGGTGGGTGACAAGATCTCGCTGCCGCTCGCGCCGCTGGTGGCGGTGTGCGGGGTGAAGGTGCCCATGGTGTCAGGGCGCGGCCTGGGCCACACCGGCGGCACGCTCGACAAGCTGGAGAGCATTCCCGGGTTCGTCGTCGATCTGCCCATCGCGCGCTTCGCCGAATTGGTGGACCGGCTGGGCGTGTGCCTGATCGGGCAGACCGCGGAGATCGCGCCGGCCGATCGCAAGCTGTACGCCCTGCGCGACGCCACCGCCACGGTGGAGTCGGTCCCGCTCATCGCCTCGAGTATACTAAGTAAAAAACTGGCGGAGGGGGTGGACGCGCTGGTGCTCGACGTCAAGGTGGGTCGGGGCGCGTTCATGAAGACGCTGGAGGAAGCGCGCACGCTGGCGCGCACCATGGTCGACCTGTGCAAGGCGATGGGCCGCGGCTGCGTCGCGCTGCTCACCGACATGGACGCGCCGCTGGGCCACGCGGTGGGGAACGCGGTCGAGGTGCGCGAGTCGATCGAGATCCTGCGCGGCCACGGCCCCGACGACGTGCGCGAGCTGACGCTGCGGCTGGGCGTGGAGATGCTGCTCGCCGGCCAGGCGCCGGGAGTGGGGGAGGATCCGCAGCTGGCGCGCATGCGCCTGGAGACGGCGCTGGCCGACGGCGGCGCCTTGAAGCGATTCGCGCAGGTGATCGCGGCGCAGGGCGGCGATGCGCGCGTGCTCGACGATCCCGCGCGGCTTCCGCAGCCGCGGATGAAGCGCGAGGTGCGCGCCAACCGCTCGGGATTCGTCTCGCTGCTCGACGCGGAGCTGGTGGGGCTGGCCGCGGTGGAGCTGGGAGCGGGGCGGGCGCGCAAGGAGGACGTGGTCGATCACGCGGCGGGCCTCCTCTTGCACAAGCGACTCGGCGAGGAGGTGCGCGAGGGAGAAGTGCTGGCCGAGCTGCACGCGGCCGACCCGGCGCGGCTCGACGCGGGCGAGGCGCGGCTGCGGGCGGCGACGCAGATCGGCGAGGCGCCGCCGCAGCGCAAGCCGCTGGTCCTGGAAAGGATCGGCTGATGCGCATTCTCTACGGCGTGGTGGGCGAAGGAATGGGGCACGCCATCCGCTCGCGGGTGGTGCTCGACGAGCTGGTGAAGAAGCACGACGTGCAGGTGGTGGTCTCGGGCCGCGCGCACGACTACCTGGCCAAGCGCGCCGGCGAGCACCTGAGCGTGAAGAAGATCTGGGGCTTCACCATCGTCACCGAGGACAACGAAGTGCGGAACTTCCGCACGCTGCTGGAAAACGTGAGGGGCGCCTTGACCGGCGGCTGGCCGCAGAACATCAAGGCCTATTTCGAGATCGCCGACGGCTTCAAGCCCGAGGCGGTGATCTCCGATTTCGAGAGCTGGAGCTATCTCTACGGCGTCAACCACATGCTGCCGGTCGTCTCCGTCGACAACATGCAGATCATCAACCGCTGCACGCACGAGAAGGAGCTGCTGGCGGGGCAGGAGGCTTCGTTCCAGATTGCAAAGGGAATCATCAAAGCCAAGGTGCCGGGCGCTTATCATTACTTGATATCGACGTTCTTCTATCCGCCCATCCGCAAGCGGCGGACCTCGCTGCACCCGCCGATCTTGCGGCCGGAGATATTGGCGGCAAAGCCGGAGCCGGGCGGGCACCTGCTCGTCTATCAGACCTATACCACCAACGAGCAATTACCGGAGTTACTGAAGCGCACAGGTATCGAATGCCGGATCTACGGATTGCGGCGCGATTTGCGCGAAGAGGAGCGCGACGGCACGCTGGTCTACAAGCCGTTCAGCGAGGCGGGCTTCATCGACGATCTGCGCACGGCGCGCGGCGTGGTGGCGAGCGGCGGATTCACGCTGATGGGCGAGGCGGTCTACCTGCGCCGGCCGATGCTGGCCGAGCCGGTGGCCAAGCAGTTCGAGCAGATCCTCAATGCGCGCTATCTGGAAAAAGAAGGATATGGATTGGCGGCGGAAGAAATCACCGAGGCGAAGCTGCGCGAATTCCTCGACCGCCTCCCCGAATTCGAAAACAATCTCTCGAGCTACTCACAAGACGGCAATACCAACCTACTATCAAAGCTAGAAGAGGTATTACAAAACGCCATCAAAGGAATTCCCGCCGAGCCGGAGTAACTCATTGCGCCTCGGTAGCTATCGCGAGGCGCTCGATGCCGACGGACTTGGCGGCCTCCATCACCTCCACCACCCGCCCGTGCGCGGCGGCCGTGTCGGCCTGGATGATCACCTGCGCGTCCGGCACGTCGTGGGCCAGCTTGGCGAACTTCTCCTTCAAAGCGCCGATCTCGATCGCCTTCCCTTCCGTCACCACCGTTCCGTCCTTCATCACCGCCACCGGAAAGTCGCGCGGCGCGTTGTGCAACTCCTTGGCCGCGCCCTTGGGCAAATCCACGCGCACTCCGGTGCCGCCTCCCTGCGCCTGCTCGACCACGATCGACGAGCCGACCATGAAGATGATCAAGAGCACCAGGAAGATGTCGGTCAGCGGCGTGATGTTGATCTCGCTGAACACCGAGGGTCCGAACTCCTCGTCGTCCTGGTGGTGGCTGCGGCTGGGACCGGAGATGGCCATCAGGCGCGCCCCGTGATCGCGGTGCGCGACGCCGGCGCCTCGGCGGATGCCGCCGTGACCGCGCGCGGCGACTGCAGCGCGGCGGCGATCTCGGCGGCGTGATCGATCACCACTTCCGTCAGCTCGTCGGCGCGCAGGGTCAAGTCGAAGGCCTCGCGCGAGATGCGCGCCTGGAAGACGTTGAAGAGCACCACCGCCTCCACCGCCACCGCGATGCCGCCGGCGGTGGTGATCAGGGCTTCCGAGATGGCCGGCGCCACAACGGCGAATCCGCTCTGGCCGGTGATGCCGATCTGGTGGAACGAGCCGAGGATGCCCACCACCGTTCCGAAGAGTCCGACGAAGGGCATCACCGCCCCCAGCGTGGCCAGCACCCAGAGCGGCGCTCGCAGGGCCTGGATCACCTCGCGGCGGGCGCGATCGACGGCGTCGGCGATGCGGTCGCTGCGGGTGGCGCGGTCGAACGCCGCCCGGTAGAGCGCGGCGGTGGCCACGTGCGAGCGATCGCACTCGTGCAGCGCGATGGCCGCGTCGCCCCGCAACAGCGAGCGAACCACCTGCTCATGCAGCTCGCGCGCCTTGGCCGAGAACCCACGCAGGAACAGGGCGCGCTCGATGCCGATGACCACGGCCGCCACCGACCCGAGCAGGATGGTCAGCTTGGTGAACACCATCACCGAGCCGCCGGACTTCAACAGATCGAGAAGCTCTCCCATATGGGCTGCATAACACGCGAAGGGCCGCGCTTCCTCCCCCGCTTGTCGCGGGCGGTTTTCCAGGGTAGGGAGCGCCATGCCGTCGTGGACCGAGCTGGCGCTTCAATGCGCCCGGTTTGCCCGGGCAAGGCTTGGGCTTGCCGAGGAGACCTCGCCGGTGGCGGTGGTCTTGGGGTCGGGCCTCGGCGGCTTTGCCGAGCTGCTGGCTGGCGCGCGGGCCGTGCCGTTTGCCGAGCTGCCGGGCTTTCCGCCGGCTACCGTGCAGGGGCACAAGGGGCGGCTGGTCAGCGGGCTGCTCGGCGAGGTCCCGGTGCTCGCGCTGCAAGGCCGGCTGCACGGCTACGAGGGACTCGACGTGGCCACCGTGGCGTTTCCGGCGCGCGTGCTTTCGGCGCTCGGCGCGCGGGCGCTGGTGGTGACCAATGCGGCGGGCGGCGCCAATCCGTCGTTCTCGCCCGGCGACCTGATGCGCATCACCGATCACATCAACCTGACGGGCCGCAACCCGCTCATCGGGCCCAACGAAGAGCGGCTCGGGCCGCGCTTTCCCGACCTGACCTCGGCTTACGACGCGCGTCTGGCCGAGGCCCTCGAGGAGGCGGCGCGCGACCTGGGCCAGAAGCTGCGCGACGGCGTCTATCTGCAGCTCAACGGGCCCTCCTACGAGACGCCCGCCGAGGTGCGGATGGCGCGCGCGCTGGGTGCCGACGCGCTGGGGATGAGCACCGTTCCGGAAGTGATCGTCGCCGCGCACATGGGGCTGCCGCTCTGCGGAATCTCCTGCATCACCAACCTCGCCGCCGGCATCTCGCAGCACAAGCTCACGCACGAGGAGGTGATCGAAGTGGCCCGCGCGGCCGAGAGCCGATTCGTCGCCTTGCTGCGCGCTTTCATCCCCCGCGCCTTCGCCGCCGTCCCCGCGCGCCAGCCGCTGGCTTAGAAACAAGCAGCAATGTTGTGTTGATCTCGCCGCCGGATATGCTGGCGGCGGATGAAGCCTGAAAAGCGGATGCCGGCGTTGCTGCGGGCTGCGGCGAGAGCGCGGAAAAATGCCTACGCGCCGTATTCCGGATTCGCCGTCGGCGCCGCCGTCCTCGCCGGCGGGCGCATCTTCGCTGCCACCAACGTCGAGAACAGCGCCTACCCGCTCTCGGTCTGCGCCGAGCGCAACGCGGTGGCGGCGGCCGTCTCCGCCGGCAAGAAGCGCATCGACGCCATCGCCATCGTGGGCGGCAGCAGCCGGCCCGCCGCCCCCTGCGGCGGCTGCCGCCAGGTGCTCTCCGAATTCGCTGCGGCCGACACGCCGGTGGTCTACGCCGCGCCCAACGGCCAGAGCGTGACCACCACGCTGGAGGCGCTGCTCCCTGCCTCCTTCGGGCCGAGAGATCTGCTCAGGGCGGCGGCGGCGGAATCCAAGGGCACGATGCGAGGTCCGCTTGGCAGCCTTCGAAGTGCAGCTCGTGTCCGCGGCACTCGAAGAAGCGGCCGATGACGTCGGCCATGTACTGGTCCATGTCGAAGACCTTGCCCGGCTGCGGATTGCGGAAGCCGTGCTCGCCGGTGCGGTTGAGATAGGGAATCAAGAGCGCGGACACGCCCGGCGCGCCCTGGGCGCAGGCCGAGGTGCCGGTGGACCAGCAGCCCGCGGCCGCCTGTCGCGTCGAGACCGGACACGCCGTCGCGGCGGACGACTGCCGCACCAGCTGCTGCCGCAGCGGCGGAGAGAGCCGCGGCGCCTGCAGGCCGTCGAGGCAGACGCCGCCGTCGAGCGAGTAGCAGGTGGGGTCGACGAGCACGTTGCCGGTGCAGTCGTCGCCCGGATTGCAGCGCACGTGGCCCGGAAGCGCGGCCCACACGCCGCCGTCGGGGTCGTCGAAGCGCCGCGTTCCCGGCACCGCCTCCACCACGCCGCTCTTGATCAGCACCTGATCGATGGGAATCCCGTAGTCCGGGTCGGGCTGGCTCACCTCGACCAGGCCGGCCGCGCGCGCCAGCGCGACGCCGGTGTTGATGGGCACGCCCGGATCGCCGGAGGTGGCGATCACCAGCACGTTCGCCGGCGTGCTGCGCGCCGCGAGCGGCTGGGCAAAGTAGTGCGGGGCGTAGTTGACGGGATCGCCCGGCTCGAGGATGAGCTGCGAGAGGCCCATCAGCCGGCGGAAGTCGGGCGTGTTGCGCGAGAGCCCGTACCCGCGCGCGGGCGAGGTGAGCAGGTCGCCCGGATGGTAGTCGACGCCGAAGAAGCGCGAGCGGAGCTGGTAGTGGTCGATGACCGCGCGCGCGCCGCCGCCGGGCGGCAGCACCTCGACGCGGAGCGCATCGCCGAGAGAGAGGGGGGTGACGGTGACCTTCTGCGGCAGGCCCGGCCCCTGGTCGGTGCGCGTGGCGGTGAGCGAGGGCCAGTCGGCCGAGATGGGCAGCCGCAGCTGTCCCGAGGCGTCGGCCGCGCCCAGCGCGCAGCCGTCGATCTTCGGGCCCGAGAGGCAGTCGGCGCCGCCGGGATTCTGCGCCAGGTTCTTCACCATCACTTGCTCGCCGGGCGCGAGCGTCAACGGCGCGATGGGGATGTCGCGCTCGTGGTTCAGGTCCTCCACCACCAGGACCAGCGTGGGCGTGGCGTCGGAAGCGCCCGGGTTGCACGCGCCGTTGGGCATTCCCGTCTGCGCGTCGGTGCCGCCGCTCGAGGGGCTGAAGGGACAGGTGGCGAAGAAGGGCCCGAACAGCTCGAGGAACACCGCCTGCACCACGTCGTGCAGCGTGCTGCGGATGCCCACGTCGGCCAGCCCGCCGCCGGTACTGGTGGGCGCGGCCGCGACGATGTCCGGTTCCACCGCCGGCAGGATGGCCCCCAGGATCCCGCCCAGCGAGATGCCGAAGACGAAGAGATCCGCGCCGGGATTGAGGTCGCCCTTGTTGAAGATCTTCGTCTTGCCGTCGGCGGCAAAGACGTTGGCTGGCCAGGAGGGCGGCCCCGCCACGTCCGGCACCCCGTCGGAGTTGAAGTCGCCGGCCTTCACCGTCTGGGTGCCCACCGTCATGGTCCCGACGCCGTCGAAGCTGCGCAAGAGCCGCGCGAGCTGCATCCAGTCCACCACCGACTGCCGGACCACGTCGCGGGTGTGGAAGGTGTCGGCCGTCCAGAAGTCGCCGCCCGAGTCCACGATGCCGTCGTAGTCGAGGTCGCGCGCGCGCCCGGCGAAGACGGCGTCGGCAAACGCGGAGAGCCCGTAGGTGGCGGCGATGTTGTGCGCGAGCAGCTCGACCAGCGGGTCGACGCCGATGCCGTGCCCGTAGGCGTCGATGGCAATGGTCGCCAGGCCGAACTTGGCGAAGCTCCCCCCGAAGCCGAGGATGGCCTCCATCCGCATCGACTTGTAGCCGTGGCCGGCGATGACGGTGGGGAAGGGCGCGAGGTGCCCCACCTCGGGCCGCTCCTTGGGCACCGCGAGGATGAAGTGGATCGACTCGGCAACCGTGCGCGCGTTGCCGGTGCGCCAGTCGATCTGGAACGACTGGTCTTGCGCCGCGCCGCTGTCGGTGTTGAGGAAGCTCGGCGAGTCGAAGCTGCCGGAGACGAAGTAGTCGACGTACTTGAAGCTGTCGAGCAGCGCGCCCACCACCGCCGGGTCGGTGCCGATGAGGAGCTGCTGCACCTGCGGGTCCCGGACCAGCGCGGAGAGGCACGACTGCGTCGCCGGCGGCGCCGGGCAGGCGACGGGCAGGATGTAGTCGCCCGCGTTGGGGCTGGGGGTCCCCGGCGTGTACGCGCCGCGCTCTTGCAGCACCGCGAGCAGCGAGGTGTGGCTCTGGGTGGTGCCGTCCTGCACCCGGTACTGGAAGTTCAAGGCCTGCAGCGGGCCCTGCCCGTCGGTCAGGCCGCGGCGGATCTGCTCCAGGTCGCGCGTGGTCGACTGGGTGGTGAACGCCCAGGCGTAGGCGAGGTCGGAAAGCTGCGTCCCCGGCGGCAGGTGCGCGAGCAGCGGCTGCAGCTCGCCCGTCTGCGAGGCATGGTTGATTCCCGAGTGCGGCGAGGAGATGGCGGCTCCGTCGGAGCCGTGGATGCGGTTGGTGAGCACCGCGGCGTAGCGCCTCTCCGGCTGCAGCGGCAGCACCGGCCGCACGATCAGCGTGCGGGTGGCGCGCTCGTAGAAGGTGAGCAGGTCGTCGGCCTGCTCCCGCACCGTGTCGTGCGGCAAGTCGGGATGGAGGAAGTTGGCCAGGGGCCCTTCGACCGGAAAAAGGAGATTGAAGGCGTTGGTGTTGGGGTCGTTGACGAAGTACTGCGCCGGATTGTTGAGCGTGTAGGGGAAGTGGCCGCCGTCGAAGTCGAGCGGCACCCGCGAGCCGTCGGTGAGGTCGACCAGGTAGACGCCGTCGTCGGTGGGGTCGGCGTTGTTCTGCCGGTTGTAGAGGTCGAGGGCGTCGAGGTCCTTGTCGAACGCCACCGTGAGCGGGGCGAAGGTGCCGAATCCGTCGAGCGTGTCGAGCAGCCCGCGCACGTTCCGCTCCAGCTGCGAGGGCGCGATCAGGCTGGCGTTGATGCGCAGGCCGGTGGGACTGGCCGGGTCGGGGCGGGTGGCCAGGTCGTTGGGGAAGGGAATCTCGGGCAGCGGCGTGCGGAGCAGATCGAAGACCACGTGCGGCCCGCCATGGTCCACCGCCACCGCCAACCCATCGATGGGCGCCGCGCCTTCGCAGGCGAACAACAAGAAGCAAAGTTCCACCGCGAGGGCGCGAGGAACGCGAAAAGGCTTTTTGTTTGAGTTCAAAGCTTTTTCGCGCCCTTCGCGCCCTCGCGGTGAAAGATTCTTTTTAGAAGACCAGTGTGGCGCGGAACCTCGTTGCGTGGGCGCCCGGCATGCGGGTGCCGTCGGAGCGGGTGAAGGCATTGCCCGGGAAGAGATAGCCGTACTGCACTCCCGCCTCGAACCCCAGCGGTCCCGAGATGCGGCCGTGGTAGCCGACGGCGGCGTCGAGCTCGGTGCCGTAGTTCTGTCCCGCTCCGTGGCCAAAAGTATTCACCGGCGCCGAAGCGAAGAGCGTCTGGTACGCGTCGAGCACCG
>Ga0307479_10003611_pt1 | contig 14110 bp, 14 predicted proteins | sample atmos_gasesECM4C_FD_203743 | JGI IMG/M metagenome (GOLD analysis project Ga0307479, IMG submission 203743) | Hardwood forest soil microbial communities from Morgan-Monroe State Forest, Indiana, United States - atmos_gasesECM4C_515 | ecosystem: Environmental > Terrestrial > Soil > Temperate...
CTACTAGTACCCTGGTTCTAGTAGTGCGGCCACGGGAAAAAAGTTCCGGCGAATCGCCGCGTCACGCTCGCGACTCTAATCCCGGCCCGTTCGGGAATCCCCCGTTCCGGACCACCAACGATAGCGCCTATGCATCAGGGGCGGTCTCATCATATAGGATATTGGGGACTTTTTAAGGAGAATTGGGAACGAGCGATGACTTACGATCAAAACGTCGAGAGGCGGGGTCACGGTCACGTATCTCGCTCTTCACAACAGCGGTCGTTGTGGATGTATGCATAACTGAGGCCGGCGATAAAACACTCGCATCGGCTCTGAGAGATTAGCCTACTTACTTTCCGAAACGCGGGCCCGATTCAGGTAAATACCGATCAAGGTAAAACCCTATCTACTTTCTTTTGTGTGTCTATAAGCACCTGCAGCCGGATTTCGTGATTGATCTCTCCGTGAGGTGGGGATACAATCACTCCGGTGTCAATGACCACAGCCCGGTTTGGGCTGTGTACACAATAGAAAGGACTCGCGAATATGGCAAACATTCAGCCGAATCGTTTCGAATTACAGAGCAATGATGGTAAAACGAAGGTCGATTATGAGACTACAAGTTTCATCGGTCAGCCAGTCTTGAATCTAAGCCAGGGACCTGGTCCGATCAGACACTTCGTAGGATCGCAAATTCGCAGGGTGAACACGGAGATCGGAACATTAGTGTCTGTGACCACTCAAATGTCAATCGACACAGGGTCAACTTCCTTCAGTATTCTGATTCCGGCGATCACACTATCGGCTCCGAATAGTCATCAGGCATTTACCACGGAAGCTGTCGTGACCCACCACACTGGTCCGATTTCGGTCCCGCCGACCGGCGTACACGAGACGTATCAGTTTATCCCCATGAAGGGGGACGCCAGCTTTATCATTGAAGTGCTCGAATCAGTGATGGCAGGAGCGCCTAAGGCCGGAAAGAGTACGGCCTAAGATTGTTGTCAGTTAGTAAGTGACTCCCTGACTTGCGTTAGGCAGGCGGATAGGCCGCCTGCCCCACTAACACTAACTAACTTACTCACCATAGGCGATTTCGGCTTTCCGCGCGGCGAAGGCTGCGTACGCCAGCACCGCCAACGATACCAGCAGCAGGCCTGAAATGGCGATTGCTTCGGGGATCGGGTCCGTATCTACTACCAGGAACGAGAGAGGCGGCGACACCCCCGGTAGGCTCACGGGAGCAAGCCCCTTCAGATAGAAAATCACGCTGATCTTTTTCAGGAAGCCGGGCAGGAAGGGGTTGAGATTCTCCCACACCCACACTACTGCCGCAGGGATCATGGGATTGCGGAAGAACAGGCCGGCAATCAGAAACACCGCCCCGTACCCAACTGACGCCAGCAGGGCGATCATCATGTAAGAGACAAGCTGGCCCAAGCCAGGGCCATGCATCAGAAAATCCGTCCATGCGGCTCCCTGATGCCGGCCCATGAAATACATCGAAAGGCCTGCGCTGGCCGGAAACAAGACTGCCGCCACCAACAACCCGGTCAAGTACTTTCCGGTTACCAGCCATTCGCGTCGAATCGGAGTGAGGAAATAGTAATGGAGCGTCTTTTCCAGCATTTCAGCTCGGAATAGGTTGGCAAAAATTCCTACGCAGCCGAAGAAAATGCCCAAGTGCAGAAAGTAAGTCTGAAACATCACGGCGAAGATTTTCGCATCTTGCCCTGCGTTATGGCCCCGCCAGCGAATTTGTTGCATAGAGACCGAGTGCAGCAGAGCCAGCCCAACAGGCGCAACCGCGAGCAGGTATACCCACCAGCCGCGGCGCGAGAGGAACGTCTTTTTAAGTTCCAGGCGGATCACACCGGCGATTTGGGACCAGACTACGACAGGCTGGGAGGGCTGTACTGCGGGGTTCATGCCGCGCCTCCTTCGCCGCCAATCAGGTATTGGTATACCGAGTTCACGTCGTCGTCGGCCGGGGCTACCGATTCCACCTCCAGCCCGGACTCCAGCACCACGCGATTCAGCAGCAAGTAGAAACGGTCAGCGTCGGTTGTGCGCAACAGAATGCCTTTGCCATCGGGGTGGATCTTGGCCTCTACTACGTGATCCTGCCGGAAGAGGCGCGCCGCCAGCTCGTTAGGGTGATCGCAGCGAACCAGGATCTGCATGGGCTGGTCCTTCACTTCGCTTCTCACGCCCTGAATCTGGCCCTCGGCGACCACGTAGCCATGGCTGAGCAGAATCACCTGGTCGGAGATGCGGTCGACCTCGTGCAGGATATGGCTGGAAACGATGACGTGGCGGCCCTCGGCTCCCCAGGCGCGGAACAACTCTATGGTTTCGGCCCGGGCCATGGGATCGAGGCCGTTGAGCGGCTCGTCGAGCACCACCACCCGGGGATCGTGCGCGATGGCCTGCGCCAGCTTGACGCGCTGCCGCATGCCCTTGCTGTAGGCGGCGACGGAGCGGTGCGCGGCTTCGGTCATGTTGACGGTTTCGAGCGCTGCCCACGTCCGGCGCCGGCAGTCCTCTTCGCTCATGCCGCGAATGCGCAGGAAAGAATGTAGGAACTGGTAGCCCGTCACGCCCCGCGGAAACGCATCGAACTGGGCGCAGTAGCCGAGCATGCGGCAAAGCTCTTCGGGGCGGCCGGGCGCGATCCCCAGCACACGCACTTCGCCGCGCGTCGGCCGGATCAGCCCCGCCATCAGGTTCATCAGCGTGGTCTTCCCCGATCCGTTGGGACCGACCAGGCTGGTGATGCCCGGCGGGATCGCGAGCTTTACTTTGTTGACGCCGAGCACTTCGCCATAGAAGCGGGAGACATCGGAGAAGCTGATGAGTTGATCACCCGTCATCGCACCACCTCCGCGCCGCGAATCTTGCGCCCCAGCATGTAGAGGCACGCCAGGCACAGCGCCGCGAGAGCCGCCCAGCATGTCCACACCGGAATCACGCCGCTCTGGTCCAGGCGGAAGAATACGCCGCCGTTACTCGCGGGATGGTCTCCCTCGAAGAGCCAGACCCACAGCGTGCCGACCACATTCGGCACGTTCAACAGCAGCCCCCACTTGGTATCTTCCACCTGGTTAATGGCGCCGCCGAAGCCGGCCGCCACAAAGAACACGCCAAACATCAGCGCGCCGGCGGCCGGCTTCCATTTCACCCACGCCGAGAGCGCTAGAGCCAGCAGTGACAACCACAGGATCCAGATCCACGCGCCGAAAAACAGGCCCGAAGCAATGCGTGCGTGCGCCGCCGCCCAGTCGCCGCCTTCGAGAGAAGCCTGGTAGGCGAAAAGCAGCAAGCCCGGAACCCAGGTCATCAACGACATCAGCAGCCACAGCACACCGGCTTTGCCAAGGACATATTCCACCCGCGAAAACGGCCGCGCCAGATAGAGCGAGAGCGCATTATTGGCCAGATCGGGCGATACCAGCCCCGGCCCGATGAACGCGGCCAGGAACAGGGCCAGCATGCTCTGCCAGCCGAGGAACGACATGAAGAACCCGGCATCGATGGCAATCAAGGCAGCCACGCGATCGGCATTCCACAGGCGGAGCGCAGCCAGGTTGTGCTCCATGTAAATGATGATGGCGGCGATCAACGGATAGGCGAAAGTGGCGATGTAGAAGATGTTGAGGAACCGCGAGCGATGCAGGTCCTCAATCGCGTAGCGCGGGACGGCGAAGAAGCGCCGCCACGCGGGCACCAGCGTCCCCTCATATGGACGGTATGTCTTTTTATAGACCGCCATCGGGACCCTCCATGGCCTTCAGGAAAATATCCTCGAGCGAATCGCGCTTGTGATTGAGACGGCGGATCTGCACGCTCTGCTCGTCGGCCAGCGCGTACAAGCGCCGCACTTCGAGGCCCTCCGGGAGAACCAGCTTGACGCGGCCCTGCGCTCCCTGCGCGGTCTGGCATCCGAGCCGCTCGAGCGCTTCCAGAAAGCAGCCGTTCGATTCGCCGCGCGTCTCCAGTTCCAGGAAGCGCTGGTTGGCGCGCCGCTCCTCTTCCAGGTTGCAACAGGCCGCGATGTTGCCGTCCTTCAAGATGAGTACCTGGTCGCAGCACTCCTCGACATCACGCAGAAGGTGAGAAGAGAGGATCAGGGTCAGGTCGCCGCGATCGCGGATCTCCTGAATGAGCTGGATCATACGCGCTCGAGCGGGCGGGTCGAGCCCGTTGGTCGGCTCGTCGAGAAACAGCAGGCGCGGCCCATGAACGATGGCCTGGGCCAGCTTAGCCGCCTGTTTCATGCCCAGCGAATAGGTTTCCAGAGCTCGGTAGCGCACTTCGCCGAGGCCCACATAGAAGAAGGCTTCGTGGGCGCGCTCCAGAGCCTGCTCCGGAGGCAGCCCGGAGAGCTCGGCCATCAGGCGCACGAAGCGTACGCCGGTCATGGAAGCGATGAAGGCATCGTTTTCGGGCATATACCCGATGAGGCCCCGCACCTGCCGCGCACGCGTCCGTACATCGTAACCGAGTACCCGCGCGGTTCCCGAATGCGGCTTGTAGAATCCCATGAGTGTGTTGAGCAGCGTGGATTTGCCGGCGCCGTTCGGGCCCAGCAAGCCTATCGCGCGGCCGGTCAAAGAGGCATTGAGCTTCTTGAGGATGGGCCGTCCGCCGAAGCGAATTTCCAGTGCGTCGAGTTCGATGACGGGATCCATGCGCAGTAGGACAGACCTCCTGGTCTGTCATTCCTATCCAGGCTAACTGAGACAGGCCACAGGCCTGTCCCACACATTCTATCGAGACGGAATTGGCGCCGCGCTTGTTCCCAGCAATTGAGCCAGGGGTAACATGTCTCTGGCCGCACTAAGGGCGCTGCCGCTTAGGAGATTGTTGAGGCTGATTCCGAGGATGTCTCCGGTGCTGGCGAGGGTGACGCGGTCCGGTTCGGCGTAAGCCGCGATCAGCCGTGGTTTTTGATTGACGAGTTCGGCGCCTTTGGGGCCGAGCAGCGCCGCGAACGGAGCGAACGTTGTCCCCAGGTTCTGATACATCACAGCCGAAAAATCCGAGTATGGATCGTGGGGGAGAAGCGCCGTGAAGGCTTGCGACCGCGCAAGGCCCATGCTGTTGGCGCCGGTCTCGAGGGCCCGCTCGACCAGGGCGCGCGTGGGCGCCGCGATCAGGTAGCCGCTGGCAAATGTGTAATGCGCCTCGCCCAACGGGTTCGGATCGCCCAGGCCAAGCAGATAATAGGTGCGTCGATCAACCGTTTCCTGAGCCGTTCGCAAGAGCTTGGCGCCGGTAGTTGGGGACGAGCGATTGTGCTCCGCCACGAGTTTTTCCAGGGCCCGCTGAAACCGCGCCGGGTCGTACACTTCGGCCACCAGCTTCCAGGAGGGCACGGGAAATGGCGGCCCATCCAGTGCCACGGCAAACTCGCCGCCCAGGCTCGCGGCCAATTCGTGGCGGTTTTCCGCTGCCTGCGGGTCGCGGCTCAGAATCTGGTCGAGAACCGCGGCCGGATCGGCAACCACAAAAGCGGCTGCCAGCGTAGCTTCGGGCGTGACGTAATCCAGCGCGCCAAACGGCGAAGGCGCAGCCAGCCAGGCGGCCATTCCCTGACGCGGGCCTGCGAAATCCAGGACCGCGCGCGTCTCCATGCGCTTCGAAACCTGCTCCTGTTCGACGATAAGGTAGCGCGCAGGAGGCACTGCACGGAGCGCTTCGGAGCCGCGACCGTCAGGGGACAGTAAGTGAGTTCCCGAGGTGCCGCGGCCGTCAGAGAGCGATTGGACCGCCGGATGCTGCATGTGCTGCAAGTCGGCACAAAGCAGCAAGCCCGCGCCCTTACGGTACGCCTGCTCAATCCGGCGATAGAACTCCGTCTTCTGGAAGGTGGAATCGAGCGGGACGGCCAGCGCTTTGGGATTCGGGCTGAGCAGCACCAGCCCCGAGCGCATTTCCATGGTCAGCGGCAGGCCGGCGCCCCGGAGAAACTCGGCGAAGCCATCCCGCTTGACTTCCGCAAGGATCACCGGCGCGGGCGCAGCCGTGGTTCCGAACACGACGATCTCGTCGCCCAGGTATTCATTGGCAGCGCGCAGTTTGTCCAGGAACGGCTCGACGGCCGCGGCTTGGGCGCCCTCCGGACCCGCCAGCCATGCCCGCAGCCCGGCGTCTTCCGCTGATCTCTGGCGGAACGTAGCCTTAGCCTCGGCGAGGTAGTCAGAGAGATTCGGGATCGCGGCGTAGAAAACCGTGGACGCCGGCAACAGCGGAAGCATCCGGCTCGAATAGCGAACCTGCTTCAAATGCGCCTGGGCAGGGCTCTCGCGCATCGTTTCGAGAGCGCCTAACAGTTTCGCATTCCGGCTCCAGGCAACCTCCTGGCGCACCGACGCCGGCTCCAGGATTTCGCTGGTCGAAAACTGCTCGCCCGGGCGAAGTATGTTCTGGCGGTCTTCCTGGCTGACGCTGACTTGCCCCTCCACCACGGAAACGCGCGTGCCTTTCACACCGGCATTCACCCCGAACATGGTCCCGGTGACAGCTACGCGGCAATCGGCGGTAGCTACAAACAGGTGGCCCGAGCGCCGCCTGGCTGCTTGAACGATCAGGCTGCCGCGGTCGAGGTGCAGAGTGATGTCGGCGCCAGGCGCCGCCGCTCCGGAAGCCGAAAAGTCCGAACGCTCGTGCAGTTCGGCCAGCGACCCATCGCCCAGGGCGATAGTCGCGCGCGAATCGCGGGCCGTGCGGATTTCGACTCCGTCCGGCAGCGCTTCGCCAGGAGCCATGGGGCGCAGGCCTGCCGCGGAAACCTCGTAGAGTGTCCCGTTGATGGACTGCACGATGGCGCGTCCGGAAGAGGCGTGCTGAAACATGGTAAACCATGCCGCGAGCCCGCCGGCGGCGACTACGCCGGCCGCGATCGCCCAGCGGGGAACCGCTCTCGGCCGGAGATTGGCAGGCGAAAGCGCCTGCCCCACCCTTGAGTTGGCCGGCGAAAACGCCTGCCCCACCCGCACCGGCACGACTTTGCCTTCGAAGACCCGTCGGCAGGCCACGCACTCATGCAGATGATCCCTCACCAGAAGGGTGCGCGCCTCGTTCAGACGGCCGGCACGATAATCCGCAAACAACTCCTGGAAGGCGGCACAATCGCGAATGCGCTCGGCGGGCGGCCCCGCCTCCGCGGTAAGGCGCTCCCGAACGCGCGACGCGGCGGCATCCACGTCCGCTTGGGGAATGTTCTCCCCGCGAATCTCGGAAATGGCTTGTTCCAGGGCCGCGGGCATTCGAGGTTCTTCCGGCCGAATCTCTTCGGGGTTCATGACAAGCCTCCCTGGTACAAACGAAACTCCTCCTCCAACCGGTCCCGCGTGCGCGAAAGCGTGACCGCCACGGTGCCCGTCGTGGTATCCAGCAGGCGCGCGATTTCGGGATTGTCTTTATCCTCGAAGAACCGCAACGCGAACATCTGCGCAGCCCGCGGGTTGAGACGCGCCAGAGCGCCGCGCAACCAGTCGCGGATTTCGCCGGCCGCGTGCCGGCGCTCCGGACCCTGATGCGCGGACTCGGCCAGAACCGGCTCCAAATCCACGAGCGGCACGCTGCGCACATTCTGGCGCGAGCGAACCACGTCCAGCGCCGCATTGATGGCGGAGCGGTGCAGGAAACTCGCCATGTTCTCCACCGGCTCACGTTCGGGATCGCGCTTCAGCACGCGCATGAATACGGTTTGCAGCACATCCTCGGCGTCCTCCGCGTTGCCGGTCACACGGTACGCTGAGCGGTACACCGAGGCATAGTTCTCGCGGAACGTGCGCTCGAAATCCGTGGCGGACAAGGTGGCCGGTTCCATGCGGATCGCTGGCGTTTCCATCCTACCAATCCCGGAGGTCCGACATTTCCCGGCCTCTGCCCTAACAACACAGGACGGGCCGTACGGGTGGCAAATTAACAGACGGGCGGTGGCGCTATCACAAAAAAAGCTCCACGCCAGAATGCGTGGAGCTTAAGTCTACTGCAATCTGTCTCGGAGGATGACAGACCGGTGATGATAGTAACATTGGCGTCGCGGCAAATCAATTCTAACCGTCGAATTTTTTGGCACTATTTCGGGCAGTTCGGGGTTTAACCCTATTCAGTTCGAGCGGGACATACACGATTTCCCGTATGACTACCCGGCATTCTCTGCCATAAGATTTAGTACGTCTAGTCAATTTGATTGAGTGAAATTTACCGTGGGCTTTTCCTAGAACCACGTTTCTTCAGCGTGGGTTTCTTCTTATCTCGCGCCGCCCGCCAGGCGCTCTCCAGCGCTTCGTGGATTACCGCTTCACTGGCATCGCGCAGGCGAACGTTCGTGCACCCGCGCAGTCCCCATGCACCTTTCACGGGAACGAACGCACCGGCGTTGAGAGCCAGGTACACGCGCTGCTCCTCGGGGGTGAGCTTCACCATTCCCCAGCCTGCGTCCGGGTAACCAAGCGTCGCGAAGATCTTGCCGCCCACCCGGAAATCGGGGTGGCCCATGTGACCTTTCTCTTCCGCGCCCGGCAGGTCGCATGCGATTCGGCGAAAATCCTCAGCGGTAATCATTCTGTCGAAGAGGAGTCTCCTGATAGGATAGCCCTGATAGGAGCCGGATGAGCGAACCCCGGACAGATTGGAAAGAGCACGGTATTCGAATCGTGCGCGCGGGCGAACTGGATGCGAACACGCCGCAAACGCCCGGCATGACGCGCGCGGCGGCCATCACACATGCCACGGCAGGCGCTCAGAAGCTGTGGGCCGGCACGGTTGTGGTGCAGCCCAACGCGAAAACCGGCGCGCACCATCACGGCGAACTGGAAACGGTTCTCTATATTGTGAGAGGCCGCGCGCGGTTTCGCTGGGGCGAGAAACTGGAGTATGTGGACGAGGCCGGTCCCGGCGATTTCATCTATGTGCCACCATGGGTTCCACACCAGGAGATCAACGCTCGACCAGATGAGCCGGTGGAGGCTGTGATCGTGCGCAGCGGTCAGCAGGCGATCGTAGTGAACCTCGATATCGCGAGCCCGGAGGCGGAAGCCAAGGGGCCGGACCCGTTTCACCCGCCGGGCCGCTCAACTTAAGCGGTTTCTGCCCATCGGCTCGCCTGATTCTAAACGCTTTACACCCAAAAAACGGCGGCTTAACTTAAGCGGTTTTCCTCACGGCTGCCGCAGCTTGATGCTCTCCACTTTGATGATGTCGCCTTCGACCGTGCCCGTGACCTCGACCTCGAAGTCATCCAGTTTCTTCGAAGCCTTGATCAGATCCAGTGCCTTGCGGTTTCCGGCCGCGTCAAATGCGAGAAACTTCTGGTCCCAGGTGAAGATGCCGTAGCCGCTCTTCTGGCAGGCGGGCATGAGGGCGCACTCCCGGGTGTGCGCCTCGGCCACGATCATGCCGCCCTCGATTCCGGTGGGCAACACGCGCACTTCTGCCTTGGAAGAGCACTGCTTGTCGATGATCACTCCCTTGATAGTCGAGGCGCCGGGAGCGGCAGCAGCGAGCCCGGCGAGCAAACCCAACAGGCTTATGTTACGCAGTAATCTCATCATCTTTTAACGCTGGCCGTGATGATCGCTGTTCTCGAGCAGTGGTCCATCCTTTTCCGTGCACAAAGGCGACTCTTGGAGCGGGTCGGTGGATGGTTGTACCAGTATCGCCCGCGCGGTCCACGGCCCGGTCAGGACCTTGGGGTCTTCGACGGTAGCCTGGTACGCGAGGTTATCCCCTACGCGCCACAGCCGCTCGGTGACATGCATCGCGTCGCTATGGAAGTAGCCACCCTCGCCGAACCAGCCATCTTCCGCGAAATTGGCGACGTCGATGACCAGAGTGTCGCCTTCCCAACGTCCTACCGCGTCTCCGTAATACGAAGGGTTGGCGGTCGCCAGGTGGGGCCGGCCATCGGTGGGGATAATCCGCCAGGGGTCGCCGGAGATGTCTTCATAGAGGAACACCATCTCGTTGGGAAGCTGAATGATGCGCCGCGGGGGGCCGATGCGCGGGACGCCCGGCTTGCCGCAGTAGAACACTGGGTCGGTCTTGCTCTCGTGGTCGAACAGGTCTTTCACCTTGGCCTGCAGCTCGGGCTTATAGGAGGGCGCGGGCGTCGAGGGCAGCGCGCCAGGCACGGCCTGCGCTTTTCTCTTGTCGCTAATCTGCTCGAGGGTCTTTATGGCTGCGGTTCCGCCGCCCGTTTTCTTCAGCGCGGTCGGCGGAAGATCGATGGAGAAGGCCCATGTGCCATTCAAGATGGGGTGGCCATCGGCCGCGCGCGCCGCGGTTGCGGCCGGTTTGGCGGCAGCACCCTTTTCCTGCGCGAAACCGTAGACAGCAGTCAACAACAGCGCCGCCGCGACACAAAAAGATCGGTAGTTCATTGCCTCTTCCTCCTTCCGTCCTTACTGGGACCCCTCGGGTTGCCCGTTTACCAGTTCCAGCGAAGTCCCGTCCGCAAACGTGATCTTGCGCATGTACATGTAGAGCGAACCGTTCTTGGCCTTATTGCCCTCGACGGTCACGGTCTGGCTCAAGCCCTTCGCGAGATCGGCCCGGTTCACGCCCACCCGGCGAAACCACGCTGGTGGATTGCTCTCCATCTTCCAGTTCTCGACGCTGCCGTCAGCGCCCTTCGCGTCCATCAGAATCACGATGTGTGGGTTGACCCAGTCCACCTTGGTTAGCGTGCCGGTCACAGTCACGTTCTTGCCCATTTCAAATTCGGCCGACGGCGAATGGTGGGCCCAGACCGATCCGGCTGCCACTACGAGCGCCAGCAACATATATCGACCAGAGGTTTTCCTCAAGGCGATCCTCCCTTCGAAACGCGTCCAAAAGTTTATCATAAGCGCGCCGCCAACCCGCGATTGACCTGCCTGCCAAGTGGGCAGGAAGACGATCAGCGAATCTCTCGCCACCGCTGCTGCCCGGAAGAAGGCCGAACGCGAGATCACCGAATTCCGCGACTTCCAACAACTCATCCGAGAGTTACCGGACGAATTCGAACCTGTGGATCACCACTTCCACTGGTTCGCCGTTCGTGGGAGCAAGCCCGTGGTCCAGCCAGAGGTTGAAGCGCAGCGTTTCGGCGCCGGGCGTCGGCACTCCACTGGTGAACGTATGCTCCGCGATCGGCGGCAGCGGAAACGCAAGCGGATTGTAGTATCCGGGAATGCTCAAGAAGCTCGCGGTTCCGGCTTCCCAATGGAAGCTGTGTGTGCTTTGGTCGAGATTTGGCGGCATGTCGAAACGCGCCAGGTTCTGGGGGATCGACCCCGGCTGGATGACATACTGGGAGTTCTGGTTCATCAGCTTGGCCCAGCGCGAGAACTCGATGTCTAACTCCCGGTGATTCTGGGCCGGCTGGCGGTCGTAGGTGAAGATACCGAACACCACGTTCGGATCGAAAGCCGTCCACCGGGCTATTGAGGTAGAAACGATAGGTGCCATACCCGAGCGACCGGGTCAGCAGGACCTCGGCGCAGTGCCAGCCGGCCGCGTCTTTGGTAATGCGCAGATGTAACTGGCCGTCGGAATCGACCCAGACGTTGTCCGTGCTGTCGGAGAAATAGTTGGGCCCGGGCCCCACCTTGCCCTGGCTGGCCTCGACCGTCCACGTGTAGCCGGAGAACTCGATGGTTCGGACTCCCGACACCTTGATCCGGCGGAACCGAGCGTTCAGGTAATCGGCAAAGTAGAGATTGCCTTGGCCGTCTGCGGTCATTCCGGCCGGTTGATTCAACTCCGCGGAGGTCGCGGGCCCGCCGTCGCCGCTGAAGCCGCCCGGGAGAACGTCACTGGAGGTCGACCCGGCAATGGTGCTGACGATGCCGTTGGTACTGACCTTCCGGATCCGTTGATTGTTGGTATCGGCGATATAGAGGTTGCCGCTGACGTCCAAAGCCAGGCCACCCGTCGCCCACAACTGAGCCTGGTTGGCTGGCCCGCCATCGCCGCTGAAGCCCGAGGAATCCACCACGCCGGCCACGGTTTCGATCAGCCCGTCGGGCTTGATCTTGCGTACCACGTGATCCAGCGGTTCGGTTACGTAGACGTTGCCGGCGTTGTCCACGGCAACGGCGCTTGGAAATGGAACGCCGGCGTTGATCGCCGGCCCGCCGTCGCCGGTGGAACTGATGTCCCCACTCCCCGCAATGGTGCTGATGGTCCCATCGGGCGCAACCTTTCGCACACGCTGGTTATTGCTGTCCGCGATGTAGATGTTGCCCGCCTGATCCACCGCCAGCCCACTGGGGAAGAACAGCGACTCCACAGCCGCCGGCCCACCGTCGCCGTCGAACCCTTGGAACCCCGAACCGGCGAAATGATGGATGATCCCGTCGGTGGTAACCACGCGTACGGCATGGTTTCCGGTATCGGCGATGTACACATTGCCTGCCCGGTCCACCGCCACTCCGCCGGGTGCGATGAATGTGGCTGCAGCCGCCGGACCTTCGTCCCCGGAATCGCCGGCATTCATGTTGCCCGCAAAGGGTTGAAGTCCCACACCGGGTACCCACTTCGTCACACGGTTGTTGTCCGCCTCGGCGATGTACAGGTTGCCGGCGCGGTCTACGGCGACAGCGGCGGGGCTCAGCACGGACGGATCGCCGTCGCCGGCCACCGTGCGAATGTAACCCACAGGATCGGTTTGAGCGAGTACCGTCATGGCGCTGCCCAGTAACAATGAGACGAAAAGCGTTTGATTGGTCTGCATGTTCCCTTTGTTCCCTTAGCCTGCCCGGCCAGGAAACCCTTTCTGCAACCAAAGGCGGGAATTCCAGGTGAATCTTCTAACGGAAGCCTGTGCTAACATAGCGCCAACGGAGGGGCGATTTGGCCGCTGCGTCTGAGTCGGGTGTAACGGGGCTCCTTCAGGCCTGGAGCCGGGGTGATGCGAACGCGCTGGAACGTGTCGTAGTCATGGTCTACCCCGAACTGCGGAGGATCGCTCATCGCTGCCTCGCCGGCGAGCGTCCCGGCCACACCTTGCAGTCCACGGCACTGGTTAACGAAGCCTACCTCCGCCTGGTCGATATCCATAGCATGGAGTGGCATGATCGCGCTCATTTCTTTGCCGTGGGCGCCAGAATCATGGGCCGTATTCTGGTCGATCATGCCCGCTCGAAGGGTTATGTCAAGCGCGGCGGCGGAGCGATTCGCATCGATTTCAACGAGGCGCTGATGGTCTCGAGCGAAATAGACCCAGCCATCGTGCGGATGGATGAAGCCCTCACCAGTCTGGCCGAGTTTGACGCGCGCAAAGCCAGAATTGTCGAGATGCGCTATTTCGGGGGCTTGAATGCCGGCGAAATTGCAGCCGTCCTTGGAGTTTCGCCGCAGACCGTGAACCGCGACTGGAGCCTTGCCAGGGCTTGGCTGGCGCGCGAAATGCTCGGCGGCGAGCCCCCAGTCGCATCGGCGGTGGCGGACCGGAATTGAAACCGAATGGATCCGGGCCGCTGGCAACAAATCGAGCAGATCTTCCACTCAGCTCGAGAAAAGGAAACGGGCGAACGGGCTGCCTTCCTGGACACGGCTTGCGCCGCGGATCCTTCGCTCCGCAGCGAGATCGAATCGCTGCTGGCCTTGGCTGACGATGCCGACGGTTACCTGAAGGCGGCCGTCCGGGAAGCCGGATCGCAGACCGGCGTAGCGGCTACCGCCATCGCGGCCGGCAGGGATCTTCCCCCCGCGAATCGCAAACTCGGCCGTTACGAGATCCTGGAGCAGCTCGGCCGGGGCGGGATGGGCGTGGTGTATCGGGCAGTCGATCCCGCGATCGGCCGCACGGTTGCTATCAAGACGATCCTCCTGGAGGGCGAGATTGGCGAGAACAACGCGGAATTGCGCGCGCGACTGCTCCGTGAATCGCAGGCCGGCGGCCAGTTATCACACCCCAACATAGTGGCCGTCTACGATGTGAGCGAACAGGGTGGGGCGGCCTACATCGTGATGGAATACGTCGTCGGCCGGACGCTGGAGCAGTCCATCGGCGGCCAGGCGCCGTTCCGTTCCATTCGAGAAGCCTTGCGGATCGTCGGCGAATGCGCGGACGCCCTCGATTACGCCCACGGGCGCGGCGTAGTGCACCGCGACATCAAGCCCGCCAACA
>Ga0307479_10003612_pt1 | contig 14108 bp, 9 predicted proteins | sample atmos_gasesECM4C_FD_203743 | JGI IMG/M metagenome (GOLD analysis project Ga0307479, IMG submission 203743) | Hardwood forest soil microbial communities from Morgan-Monroe State Forest, Indiana, United States - atmos_gasesECM4C_515 | ecosystem: Environmental > Terrestrial > Soil > Temperate...
GTTTCGAGACCGCCGACGCAATGCTATGCTCCTCGGTCGCTTATTTGCGAAACCCATGCTTCTCGAAGGCAAAGTTGCGGTAGTTACCGGCGGCGGGCGTGGCATCGGCCGCGCTATCGCCAAGCGTTTCGCAGCGGAAGGCGCCGCGGTGATGATCGCCTCGCGGACCGAAGCGGAACTTCGTGGTGTCGCGAAGGAAATCGAACAGGCACATGGCAAAGCCGCCTGGGTGGCCGCGGATGTGTCACGCGAAGCGGATTGCGCCCGCATCATAGCGGCCGCCGAGGAGCGCCTCGGAGCCGTGAGTATCCTCGTCAACAATGCCGGCGATTACGGACCGGTGAAGCCAGTGGAGGAGATTTCTCCGGAGGAGTGGGACCGCGTGATCGCCGTGCATCTGCGCGGCGCCTTCCTACTCATGCGGCTTGTTCTGCCGGGCATGTACCAGCGGCGATCAGGCGCGATCGTGAATATCTCCAGTCTTTCCGCCAAAGCAGCATTCTCATGGGGCTCTCCTTACGCTGCGGCAAAAGCCGGGATGCTCGGTCTCACACGCGTGGCTGCGGCGGAAGCCGCGCGGCGCGGCGTGCGCGTAAATGCGATCTGCCCAGGCCCAGTCACGGAAACGAAGATGTCTAAGGATCTCGGAAATGTGCTGGCCGCTCGCCTGAATGTCAGTCCGGAGATACAACTGCGGCAGTTTCTGGGAGGAATTCTGCAAGGGCGGGGGCAAACTGCTAATGAGGTCGCCGACGCGACGGCGTTTCTTGCTTCGGATCAGGCCAGCGCGATTACCGGGCAGTCCCTAAACGTGGATGGCGGAGCCGCGTTCTATTGAGTAGGGACACTTGATCGCCGCGCGCGGCTGACCGCTTGGCGGCCAGCGCGCCCGCGAAAATGCACTCCGCGCCGCGCGGTGCGCGGGATCGCCAGCCCGGTCATTTCGGCCGACGTCACAGTTCGACCGTTGGCTCGATCAACAAGGAATACAAGCATGCCGGCTCCAGAAATCAGGGCAAACACCACGCCAAGAACCACGAACGCCGCGATCATCTCCCGCACGTAGTAGAGCTGCAACGCCGCGACAACAGCCAGACCAATCCATATCCACTTCCGAGCTTTCTTCTCCGAAACCGACCAATGGGAAAACACTGTAATCCTTTCAGGGCCTGAATTCGGGCCTGTGTTTCTGAGGTTTGTTCCTTAACCCTACTCGCTAGTTTAGATGCGGGAATGGTGAATAGAGCATATAAGTAATTGGGGGCCCGTGACGTAAGTTGAAATACAGCAATAACCTTACAGTAATGCCCTAAACGATGGTTTCTAGGCCGAACTCGCCTGTGCCATGGAATCCGGGCTTCTAAAGCAACGAGAAAGCAACGGGCCCCCCGGGGATTGGCATCGTACAGCGGAAAACGGATCTTCCGGATATAATTATGAGCCTTCTCGGCTATCACGGGCTTTTTGGTTCGCAGGGGAGCTTTAAATATTTTGAAACCTCTCAAACTTTGCACAAGGCTGTGGATACGGTGGCCTGCGTGTATCGCTCAATCCAGATGCAAGTTCAGACCATAGTTCGAAACGAGCTGCTCCGCCATGCATCGCACATCATTTTAGGGCTGACAGCTACCTGCGTATTGTCCCTGTTGGGGGGCTGCAACACTTACAATCCCTACCTCGGCGCCACACCCACAGTGAGTTCCTCCATCACCTCAATCACGCCCAGCGGCGCAGTCGCGGGCAGAACTCAAGACGTCCCTTTGACCGTTACGGGTTCGGGATTCGTTGCGAACTCCAACGTAACGTGGAACAGCTCCAATAGCACCAGCACCAATTTGGTGTCGAAGGTCGTGAGTGGCACTGAAATGCAGGCCAATATCCCAGCTTCGTTTCTGAGCGCTCCAGGCACTTTTTTTGTAGGTGTTATAGCGCCTGGGCCGACCAGCGGTAACAATGCGGGAAATAATATCTCGAACTTTGTGCCCTTTATTGTCTGCGGCACTTCAGGCTGCCCCGCTGTTGTGCCGAGCACAACGGCCAAATTCTCCACTCTGCGCTCGGTCACACAAGGTTCAGGCCTTTTGGCTGCGAGTCAAGCGGCTTCAAGGTACCAGACCTTCGCCGCGAGTTCCGCCGATGGTTCCATCGACACCGGAACGGGCATAACGAGAATTTTTCTGCGCGAAAGCTGTCTCGGGGCCGATGGGGCTTGCGCGCCCCAGATAATTCCGATCTCCGTCGGATGGAACGGCTCTGATCCGAATGGTTCGAGCAGTTCGCCCTCGGTTACGATGAACGGCCGGTTTGTCGTTTTTGCTTCCGAGGCCAACAATCTGGTGAAAGGTGACAGCAACGGCTGGAGTGATATCTTCCTGCGAGATACTTGCATCGCCGCCCCATCAGTCTGCGTGCCGGCAACTATTCGCGTTTCCATCGGGCCCGACCGGGTCGAAGCCAATGGCGCCAGCTACTCTCCGGGCATCGGCCCGGACGGTCGATTCGTGATTTTCAATTCCCTGGCGACGAACCTGGTACAGCCCGAATCCCTGAACTCCTTGCCCGCAACGGCTACTCCTCCATTGTTTCTGCGAGACACCTGCTTCGGCGCGGCCTCTGGCTGCGTTCCCACAACGTCGCGCGTCATGCCTGCTTCGGCACTGCAGCGCTAACCGAACTTTCTCAGTTGGGCCCCTCTGATCCAGTTAAGTGCCTTGGAATCAGTCGCGGCTATCGAAAGGTCTCCACCACAAACAGCCCCTTATCGGACGGGCTGTACCTCGATTTCGTTGTTCTCCCTTTGCGCCACAAGGCGCGGTGGCGGCTGGTTCGGCAGCTCCAGTCTTAGTTTTTCGATGAGCAGCTTGGTGTCTGGGGAAGGTTGCGTGTAGCGCGGCAGAATTAACCACCGTTGATCGACCGTAGGAATCCACACATCAATCATTTTGATGTCGGCCAATTTCCCTAGTACCTCCGCAGGGGTCAACCCCGGGGCGTGCAGCAACAGCCGCTGCTTCAGTGTCACTTGCAAGCAGTAAGCGAGAAAGGCGATCAGAATGTGCGCGTCGGCGCGATGCTCCAGTTGATGGTAGAGGGGACGGATGCCCAGTTCACTCTTCAGCGACCGGAATACCGATTCGATCTGTGTCAGCTGCACGTAGCGCGCCCACAGCAGGCTGGGATCTCCGGCGGTCAGGTTGGAGCGCAGCAAGTAGTGCCCGTCGCGCCATTCCGCTTCCTGAAGTTTTTTCTTATCTACACGAAACTGGAAAGTCTCGCGCGTGACCTCCTGGCCTTCTCCAGGCACCTGCATCTGCACGAACTGGAAGGCGCGGCCCGCTTGCGATTTCGCGGCGCCCACACGCATCAACAACTGGTCGCGTGACGGAAGGTTTCGGCGCATGCCACGGAGTTTTCTGAGCAACCGAGACAAGCGTTTGCGGCGCATGGCGGTCTCTTTGGCTCTTCTTCCTTCACTCTTGGCCAACACAAAGAGTTCGCCGTCCTGCTCAAACAGTTTTACGTCCACCGAATCGCGGACCTTCTGCCAGGGCAGCTCCAGCCACTTCCTCTCATACTGTTGGATCTTGCCTTTCGGTGTTCCCACCAAATAGAAAATCTCGCGTGCCGGGTCGCGCATCTCCTGCAAAATCTCTTCCGTGGGAACGCCTCTGTCCATCACCCACATGCGTTTTGCTTTTCCATAGGTCTTCTCGATGTGCTCGAGAAAACCGCGCAGGGTGGTGCGATCACTGGTATTGCCGCCCATCACTTCGTAGGCCAACGGGAAACCGTCGGTGGTGATCACCAGCGCAATCACTACCTGCAAACAATCTGTCCGTTGATCCCGACTGTGACCGTACTTGGCCTTGGGGTTCTCTTCCATCGCGCCTTCAAAGTACGTGCTGGTCAGGTCGTAGAGCAGCACTTCGAATTCCGCCTGAAACAGATCGGCCCACTTCTGGCGCAGCCATACAAAGAGTTCTTGCTTGTGGTCCAGCACGCGATCCAGGCAGCGATACAAGCGGTTTTTCTCCGCCACGGCGAAGTCCGTTCCCAGCAGAGCATCCATGGCGGTGGTCAGATACCACTGGCGATGCACGCGAAACTCACTTCCTGGATCCAGCAACCGGTTCACCACCAGGAGCTGCAGCACCTTTTCCCATGGGACGTCTTCCCGCGATCCGGCAAGACCAGAGTCCCAAAACTCATCCAGGCCCAGTTGGCGCCACAACTCGCACGCCAACCAGCAACTACCGAACAGACGAGGCCGCCGCAGTTCTAGGCCGCTCAGTTTCACTTGCAGACTATCGACCGCATCGGCGGGAATCTCGCGGTCGTCGGGAAACAAACTCAAGTTCGCATACTCTTGCTGTTGTTCATCAAACACCGACAGCGTCTTACGCCATGCTGCTTGTTGTTCATCGTTGATTTCGCCGAGATAGAGAACGGTTCGCTGCACCGTCTTGTCCGAAGCAGTGCGATGGTTTTCTACGATGCTGAAGTAGCGATGATCTTTGCCGTCTTTTTTGCGGTTGTTACTGCGCAGAAACATGACGACTGCAGATTGCCAGAAGTGCGATGGCCAAGGGAAGACACTTGGTCTCCACTCGACCGTTTTTTCAGAACGAAGCGATCAAAACACGCGACTTAACCGCGAAAATTATCGCAAAAATGCCGAAAATTGACCGCAGCTGGTCAAGTCGGGCTAATTAAAATTGATAACTGCGGGGTCCAAAACGCTTTTTGTGTACGGATTAGAGCTGGTGCGCCGCTTGCACTTGTTCGAAGGCGTGGTAGGAAGAGCGAACGAGCGGGCCTGATTCCACGTGACGAAAACCCATCTCCTGGCCGAGCTGCTTGTATTCGGCGAATTCCTGCGGATGGACGAAGCGGACCACCGGCAAATGGTCCCTCGTGGGCTGCAAGTATTGTCCGAGAGTAAGAATATCGGTGCCTTCCGCCACAAGATCGCTCATGGCTTGCAGCACTTCGTCGCGGACCTCGCCCAGTCCGAGCATTATGCCTGTTTTAGCCGGCATATGGGGCGCCAGCTTCTTGGCTCGCCCCAGCAGCTCTAATGAGCGCTCGTAAATCGCACCCGGCCGCACGCGCCGATAGAGCCGGGGCACCGTCTCGACATTGTGATTGAGAACGTCGGGGCTCGCCGCGACGACGATTTCCAAGGCTGCGCTATCTCCGCGAAAATCCGGAATCAAAACTTCCACTTTGCACTCTGGCACGCGCGCCCTTATCGCTGCGATCGTGCGCGCAAAAATTTTAGCGCCGCCGTCCGGCTGATCATCGCGGTTCACCGAAGTCACTACTGCATATCTCAGCTTCATCTGCTCGACGGCCTGTGCCACGCGCTCCGGCTCATCTTCGTCGGGAGGACCTGCCGGACGCCCCGAGGTGACCGCACAAAATCCGCACGCGCGCGTGCAAATGTCTCCGAGGATCATGAATGTGGCCGTGCGATGTTCCCAGCACTCACCTTGGTTTGGACACCGGGCGCTTTCGCACACCGTGTGCAGTCCGAGGCCGCGCATGATGCGCTTCAGATCCTGATAATTCTCACCGCCAAAAAACCGCACCTTGAGCCATGCTGGGCGCGGATGGATTTGCGCAGGAGGAACACTTCCGCCGCAACCGGGTGCCCTCACCGCTCCATCGCCCAGAATGTTGAAATGCAACGCCATAAACTAATACGCGTGAACGTCATAGATATTAGGAGCTTCGCGCGCTTCAAAATGATTCTACGCCGTCGCCACGTGAGCGCGCAATGTAGCCTGGCCATTGGCTTAAGGCGGGTTCCAGTAGTACTGAGTCTTATACGCCACGCTGAAACAGGGGTTATGTTGCATATTTACCACATGGACTTCTAGACACAACCAGTGTTTCTTTCTAAGCACATGAATATAAATAGCTTGCAATGCAACCAAAAGGATAGCTAAATGCACCTTAGGACATCATGGCGAGCCAATCGACTATAGAGCGCCCCGTCGAAGCCGAGGGGATTGGTCTTCATACTGCCGTTCGCAGCCGCATCCGCCTCAATCCTGCACCGCCTGACACGGGCGTGGTCTTCCGCCGCGTGGATCTCGACAACTTTGAAATTGAGGCTCACGGCCGCAACGTGGCGCGCGTCAGTTACGCAACGAGCCTAATGAAAAAGGGCGTCCTGCTCTCTACTACTGAACATCTTCTTGCGGCCCTTTACGCTTGTGGCATCGATAACGTCTATTGCGATATCGACGCTATCGAAGTCCCCATTCTCGACGGCTCTTCGCAGCCGTTTATTGATATGCTGCAGGAAGCTGGCATTCGCCACCAGCGGCGGCGGCGGCGTTACCTGAAGGTCTTGCGTCCTCTCGAGATTTGCGATGGCGATCGCTACATCGGCATCTATCCCTCGAACGAATTCAGAGTGCATTGCCTGGTCGACTATTCACATCCGATGATTGGCCGCCAGGAGATCGAGATGGTCGTCAACCGCGAATCTTTCAGCCAACGGTTGGCCGGCGCGCGCACCTTTGGCTTTGTCGAGGAGCTCGAAAAACTTCGCGCTGTCGACCTGATCCGCGGAGGATCAACCGAGAACGCCATCGTGCTCACCCGCGACGGCATCATGAATGGCGAATTACGCTACTCCGACGAGTTTGGCCGGCATAAGACTTTGGATTTGATCGGCGATCTCGCGTTGATCGGCCGGCCGTTATTGGCGCACGTCAAAGCACACAAAGCCGGCCACGCCTTGCATACCCAGTTGGTCTCGCGCCTCCTCGCGGATAAATCGCTCTGGACGCACACCACCGTCGCCATGCCACGGCGCGAGCCGGTGTCCGCAGCTCTGACGGCCATCCCTGCCTAGCTCGCCGCCCATTCTGTGTCGGGGTCTCATTCTAAAGAGTAAGCCGTTTATCGTTTTTCCGTCTTTTCTGTCACATTTCTTGCTAAAGGGAATCCAAAAAACGGAGAATATCGTTACGAACTATGGCTCTGCCTGATTTTGCTGTTGTGATTTTGGCTGCGGGTAAGGGAACCCGTATGAAATCGTCGCTGGCGAAGGTCCTGCATCGCGCCGGTGGGCGCACACTCATCGAATACGTCGTCCGGGCCTGTCAGCCTCTGAAGCCGCGCGCGATTACTGCCGTCGTCGGACATCAGTCCGACGGTGTTTCGGCGATTCTCGAAACCCTTGGTGTACAGGCTATCGTCCAGCAGCCGCAGCGTGGGACGGGCCATGCCATGCTAGTCGCGCGGCGGGCGCTCAACAGGCGCACCAAATACGCGATCGTGCTGCCCGGCGACGCGCCTTTGGTCCGGCCAGAAACGCTGTCAGAACTCGCCCGAATCCACCGGCAAAGCAGCGCTGCAGCCACGATTTTGTCAGCCCAATTGCTCCAGCCTGCCGGCTACGGGCGCATTGTTCGCCGGGACGATGGCAGCGTCGACGCCATCGTCGAGGATTCCGCGCTCACTGACGATCAGCGCAGCATCAACGAAATCAATTCGAGTATTTACGCCTTCACGCTGGATAAGCTTTGGCCTTGTCTCGCCCGCCTTCGCCCTGAAAATGCGCATCGCGAGCTTTACCTCACCGACGCCATTGCCATGCTGCGCTCGCAGGGCGATGCCGTTCAAGCTGTTGTCGCGGCGGACGCTGACGAAGTGCTCGGCTGCAATACCCGCGCCGATTTGGCCGCCGTGGACTTGGTTTTCCGCCGCCGCAAGCGCGCCCAACTGATGGCCGCCGGCGTGAGCATGCTGATGCCGGAATCGATCTTGATCGATCCGGACGTGACGGTCGGCCCGGACACGCTTCTCGAACCCGGAGTGCAATTGCTCGGCAAATCGCGGATCGGAGCGGGTTGCACCATCCGCACAGGAAGCCTACTGAGCGACGTCAGCATAGAAGACGGCGTTCTGGTGAAGCCTTATTCCTTGATCTCCTCGAGCTATCTTTCGGCGGAGACTCAGGTCGGCCCATTCGCGCGCCTGCGTGACGATGCGCGCCTGCTCAAGGGTGCCCGCGTTGGGAATTTCGTCGAAGTGAAGAAGAGTGTGCTTGGAGAGCGCGCCAAGGCCATGCACCTTACCTACCTCGGCGACGCGCGCATCGGAAGCGAAACCAACGTCGGCGCAGGCACCATCACGTGCAATTACGATGGCGTGAACAAAAATCCCACCACCATCGGCCGTCGCGTTTTCATCGGCAGCGATACGGCGCTCGTAGCTCCCGTAAGAGTCGGAGACGGCGCCTATATCGGCGCAGGCTCGACCATTACTGAAAATATTCCTGCCGACGCCCTCGCCATTGCCCGAGGCCGCCAGGTCAACAAGCCCGGCTGGGCCGCGGCTCGTCGACGCGAAATGGCCGCCGCGAAGCGCACGCCAAACTGCAACCCGAAGCGAAAAGCTTCCGCGAAGGCACGCCACCGCTCTCGCGCTCGCACGGCGCGCGTTTCCCGCGGCAAAGTCGCGGCCGCGGCCAAGCGTGCCCGCAGGCTCAAGTCCTCTCGCCGCCGCTAACTGTAGTTCTCGCCTATTCCGACCGGGTGTTAGATCGCCAGCGGTCATTGAATCTGTGCGGCCCGGTGCAGCATCAAGCAACTTGATTTTTCAACAGGCAAGCCGTCAGTTGTGAAATCGGGTAACAACACCGCCATCGACTGCATTAAAATACCCAGTGCCACTCATGCCAAACTCGGCGAGCCCTTCGGCAAGCTGCTATAATTTAATTTCCCCAAGGGTTCCATGCACGCGCCGGTTTTGCGTGTGCTGGGATGGAGGAGAAGCAGCGTGACGAAAATAGGTGTCGTCGTGTTTCCCGGATCGAACTGCGATCACGATGCTCTGCATGCTATAAACGAAATCCTTCACATCCCGGCCGAGTCCATCTGGCACCAATCTCAGGACCTCTCCGGTTTCGACGCTGTGATTTTGCCTGGCGGCTTCTCGTATGGCGATTATCTGCGCACCGGCGCGATCGCGCGTTTTTCGCCGGTAATGAACGCGATTGCGCGGTTCGCCCGTTCCGGAGGCCTCGTTCTCGGCATTTGCAATGGCTTTCAGATTCTCTGCGAAGCGGGGCTTCTGCCCGGTGCTTTGATGCGCAATCAAGGATTGCGCTTCATCTGCCGTCACGTTCACATCCGAGTGGAAACGACCGCCACTCCGTTCACCTCCGCGGCACCACACGGGCAAGTGCTTCGCCTTCCAATCGCGCACGCTGAAGGCAGCTACGTCTGCGACGCCGCCACTCTCGCTGATCTAAAACGTAACGACCAGATCGTTTTCCGCTACTGCGCGCCCGATGGGCGCCTCGACCCAACGGCGAATCCCAACGGCTCGCTCGACGCCATTGCCGGCATCTGCAATTACGACCGCAACGTCATGGGCATGATGCCGCATCCCGAGCGCGCCGTCGAAGCCGCGCTCGGCTCAACCGACGGCTTGTTCGTCCTCCATTCGCTCGTACTATCTCTCGCGCGGCAACCTGCCGCCGCCGTGAGCTGACGCTTGTCGCACGCGGCCCGCACGCCATCCATGCTGGCAACCGAAATCAAGGTGACACCCGAACTCGTCGCTGAGCACGGCGTCTCGCCCGAAGAGTACGCGCGCATCCAAAAAATTCTCGGACGCGTGCCGAATTTCACCGAATTGGGCATTTTCAGCGTGATGTGGAGCGAGCATTGCTCCTATAAGTCCAGCCGCATTCACCTCAAGCGCCTTCCTACGCGCGCGCCTCAAGTGCTCCAGGGCCCCGGCGAAAATGCGGGCGTCGTTGACGTCGGCGACGGCCTCGCCGCCGTCTTCAAGATGGAGTCGCACAATCATCCCAGCTACGTTGAGCCCTTTCAGGGCGCGGCCACAGGCGTCGGCGGAATTTTGCGCGACGTCTTCACCATGGGCGCGCGACCAATTGCCGTGCTCGATTCGCTGCGCTTCGGCTCCATCATTCCGGCCAGCGGCCAGGCGCCCGACATCGTCGCGCGCAATTGCCGCCTCGTTGACAGCGTGGTTCGCGGCATCGCTTTTTACGGCAATTGCTTCGGTGTGCCGACGGTCGGCGGGGAAGTTGAATTCGAGGCGAGCTATGCCGGAAATCCGCTGGTCAACGTTCTCGCCCTGGGCATCGCCCAGAAAAACCAGCTGTTCTTCGCGCGCGCTCGCGGCGAAGGCAATCCGGTCATCTACGTCGGCGCAAAGACGGGCCGCGACGGCATTCATGGCGCTTCGTTGCTTGCCTCCGCCGAATTCAGCGAAGAATCGCAGCAGAAGCGGCCCAACGTTCAAGTGGGCGATCCTTTTCTCGAGAAACTTCTGCTCGAGGCCTGCCTCGAAGCCATGGCCACCGGCGCGATCGTCGGCATTCAGGATATGGGCGCCGCCGGGCTTACCAGCACTTCCTGTGAAATGGCTTCGCGCGGAGGTGTTGGAATCGAAATTGAACTCGACCGCGTGCCGCAGCGCGAAACCGGCATGACCGCCTACGAAATGATGCTCAGCGAATCACAGGAGCGCATGTTGCTCGTCGCCGAGCGTGGTCGCGAAGCCGAAGTCCTTCGCGTTTTCCGCAAATGGGGACTCGACGCCGTCGAGATCGGTCATGTCACTTCGGACGGCAAGTTGCGCGTGTTGCATCACGGTGAAATAGCCGCGGAGATTCCAGCCGATGCGTTGGCCAAGCAGGCGCCCGTCTACCAGCGCCCCATCGCTCCGCCGAAGTTTGCTGCGCCGCGCGACGCCCGCGTTTCGCTCGCGCCCGTTGGCGCCGACCTCACCGCAAGTTTCCGGCGACTGCTCGCTGCTCCGGCGATTGCCTCGAAGCGTTGGATATTCGAGCAGTACGATCACATGGTGCGCACCAACACGACGGTCTTTCCGGGCTCGGCTGACGCCGCCGTCGTTCGGCTCAAGGGCACGAGCCGCGCCCTCGCGCTCGCGACTGACGGCAAGGGCCGCTGGTGCGCGCTCGATCCGCGCGTTGGCGCCATGCATGCCGTTGCCGAAGCCGCCCGCAACGTCGCCGCCGTTGGCGCGCGCCCCTGGGCCGCCACAAATTGCCTCAATTTCGGCAATCCCGAAAAGCCGAAAGTTATGTGGCAGTTCAGCGAAGCGGTCGACGGTATGGCCGAAGCCTGCCGCGCGCTTTCCATCCCGATCACCGGCGGCAATGTCAGCTTTTACAACGACACGCTCGGCAAGTCCATCGATCCCACGCCCATCGTCGGCGTGCTCGGCCTCATTGAAAATGTCGCGGCCACACTGACGATGGCCTTTCGTAACGAAGGCGACGCCATCGTCCTGCTCGATGGCCGCGCCGAGGTTCGTTCCTCGGCGCCTTCCCCCGCGCCCCAACGAGAATCAGACCACGAATCGCTGCGCGAATTCGCGTCTTCGGAATATGCGCGCACCGTCGCGGGCACTGTGGGCGGGGTCCCGCCGGTTATCGATCTCGCGGCCGAATTACGCCTGATCAACACTCTGGTGGCTCTCGCTGGCGAGGGGATTCTCGCTTCGGCGCACGACATCAGCGATGGCGGCATCGCTGTGGCGCTCGCCGAATGCGGCTTCGCTTCGAACGGATTGACCGTCGAGGCGGCCTGGCAAAGCGGTGAACCCGCCGAGCTGGCGCTTTTTTCCGAAACCGGCGCCCGCGCCGTTGTTTCTTTGTCCCAGGCGTCACTTGCTCGCTTGCTGGCCCTTGCTGCACAATATAAGATTGCTGCATTCGTGATCGGTCGCGTCACGTGCGGGCAGTTCCAGCTCTCTCTCAACGGCGCCACCGTAGTTCGCGACCATTCCGCTTCGCTCCGCGAAATCTGGAGCGGCGCGATTGAGCACGCGGTTCTCGGCGATCAAGCATCAAAACGAACATGATCCATCTCGACGACGACCGGTTTCACGACCACTGTGGTGTCGCTGGCGTCTTCGGCCATCTCGAAGCAGCCAAGCTCGCCTATCTGGGTCTGTATGCTCTTCAGCACCGCGGCCAGGAATCGGCGGGTATCGTCTCTTCCGATGGCGTCGACTTGCATCTCGAGAAAGGCATGGGCCTCGTTCAGGAAATCTTCCAACCGCAAATACTGGCGCGCCTTCCTGGAACGGCCGCGGTGGGGCACACGCGCTACTCGACCGCGGGCGACACGTCGCTCACCAATGCGCAGCCGATCGTTATTGATTGCAATAAAGGCAAGCTGGCCTTGGCGCACAACGGCAATCTCACCAACGCTGCCAAGTTGCGCCGCAACCTCGAGCATCGCGGCTCGATTTTCCAAACTACTAGCGATACCGAAGTCATCGTCCATCTGGTGGCTCGCAGCTCCGCCCACAATCTGGAAGGCGCTCTCGGCGACGCGCTCAATCAGGTCGAAGGCGCTTATTCGCTCCTCGTGCTCACGCGCGATGAACTTTTCGCCATTCGCGATCCCCGCGGTTTTCGCCCGCTCTGCCTGGGCCGCCTCGGAGACTCCTGGCTGGTAGCCTCGGAGACTACCGCCTTCGACCTCATCGATGCGCAATACGTCCGCGAAATCGAGCCCGGTGAATTGGTGCGCATCTCCCGAGCCGGCGTGGAATCGCTGCACTTCGCTCCGCAAAAGCAGCATCAGTTTTGCGTTTTTGAACACGTTTATTTCTCGCGGCCTGATAGTCTCGTTTTCGGCCGCCCCGTTGATCGCAGCCGCGAGATGCTGGGCCGCTTGCTGGCTCGCGAACAGCCCGCAGACGCCGATCTCGTCGTGCCTGTGCCGGATTCCGGCGTTCCCGCGGCCATCGGCTACGCGCTCGAATCCGGCTTGCCCTTTCGCATGGGCTTGATTCGAAATCACTATATCGGCCGCACGTTCATCGAGCCCGAGCAGGCCATCCGCGATTTCGGCGTCAAACTGAAGCTCAATCCCGTGCGCGCGCTGCTCGAAGGCAAGCGCGTCGTCCTGGTCGACGACTCCATCGTTCGCGGCACCACCAGTCGCAAGATTGTGCGCATGATGCGCGAAGCAGGCGCCACGCAGGTTCATATGCGCATCAGTTGCCCTCCTACGATTTCGCCCTGCTATTACGGCGTCGATACGCCCACGCGCGAGGAACTGCTCGCTGCGGATGCCTCGTGCATCCGGCCGCGGCTGCCCGAAGGAAGCCGCCTCGATCTTTCCCGCGCCGCTCGCACACTCGAAGAGATACGCCTCTTCCTGGACGCCGATTCGGTCGGCTATCTCTCTCTCGAAAGCCTGCGCCGCGCCGTGAGCGACACCACCGGCAGCTTCTGTACTTCCTGTTACACCGGCTCCTATGTGCGCGAAAATGTGCAGCTCGAAGTTGGCGTGCCCACTGGTAGCCGCGAACAAGTTACAGTTTCTGAAGCTGAAGGAAAGCCCCGTGAACGATGATTTCACCACTACCGGCCCGATAAGCCCGGATGCGGCAACCAATGGTTCCTCCGCCCTGCAATTGGCCACCCCCGGCGCTCCGAGCCACTCGTCGGCCGTTGAGTCCAACACGTTCCGCCAGCGCTTGGTTCGCGAACTGCTCTCCTGGGTTTGGGTGGCGCTCGCGTTTTTCCTGATTACCGGCACGATGGTGCAGGCCCGCGTGATTCCCTCCGCTTCCATGGAGGGCACGCTGCTTATCGGTGATCATTTGCTCATGAGCCGGTTCGGCTACGACATCGGGTTGCCCTTCACGCGGTATCACATCCGCCTCTGGCGCGAACCGCGCCGCCAGCAGGTGGTGATCTTCCATGCGCCTCTTCCGGACCGCGATGAAGATTTCATCAAGCGCCTGATCGGAATGCCCGGAGATAGCGTACAAATCCGCCAGGGCCGCGTCTTCGTTAACGGCGAAGCCATCAGCGAGCCGTACCGCCATGATCCGCCAAACCCGGTCGACAACTTCGGCCCGGTTACCGTTCCTGCGCGCAGCTACTTCGTTCTTGGCGATAATCGCGAAGATTCCTGGGATAGCCGCGACTGGGGCTTTGTGCCCGAGTCCAATATCATCGGCACGCCGGTGGTGATTTACATGTCCGTGCAGGCGAACGAGGATGCTTGGCAGCCGGGTCAGGTGCGCGAACGATTTTACGCCTATGCCAATGCCTTGCTTCACCC
>Ga0307479_10003613_pt1 | contig 14105 bp, 12 predicted proteins | sample atmos_gasesECM4C_FD_203743 | JGI IMG/M metagenome (GOLD analysis project Ga0307479, IMG submission 203743) | Hardwood forest soil microbial communities from Morgan-Monroe State Forest, Indiana, United States - atmos_gasesECM4C_515 | ecosystem: Environmental > Terrestrial > Soil > Temperate...
GATATCGGCTCGGAGCGCGGCGACGCTCCGGTAGAAGCCGCGGCGGATTTTGCGCTCGGTGATCAGGGCAAAGAAGCGCTCGACCTGATTGAGCCAGGATGCGCTTGTGGGTGTCAGATGGACGTGCCAGCGCGGCCTCTTGACCAGCCAATTGCGGATCAGCGGCGTCTTGTGGGTGGCGTAGTTGTCCCAGATGAGATGGACCTCGCGGCAAGGGTGTCCCGGCCAGTCTGCCGGTGATCGATATCGCCGGCCTTTCATCGCTAAGCCTGTCCGATCGCAACGTCGTGGCAGCGAGCATGACAGGCTGCAATGATGCCGATGGAGTGGTCAATCCGGACGGCACAGTGAAGGGCATCACCGGTCTTCGGGTCGCTGATGCGTCGATCATGCCTTCCGACTGCCGGGCCAACACACACTTCACAACCGTGGTCATCGGCGAGGCCATTGCGAAGACGATGATCGGCAGAGCGAAATCGCCAGGTGACGGCTCTCCGGTGACTTCGTGATAAGGACGTACAGCTTTTACTCACTCAGTGGTCATCCCCATCAAGCAAAGGCAGCCTGGTCGAGTTCGTCCTTATTCGGCTAGTTAGTGGTCGGTCGCTGCTAGTCCATCTTTAAATCGATCGACGCGGAACGGCGCAATGGGAAGGTTCGTGGCGCCGGTGGCGACGAGTTCCGCCATCAGCGCGCCGACGCCGGGGCCCAGTTGGAAGCCGTGCGCGGAAAATCCGAACTGATGATAGATGCCTTCCGAGGAGGCGCTCGGGCCGATCACCGGGATGTCGTCAGGCATCCGCGCCTCGATTCCCGCCCACGCGCGCACGATGGTCGCGCTGCGCATGATGGGAAATAGCTCCCACACGGTCTTGGCGCTGTCCGCGAGCTGGCGCCAATCGATCACCGTTCGATTCTCATCGCGATAGGGTCTTGCCCGATATCCACCGCCGATCATGACGGTGCCGTTGGCGAATTGCTTGAACGAGAGCTTGCGCGAGCGCAAGATCACCACGGGGTCGATGAAGTGCGGCACCGGCGCGGTGATCATCAGCATCGGGGCGATGACTTCGAGTGGCACCGGATCGCCGGCAGCGGCCGCGACGCGGTCGGCCCAGGCGCCGGCGGCATTCACGATCTTTGGTGCCTCGAAGGCCCCGGCGGAAGTCTCGACGCGCCAGACCGCGCCGTTACGTCGAAGTCCCATGACCGCCACGCCTTCATGGATGCGCGCGCCGAGCGAGACCGCCTTGCGGCGGAAGGCCTGGGTCGTGCGAAATGGATCGGCCGCGCCATCGCGCCGCGACACCACGCCGCCGGGGCATTGGTCCGAAACGGCAGGGACCAGCTTTTTGAGCTCGGTGCGGTCGATCAGCTCCTCATGGATGAAACCGCGCAGTTTGAGATCGTCGACACGCTCGCGGAACGCCTCGAGCTCTGGCTCGCTCTCGGCAACCAGCACCTGGCCATGGTTGGAGAAACCGCAATCGTCGTCGACCAGATCGGCGATGTGCTCCCACAACGACATCGAGAACACCGAGATCGGCACTTCGGCGAGGTGGCGGGCGAGCTGGCGCACTCCGCCGGCATTGACGCCGGAGGAATGGCGGCCCGAATAATCCTTCTCGATAAGCACCACGCGGATGCCGCGCATCGCAAGATGCAGGGCGGTCGAACATCCGTGGATACCGCCGCCGATGACGATGACATCTGCGGTCTCGGTCATACGCGAACGACGGCTTTCGTGGACGCCTCGGTCTTTGGCATCGCCGCGAGCTCGGCGAGCGCAATGGGTTTCACGGGTGGACGCAGCCGGTAGTAGCCGAGCTCTTGCGGCGAGATTCCGCGTTCGTCGGCGATCAGTTCGGCCACCGTGAGGCCGCATAATCTGCCTTGGCACGGCCCCATGCCGCAACGAAGAAAGGATTTCATCTGATTGGGGCCGGTGGCGCCGAGCGGTACGGTTGCTCGGATGCGGTCGGCAGTGACTTCCTCGCAGCGGCACACGATGGTGTCGCCCTGCGGGATACGATATGCCTTCGCAGGCCGATAGAGCGCGTCAAGAAACATCCGTCCGCGCTCGAAGCGGCGGAGCGTCGCGCGCGGTGCCGCGGCGTCGCGGTCGCGCGTTGCCGCGTCAATCTTGCCGAGCCGATGCGCGGCGCTCAGCGCCGCGATCCTTCCGCGCTCCGCGGCAGCTTCGGCGCCTGCGATCCCGACGCCGTCGCCCGCGACCGTGAGGCCGGGCATCGAGGTCACGCCCCAGTCGTCGGTTTCCGGCTTCCAGGTCAGTTGCGCCTCATCCCAGGTGTGTCGGCAGCCGATTGCGTTCGATAGATTGATGCTTGGCACCACGCCCTGATGCAGCAGCAAAACGTCAACCGCGATCGACTGCTCGCGGCCGCCCTTGGTGTAGACGACGCTCTCGACCTTGTCGGTGCCCTCGGCGCGCAAGGCTTCGACACCGCTGACGACACGAACCTTCGCGCCCACAGCCCGCATCAGCTTCAAGCCTTTTGCGAAATACGGCGAGGCGAGGAATGCAGGCAGATGCGGCATCGCACCAAGCCAGTTCGCCCGCGGCGTGGTGTCGAGGATGGCGGCGATCGAAGCGCCGGCGTTGAGATATTGCCAGGCGATGAGCCAAAGCAGCGGGCCACAGCCGGCGATAACAATGCGTCCGTCCGGTATCAGGCCCGATGCCTTGAGCGCGGTCTGCGCGCCGCCGCAACTCATGATACCCGGCAGTGTCCAGCCCGGAATCGGAAAAGGGCGTTCCAGCGCGCCGGTTGCGAGCATCACTTCCTGCGCTGTGATCATGCGGGAGCGGCCTGCCATCGATACGCCGATCTCGTAGCCGGCTGTTTCCAACGGCGACACCGACCAGACCGTGGCACTGGCGGCATGTTGCGCGGACGAAGCGACGGCTTCCTTCGCCAGCGCTTCGCCGCGCCAGTAGTCGGCACCCAGCACGGCCCGATCCCTCACCGGATTGGCCATGATCGCCCGATAGACCTGCCCGCCGACGCCTGGATTCTCATCCAGCACGAGGGTGCCGAGGCCGCGCCGCGCGGCGATTGTAGATGCGGCAAGGCCCGCGGGGCCAGCGCCGATGATCGCCAGGTCGATGTTCGCCGGCAACGCTTCCAGGTCGGAGATCATGCGTGCGACTCCTCGGCAATGGCTCGCGCGCCCTGTTGGGTTTCGACACGCATGCCCGCGCGCACGGGGATCAGACAGGCCTGGCGATTGCCGACGCCGTCGATGGTGACGAGGCATTCGAAGCACACGCCCATCATGCAATAGGGCGCGCGCCTGGCGCCGGATATCGGCGTGATGCGGCAATGCTCGATACCGGCTCCAAGCAGCGCGGCCGCAACCGTGTCGCCGGCAAGCGCCTGCGCGCGCCGGCCATTTATCGTAAAGGCGATGTTATCGCCCGCGGCATCAGGCAGCCTGCGGAACATGGAACCTCCTGGCACTGAACGGGAGAAGATCGTCGGCGATCCGGCCGGCCGCGATCTGCGGCGCAATGTCGAAGACGTGGTTCGCCGCCAGCGTGACGCCGGAATGGCAGGTCACGAGAAATGCGCCCGGGTGGGTCGTGGACTGATCGTAGATTGGAAAGCCATCCTTGCTCATCACGCGCAGGGCCGACCATGTGCGCACGACGTTAAGGCCGGCGAGCATCGGGAACATCCGCACCGCGCGATCGGCCATCGTGGCTATGATCGGTGTCGTCACCACATTCTCGAAGCCTGTCTCCTCGAGGCTGTCGCCCACCATGACGCCGCCTTCGTCGGTCTGTCGGACCGTGACGATCGGATAACGCAGGAATGGCTTGGCCTTCTCGGTCACGATGATCTGGCCACGCTGCGGCCGCACCGGCGCGTCGAGGCCGATCAGGGGCCCGAGGCGGGCGTTGCCGATGCCGGCAGCGAGCACGATTTTTTCGGAGTTGAGTTCGCCCCACGGCCCGGACAGGACGAACGCGCCGCCGCGCGATGTGATCGCCGCGACCGGGCGGTTCGGGCGATAGCAAGCGCCGCGCGCCGCGAGCGCCGCATGCAGCGCGCGAAGCAGCTTCAAGGAATTCACATGGCCGTCGAGCGGACAATAAATGCCGCCCGCGACCTCCGGGCCAATATCCGGCAGCAGTTGCCTGGTTCCGGCGTGATCGAGCACCTCGTAGGGGTAGCGCGCCATCTCGTGCTGATTATGCAGCCGTTGCATCTGCGCAATGCGCCGCTGGTGCTCATCGTCGGACAGCGAGAGCGTGAGGCCGCCCGGCTGTCGGTGAGCGACGTCGATTGCGATCTCGTCCTTCAGCGCCGAGGCAAGCCCTGCCCAGCCGGCCGAGGAGCGCTTGGTCCATGCCGCGTATTCGGGCATGCCGAGCCCCTTCGATTGCACCCAGACCAGCGCAAAATTGCCGCGCGACGCGCGATAGGCGTCGTCGCCCTCATCAAGCACCGTCACGCGCTTGCCCAGTCGGGCGAGGCCCCAGGCGACGGCGGCGCCGACCAGCCCGCCACCAACGACCGCGATCTCCGTCTCTTCGCGGATCATCTGCCGGCCCCGATGAACAGGCGATCGAGCCCGAAGAGACGGTCGAGTATGACCATCACGATCACGGTCAGAAAGACCAGGGCCGCCGAAACCGAGGTGACCAGCGGATCGATATTGTCCTGGATGTAGAGAAACATGCGTACCGGCAGCGTGATGGTGGAGGGCGAGGCGATGAACACCGTCATCGTCACTTCGTCGAAGCTGGTGATGAAGGCGAGGATCCAGCCGGACACGACGCCCGGCAGGATCAGTGGCAGGGTGACGCGCCGGAACACCGTAATGGGTCCCGCGCCGAGCGAGATCGCGGCATGTTCCACCGCGCGGTCCATTCCGATAGAGGCAGCGAGCACCAGACGCAACGCGAACGGCATCACGATCACGATGTGTGAGAGCACCAGCCCGACGAAGGTTCCGCCGATGCCGATCGTGGTGAAGAACCGCAGGAACGCGATGCCGAGCACCACATGCGGAATCATCAGTGGCGACATGAAAAAGGCGAGCATCGCCTCGCGGCCGGCGAAGCGATGGCGCGCGATGGCGAGCGCGGCTGGCACCGCGAACAGCACGGCGATCGTCGAGGACAGGGCCGCGAGCCACAGCGAATCGCGCAATGCGCGCACGAATTCCGGATAGTCGGCGATCGCTCTGAACCAGCGCAGCGACAACCCGTTGGTCGGCAGCGACAGATAGCCTTCGGGTGTGAATGCGACGATGCAGACGATGACGATCGGCACCAAGATGAACGCGACAAACAGCGCGTGGAAAATCAGCGCGATGGGACCATTGCGACTCATCGGAACATCTCCGAGTAGCGCCGTTCCACGAACCGGTTCGAGCCCGCGATGATCGCGGCGAGCCCGACGAGCAACAGGATCGCCACGGCCGCGCCGAGCGGCCAGTTCAATGTGTTGAGGAACTCGTCATAGGCAAGTGTCGAGGCTACCTTGAGCCGCCTCCCGCCGATGATCGCGGGCGTTGCAAATGCGCTCGCCGCCAGCGCGAACACCACGATGGCGCCCGACAGGACACCCGGCATCACCTGCGGCAGAATGATGCGTCGGAACACGGTGAAACCGGAGCCGCCGAGCGAGATGGCCGCATTCTCGATCTGCGGATCGAGCCGCTGCAGCGAGGCCCAGACCGAGATCACCACCAGGGGCGCCAGCACATGAACGAGGGCGATCACGACGCCGGTCTCGGTGAACATGAATTGTATCGGTGAAGCGACGATGCCGAGGCGCACCAGCGTGACATTGATGAGCCCGGTCGAGCCGAACAACAGCGCCCAGCCGAGCGTCCGGGCGACGACCGAGATCAGCAGCGGCCCGAGCACGATCACGAGGAAAAAGCTCCGCCAGGTCTTTTCCATGCGGTTGAGAATATAGGCTTCGGGCGCACCAATCAGCACCGAGATGACGGTGACCAGAAGCGCGATGCGGAAGGTGCGCAGGAATATCTCGAAGAAATACGAGTCGGTTGCGATCTCGCGCCAGTTCTTCAGCGTGATGACGGTCTCGATGCCCTTATACGGTCCCCAGTCGTGGAACGAGAGCAGCCCGGTCATGACGATCGGCACCAGCACGATCCCGACGAAGAAAAGCAGGGCAGGTCCGGCGAGAAGCCAGGGCGCGCGCCCGCCGCTTGCAGTCTCCTTGGCGCTCATGACGCGTTCTCCGGGCGGGACAAAATCATGTCCTCGGTGCGCCAGGTGAGCCGCACCGCCGTGCCTTCATCCGGTATCGCCCGGCCGTCGTTCGGGGCGATCACCAGGACGCGGCCGGCTTCGGTCGCGACCTGCACCAGCCAATGGTGCCCCTGGAAGATCCTGGCCTTGATGGTTCCGGCAAGACCCTCGCCATCACCGAACGTGATGCGTTCGGGCCGCACGCTCGCGCTCGTTGCGCCGTCGATCATGCCGTCTGCTGCCCAACGGCTCGCGCCGATGCTGGCGGTACCGGCCGCGATGGTCGCCGGCAGCCAGTTGGTCTTGCCGAGAAAGCTGGCAACGAACGCAGTGGCCGGCGCACGATAGATTTCGGTCGGCCGTGCAACCTGCTCGACCCGACCGCTGTTCATCACGACGATCCGATCCGACAGCGCCATGGCTTCGCCCTGGTCGTGGGTGACAAGGATCGTGGTTGTGCCGACGGCGCGTTGGATCTGGCGCAATTCGACCTGCATCTCCTCGCGCAATTTGGCATCGAGATTGGAAAGCGGCTCGTCGAGCAGCAGCACATCCGGCTTGATGACGAGTGCGCGGGCGAGCGCCACGCGCTGCTGTTGGCCGCCGGACATCCGCCGCGGATAGCGATCGGAAAGGCCTGACAGTCCAACCAGCGCCAGCGCTTCGTCAACCCGCTTCACCTGCTGCAGCTTGGCGATGCCGCGCATTTCGAGCCCGAAAGCGACGTTCTGGGCTGCCGTCAGATGCGGAAACAGCGCGTAGGATTGAAACACGATGCCGAGGCCGCGTGCCGCCGGCTTGATTTTTGTCAAATCACGTCCGTTAAGGCTGATTGCACCGGCGGATGGCTCGACAAAGCCAGCGATCATCTGCAGCGTGGTGGTCTTGCCGCAGCCGGAAGGGCCAAGCAGAGACACGAATTCACCCTTGTGGACGCTCAGCGACAAGCCGTCGACGACCGTGGTGTCGCCGAAGCGCTTTGTCAGGGACTGCAGCACGAGAAACGACATCGGGGTTCTCTGAGTGGAATCCGAAGCGCGTATGTACGCCGCTTCAGAGCCGGGCATCTCACATGCCAATCATGAGGGAGGCGCAAGCATCGAGGCGTCAGCGTTCGATTTCGCGGGTCCAGCGGTTGTTCCATTTGTCGCGCACGGGATTGACGACGTCCCAGTCGACCGCGATGAGCTTCTTCACCTCGTCGCCATAGGGCATCCCAACCTGCTCTTCCGGCGTCAGGACGACTGTCCGGTTGGCCGGGCCGTCGCCGGCGCCTTTGGCGAGCGCGCGCTGCATATCGGGGCTGAGTATGAACTGAATGAATGTGTCAGCCTCGGGCTGGTCCTTGCCGCCCGCTATCGCGCAACCGGCGATGCCGAGCGCGACACCGCCTTCCTTCGGATAGATGAAGGCCGACGGGAAGCCGGTGTCGGCCAGCGCCTTGGCGCGGCCCGAGCCCCACACCGCGATCACGGCCTGACCGGACTGAAACAGCTCGGTCATTTTGCCCGGCGAAGGCTCGTAGACCAGGACGTTCGGATTGATTTCGTCCTTGATTGCCTTGAAACCGGGATCGATGTTCTGCTCGCCGCCCCCGCGCAGCTTCGCCATCATCACCAGGGTATGCAGCCCGTAACTATTGTTGAGCGGCGGGATCACGAGCTTTTTGGCGAATTTCGGATCCTTGAGGTCTTCCCAGGACGTCGGCGCCGGCCACTTGTTCTCCTCGAAGGCCTTCTTCGAATACATGATCCCGGTACCCACCATGCCGAGGCCGACAGCCTTGTTCGACGAGAATTTCATCACGTCATAGACGTCGCCATAGACCGGCGCCTTGGAGAGCTCGCGGCAGAAACCCAGCGCGATCGCCTGATACATCGGACCATCGTCGACGATCGCGACGTCAATCTGCTGATTACCCTTCTGGGCCTGCAGCTTGGCGAGCGTATCGGTCGAGTTGCCCGCCACGTATTCGACTTTTACGCCGTACTTGTTTTCGAAAGCCGGGATGATGTCCTTGCGCAAGGTTTGCTCGAACGAGCCGCCGTAGGCCGCCACATATAATGTCTTGCTCTGGGGGAGGGCGCTGTTGGCCGAGGCGAGTGCGAGCGCGGCGGCTGCCGCCGCGGAAAGCAAGCCGATACGCATGCCAGGACGCCCCTGTCGTGTCCGAAACTGAAGGTCCACAACGCTTTCAAGCGCGGCAGATAATGTCAAATCGAATTTTTTGCGTATGGAATGCCAAAATGTTATGCTGCGGGCCTTCCACTAGGCGCTAAGGCACATTGCTCAATCCGAGGCAGATCGAGGCGTTCCGTGCCGTGATGGTCACCGGCAGCGTGAAGTCCGCGGCCTCGATGATGCACGTCACCCAGCCGGCGGTCAGCCGGCTCATTCGCGATCTGCAGCTCACTCTTAAGCTTGCCCTGTTTGAGCGGCGCGGCAATCGGCTGGAGCCGACTGCCGAGGCGCATCATCTGTTCGCCGAGGTGGAGCGCACATTCGTAGGGCTCAGCCGGATATCGCTCTTCGCCGAAGAGCTGCGGGTCCGGCGCGCCGGTTCATTGCGCATCGCCGGAATGCCGGCGGTAACCTGCGGTTTCCTGACGCGCCATATCGGGCGGTTCGTGGCGCGCCGGCCGGAAATCGCCGTGACGCTGCATGGCCTGCCGTCCCATCTCATCGCCGACGGGGTCGCAAGCGGCGGCTACGATTTCGGCATCGCTGAGGCTTCGGTTGAGCGGCAGGGTCTGAATGTCGAGATGCTTCCCGTCAAGGCGCTCGCCGCCGTTCCGGAAGGGGATCCGCTGGCGCAGCGCGACGTGCTCGGTCCGAAGGACTTCGAGGACCGGTCGTTCATTTCGCTCGGCTTCGCTTCGTTGTTCCGCTCGCGCATCGACGCAGCCCTGGCTGGCGTTCGCCGCCGACAATTGATCGAAACGCAGCTCACCGAAATTGCCTGTGTCCTGGTCGCCGAGAAGGCTGGGCTGTCGGTGGTGGATCCGTTTTCGGCAAGCGAGTTCGCCGGACGCGGCGTCGCATTCCGGCCTTTCCGCCCCGACGTCTTCTTCGACGCCGTCGTTCTGACAAAGACGGCGCGGCCGATGTCGACGCTCGCCACCGAGGTCCTCGACATGATACGCGGCGCGGCGCGAGCGATCTCCTAGCTGGAGCCCCCGTCGCTGGACCGCGCCTGGACGTCGCGTTACTAGTCTCTGACGGATTGGAACGAGAATTCAAGCTTTTTCAAATAGTTAGAAGGCTGCGTGTGCACGATGTGTGCACCCGGAGATCAAAGAAAATCTCAGTACAGCTAACATGCGCGGGCGCTGGCTGAGCGTGTGTCGCTTGCCAACCGATGCGCTTGTTGAACAGCAGCCGTGGTCGAAATTGGAAGGCTGTAGACGCGCGGATGACGTTGCACGGAGCCGTCTATTCGCAGAATGAGCGGTTACGGAATGACCGCTTTGGCGCGAAGCGGCCGTTCAGTTTGGAACCAGGCTCAGGGAGGGGACGCTTAGCTGTTCACAGTGGGAGGCCGCGACATCAATGCTTCGGTGGCGTGTGCGAATATTGGGGGTATCGTCACAGCCGCTCTCATCCCGTCCGAGTCGAACGCCGCCGTAGCGTCGGCGACGCAGAATATCGGGCGATATCGCAGATTCGGCGGATGTAGGACGTGGAAGGATTCGAACCATAGCAAGCGTTGTTATGCGGTGAACAGGAAAATCGCCAGCTCGACCAATCGCAAGATTCGGATGTTGCGCTTCCCCGCAACCACGCCATTGAGCTCGCAAGCCAGAAGTATAGACGGGCCAAGATCGATTTCCTGAGCAGTAATGAGGCGTCGTCGAACCGGTTCTGCGTGCGGATTTGCTGCGTTGCAGTAGTGGGCAACCCCCGAACCCTTGGGCAGGTGACTCCTGCCGAGTGTTGAAATTCTGAAGCTATTGGGCTTCACTTATCGGCCTGATGCCTCGAACCTGTATTGGCCCCGCCCGATGCAATCGAAACCGGTCTTTGGGATAGAGGACACCCACCGTATCCTGCATCGGTTTCAGGCCGACATTCGCGCCTCGAGCGAAGGCCTCGGCTGGTCCTCGGCATTTGCCTCGATCCAGCGCGAGCGTGCCTATGAGGGCAAGCTGCACGCGCTGTCGGACAGTCTGATGGTTCTGCATCGCGGCGGCCCGGTCGATATCACCTATACCGTGGGCGGAAAATCCGTTGGCCGGCATATCCCCAAAGGCAGCGTATTCTTTCTCCCGGCCGGTCACGAATGCGACGTCGCGCTGCATGCAGCGCTCGATACGACCCATATCTATCTTCGCTCCGATCTGTTTGCAGATCAGGAGAACGGCGCGCACAACGTCGTCGGCCGGCTGGCGCCCATGCTCGGCGAGAAGGATGCAGTGCTCGAGCATCTCGCCGCCGCGATCGGCGAGACCGTCGTCGGTTGCCTGCCGGCCTCGTCGCTGTTCGTCGATCCGATCGTCAAGGCGATCGCCAACCGGTTCATCGCGATCAACTACCACACGCCGGTGGCCGAGCCCGGCAAGCAGACGCAGCGGCTGACCCATCGGCAGATGCAGCGCATCCGCGACTTCGTCGAGGCCAATCTCGAGAAGGATATCCGGCTGGACATGATGGCGGCCATCTGCGGCCGCAGCACCGAATATTTCGTGCGCATCTTCAAGGCGACCGCTGGCGTCTCGCCCTATCAATATGTGCTCAACCTGCGGATCGAGCGCGCCAAGGCGTTACTCGGCGAGGAAGGCTCGAGCATCGCCGACGTCGCCCTGCAATGCGGCTTCTCGCACCAGGAACATCTGACGCGCATGTTCCGCCGCTTCACCGGCGTGACCCCGGGCCGCTACCGGAGCAGTCGTTAGAGCCCTATCGGTTCTGATTGGATCAGAACCGGGCCCTGGTCTTTTGTTTTGAGGCGTTTTCTAAATCAGTCTTCCGTCCCCTCCCAATGAGGGGGCATCATTTTCCCAGCTTTGTGCAGGATTCCTCCGGTTTCGTGCAGGCTCTCGCCGACCGTTGCGCGTAGCGTCCGACCCGACACAACAAGAAATCCAGATCGCCGGCGCCCCCGGCGCGGGAGGACGCCATGAGCATCATCAGTGTCGATGCCAAAAGCGCAGACAGTTTGCGCACGACGGATCCAGGCACGGCACCGAGCGCGTATCCGCCCGGGTTCACCTACAACTCGCAGCAATACCGCGTGGTGTTTGGCGCCGGCAGCGCCGCGCGGCTCAACGAAGAAGTTGAACGGCTGGGGATCAGGCGGGTGTTGGTGCTGACGACGCGCGAGCAGCGCGACCAGGGCGCCCGCCTCGGCGCGCATCTCGGCAGCCGGTTCGCAGAGTTGTTTTCCGATGCGCGAATGCATACGCCGGTCGAGGTCACCGAAGCCGCCATCGCGGTGGTCCAGGCGCTGGATATCGACGGCTTCGTTGCGATTGGCGGCGGTTCGACGATCGGGCTCGGCAAGGCGCTGTCGTTGCGCACCGGGCTTCCCCATATCGCTATGCCCACCACCTATGCTGGATCGGAAATGACGCCGATCCTCGGTCAGACCCGGCACGGCGTCAAAACCACCCAACGATCCCAGGACCTGATTCCCGATACCGTAATCTACGACGTCGAGCTGACACTGGGACTGCCTCCAAAAGTTTCCGCCGCCAGCGGCATGAACGCCATCGCTCACGCGGTTGAGGCGCTCTATGCGGAGAATGCTAATCCGCTGACCTCGTTGATGGCGGAAGAGGGCATCGCGGCGCTCGCCCGCGCGCTGCCGCGGATCATCGTGACGCCTTCCGACGGCGCCGCAAGGCACGACGCGCTGTATGGCGCGTGGCTATGCGGCACATGCCTCGGCGCGGTGGGAATGGCGCTGCATCACAAGCTGTGCCACGTACTCGGCGGCTCGTTCGATCTGCCGCACGCCGAAACTCACGCGATCGTGCTGCCGCATGCGACGGCCTACAACGCCGTGGCCGCTCCGGAGGCGATGGTCCGGATTGCGCGGGCGCTGGGAGCATCCGACGCGGCGCGCGCCCTCCACGAACTGGCGCGACGCCTCGGACTTCCCAAAACGCTGGCGGAGATCGGCATGCCGGAGTCGGGCATCGACCGCGCCGCCGACATGGCGGTTCACAACGCCTACGCCAATCCGCGGCCGGTCGACCGCACCTCGGTGCGCGAGCTGATCGCCGCGGCTTACCGCGGCGACGCGCCTTCGCTGCACTGATCCAACGGCGCCATTGCGCGACCATACCGAAGGACCACACCGATGACCCAGTTCCGCGATCAAGAACTTACCGCAGAAGTGATCAGCAGCTTTGATGCGACACCGGATACCAGGCTGAAATTCATTCTCGAACAGGTCGTGACGTCGCTGCACGATCTCGTGCGCCGCACCAATCTCACCTTTGAAGAGTGGGAGCGAGCAATCGATTTCCTGACCCGAACCGGACAGACTTGCACACCGTTGCGCCAGGAGTTCATCCTGCTCTCCGACGTGCTCGGCGTGTCGATGCTGGTCGATGCCGTCAATCACCGCGAACGGGAAGGCGCCACCCAGACCACCGTGCTTGGCCCGTTCTATGTAGGCGAACACAAGCCGACACCGCACGGCTCCGATATTTCTCAAGGCATCAGCGGCGAGCCGATGTTCGTGCGCAGCCGTGTCACCGATCTGGCCGGCCAGCCGCTTGCGGGCGCCGAGATCGACGTCTGGCACGCCGACGACGACGGCTTCTACGATTCGCAAAAGCCTTCCTATGAGACACAGGGTCCCTCGCTGAGGGCGCGGTTCGTTGCCGATGCCGACGGGCGCTTCTCGTTCCGCACCATTCTGCCCTGCAGCTATCCCATCCCGACCGATGGGCCGGTCGGCGAATTGATCTCGGCGACCAAGCGTCACCCGATGCGGCCGGCCCATGTCCATTTCCTGGTGAAGGCGCAGGGCTTTGAGCCGCTGGTCACGCACGTCTTCATCGAAGGCGACAAATACCTCGACTCCGATGCTGTGTTCGGCGTCAAGGATGAACTCGTGGCTAGGGTCGAACGTCACGACGAGCCGGTGATGCCCGATGGCAGGCCTGGATCCGGCCCGTGGCACCTCATGGCTTATGACTTTCAGCTGAAGCCGGGTGCTGGCGTCGTGCCACAGCCAATGATGGCCGCGGCCGAGTAGCGCGATCGCGCATGCCGCGAAACTGGATCAGGCAATCGGGAGAGGGAAATGGCTAAGACATCTCGGACCACAGTTGAGACCGACGTTCTGGTGGTGGGAAGCGGGCCTGCCGGCGGGGCCGCCGCGGCGCTGCTCGGCATGTACGGCGTCAAGCATATTCTGGCGACTAAATATGGCTGGCTTGCCGATACGCCGCGGGCCCACATTACCAACCAGCGGGCGATGGAAGTGTTGCGTGATCTCGGCCTTGAAGCGAAAGCCATCGCCCAGGCGACCCCGCAACATCTGATGGCCAACAACGTGTTCTGCGAAAGTATCGCCGGCGAAGAGCTCGGTCGGCTGTATTCGTGGGGCAATCATCCGGCGCGGCGTGCCGATTACGAATTGGCGAGTCCGGTCAGCATCTGCGACCTGCCGCAGAATTTTCTGGAGCCGATCTTGCTCGAGGCTGCGGGTCAGCGCGGTAGCGCGATCCGTTTCAACACCGAATTCGTCGATTTGGTTCAGGACGCCGATGGCGTCAGCGCAACCGTGAAGGACCGGCTATCCGGCGAGACTTACGAGATCCGAGCCAAATATCTGATCGGCGCCGACGGCGGCCGCAGCCGCGTAGCCGAAGTCATCGGCCTGCCGATGCAAGGACAG
>Ga0307479_10003614_pt1 | contig 14103 bp, 15 predicted proteins | sample atmos_gasesECM4C_FD_203743 | JGI IMG/M metagenome (GOLD analysis project Ga0307479, IMG submission 203743) | Hardwood forest soil microbial communities from Morgan-Monroe State Forest, Indiana, United States - atmos_gasesECM4C_515 | ecosystem: Environmental > Terrestrial > Soil > Temperate...
ATAGTTGGTCTCGGCGTAGTACGACGGATCCTTGTGATACTTTGCCGTGTACGCCTCGACGAACTTCCGGGCCTGGGGCGTGGTCAGCGCGGCGCTCCACATCAGCGGCGTGATGATGCCCCGAGCGTCCTCCGGGTCCATGCCCCGGATGTTGCTCTCGTCCGTGAGCAGGCCCCCGCCCACGAGCGGCAGCCGGTCCTTGAGCCCGTACTGCCGGTACGCCTTGACGAACCGGAGCACGTCCGCGCCGACCGGGATGGCAAACACCGCATCCACGTCCCGGCGGAGTTGGGTGACGTACGGGCTGTAGTCCGGCGTCCCGAGCGGGGCCCAGAGTTTCTGCACGATCTCCCCGCCGTGCAGCTCGAACGTGTGCTGGAACCCCCCCACCACCTCGTAGCCGAACGCGTAGTCGCTGCCGATCGTCGCGATCCTCTTGTACCCGAGCGTCGTGGCGACCCATTCGCCGAACGGATGCGAGGGCTGGCTGCTCGACCACCCGGTGCGGACCAGATTGGGGGCGCGCTTCCGCTGGGTCAGGTCGTCGGCCGAACTGACCGCGAACAGCATCGGGACGTTTCGCTCGACGACGTAATCCCGAACGGCATAGCCCTCGGAGGCCAGGAGCGGCGCGGTGAGCAGGTGCACCTGGTCCTGTTCCACCATCTTGCGCGCCTTCGTCAGCGCGTTGGCCGGCACGCCGCCCGCGTCCTCGACAATCAGCTGCACCTGGCGGCCGGCCATCACCGAGCCGCGCTCGGCCAGGTAGAGTTGGAATCCGTCCAGCATATCCCGGCCGCTCTGCGCCACGGTCCCCGTGATGTCCGCGAGAAACCCGATGCGGATCGGGCCCGCGGGCGCGGTCTGCGCGTACACAAGCGGGCGCAGACGCGCGACCCTCGCCGCGGCCGCCGCGCCCGCCACCGCGACCCCGCCTTTAAGGAACGCCCTCCGTCCGATGCGTGCCGCCATCTCCCTCACCCCCGTTGACCGTCGTGCCTGTGCATCAGGACCCGGAGACGCCATTCGGCCCCGCGGTGGGCGCGGCGACGGCGGTCCCCCGCGGTGGCGCCCCGAGGCGTCGGACCAGGACCTGGCCGGCGCCGACGATGCCCGCGGGCGCGTAGAGCACGGCGAGCACCAGGATCGCGCCCAAGACGGTCAGCCACCGCTGCGTGATCCCGCTGAGGAGGTTTTGCAAAAAGACGAGCAGCGCGGAGCCGACCACGGACCCGAACAGCGTCCCCGTCCCGCCGAGGATGACCATGAGCAGCGCGTTGGCGGACGCGACCAACGACACGTCGGTCGGGCTCACAAACCCGTTGTAGAACGCGTACACCGTGCCGCCGACCCCGCAGAACGCCCCCGCGATCACGAAGATGAGGTACTTGTGCAGCCACACGTCGTAGCCGAGGACGCGCATCCGCGACTCGCTCTCGCGGATCCCCCTGAGCGCGAGCCCGAACGGGGACACCGTCAAGAGGTACATCGCCCCGGCGGCGGCCGCGGTCACCACCAGCGCAAAATAATAGAAGGCGTGGATCTGACCCAGGTGGATCCCCCACCCCAGGGCCGGCCGGGGGATGCCCCGGAGGCCGTTGTCCCCCCCGGTCACCGAGACCCACCGGTACGCGAGCCCCCAGATGATCTGCCCGAGGGCCAGCGTAATTATGAGGAAGTACGCGCCGGTGGCCCGGATCGCCAGGAGGCCAAACAGCGCCGCCGTGACGACGGCCGCCAGCACGGACAGGGAGGCGGCAGGCCAGAACCCGAGCCCGAACCGCGTCGACAGCACCCCGACGGTGTACCCGGCGACACCGAAGTACGCGGCGTGCCCGAGGGAAGACAGCCCGATGTACCCCACGAGCAGGTCGAGGCTCATCGCCATGATGCCGTAGACGAACGTCAAGGTCAGCAGGTGCAGGTAATACGTCGACGCCGCGAGGGGAATGAGGGCGAGCGCCGCGAGCGTCACCGCCGTCCACAGCCACGCCTGCACGGGGGGGCGCAGCCGGGGCATCGCCGTCACGGCCTCCCGAAGAGGCCCGTCGGCCGGATCGCCAGGATCACGGCCATCGGCGCGAACAGGGTGAAGTAGGACAACTCCGGGAAGAGGGCCTTGCCGAAGTTGTCCAGCAGGCCCACGAGCAGGCTGCCGGCGAGCGCGCCCTTGAGGCTCCCCAGCCCGCCGACGATGACGACGACGAAGGCGAGGGGCAGCACGTCGAAGTCGGCGCCGGGGTAGATCGACAGAAACGCCCCGCCGATCACCCCGCCCGCGGCGGCGAGGAACGCGCCGAGCGCGAACACCCCGGTGAACACCTTCCAGACGTTGATGCCCAGCCCGCGCGCCATCTCCGCGTCGTCCACGGCGGCCCGGACCGTGGCCCCCATCCGGGTCTTGTCCTGAAGCACCCACAGCCCGACGTAGACGGCCAGGCCGACGACGATGACGAAGAGCCGGTACGCCGGGAAGTAGACCGGGCCGAGCAGCAGCGTGCCGCCGAGCGCGCGCGGGACCGGCACGCTCTGGGGGTCGCCGCCCCAGAGCAGGAGCGCCTGATCGGAGAAGATGAACGCGAACCCCATCGTCAGGAGGACCTGGGAGAGGGTCTGCTGGTGGAAGCGGGCGAGGAACCACCACTGCATCAGGCCGCCGACGACGGCCACCGTCGCGCCGCCGGCCAGGATCGCGAGCGGGAACGCGTGCGTCCAGCGCATCACGGACAGGCCGACGTAGGCGCCCAAGAGATAGAACGACCCGTGGGCGATGTTGGCGACGCGCATGAGGCCGAAGATCAGGGTGAGGCCGCTGGCGAGCAGGAAGAGCAGGAGGCCGAACGAGATCCCGTTGAGGCTCTGCTGCAGGTAGAACGGGAGCCCCATGATCGCATCACGCCGCGCCGTCCAGCCGCAGCAGGCGCCGCGCGTTCCGGCGGGAGATCGCCTCCACGGCGGTGGACGAGAGGCCGGCCCGGCGCAGCCGGCGCAGCGGCGCGGGGTCGGCCATGTCGTAGGGGTGATCGGTCCCCAGCAGCACCCGGCCCGGCCCCGCCGTCCGGATCAGCAGCGCCAGCGCCCCATCGCCGTGCGTGATCGTGTCAAAGTACAGGCGCCGCAGGTACGACGAGGGGCGATGGGGGATGGCCTCGCGGCATTCGGGGCGCACCGCGTAGGCGTGGTCCATCCGGCCGGCGATGAACGGCAGGGACCCGCCGCCGTGCGCCAGGACGAGCGCGAGGCGGGGGAACCGGTCGAGCGTCCCCGACATGATCAGGCGCGCGGCCGCGAGCGCCGTTTCGCCCGGGTTGCCCACGGTGTTGCCGAGGTGCCACCGGTCCATCCGGTCCTCGCCCGCGTTGTTCAGCGGATGGGTGAACACCGGCAGCCCCAACCGCGCCGCGGCGTCGTACAGCGGCGCGAACTCGGCCGCGTCGAGGTAGCGGCCGTTGACGTTCGTGCCGACGTACACCCCGCGGCAGCCGGCGCGGGCGGCCCGCTCCACCTCCGCCACCGCCCCGTCCACGTCCTGGAGCGGCAGCGTGGCGAGCGCGACGAACCGATCCGGATACGCCCGGCAGATCGCCTCCAGCTCCTCGTTGAAGGTCCGCGCGAGTTCCCGCCCGAGGGCGGGCGGCGCCCAGTAGAGCATGGGGGGCGACAGCGACAGCGCCTGCAGGCCGATCCCCCAGCGATCCATCGCCTGGAGGCGCGCGGGCACGTCGTAGAACACCGGGCCGATCCGGGCGACCTGGTGCGGGCTGCTCCACACGAGGCGCTCGCCCCCCCGGTCTTCCACCCGCGCCCCGTGGGCCCCGCCCTCGCGCATCAGCGCGCGGAGGAACCGGTCGGGGAAGAAGTGGCTGTGGACGTCGACGACCGTTCGCCCCCGCGGGCGTGTCACTTCAGCATGTCCTCCGCGTGCTCGCAGAGCGTGAAGATCTCGTGGCCCCGGTCGGTGACGACCAGGTTCTCCTCCAGCCGCACCGTCTGCTCCAGTCCCGGGTGGCCGGCGAACGTCTCGATGGCGAAGTACATGTTCTGCTTCAATTCGGCCGGGTATTTCAGCGAGTAGGCCCGCGAGATCCACATGCCCTCGTACAGGCTGAGCCCGATGCTGTGGGCAAACTGCTGCAGCGAGACGCTCCCGTACTTGTCGTCGTCGTACTCGGGGAAGTGCTTCGCCACGTCGGCCGAGGTCGCCCCCGCCCGGACGGCCGAGATCGCGGCGTAGAGCGAGTCGTAGCATTCCTTGTAGAGGTCCTTCTCCTTTTGCGTCGGCTTCTGCGCCACCTTCCAGCAGCGGACGAAATCGATGAAGTAGCCGCCGGGCCCGATCGCGTTGATATCGATGATCATCAGGTCGCCCTGCCGGAGGACCTTGTCGGTATGCCAGCGGCGGTAGGGGCTGGTGTTGCCGCCGGAGGCGACGATGATGTCGTAGACAAAGTCGAAGCCGCTGCGGTAGAGGTACTCGTTGACCTTGGCGCAGATCTCGGCCTCGCGCACCCCCGGCTTGGCCCACTCGTGCTTCGCCATCCACATCGCGGCGTCCCCGTGGGCGGCGGCGATCTTGTGGCACTCCAGCTCGTCCATGGTCTTCACGACGCGGGCCTGGGACATGGCGGGCCAGCCGTTGACGATATTGAGCCCCTCCTTCGTCAGGGCCTGGTAGGCGACCATGTCCATGACGTCGATCCCGATCTTCTCCTTCGCCACCCCCGCCTCGCGCAGCACGTCGGCGACGGAGCGCGCCATGCGCGTGGCCATCTCCGGCTCGGCGCCCTCCGACCACTTCCACGTGATCGCCGGCCGGACGGCCTGCCGGAGCCACGGCGCGTCGATCTCGGCGTTGACCATGTCGCTGCCCACGGTCTCGAAGAGGACGGGGTCCCCCCCGCGGGGGAGCACCGCGTAGCGGATGAAGATGTTGTTCTTCCAGTTGCCCTGCCAGACGGAGGTGACGTACCGGACGTTCTCGCCGACGAAGAGAATCAGCCCGCCCAGGTCGTGCTTCTCCATCATCTCCCGCGCCCGCCCCAGCCGCTCCACCCGCATCCGGTCGAAGTCGACCCGGTCCTGCCAGTCGGTGCCGGAGGTGCTGAACACCCGGCGGGGTTGATACTCGTGCCGGCCGGCGAGAAACGAATGCCCCCGCCGGTCCCCGTCGCCGGTCCCCTGAGCCGCTCGCTTGCCCGTGCCTCGAACCTGCGCCATACCGTCCCTCCTCCGTCAGGCCAGCAGCGCGTCGGCGTATGGACTCCGTGAGATGCACCGCGCGCCTTGGTCCGTAATCACGACCATATCCTCCAACCGCACCCCCCCGCCGCCGCGCACCCCGGGGACCCAAATCAGCGGCTCGAGGGCGAACACCATCCCGGATTCGAGGGTGACCGCGGCCGCGCCCGGGAACGACTCCCCGATGTAGGGCGGTTCGTTCGACCCGCAGCCGATCCCGTGCCCGATGAACAGGCTGAGGAAGTGCTGCTCGAGCCCGTGCGACCGCGCCTGCGCGCGAATGGCAGCGGCCACCTCCACGTTCGTGGCGCCGGGCCGCATCGCCTCGATCCCGGCGCGGAGCGCCTCCCACACCGCCCGGTAGATCCGGCGCTGCTCCGCCGACGGCGTCCCGCACACGATCGTCCGCCCGATGTCGCCGAAGTACCCGTTTGACATTGCGCCGATATCCACGAAGACCAGATCGCCGTGCCGGATCAGTTTGTCGGTCGCCAGGCGAGTCGGCGGGGCCATGCGCTCGCCGCTGGCGACGAAGGGCGTCGTCACGTGCGGGTACTCTCCGCCGAGCCGATGGAGCGTCCGCAGCGCCTCGCCCGCCACCTCGCACTCCCGCGCTCCCGGCCGGATGTGGTCCAGCGCGGTCGCCGTGACCGCTTCGGCCAGGGCCGTCGCCTCCTCGATCAGCGCGAGCTCATCGGGGGCTTTGATCCGCCGCGCGGCCTGCATCGCGGCGTCGCCGTCGACCCAGCGCACGCCCTGGCACGACTCCGCCAGGGCATCCGCCAGCAGCTTGCTCGTCAGGTCGAGCCCAATCCTCCCCTGGCGGAGGCTGTGGCGGGCCAGCACCCCAGGCACGATCTCCGAGGCGAAATGGCGCACCAGCCCGGCCTCTTCCAGGATCGGGATGGTGTGGAACTCCCGGACCCAAGGCATGGTGGCCTCGGCCCGGTCCCGGTCGCCCCCGGACACGAACAGCACCGGCCCTCCGTCGCGGGCCAGCAGGGCGCCGTTCAACACCCCCGACTTCCCGGCGATCACCTGGGGCCGGAGGCTGGTCAGGTAGCGGACGTTCTCTTCCTTCCATACCAGCACCGCATCGAGATTCGCCTCGGCGATCGCGTGTCGAGCGCGGGCGAGCCGGGCCGCGCGGAGGGCGCTCATGTCCACCCGCGCTTCGTAGTCCACGGCCCCGGAGCCCCGCGCCCATCCGTCGGGCCCCCGGTCACCGCCCGCCGGGCTCACTGCGCGTACACCTCCGGGTTGAACACGTTCGGCGGCCGGTCCCCCCGGGCAAAGGCCAGGATGTTCTCCACGACCGTACCGGCGATCGTCTCGCGGGTCTCCCGCTCGGCGCTGCCGATGTGAGGTGTGAGCACCGTGTTCCGGAGGTCGATCAACCCCGCCGAAACCCGGGGCTCCTGTTCGTAGACGTCCAGCCCCGCCCCGGCGATCCAGCCCTCCCGAAGCGCGCGCACGAGCGCCGCTTCGTCGACGAGCGGGCCGCGCGAGGTGTTGATGAGGTAGGCCGTCGGCTTCATCCGCCGGAGTTGCGCCTCCCCGATCAGGTGGTGGGTGTCAGCGCTCTGCGGCGCGTGCAACGACACAACATCGCACTCCGCAAGCAGGCGGTCGAGCGGCGCGTACTCGACCCCCTGCGCGCGCTCCTCATCGGGGGGAAGCCGCCGGCGTTTCGTGTACAGCACGCGCATGCCGAACCCCCGCGCCCGGCGGGCCACGGCCGTGCCGATGGCGCCCAGCCCGACAATCCCCAGCACTTTCCCGTGGACGGCCCCGCCCACCAGGTACGCCGACTGGCCGCCGGGGAAGACGCCGGACCGCAGCAGCCGGTCCGCCTCCACCACCCGCCGGGTGACGGCGAGGAGCAGCGCGAAGGCCACGTCGGCGGTGGCCTCGGTCACGAGCGGCGGGATCACGGTCACCGGGATGCCGCGGGTCGTCGCGGCCGCGACGTCGATGTTGGCCGGAGTGATCGCCATCGACGCGACGAGCCCGAGCCGGGGGTTGGCCTCGAGCACGCCGACATCCACACGATCGTGGAGAAGACAAAATAGCACGTCGGCCCGGCGCACGCCGGCCACCAATTCTTCCCGGCTGACCATGTGCAGTGGGTCGGCGTTCATCTCCACCTCGGCGGCCGCCCGCAGGCGGGCCAGGGCCTGCTCGGCGATCGGCTGGGTCAGGTAGACACGGAGCCGGGCCATCCGCGGTCCCCGCTCAGGGCGTCCAGCCGCCGCTCAGCATGCGTGCGCAGTTCGTAAGGGTGACAAGCGATTCCTCCCTCGTGCGCGGCCCTGCCTCCGGCGGCCGGTCTGCTACAATGAGAGCCGCCCGCGCCGCCGAGCCCGGCGCGCCTGCGCGCGACCCTGATCGGGAGGCCACACCGTGGTGAAAGTCGTCATCACCGATACCGTGTTTCCGTCCCTGGACATCGAGCGTCAGGCGCTCGGCGCCATCGGCGCGCAGGTGGTGCTCCTGCCGTCCTCCGCCGAGGCCGACCTGCTGGACGGCGTCACCGACGCCGATGCGCTGCTGGTCTGCTACGCGCCGATCACCCGCCGGGTGATCGGCGCGATGGACCGGTGCCGGATCATCGCGCGGTACGGCATCGGCGTCGACAACGTCGACCTCGAGGCGGCGACGGCCAAAGGGATCGTCGTGACGAACGTTCCCGACTACTGCATCGACGAGGTCAGCGACCACGCGCTGGCGCTCCTCCTGGCGTGCGCGCGCAAGGTGCCGCTGCTCTCCGCCCGCGTGCGCGCCGGGAGGTGGGAGGCGAAGGACGCCGCGCCCATGCACCGGCTGCGCGGGCAGGTCCTCGGGCTCGTGGGGTTCGGGAAGATCCCCCGGCGCCTGGCGGAGAAGGCGCGCGCGCTGGGGATCGAGATCATCGCCTTCGATCCGTACGTCGATGCGGAGACGATGGCGGCGCAGGGAGCCGGGAAAGTCACCCTCGAGGCGCTGCTGGCGGAGTCCGACTTCGTCTCGGTGCACGCGCCGCTGGTCCCGGAGACGCGGGGGTTGATCGGCGAAGCCCAGCTGCGCGCGATGAAACCGACCGCCCATCTGATCAACACCGCCCGGGGTCCGCTGGTCGCGACAGCGGCCGTCGTCCGGGCCCTCGAGCAAGGGTGGATCGCCGGGGCGGCGCTCGATGTCCTGGAGGCGGAGCCGCCGGGCCGCGACCACCCGCTGGCGCGCTTCGAGAACGTGATCCTGACCCCGCACGTGGCGTTTTTCTCCCAGGAGGCGGTCGTGGAGCTGCAGCAAAAGGCCGCGGAGGAGGTCGTCCGGGCCCTCTCCGGGCGGCCCCCGCGTTCCCCCGTGAACATCGCGCGGCCTGCCCGGTAGGCCGGGCCTCCCCGGTGATGGCGTCCGGCCCCGCCTCCCGCGCCTTCCCGGAGATCCCGGGGATCGTCCGGATCCATCACGTGGGCATCGTGGTGCGGGACGCGGAGGCGGCGGCGGAGACGTACCGGCGCGCGCTTCGGGTGGAGCCGATGGCCTTCGAGGACTACCGGGGCACGGCCAAGGTCGCGTTCCTACGGGCCGGGGAGACGCTGTTGGAATTGATCGAGCCCTTGACCGACGACGGGCCGTGGGCCGCCGCGCTGCGCGAGCGAGGAGAGGGCGCCCACCATTTCGCGCTGGAAGTGATCGACCTGCGCGCGGCGGTGGCGACCCTGAGCGCCTCCGGCATCGGCTTCCTCGACCCCCAACCCTCCCGGGGCACCGGCAACACGCTCAGCGTGTTCCTCGACCCGTCCGGCACCGGGGGGACGTTGATCGAGCTGGTGCAGCAGATCCAGGTCCGCGGAGGACCCTGACCGGCATCACCGCCCGCCTGTTTGGATGCGGGCTAGCCTTCGCGCTTCATCCGCTCCTGGCGGGCGATCTCACGCTTGCTGGGTGAACCGAGCGCGCCGTCGACGATCTTGATCTCACCGTCGCGCTTGTAGTGGCCGATCAGGACGCCGGTGGACGAAACGCGCGCGCTGGTCAGCTTGAACGAATGCGGCGCCGAGCCGTCCGCGAACAGCTTCTTGCCGCCGCCGAGAACGACCGGCACCGTAAAAATGCTCATCGCGTCGACCAGATCGTTGGCGAACAGTGCATGCACGAGTTCGGTACTGCCCTGCGTGACGAGGTTAGGGCCGTCCTCTTGCTTCAGACGCTTCACGTCGGCGATGTCGCGGAGGAGCACCGAGCCCCGCCAGCTCGTATCGACCTCGCCCGAGCGCGAAACCGCGTACTTCTTGATCTCGTTGAACAGTTTCGCGATGCTACCCTGGGGCGGATTTTCGTCGCGGTACGGCCAGTACCCCGAGAAAATCTCGTAGGTCTTGCGGCCGAGGAGGAGATCGAACTTCTCCTTGAAGACGCGGTGGAGCTCTTCGCCAAACTCTTGATCAACATAGGGCATCTGCCAGCCGCCGAACTTGAAGCCCTTGGTCGGATCCTCAATTGGCCCACCGGGCGCCTGCATGACGCCGTCCATGGAAGCCATGGCGCCGACGATTATCTTCCGCATAGGCCACTCTCCTTGTTTGAACCTAGGACGAACGGACCGCTTCCGATCCGACACGTTCCCGCTCGGTTATACCGCCGTAGGCAGAGCCTTTCCACACCAGCGCATGCAGATCGCGGGGAAAGAATTCCAGGATCACGTCGGCGAGACGAACCCTATCCTCAAACCGTTTGTCCCCCGCATACTTCTCAAGCAACGTGGACGCCATCAAGGCAACGGTCTCCGATTTGGTTACAGCTCGCAAATAGAGACCATTCTGAATCGCTAGGTCCGTCATCGGCATTTTTTCGCGATACCATTCGTCGCGCGCCGGAAGCGCGCCGCTTGTTGCTTCAAGATGATCATGGACATCTGCCAAATGAAGATTTAGGTGCCACGGTCCCGGACGAGCCCGGTCTGATCCTTCCCGGTTGATCTTGTGGGCCATCGAGGCTTCCTGACAACCAACAAGACCCCCCCTACTAGGAGACCCATGCCTAACCCAGCAGCAGTGTTTATTAGTCGTGGTCTGCCTTGAATAAGATGAGAAATCACGTAGGCACCCACCAATGCCACAAGGATCGCATGCCACCACCCAAGCGCTCGCCGAGAATTCCACCCGAAGTGATTGATGCCTTGTATTCCACGTACAAGCGCTACCAAGGTCCCTAACGCTCACGAGGCTACCCCCAGGACGTAGAGCATCTTCCCCAACAAGACGGAGGCCATTTCTCTGTACCTCGCTCGTGCATTGACCGTCTATCAATTTCTTGCCCGCCTTCAAAGGCGCATCAAGGACGTGAGCCGTTGCTGCCCAATGGCGAAAGTCATTAGTGCGCTTATACCCAGCACCCTCTCCATGATAGTTCGGCGAATTAGATCCAGAGTCCCTAACACCGTGCCTCCACAAAATTGCAAATCAATATTCCTCGCAGTGACTGCTCTTGTTGCGGGTTGTCCATGAGAAAAAAGCCACCAGCCATAGGATACCCTCAGGCAGGATTGAGAGCGTCCAGCCATTATGATCGCCCACGATGCGGCACCAGCCGCCAGCGGCCGTAGGCAACAAACGACGCCAGAAGACCCACCGCGAGCGGGATCAACACCAGTACGCCCCCCCCAATCGCCAGCGTAAATACGATCGCACCGATCATGATGATCACCAGTCCTGTGGCGGCCAGCGGTGTCAGGTGCGGCTGAATCCGCAGGAGTCCTGGGAGGAGCAGGCCCAGGGCGCCAAGAACTTCGGCCACGCCGAGGAGTCGGACGAACAGGCCCGGCAGCGGCATCTGCTTCGTCAGCGCCTCAAGCGGCAAGACGAGTTTCATTCCTCCGGTGAACAGGAAGACAAGCGCGAGCAACCCCTGAACGATCCAGAGTGTAATGGTCATGACCTGAATCCCTCCCCTCTCTCGGGTGTCGGCGCCTCCCACAGGCGTCGCGCGTCTTCTTCCAGGACCTCATGGATCCCCGCGCCGTCCGCCCGCCAGCCTTGCGTGGCCGATCCCGGTCCGGTGGCGCCGGCGGAGCCGACAACGGTGCAGCGATTACTTGCGGTCGTAGGCCTGCTGGAGGGCGCGGATGTCGATCTTCTTCATGTTGAACATCGCTTCCATGACTCGCTTTGATTTCGCGGGATCCGGGTCGCTGAGCATCTTGCCCAGGATGGTCGGAGTGATCTGCCACGAGAGGCCGTACCGGTCTTTCAGCCAACCGCACGGCCCCTCCGCTCCGCCAGTGGAGAGGAGTCCCCAAAACCGGTCGACGTCCTCCTGGGTCGCGCACTCCACGGAGAACGAGATCGCCTCGGTGAATCTAAACTCGGGGCCGCCGTTCAGCGCGATGAATCGCTGTCCCTCGAGTTCAAAGACGACGGTCATCACGCTGCCCTTGGGTCCAGGCCCCGCCTCGCCATAGCGGGCCACGGTCACGATCCGGGAATTCCCGAAGATGGACACGTAGAACTTCGCCGCCTCTTCGGCCTGGGTGTCGAACCACAAAAACGGACTGATCTTTGGCATCCGGGGGTCCCTCCATCTCAACCGCCCGCCATGGCCCCCACGACCAGGAAGGGCTCGGTCCCGCTCGCGACCGCCTCGGGCAGCGGGGCGTCCGGCTGCTCGTGCGACAGATCCTGCGCGCAGGCAAAGAAGCGGACGAACGCCCGGCGCTGCTGGGTGACGTGGTCGCGGATCGTCCCACGCAGCACCGGGTAGCGCGCCTCGAGCGCGTCGAGGACCGCGCGCTGCGTCACCTGACCGTCGACGTGGAGCTGCACCTCGCCGTCGACCTGCGCGAGCCGCCGCAGGTGCTGCGGCAGCACCACCCGGATCATTCCAGCGTCTGCACTTCCACGGACAGCACGGCCGGCAGGTCCCGGACGATGGGCGCCCAGGTATCCCCGGCGTCGGCGGACGCGTACACCTGCCCGCCGGTCGTGCCGAAGTAGACCCCGCAGGCATCGAGCGAGTCGACGGCCATCGCCTCGCGCAGGACGTTGACGTAGCAGTCCCGCTGCGGCAGGCCGTTCGTGAGCGCCTCCCACTCGTTCCCCCCGGTCCGGCTGCGATAGACGCGCAGCTTCCCGTCGGGCGGGAAATGCTCCGAGTCGCTCTTGATCGGCACCACGAAGATCGTGTCCCGCTCGTGCGCGTGGACGTCGATCGGGAACCCGAAATCCGTCGGCAGGTTGCCGCTGACCTCGTGCCAGGAATCCCCCGCGTCGTCGCTGCGCATGACGTCCCAATGCTTCTGCATGAACAGCACGCCCGGCCGCGATGGGTGCATGGCGATGCGGTGCACGCAGTGGCCCACCTCGGCCTTCGGATCGGGGAGGCCCTCGGACTTGAGGCCGCGGTTCACCGGCCGCCACGTCTTGCCCGCGTCGTCGCTCCGGAAGGCGCCCGCGGCCGAGATGGCGATGAAGAGCCGCCCGGGATGGCTTGGATCCTGGACGATCGTGTGCAGGCACATCCCGCCGGCGCCCGGCTGCCACTTGGGACCCGAGCCGTGGCCGCGCAGGCCGGGGAGTTCCTGCCAGGTCTGTCCGCCGTCGGTCGTGCGGAAGAGGGCCGCGTCTTCCACTCCCGCGTAGACGGTGTCCGGATCCGTCAGCGACGGCTCGAGGTGCCAGACCCGCTTGAACTCCCAAGGATGCTGCGTGCCGTCGTACCACTGGTGGGTGCCCGGGACGCCGTCGTACACGAACTGGTTCCCCACCGGCGTCCACGTCTTGCCGCCGTCGTTGGAGCGCTGCATCAGCTGGCCGAACCAGCCGCTGGTCTGCGACGCATAGAGCCGATCGGGATCAGCGGGAGAGCCCTTGACGTGGTAGATTTCCCACCCAGCAAAGTGGGGGCCGCTGATGTCCCACCGCTGGCGCTTCGCGTCCGCCGTGGCGACGAACGCGCCCTTCCGTGTCCCGACCAGCACTCGTACCCTGCTCATCGTTCGCTCCTTTCTGGGCTGCGCGCCTGGCGCGCGAAAATCGCGGTCGCCCGACGCGACCGCGCACGCTGACTTACTGGCTGGGCAGGCCGGGGATCTCCATGATCGGCCGAATCTCAATCGTCCCCAAGGAGGCGCTGGGAAGCCGGCCCGCGATCTCGATCGCCTCGTCCAGATCCCGGACATCGATGATGAAGTACCCACCGAGCTGCTCGCGCGTCTCCGCGAACGGGCCGTCGGTCACGACGCGTTTACCATCCCGGACCCGGACGCTGGTCGCCGTCGACACCGGGTGCAGCGGGGCGGCGGCAAGGTACCGTCCGGTCGCTCGGATCTGGTGCGCGATCTGCGCCGACTCGCGGTAGCACGCCTCCTTCTCCGCCTCATCCGAGGCGCGTTCATCGCCGTAGACCAAGAGCATGTATTTCATCGAGTCTCCTCCGCTCCGTTTGTCCCCTTTCAAATTTAGCACACCGGCGGTTCGTCGGTCTTCTCCACGAGGTCGGCGAGGCGCGCATGTCCTGCGCCATCGCCCCTCCGGTTCGCGCTCTTACCCCCTAGTCGAACACCAGGGCTCGAAATCGACAGCCCCGGCCCTGAATCATTCGATGGGCAGCCACGCCGCCGTCGATTTTTGGCCCCTTCGGACGACCATCTCATGCGCGGAGCGCTTCCATCGAGCGAGGGGGAGTTATGCGATACGTGTGCTTGATCTACAATGAAAAAGCGCGGCTGGACGCGATGCCCGGGAGCGAGCGGGCGGCCGTGGCGGCCGAGGCCCTGATCTACAGGGAGGAGCTCAGGCGGCAGGGGTACTTCGTCGCCGCCGAGGCCCTCCAGAGCGCGCAGACCGCCATGACCGTGCGGGTCAGGAACGGGAGGGTCTCCAG
>Ga0307479_10003616_pt1 | contig 14089 bp, 14 predicted proteins | sample atmos_gasesECM4C_FD_203743 | JGI IMG/M metagenome (GOLD analysis project Ga0307479, IMG submission 203743) | Hardwood forest soil microbial communities from Morgan-Monroe State Forest, Indiana, United States - atmos_gasesECM4C_515 | ecosystem: Environmental > Terrestrial > Soil > Temperate...
CAGCGCCTGCGGGACCAGAATAATGGTTGTGCAAAGGGTGAAGCGGAACCAGAACAGCAGGCTTCCCAACAGCATGGTGTTCCACTTCAGCAGATAAGGCAGCGCCACCAGAGGATTGGGGCCGCGCAGCCTCCGAACCAGCGCGCACAGCAGGAAGAACGCCCCGCCGACGAACAATGCGTTGAATACTCCGGAGCGCCACCAGTCGAGCCTTTCACCTTGTTCGCAGGCGGCCAGCAACATAGCGAGGCCCGCGCTGGCGTACAAAAATCCTGCGAAGCTCGGTGCTTTCCCGGATTTCCTCGCCGAGCTGGCCTTAGGTATCCCGTAATAGATGCAAATCATCATCAGGGGCGTGATGACCGCCGAATTCCAAAACATCCAATTCGAAGAAAGATGGTCTCTGTACCAGCCGTAGAGCGAAGGCGCGATGTTCACTGCACCATCCACGAAGGTTGCGTATAAGGCAAGTGTGAAAGGAAGGTATCGAAGCGGAATGTTGCGAAGCGCGAACGTGAGCGTGAGTGGATAGAACGTGCCGGAGGTCAGGCCGCCCAGGAGGGCCATTGCAATCACCAGGCTGTAACTGTGCACGAAGGGCAAGAAGATAAGCAGCGCGGTGAAGAGCGCGGCAGCTGTGAACAAGATGCGCCGCGGTCCCATCAGACCGCCGAGATACACGGTGAACGGACCGATGAACATCAGGCCGACATCGAAGGCGGTGCCAATCCACGCGCTCTCGTCATAGCCAAATCCCTGGAGGCCCCTGAAATCGGGCAGGCCGAGCGAGATCATGCGACTGGTAAGCGTGACAACTCCTGCGCCCGTAACTACGCCCAGAATTCCCAGCAGTGGCTGGGTTGAAACCTCCGCAGGCATCGCGGCGGCGGTGGCGCGCGCGATATCTACGGCGGACGGGCGAAGTGTGATGCTCGAAGCTGCCATAGGTTCTAGGTCACCGTCTCGTGCGGACAGTTGCAATCACCGAAAGTCCGGGACGCAGCTTCTCGGCCATAGCCGTGTCATCCAGCGCGATCTTGACGGGAATACGCTGCACGACTTTCGTGAAGTTGCCAGTCGCGTTGTCGGGCGGCAACAGAGCGAATTGTGATCCGCTGGCTGGCGCGATCTCGACAACCTTGCCGCGAAATAGTTGGCCCGGATATTCATCAATGCGAACGTCGGCAGGATCCCCAACCTTCACGTTGGTCAACTGTGTTTCGCGATAGTTCGCTTGCACCCATTTTGTGAGAGCAACGAAGGAGATCACCTGCGTGCCTGGCGAAACGAGTTGCCCGGGCCTAACTTGACGTTCGCCCACGGTGCCGTCGCCTGGGGCGTAGATTCTGGTGTAGCCAAGGTTCACTTGGACTGAAGTGAGGTTCGCCTGCTTCGCGCGCAGATCGGCCCGAAGTTGCCTCTCCGCGGATTCGAGGACGGCTTTGCTGCGGCGCTCGGCTTCGGCAGCGAGTTCACTGCTATGCAACATGGATTGGGCCTGATTGAGATCGGCGTCACGGCTGGCAAATTGGCCTGACAGGTTTCCTTCCGCGGCGACGGCGGCCTCGAGGCTCTGTTGAGTAGTCGAACGAGTCTGATAAAGACCTTCCTGGCGTTTACGTTCAGAGCGAGCACGAATCAACTCAGCCTGCACAGCCTCCTTGCCAGCCTCGGCTGCTGCAATCTGCGCCCTGGCCTGATCGATACCCGCCAGCGCTTTCGCGATGCGCGCATCCGCCAACTGGCGCTGGCGGAGATTTTCCTCAATCCCGGCACGCGCAGCCTCAACTGCCGCTTGGGCTTGATCCACCTGGGCCTGATAATCATCGTCCTGCAATTCGACGAGGAGATCGCCCTTGTGCACCTGTTGGTAGTCAGCCACATCCACAGAGCGCACGATGCCTGACACCTTGGTGCTGAGCGGAGTAAGGTCGCCGCGAACGTAAGCATCATCGGTAACCTGCTCTACCTTTCCACCTTCCCATGCGTTCCAGTTACGTGTGATGGTGACCAAAACGGCCAGAGCGAGAAGCACCACGAGGATGGTCGTTGTGTAATTCTGCCACCTGGCACCCTGGCGAGGCACTGCCTGATCTGTACTGATCTTTGGCGGCACCGGTTTCGATATGGGCGGCGCGGATCCAGCAGACACTGGTGAGGTGGACATTAAACTTGCTCCTTGAGCATTGGGAGTTCTCGAAGCGTTGGAGTTCTCGCGCCTCAATTGGAGCAACTGCAGTTCCACTCACGAAGACGAACCGTAACCAACGCGATATGGCAGGCTTCGGCTCGCAATCGGAACAAAATGGGTTCTTCTTGTTGAAAAAGCCGATGGACCACTGCATTTGCACAACGCGCCATGTCACATGACAGGTGACACTTGACACCGTGTGCCACTGGACTCTGCCCTGCAAGTTGGTCTTCTCGGAATTCCGGGCTCAGCAGCGGTGAATGACCGCGGCGACAATTCGAGACCTGGTCCGGTTGAGAGATGTACGATGTCGCTCGATTGGAACCGTGCATGCTGGAAAGTTCACGTTGTTGACAATTGCGGGCAGCAGTCGCGCCCGACTCCAGTTTCGCAGTAAGGAAGGAACCCATGAACCGAAAGAAATCCCTCGTGATCACTCTGATGTTGGTCGCATTCGCAGCGACAAGTTCAGCATTGGCGCAGAATTCGTCGTCGGCCAAGAAGGACGCGGCCAAAAGCTCGACCGCAGGCGACGCCTCCCAACCAAAGCCCGACGACTTCATCGAACTTTTGCGCAAAGATGTGAGATCCCAGAAGAAGCAAATCATCGCTGCGAATATGGACTTAAGCGATGCTGAGGCAGAGAAGTTTTGGCCGGTCTACGATCAATATGCCGCGGCGCTCTCCAGAATCTACGACACGAAAATTGCCCTGCTGAACGACTATGCCGAAAACTACGCCAGCATGACGGGTGAGCAAGCCGAGAATTACATCCGCAAGCGCGCTGAGGTTGAACAGTCAATTATGCAGCTGAGGTTGAAATACATACCTGCGTTCCGCAAAGTACTCTCCGGCAGGGAAACCGCGTTGTTTTATCAACTCGACTGGCGCCTGGGTCTGGCGATCGACGTAGAACTAGTGCAAGTACCGCTAATCAATCCATAGTCAATCTCGTTCTGCAGGCATTTCGCAATGTGAAGTCTCCCGCAAGGGAATCGCTCCGCATTGCGAGACCCTTTTTTGTGCTGGGCTCTGGCTCGGCGTGAAGTCCATCCGTGGAAGGGCGCGGGAATTGTGGGCTAGGTGGGCTGAAAACACAAGCGAGTTCCTGTGCGCTCACAACCCGTTTATCCTCCATGTATGCGCCAATAATCTCTCTCGCTCTCGTCTTTGTTGCGCTCGGGTGTAAGGAGCCAGATGACGAGTTTTAATACGGCAACGCCTGCTGCGAGCGCGACTAAAATGACCATTGCCAACGCGAGCCACTCACCCGGGTGAAAGCCCAGAGCATACGGTTTGACCCAGTTCACTACAAACTCCTTCAATCGATAGCGACAACGAGGGACAAGCAGAGATGTGGCCCCCGGACTGGCGAAGTTACTTGAAGCACAGTGCCTCCAACGGTCGAATGTTTATTTTCGCTCAGCTGCTGTGGGGCCAGTCGCCACATCCGCAGGCATTGGACTCAGCAGCTTCCTGATCGCCCGTTCCATCGTGCGGTTCATTTCAGAAACCACCGCTGGGACCTCGCGCTTATTTACGTCTCCTACCTCCGAAACAGCGTTGGACCAAACGGTCAGCCCCGTAGCGAGATTTGTCATCTGGGCCGAGATTGCGACTTCAACCTTGACGCCACCCGCGTAGTCGATTTCCTCGAGCTTCTCCAATCGTCCGCTCAGCACATATTCGATGTCGGGGCGACCGTCGTAGGGCTTGACACGGGCAAACTCTCCGCTGGCGCGAAGCCGCTCAATGACTGAGTTGGTCACGAACTCGCGTGGGTCAGTCGCCCAGCGATGGTAAGCGTAAAATCCGATTTGTTCCGGCGAGGTCTTGTATACGATGGCTCCCTGCCGAAGGTATGTGGGCGCGCTGAATTCGCGGATTGCCACCGCGGCGTGCACGGTTTCTGCAGGAGGCGGATCCGGCGGCGCAGGCAGGTTGAGAGTGTAGTAGTTTGGGTACCTCACCCTTCCTCCGCAGCTGGCCAGGATCACGAGCGCCGCCAGGGAGAAAACAATCGTCGTCACAGTTCTTCTCATACTCATCCGACGGCGCCGCGCGCCGAAACGGCTGAGGACACCTGTCCCTTCACTTGATCGCATCATTTCGGCACCTTCCTATCTTCAGGCTGTTTGACACGAACCAAACTCCACGGACGCTGCTTCACTGATTCGGTCAACTGGTCGAGGTTTTCCGTCGCCGTCCGCAGGTTTTCGATCGTGTCATCAATCTTGTAATCGTTCGCCCTCACCAGCACCTGCATGTCAGCCAGCAATTGCTTGGCTTCGAGCAAAGTGTTCTGCAGTTCCGCCAGATCTTTGCGGACGGGCTCGCGGACATCGCTGACAGTGCCATTCACGTTTTGAATGGTCTCATCGGCGTGCTGGCTCAGTGCATTCAACTGATCGGTAAGACGGTCAATCTTGGGCCGCTCGGTCGCGAGCATTGCGTTGACGTTATCGAGCAGGCCTCGTATCTTCTGCTGATTGGGTTGGCCCGTCACACTATTCAGGTTTGCGAGCAGGGTGCGTGCGTCTCCGCTGATTCCTTGCAGTTCGCCGCGCACCTCGGTGATCAAGCCGTTCGCGTTGTCTGCAACAACCGCCATTTTGTTGGTGATCTCGTCCAGGCTCGCGGCCTCCTGCGATGGAATGGCTGCCCCAGGGGAAAGACGCCTGGCATCGTTGCTGCCGGTGGTGATGGAGAGCGCGGCGCCGCTCATCACGCTGACGAGTCCCAACTTGGCCACGGACTTTTCGTTCAGCGGCGTGTTTTGTCTCACGTCCAGCAGAATTTCGATCTTGGTTGGATCAGAGCTCCACGGTCGTACCGCTCTTATTTGTCCCACGTTGATTCCACCAAACAGCACTTGTGCGCCGGGCTCGAGCCCGCCGGCGTAGCGAAGGTACGTGCGGTATGGAACGGTGTGTCCCCCCAACTGTGCGTTGATGAGGTAGATCACGGTAAATGCCAGGACCGAGAAGCATCCAAGGACAAAGGCTCCAACCTTTGCTTCCGTCGTCACGGGTATGTCTCCTGAGACTGCATATAGTTTTCGAGGTACGCCGCTACGGCGGGCGTCTTCGCTATTTGTTCGGGAATGCGATCGAGAAACTGGCGCACGCGCGGATTTTGACTTGCCTTAAGTTCATCTCTGGTGCCGACCGAGCTGAACGAGCCCTGATACAACATGGCAATGCGGTCGGCGATGCGGAACGCGCTCGGCAGTTCATGAGTAACGACAATGACGGTCATTTGTAAAGCTTCCTTGAGGAGCAGAATCAATTCATCGAGTTCCGCGGCGACGATGGGATCAAGTCCGGCCGATGGCTCATCGAGCACCAGGATTTCAGGGCCGAGCGCGAGAGCCCGTGCCACGGCGGCGCGCTTCTTCATGCCACCCGAGAGTTCCCGGGGAAGTAACTTGCCAAACTCCGCGAGACCGACTGCGGTCAGCTTCATCCACACCACAAGGTCAATGATTGAGGGTGCAAGGCGTGTGTGTTCACGCAGCGGCAAAGCGATGTTATCCTCGACTGTCAGCGAGTTGAACAAAGCCGCGCTTTGAAAAGCCACGCCGATCGAGAGGTGAACCTTCCTCAGGTCGGACTGTGAACAACGCGTAATGTCCGTACCCTTTACGTGGACGCTGCCCGACTTGGGGCGCTCCAGCCCGATGATCTGACGCAACAGAGTGCTCTTTCCGGACCCACTGCCACCCAACAGCACCATCGTCTCTCCGTGCTCGATGTCGAGATTCAAACCATTCAGCACGCGCCGACCGTCGTACTCAACCACGAGATCTCGAACCGAGATGATGGGCATCAGAGCTTCACCGTGAAATAAAAGATTGCGGTGAAGACCGCATCCGCGACGATGACCAGGAACGTCGACTTCACCACCGCACTCGTTGTCGAGCGACCGACCGAATCAGGGCCTCCGCGGACACGAAACCCTTCCAAGCACCCAACGTGAGCAATGATGGTTGCGAACACCACGCTCTTGATCAATCCGGTGAGCACGTCGCGCAAGGTGATGGCGTTGAACACATAGTGGACGTACAACAGTGGGGCCATGCGTGTGCTGAAGAACATGAACAAACCGCCGGCCAAAATGCCGAACAAATTCGAGATGATGCTGAGGCAGGGAACCGAAATCAAAGCTGCCAGATACTTGGGTGCGAGCACAAACTCCACCGGCTCCAGCGCCATGACGCGGAGGGAATCGAGTTCCTCGGTGACCTTCATGGTCCCGATTTCAGCCGCGAATGCCGACCCGGATCGCCCACTCACCGCAATCGCGGTGAGGAGCGGTCCGAGTTCGCGCGTAAAGCCGACGGCGACCAGGTCAATGACGTATTGCATAGCGCCAAAGCGACGTAGTTCAGACGCTCCCTGCATCGCGAGAATGAATCCAGTGCAGATCGCCATCAGAGAAACCATGGGCATCGCATCGACGCCGATTTCCAGCATCTGCCTCACCGTGGCCTGCCAGCGGTAGCGATTTCCCACAAAGGGCAGCGCTCGCCCCATGGCTCGCAATGTGGCCCAGAGCTGAATATTCAGACTTCCGACGTAGTCGAGATGTTCGATCGTCGTTTCGCCCACGCTTTCGAGAACACGGGTCATCAAGATACCTTCTGTCCGGAATTGCCGGCTTCGAACAGGGTGAGCACTCCGGTAACTTCGAACAACCGGAGCACAGAACCACTGAGTCCCTGCAAGCAAAATATTATCTGGTGGTGGCGAGCTATTCTAAGGGCTTCGATCAAGGTGGCGAGTCCCGATGTCTCAATGTAGGGAACACCTGCTAAATCCACGGTGATCGCACGAGGCAATGGTTCCGCGGACAGGATGGCTAATAGGCAATCGCGAAGGTCGGGCGAGGAATCTACATTGATTCGGCCGCTCGGGCGGACGATGGCGTCGTTTCCCAGTTGATCTACTGAGATCTCGAGCTTGCCGCCTGAAGTAACTGGTGTTCGTGTCACTATCCTCACACCCGTTTCCCGTTTCACCGTACAATCCTGGATCATGCCTGAGCCGTTCAGCACTACTGCTTGCATGCGGCCTTCCATAACAACGCTCAATGAAGGGGCGCATCCATCTCCTTCTGCCTGCTAGGAATTGAAGGTCTGAAAACACCCGAGTGATTCGCCGGACCGTGGTGGCTGCTGCGGAACTCGCACAATCTGGTTGGGACTGGTGAGTCAAAGGATTCTGTCGGGCCAAGACAGCTGCTGAGCCCCGGCTAGATCGTTCTCGCGGTTGGCAACACAAGTGCTTTGTTTAGCACATGCACACCATCACTGACGTCAAGCAATCCCGGTTGCAGAAAGATGGTGCCTCTGATGTCATTCGCTATGACGTTTCTGTCAAGTTGAGTGACACCGGTGGGGGGCTCTATGCGCCACTGACGATCAAACAATCACACTTGTCCGGTTCCGGGCAACCAACTGCGATGCTAACGGCCAACCACGAGTCCGACGGAAAATGCACACAGGCTTCTGGATGGCAGGGACACTTCACCAGGAGTGAAGGAAGGAGTAAAGGATGCTGAGGCTAGTAAGTCTGCTTGGTATATTGTTGACGGTGTTTCCGGCGTTTGGCCAGTCCACCTCGAAGTATCAAGTGGGCACCATCACTGAAGTTAAGGTTCATCAAACTGCCGGAAGTGGCGCCTCTGACGCCGCGAGCTATGACGTTTCGGTCAAGGTGGGCGACACAATTTATGTGGTGCTATATACGCCACCGCTGGGCGAGGAGACCGTGAAATACTCTGCAGGGCGCGACCTGCTCGTGCTCGTGGGGAAACGCACAATTACCTATAACGACCTATTGGGTCGATCGTATGAGGTGCCCATAGAGAGCCAAAAACCTGCCGCGATGCCCAAACAGTCCAAGTCAGTTTCGCGTGCGGCAAAGTAGTCATTTGGGATCTCGCAAGAGTCATACCGGCACTGCGACCGGGTTGAGGAATAGATACGGAGAACCAGACATGGGGCGAAAAGATAGAGCAAGATTTCACAGCAACCTCGTACTCTCATGGGGAGCAGCGGCGACGTTTGCGATGGCCATGTTCGCAGTAGAGGCGAAGGCTCAGACTGGCGGTGAGAGCTTACCGAACCTAGAGGCGCCCGTCGAGCCTTTGAGGCCGGGAGTCACAGAAAGCCGGGTGCTTGCCGAACTTGGCGCGCATAACGAGCAACGCAGGACGGCCCTGCACGACTATAGCGTCCTGAGGACTTATCAGGTCATTGATCTCAAAGGCAAGGTGCACGCTGAGAAAGTCGGACGCATGGAGTTTCTCTCCCCGGACAAAAAGACGTTCACGGTCACCTCCGAGTCTGGCTCAGGCTTGGTCCGAAATATGGCGCTGAATCCGCTCATCAAGAGCGAGATCGAAACGGCAGCCGGGAAAGAACATCATGACAGCGCCATCTCCGCTGACAACTATTCCTTAAACCTGTTGGGCGAACAACAGGTGGGTCGGTATCGTTGCTTCGTTGCCGAGGTCCTGCCCAAGCGGAAAGACAAGTATTTGTTTGAGGGGAAGCTTTGGATTGATGTGGAGGATTACTCGGTGGTGCGGATCGAAGGCCATCCCGCGAAAAAACTGTCTTTCTGGATCCAACGCGCTGACTTCGTACGGCAGTACCAGAAAATTGGTGGGTTCTGGTTTCCGCAAAAGGACCAGACCCTGGTTCAGGTACGGCTGTATGGGAAGAAGGTTCTGACCATCGATCACGGAGACTATGTCGTGAATGCCGGTCTGAGCAAGAACGCGCGGGCAATCGTTCGAGAAGCCACCATCGCTTTGACTTCGTCACGTTGACGCAAAACACCCCCAGTGTCCGGTAACACCGCACTCGGCCGAGCTTTCTCTTTCTGGCCAAAGCACGCCATGTCCCTTCCGGTAGCGCGGCCTCGCGCCATTCTCATTCTCATGACAATTGCGTGACTGTCACAAGGTGTCGACGTGTCAAGTCGAGCGAACCCAGGTGACACCTCACTATCCGCTGTGAATTGTGTTCGAGTTCATTGCATCTCTCGTTTTCTCAACGCTTTGAAGCAAATCGCGTCAAATGCCCTTGGTTTGGACAGCACATTGCACTTTAGCTGACCAGGAGGAACAGCTTGCGACGGTTGTCTAGTGCCGGGTTGTCGGTCCTGCTGTTCCTGGGCCTTGGTTTCGCTCAAGGCGGTTCCCCTCCCTCCGGATCAATTAGAGGTGATGTGTTCACGAAGGGCACAAATGGAGAACCTGGTGTTTTGCCCGGCGTTCGCATCGTCCTTCACGGCCCTATAACCAAGGAGGCCGAGTCGGACGCACGGGGAGCATTCGCTATCGATAGCCTTCCCCCCGGGAAATACGAGATCGAAGCGAATGCTCCCGGGTTGAGTGGCGGACTCGCGGTGGAGGTGACCCCGGGCACGTCCTCGACTGTCCCTCTCGAAATGAACGTGACAATGGTCAGCAATACGGTAGATGTGACCGCAACCGAGGCTTTCCTAGCTGACGAGTCTGCTCAGCACGACGCCATCAGTCAATCAGTCGTGGAAAAAGCACCAAATCAAGACGAGAAGATCGACAGTCTGCTTCCGCTCGTGCCCGGAGTCGTGCGAGGACCGGATGGCCGGATCAACATGAAGGGCGCGCAAGCGACGCAGGCCGGCTGGCTCGTGAATTCAACGAACGTCACTGATCCGGCAACTGGCGGCCAAGCCATCAGCTTGCCGATTGATGTGGTCTCATCCGTTCAGGTGATTTCCAACCCTTACGACCCCGAATATGGAAGATTCACGGGGGCAGTCTCGAGCGTAGAAACCCGCACGAGCAACTTCGACAAATTCCACTTCTCCATACAAAATCTTGCTCCGCGGGCCAGAGACCGCAACGGGAGCATTGTCGGCATCGGAGCTTTCACGCCCCGCACCACCATCACGGGGCCGCTGATAAAAGACAGGCTCGCATTCACCCAGTCTCTCGAATACCGCTTTGTCCGTACGCCGGTCGAAAGTCTGCCGCCGCTGCAACGCGACACGACGCTCGAGAGCTTTGATTCTTTCAGCCAATTCGATTTGAAGATTAGCGACCGACAGACCGCGACTCTGTCTGTTGCAGTCTTTCCCCAAAAGTTTGACTACCTTGGGCTCAACACGTTCAACCCACAGCCATCGACCACAAACTTGCACCAGCGTGGAGATCAGGTTTCTGCGCAACACAGCTACGTTGCGGGGTCGGGCGCATTGCTCTCCTCGCGGTTCGCCTATGAGGAGTTTGACGCAGACACATTTCCCAACAGTCAAGCTCCGTATCAGATGCTGGTCGAAACCACAGAGGGTGGCTTCTTTAATCGGCAAAATCGAGATGCGCGTCGAGTCGAATGGCAGGAGCTCTACCATCTCAGCCCAAAGCATTTTCTGGGCGACCACGAACTGAAGGTTGGCTTTGACTTCTCTCACAGCTCGTACGATGGACGTCAGCAGTTTCTCCCCGTGTCGATCGTCGGTACGGCCGGTTCGACACTCGAGCAAATCAACTTTGGCACGCCAACGACCTTTTCTATCCATCAAAACGAGTTCGCATGGTTTGTCGGAGATCAATGGACGCTTGGGCCGCGTCTCACCCTGGATTTCGGCCTGCGCTTCGATAACGACTCCGTTACTGATTCGACGCACGCCGCCCCGCGTGCCAGCTTGACGCTTGCATTGACTAGTGATCGCAGAACTCTGCTAAAGGCTGGAGCGGGATTGTTTTACGACCGGGTGCCGTTGAATGCCCCAACCTTCCCCAGCTTTCCGGATCGCACAATTCTCACCTTTGGTCCTTCGGGTAATGTGACTTCTTCGGTGCCATACTCCAACGCGATAACTGGCGGACTGAAGAACCCGCGAAGCGAGACGTGGAATGTTGAAGTTGACCGCCAGGTGCTGGAGAACCTGCTGCTCCGGGTGGCTTATCAACAGCGAAACACCATCGATGACTTGGTGCTAAATCCCGAAACATCTGCCGGGGACGGCTTGCTGTCGTTAGCCAGTCGTGGAAGGGATTTCTATCGCGAGTTTCAGGTTACTGGCCGCTACCAGATACACCGACAAACGTTGAATGCCTCTTACGTGCGGTCGAAGGCCACTGGTGACCTCAACGATTTCAACCAGTTCTTCGGAAATGATCCCCAGGCCGTGATCCAGCCCAACGCTCGCGGTCCGGCGGCCTTCGATGCGCCCAACCGCTTCCTGGCGTGGGGAGAGCTCAACGGGCCTTGGAAGTTGATGCTCATGCCAGTCCTGGATATTCACACCGGATTTCCGTATTCCGTGGTGAACGAAAAGCGTGATTTCATCGGTCCGCGAAACGATGAGCGATTCCCACGGTTTGATTCGTTCGATCTTCAGGTCCTTAGGAGCTTCGGGCTGCCCTTTCACGGTAAGGAGCACACCGTGAAGTTGGGGTTTGGAGTGTTCAACCTGTTCAATCACGCCAATCCGCGGGACGTTCAAAACGACTTGGACAGTGGCCGATTCGGGCAGTTCTTTAACAGCGCAGTTCGTACCTTTAGGGGGAAGTTAGTTTTCGGATTTTAGTGGCCGGACCATACAGGTCTTTCGGGTTCGATGTGAAGGTGTCCTATGAAAAAAGTAAACCAATGTCTCATTCTCGCTGCCGGCAACGGGACGCGAATCAGGACGATCTCCGGCGGTCTTCCCAAACCTTTGGTTGACTTTCGTGGCAAACCCATCATCGAACACATCGTTCAACGCGCGCGCCGGGCCGGCATCGAGAGCTTCGTGATTGTCGTGGGATATCGCGCGGACTTGATCCGCAACTGGTTTGAAGGCCGGTCGCTCGGTGTATCTGTGACCTTTGTGGAGAATCCGGACTACCACAAAGCTAACGGCGTCTCCGCTCTAAAAGCCAGAAACGCGATTCACGAGAATTTCTTGCTGCTCATGGCGGATCATCTCTTTGAGCCGGAAACGGCAGAAACACTCATACAGCAGCCACTCGCGTCCGACGAAGTGATTCTCGCAGTAGATCCCAACATCGATCGCATTTTTGACCTGGACGATGCCACCAAAGTCCTCAGAAACGGCGACCGAATTGTGGATATTGGCAAGGAGATCGCTCACTACGATGCCTTAGATACTGGAATGTTCCTTTGTAGTCCGACTCTGTTTGACCGGCTCGAACTCGCAGCCAAAGAAGGCAATTGCTCTCTTTCCGACGGCATGCGGCAACTGATTGTGGAAGGGCGCTTGCGCGCTCTTGAGATCGGCGAGGGACGATGGCAGGACCTGGACACGCCGGAGGCCTTAGCGCACGCCGAAGCCGTGTTTGATCCGTATCTCCACCACGAACCGAGCCACGAGAGCGTGGCCCGTGTCTAGGAGCAGGTTAGCCAGAGCGCGACTCCCTCTCCGCATGCTCGGAGCCATCCTTGGAATTCTGTTCTTCATCTATCTGATCCACCGAGCCGGCCCCGGCAAGCTCCTCGCAAGCATGGTCGCTTTAGGTTGGGGGCTGGCGTTGGTAATCGCCTGGGGTGGAGTCGCCCACATTCTTAAGACTTGGGCTTGGCGGCTTACCCTGCTCGATGGGAAGTATCAGGTATCGTTCGCGCGCATGCTTGGGTTGCGGCTCAGCTCTGAGGCGGTCGGGCAGTTTGGCGGCGTCGCACAGTTATTCGGTGAAGGTCTGCGCGTGTCGCTGCTGGGCCAGGCAATTCCGCTCTCACACGGTATTGCTTCAGTGACGATTGACCGTGCGTTCTTCGTCGTCAGCGCTGCCGCCGTGAGCTTCCTCGGGCTCTCCGCGGTCCTAATGGCGTTGCCCCTGCCTCATAAGCTCATTCTTTATACAATTGTCTTTGCGTGCCTTCTTCTGGGCTTCGTTCTTCTAAGTGCGATTACCATCAGAAACCGCTGGCCGTTGTTTTCACGAACCGGTGAGGTCTTAGGTCGGATTCGCTACCTTAAACCGTTGATCGACCGTAAGCGCGCACTGATTTACTCGGTCGAGAAAAGTCTTCTCGATTTTTATCACCATACACCCAAAGCGTTTTGGGCAAGCCTCCTGCTGAACCTTGCGTGCCACGCCGCCGCGATCGTCGAGGTCTATCTGATTGTGTGGCTCATGGGCACCAAACTCACTCTGTTCGGCGCACTTGCAATTGAGGCCTTGACCAAGTTGGTGAACATTGCGGGCACATTCAATCCAGGAAATATCGGAACCTATGAGGGCGGGAACATGCTTATTACGAAAATGTTCGGCCTCACAGCCGCGGCGGGTTTGACGCTGGCTTTTGCTCGTCGATTGCGCGCTTTATTCTGGACTGGTGTGGGTATTCTCTGCCTGATCATCTTGTCGAAGCGTACAAAGCGCGAAAAGAGCAATGAAACTAACGAGGACATTATGCAGGTTGCACCCGAACAGATTTCGTCAGAGGCACTTCAGAATACCAGTGCATTGCAGCACCCATCTCACGTGGCGGTTGTTGTTGCCAACAATGCGGGCTTCGGCTCTCCGCTGCCCCAGGTCGGCTCCGTACCCATTGTACTTCGAAGCATCTTGGGAGCAGCAAAAGCCGGCGCTGCGCGAATCGTAGTTGTTATTGATCGTGTGAAGGGTTTGCCGGTACGGCAAGAGCTGCTGAAGACCGGGCGTGTGCCCAATCATGTTGAATGGTGTGGGGTGACTTCCGGGGAGGATTCGGTTCCGTCGCTGATCGGGCAGCTCGCTTCCGAAATTGATGGACATCTTGTCCTGATCGCCGGCGACAGGATCTACCACCCTTCATTGCATAAGCGAGTCGCTGAATGGGATGGGACAGGGGATGCTTTAACGCTCATGACTGACTGCGAAACAGTGGGCATCTGCTCGCTGTCTCGGAAG
>Ga0307479_10003618_pt1 | contig 14089 bp, 17 predicted proteins | sample atmos_gasesECM4C_FD_203743 | JGI IMG/M metagenome (GOLD analysis project Ga0307479, IMG submission 203743) | Hardwood forest soil microbial communities from Morgan-Monroe State Forest, Indiana, United States - atmos_gasesECM4C_515 | ecosystem: Environmental > Terrestrial > Soil > Temperate...
GAGCGTACTTGCCCGTGAGCGTGGAGCCGGTCGCCGCGACGGTCGAGACGAGCGTCCCGACGTTGGTGAGGTTCGGCGACTCCGTGTTCATGAAGAAGCTGACGCCGGCGAGCTGCCCGATGAAGCCCTCCTTGTACGTCATGCCCTCGGGCAACGACTGGTTGAGGCGCTGGAAGACGGGGTCGTTGTACACCTGCGCCTGCGCGAGCGGCGAGATGTGCGCGTGGTAGGTGCCGTCGTCGTGCGGCATGACGTTCGCCTGGCGGAGGAACGCGCAGGCGTTGATGACCTGCTGGAGGTTCAGCGTGTCGCCGGCGCCGATGCCGTCGATCGTCGCGCTGTTGGACGCGCGGACGATGATGGGCGCGTACGCCGAGACGACGGGGGCGCGAACCGAGTAGCTGTTCGCGAGCGCCGACGAGAGGGTGAGCGTGCCCGAGCCGAACGGGTCCGCCGGGTTGTCCGCGACGAAGCCGACGACCGACTTGGTCTCCGACGTCGAGGAGCCGCCCGTGCCGAAGGTGACGGGGAGCGGGAACGCGGTCGAGACCACCTGGGGCGCGACGTTCGTGCCCGGGATCACGACGTCCGTGAAGCCGTTGAGGGCGGCGACGCGAACCGTCGTCTGGCCGGCCGTCGCCGCGGCGAGGAGGACCGTCTGCCCGGAGAGGTACGCCTTGAAGAGCGTGTCGCGGGCGATGAGGTTGATCGACCGGCCGGCCTGGAGGCCGAGCTGGTGGATGTTCCGCAGGAACAGGTTCGAGATGGCGACCGTGCTGGTCGGCATGTCGGTGTCGATGGTCCCCGCGTACTGGTTCAGGGCCATCGTCCACTGCTCGAACGGGATGTTCTGGGGCTGCGGGTCTTGGCCGGGGACGTTCGCGGTCACGACGTTCGCGAGGAGACCCGCGCGCGTCATCGTGATCGCCGAGCCGGTGTTCCCCTCCCACTTGTCCGCCTCGAACTCCGCCCGGTAGGCGAGGTTGGGGAACAGGGCGTCGTGGAACTCGCGCTCGATCAGGCCCTGCTGAATGAGCTCGAGGACCTCCGAGGGCACTCCGAGGGCAAGGGTGGGATCAGCCATGATTCAAAAACCTCCCGATGGGAAACAGAGTCAGGTGCTCGTCCGACTTTCGCGTCGAGGATCTTCGATCGGCCTTCTGGAGCTCCACCTGTTACCGCCGGTGTGCCGCGTATGCTCCGCGAGGCTCTTCGCCCTTGCCCTCTTGCTGAGTCGTCGTTCGCTTTGGATCTCGATAGCCGACGCGGGACGAGCCCGCAACCTCAGAAGACCAGCCCGCGCTGCTTCTTGAAGGCGGCGTACTCCGACTTCGACATCGAGTTCACCGCGCCGGGGCGCGCCGTCTTCGAGCCTTCCGTCGGCGAGGCCTTCTCGGGACGCTGGGGCGTCGCGCCGTTCGTAAGCTTGATCGTGGGCACTTCCTCGGCAGCCGGCTTGGCGTACTTCGGGTGCTTCTTCACGTAGTCCTTCGCCCACGCGTCGAAAGCCTTCTCGGGCTTCTCGAGGTCCGCGTCGTCGAGGCCGACGACGTGCTTCTTGAGGCGGTCGAGGGCGAACTCGACGATGTCCGGGTCGTCGGCGAAGTGCTTGGCGATCGCCGCCTTCCCGATCCCGTCGTACTCGGAGAACGCCTGGCGATCGAGGAGCTTCTGGTGCTCCGCGACGGCGGCGTCCGCGCGAGCCTTCTCCGCCTTCGTCTCTTCCTTCGCGCGCTCGAGGTCCGAGAGCGACTTGAGCCGCGCCTTCTCGGCCTGGTCCTCGAAGGCGGCGAGCTTGTCGAGCTTCGCCTTGATGTCGTCGTAGTCGTCGGTGCCGAAGCGCTCCTTCAGCTCCTTCTTCGTGTGACGGTTCAGGCGAGTGGTGAGCGCGCGCTTCGAGAGCTGGAGGAGCTGCTCGTCCTCCGGGAGCTCGTCGTCCTCGCCGATCTCCTTGACCGCGGGCTTCTCCGGCTCTTCCTTGGTCGCCTTCGCCGGCTCCGTCGCCTTGGCCTTGGCAGGCTCGACCTTCGTCTCGGCCTTGGGCTTCTCCGGCGCCGCGGTGGTCACCGGCTCGGTCGTCTTCTCGCCCCCCTCGGGGGTTTCCTTGTCCGCCATGATGTCCTCGCGCCTTGGGTGTCGATTCGGTTGCGAGCGGCAGCGACCTTCGGGTTATGAGCCCGACGAGCTACCAGGCTGCTCCACGCCGCAATGAGGCTGCCGATCCTCCGTGGATCGGCAGCCGTCAGGTCAGAACGGGGTCGCCGCCTCGAGGGCCGCGTTCAGGTCGAACGCGGGGACGAGGGCGATCTTCAGCGTGCACGTGGTCACCGCGTCCGCCGTGGCGAAGGTGACCGTGTTCTTCGCGACGTTGAGCCGCGCGCCGCCCGCGGTCGTCGCCGACGCGCTGGGGGGCTGGATGAACTTCTGGCCCGTGGAGGTGCCCGCGGTGGCGGTCGCCTCCATGAGGAACTTGATGCCCTGCGCGAACTGCGTCGGGAACACCGTGTTGAGCGCGACCGCGTTCGACGTCACCGGGACGTTCGAGACGAGGAAGACGTCGTACTTGTCCGGCTCGTAGAAGACGTCGAAGCCGGTGGGCGCGTCCGCCGTGAGGACCTGGATGTCGCCCGAGGCCGCCACCGTCACCTGGCCGGTGGTGAGCGACGCGGCGTACGCCTGCGGCGCGTACTCGCCCGTCGTCGTGCCGCCGCGAGCAGTCGCGCGGAGGATGGTCGCCGCCTTCGCGTCGTCCGGGAGGTAGAGCGAGATGCACGCGTGCGCGCCCGAGTCCTGCGACGCGAAGGCGTTCGCCGCCGGCGTGGTGGCGTGCAGGTACGTCTTCATCGAGCGGACGAGGTTTCCCAGGCCGCAGAACTGCAGCATGTCCGCGAGCTCCTGCGGGTTCGCGCGGTTGAGCATGTCCTTCAGAAGCTTCGTCGACATGATGATCTACTCCTCCCGTCTAGCCGGGACCTTCTCAGATGTTTCCACTCACGAAGTACTCGACGGTCCCGACTCCTTGGGCCTCGAGCAGCTTGATGAACTTGTTCGCCGGCTTCTCGATCACGAGCATGCCCTGGCAGGTGACGACGGCAACCACCGTCCCCCCGGCACCGTCGTCGGTGGAGATCCGGATGTCGATGGGATTGTCCGTCTGGAGAGCGAGGAAGTTGCCCTGCGTCACGCTCTCGCCGGGGCCGACGCCGTGAAGCGTCACGAAGCCAGACGGGCTGGTGAGCGCCCGGACGTCGTTCATCATCACCGCCGCGACCTTGCTCGTCGGCGTGAGCGCGAAGCCCTTGTTGACGAGGGCGGACGGGAACGTGCTCGACGAGGACCGCGGGGGTCCGGCGAGAAGCGTTCCCTGAAACGTGACTACGTTCTGTCCAGCCATCGTCGTTCGGGCTTACTTCCCGAGCTTGAAAGGGGTCTGCGTGGGCTTCGACGCTCCCGGGAAGGGAAGCGTGCCGCCGCTCGGGATGGACTGCGGGTTCGCGTCCTCCTTGCGGGTGGGCTGCGTGCGGTTCGGGAAGTGCTCGCTGCCGTTCAGGCCGCCCTCGGCCGAGCGCCCCTGCTTCTGGGGGCGGTTGTCGAAGGGCGGGTTCCCGGAACCGACCGGGACGCCGGACTGCGTGGCGGGGTTGTTCTGGAGGAACGGGGGCTTGTCGGCTGCCATGATCGTGTTTCCTTCGGTTCCGCTCAGGGCTGGACCGTGTAGAAGAGGTCGAGGGAGAGGTGGCCCGCCGTCGCCGTGGAGAGCGCGCCGCCGGTCGAGGTGAGCGTGAGCTTGAGCTGCTGGCCACCGCGCGAGGGGTAGGGGTTCGAGCCGATCGGGCTGTTCGTCGGGTTCGCGCCCGTGAAGACCGAGTGCGACGCGATGATCGTGCCCGCCGCGTCCGCGCCGCCCTGAAGCGTCGCCGTGACCGCCGAGATCGCACCGCCGGAGACAGCCGTCAGGACGTTCAGGTTCTCGTCGACGAGCCGGGCGTTCGCGGGAAGCGCGGCACCCACGTTGAACGCGGTGCCCGACGTCTGCGCTTGGATGGTCGCGAGGGGGATGTCGACGACCACGTGCTGGATCCCGACGGCCACCCCGCCGGCGAGCACGCTGTTCGCGGCCGCGGCGTCCATGATCGAGTCGGACTCCGCCTCGCTGATCGCGCGGTTCTTCTGCCGGAGCTGCACGAGGGAAGCCGCCGCGGCGACCACCGCGTCAGACGACGGCCAGAGCACGCCGCCCGACGCCTGGACCAGCGCGGTCGGGTCGGTCGCGTCGTTCATGAAGCGGCCAGAAAGAAACTTCTGGCCGACGCCACCGTTCCCGAAAGACGTCGTGTTCAGCAGGTACCAAGTGGCCATCTCTTGCTCCTCGTGCCGCGATCCAATGGGTAACAGGCACGGGAGGTGCCCGCAACCTCGCTACTCATCGTCCGGGATCTCGCGGGGCGCGCCACCGTCATCCCTCGCGGGAGGCGGCTGGTCGGCACCGAAGCGACCGACGTCGACGGTCGTCATCAGGGGGCGCTCGGGGGGCTTCCCCTTCCGCTTCTCGGCGCGCCACCGCGCGGCGACCTCGCCGTCGTCCTTCCACTTCAGGTAGTCCGGGATCTTCCAGCTGATCCGGTGGGGGACCACGATCTCGCGGTCGTTCGGGCGGTTCGGCGGGTGCTGGTAGAGGCCGAACCAGCTCATGAACGCCTCGTCCGGCATGCGGATCTGCCCGTGGACTGCGAACGAGTCCGCCGCCGTCCGCTCGTCGAACGTCGCGCTGAGGATCTTGCACATGTCCCCGAGCTGCGAGTCCGCCTCCCGGATCGACTCCCAGCCCGCGCGGTTGTACGCGCCCATGAGCTCCGTGCGGACGATCCTCTCCGCCCAAAAGCCGGGCTTCTGCTGAAGGAACGGAGACTTCGACACGAGGTTCGCCTTCACGTCCTCCCACGGGAGGCGGGCGAGGAGCCCCTTCTGGAGCTCGTTCTCGAAGTGCCCGATCGTCTCCACGCCGTAGCGGTCGAGGATCCCCATGCGCGCGGGATGCTCGGCGTCTGATGCGCCTGGTGCGTCGGTTCCGGATGACGCGAGGCGACGGAGCACGGAGGCGCGCGCGCCGACCCGCGCCTCCTCGAACATCGACACCTCGTCGAGCGCGAGGCTCTTCGTGCCGGTTCCTCGGAACTCGCGCTCGGCGCGCTCGAGATACTCGACGGTGCCCGCCGCGGCGTGCGCCGAACCTGTCTCCGCGCCCTCGACGAGGACGTCCTCCATCCCGTCCTTCAGCCCGTAGAGCACGTGGCGAACCTGCGCGAGGGTCGCCTCCATCTGGACGCGCGTGAATGTCCGGGCGCCGCCGGGGATCCCCGCGAGTCGCTGGACGAGCTCGCGCTCGGAATCCTCGAGGAGGACGCGCGTGCGACTCGTGCCGGCGCTCTGGACGAGGCGAAGGGCGGAGTCTCGGTTCGCCGCGAGCACTTCTCGCGGGGTCGCCACGTCAGGCCGCCGCTGGCGGGGGCGCTCCGCCGGTCAGGTCGACGTCCGCGGGGCGCTGGTCGGGATCGTTCGGGTCCGCGCCCATCATCCCCCCGGGCGGCTTGGGAGCGGGCTTGGGCTTCGGCGTCGCGCCGGGCGGGAGCTGGTCCTTCGCCCCGACCTTCCCGCCGGGATCGCCGCCCATCATCGCCTGCTGCTTGTCGGCGGCGTCCTTCGCCTCCGCTTGGACTTTCTTCCACTCCTCCGCCGGGTCCGCGCCGTACGCGCGCGCCGCGGCCTCGACCGCGGTCTCCTGGGAGAGGACTGCCTGACCGCCCGTCATCGTCGTGAGCGCCGTGGCGATCGACGACTGATCCGCGGGGGTCGGCGGGAAGTAGGGCGCCCACGTGAGGGAGATCTCACCCTCGCCGTCGCCGATCGTCCGGTCCGTCTTGTGGGTGCGCTCCTCGCCGTTGTCGACGTCGTCGACGGGATCGAGGAGGGGCTTCTTCTCGACCTTCTTCGGGAGGTCCAGGACGAAGCGCCCGAGCTTCTTCGGCTTCGAGGCCGACCCGGAAGCGGACGTGCTCGCGTCCACGGGCGTGCTCGCCGAGCCGCTCGGAGACGCGCTGGGAGAAGCAGAAGCAGAAGCCTCCGGCGGGATGCTCTGGGATCCAGAAGCTGACGCGTCCGCGGGCGGCTGCGACGCCGCGGGATCGCTCGCGTCGGGGAGCTCCACCGGCGTCTTGAGCTTCTTCTTGAGGACCTCGCCGATGTCGTTGAACATCCGCTCGATCGCGCTGCCGTACTGCTCGCGCAGGATGTCCGCCTTCGCGAGCATCGGCGCGTACATGGTCTTCACCGCGACGCTGGAGACGCCCTGCGCCGCGACCTCGTGCGGGTCTGGGACGATGCACTGCGCGCACTCGAGCGCCGAGCGCCGCACCGTCTCGATGAGCTTCAGGCCCGCCTCGATCGACTGGCCACCGAGCTCCATGTAGTTCGCGTCGCCGTCCTTGCCGACGACGAGACCGTTGTCGGAACCCTTCTGGATCCCCATCCGCCCGACCTCGTCGCGGTCCATCTTCAGGACGACCGTCGGGTCGAGGTTCAGCGTCGCGCCGCGAGTAATGACCGACTTGAGGAGGTCGAGGCCGTCCATGACCTCGTAGAGCCCCGTGTAATCCGGGAGCCCGTCCTGGTCGTCGGACGGCATGTTCTGGATCCACTGCAGGTGGCAGACGCCGTCCTGGTGGAAGTTCGACTTCTCCTCGTCGACGACCCACGTGATCTCGACGTTCGGGTCCGGGTCGACCGAGACCTCGTGGAAGATGATGTCGGCCTCGGGCATCCAGTCGCGGCGGAACCAGTACCACTGCTTGGTGAAGGCGCGGCCGTCCCACTTCGGCTTCGAGAAGAGGTAGACTTCCGAGACGTGGAGCGGGATGAGGTCGAGGCGATCCTTCCACTTGTGGACGAAGAGGTGCTTGGCATTGTGGACCTCGAAGCGGGGCTTGCCGTCGCGGAAGCACCACGAGATCCCGACGGTCCCCGAGCCGCCGCCCAGGTTCCGCGCCTGGATCATCTTCTGCGGGAGCTTCCCGACGCGCGCGATGGTCTGGTAGAGGTCCTCTGTCTGGTCGTCGCCCTCGACGCGGATGGTCGGGAAACGGTTCTCGCCGAAGAGCAGCGCGGTGAACGCGTCGACGATGATCTTCCCGAGGCGATAGGTCATCGACGGTCGCCGCATCTTCAGCGGCACCCACCAGCTCCGCTCCATGCCGAGGAGCGGCTGCGTCGTGCGCGGCGAGACCGGGCGACCGTCGAAGTCCCAGTGCTTCCCGTCGTGCTGCGTGCAGTCGTAGTAGGCCTGCCGCCGCTGGATCTCCTGGTAGCGATCGCCGGCGAGCAGAGACGCCGCGGTCGCGCCGTCGAAGCGAACGCCGGTTCCCCCGTCCTGGCGGGGGTTGACCTGGCCGAACGCCATCGCGTTGTTCGGGGCGATGACCTGGCTCACGGCGACCTCCGGGCGGCGAGGGCGCGCGCCGCGAGGCTACCGGGGCGGGGCGGCTCCGCGCGCGATCGCCGAGGGGGCGGAACTTGGGCGCGGGCGTGTGCCTCGCCCTCCGCGACCATCCGAGCGGCTTCGGGGCTCATGATCATCGGGCGCTGAGGAGCGACGTCCGCGTCCTCCTCGACGCGCGCGTCCGCCGCCAGCTCTTCCGGCAAGAGGCGGCGTCCGAGCGCGACGAGCGCGCCCGCCGCGAGCACGCGGAGGCGACGGAGGTTCATCAGAACTTGGCCAGGTCGGGTCCCATCACGAAGTGGAAGGTGCCCGCGCCGGTGCCCGGGTCCGGGACGCAGAGGAGGTACTCGGTTCCCCCGCCCTGCGGCCCCGTCAGGTTCGCGCCGTTCTGCGGCGGGTCCGCGAGCCACGTCCCCTTGAAGTACGTGATCGTCCCGTCGGCGAGGTTCTGCTTGTCGACCTGGTACCAGAGCAGCGTGTTCCGGTCGAAGGCGAACAGGAGAGCGTTCGAGATCGCGGGTCCCGCGCCGCCCGCGCCGTCGTCGTACCGGTAGCCGACCGCGATCCGCTGCGGCGGAGCGATCGACTGCACGCTGCCGCTCTTCGTGAAGAGCATGTTGGCGCCCACGCCGGTCGCGCCGGGGGCGACTGGCTGAGGCGGCTGGTAGGTCGTGGCGCCGTGGGGGAAGCCGGGAACGGGGTCGGTGCCGGTGCCGATCGCGGGAGCGTCGGCCGTGGCCGTGATTCCCTTGGAGCGCTTGAAGTGCGTGGGGAAAAACATGTCGCTCCTTCAGGGAGTCAGGGTAGCGGCGACCCAGGCGACCCGCATCCCGGGGTTGGCGGCGTAGAGCGAGAGCGCGAACATCCCGGGTCCCGGCATGGAGAGCAGCGCGTGCCCGCCGACCGTCCACCCGCCAGCCGCGTCGGGGTCTCCGAGGTTCGGGACGTCGACCATGTTCGTCGCTGCTCCGCCGACTTCCGACAGCGACGGGCGGATGACGTTCGCGCGCTGCTCGCCGGCCGCGAGGCGCATGGGGATCCCGCGCCCCTTCTCGCCCACGAGGCGAACCATCCACCGCAGCTGCCGGTAGGGATCGCCGGGGGAGTAGAGCGCGAGTGGGCACACGCGCCGCGGGACGTTGGAATCGATCGGCCACCCCGAGCCCCACGACCGCTTCGCGTAGCCGCAGAAGGGGACCTCCGAGAAGAGCTCGGGGCAGCACGGGAGGAGCGCCACGCCCTTCGTCTGGAGGTCCGCGACGCGCGCCGCCTCGACGATCGCGCCTTCCCAGTAGTCGCCCGTCGGGTCCCACACCACGACGAAGTTCTTGTGATCCTTCACGTATTGGTACTGATCCACGACGCGCCTCCATCTGCCGATCCACCGTGGATCGGCGCTTCGCTCAGCCGCCCGCGGCAGGCCCGAGGACGCCCGAATCGACCGGCTTCTGCCGCTGGCAGATCGCCGCCCACTCGTCCTCGTCCTTCGCCTGGGCGAAGTCACGGTCAACCGGTCCAGGGACTCCGGGACAAGGCAGCCCGACGTTCCCGTGCTGCCACGCGCGCCATTCCGTCCACGGCGCGAGCATCGTCGGCTGGTCGGTCGGGGAGGGCGTCCACGCCGCGATCTTCCCGTCGGGTCCCGTCCGGTAAGACGCGATGTAGAGCTCGGCGAACTGCAGGAGCTTCCGCGACCCCGCCGCGCGCGCGCCGAGGCTCCGCCAGAACCACGGGTAGGTGTAGAGCCAGATCTTCGGGCGCTTGCAGAGCCCGACCATCGTCTCGGCGTACGCCTCGCCCCACGCCACGACGACCTCCGGCGAGAGGTCCTTCGCGTACTCGAGGTCGAGGATCGGCGGGAGCTCGCCGTCGTTCCCCGCGAGGCCGACGCCGCCGCTGGCTGCGAACGCGAACTTCGCCTGCGCGACCGGATCCGACCCGCAGTAGGCGAAGTGGTAGGCGCCGCGCGCGAGGCCCGCCGCCTTCGCCTTGGTCAGGTAGTCGTAGTAACCCGGCGCGCGCCCGCCCGAGTAGAGAGACGCCTGGATCGCCACCCACCCGATCCCCGAGTCGGCGACCTTCTGGAAGTCGACGCCGACCTGGATCGAGGCAGCGAGGTCGAGCCCCGGGATCCTCAAGGCCACGAGACCCCCTCGCAGCGGACGCCCGCGGCGCGCATCTGGTCGGGGTTCGAGGCATTCGCGATCGCGAGGGTGTTCAGCGGGAAGCCGAGGAGCTCGGCGTTCGCGCAGACCTGCGTGCACGACTGCCCGTTCGCCGGAGCGGCCTCGGGGCACCCGACGCGCGCCAGGGACTCGCACGCGAGCCGGCAGTCGGCGGACGAGACGCTCATCGTCCCCGCGTCGTCCGCCGGGAACACCACGTAGGGCGGCTCCGGCGGGAGCTTCGGGACCTCCGCGCAGGAGATGCCCGTGAGCGCGAGGGCGGCGAGGAGGAGGGCGACCCAGCCGATCACTGGTGGATCTCCACGGCGTAGACGTCCGAGACGCGCGGCGACCCGTCGGGGCGAGGGGCCGCGAGCACGCGCTCGTTGATCCAGCACCAGCCCTTGTCGCCCCACGACGCGCTCCACGAGTTGAGGACGCGGAACGAGCGCGAGCCGTCCTGGTTCGTGCGGAAGCCGAGGCAGCAGAGCATGTGCCCGCCCTTCTCGTCGGGGCCCACCGAGTCGATCTCGCCGCCGGAGTAGTCCTCGAACGCCGCCCAGAGGTCGAGGCCGAAGATCACGGGAATGGGGACCGGCTGCACGAGCGGCTGCGCCATCGCGGCGGATAGCGACGGGCCCTCGGCGTCGATGCGGTGCCAGCCGCTGATCTTGAAGCTCGCCGCGTCCTGGATGTCGTCCCACGGCAGGTCGACGTTCACCTTCTCGGGATCGGAAGGCCACGTCGTCTCCTTCGGGACGCCGATGTTCGCGATCGCCTGCATCGCCGAGAACGGCGCGCAGCCCGTGTCCTCGAGCGGCTCGGTCGGGTCGTGCATCTCGACGCGCCGCGCCTCCGTGTAGATCGAGAGGTAGCTCGGCTTCGGCTGGTCCGACGTGCCGTTCAGCTTCAGCGCCTGGGCGCGAACGTGGATGGCGCGCCCGAGCGCGTAGCCCACGCACGCGTTCATGTCGCCCTGGTTCTCGACGTTCAGGACGTAGTCGATCAGCGCGAGCGACTCGCGCGCGAGGTTCAGCGGCGCGCCGAAGCGGTGTCGCGCGAGGCTCCACTCCTGACCAGGTGCGTCGCGCTTCCAGCCTTTTCCGTACGCCATGCCCGCAACTTCCCACGCAGGGAACCGCGTGGCAACGGATCACTTCTTCGGCGGGAACGGGGGAGGTGCCTTCTGAGCAGGCTTCTGCGGCGGCGCCCCGGGCGGTCCTTGCGGGGGCTGCTCGCCGGGCTTGGGCGGCCCGCCCTTCGCGAAGGGGTTCGGCTTTCCCTTGTCGTCGCCCGGAGGTCCCTTGGATCCGGAGGCGCCGTCCAGCGGACCGCCCTTCTTCTTCTCCACGAGCTTCTGCATCGCCTGCATGATCAGGGCGTCGGCTTCCTTCGAGAGGCCGCCGTCCATGAGCAGGCGCGAGAGCGCGACGTGCGCGCGCGACATCATCTGCGGGTCGCCGTCGGCCTGGTTCGCCGGCTGGTCCTGCGGAGGCGCGACCTGGTCGACCTGCTGCTGGTCGAGGGGCTGCTGACCGTTCGGGTCCTGGTTGGGATCCGGGGGAGGCGGCGCGCCCGGAGGACCGGCGGGAGCCTTCGGGGGCGGAGCGCCCGCCCACTGCTTGATTCCGGCAGGCTTCGGAGCCTTCGGCGGGGGAAACGCCATGCCCGAAGACTGTCAGGTAGCTCGCGCGCGTTCAACCGCCCGGGCGTCTCGCTCCTTCAACCGGTCGACGATGCTCGCCACCGGGACACCGAAGAGGGCCGCGATCATCTCGGGCGCCCACCCGCGGACGTTGCGCAGCCAGTAAGCGAAGTCGACGCGCGCCTCGAGAGCTGACTTCGTCCACCCGTCGACGAAGGTGCTCATGTCCGGGATGAACGTCCCCGGCTCGTAGATCCCGCGACCGACGCACATCATCCTCGCCTGCTCGACCAGCCCGGACTCCTCGAGGCGCTTCATGAAATCGTCGATCCCTGCCATCCTCCGCTCCTTCTCGCGCTGCCGTGCGCGTGCCGCGCTCTTACGTGCCGCCGCTCGCCGCTTCTCCGGATCACCCTTCCGGTGCCGGGGCGTCCCGAGCGGGTGCTTCCGGTAGGGCCGGACTTCCCCCGCCGCGCGCGCCAGCGCCCGCTGGCGCGCCTCGTACCGCGCCTGGCGCCCGTCGTTCCCCGCTGGAGCAAAGCGCGTCGTGAGCCCGTCAGCGCGCCCGGGAGCGGTCCCGTAGCCCAGGGCTTCCAGCTCTTCCTCGAGGTCTAGAAACGGCACGTGGGACGAGGTCGGATGCCGCTCAGTGCCCCCATGCCCGGATGGCCTCGAGGATCAAGTAGATCACGCCCACCGCGACGTTCACCCCCGCGGCAAGCTTCGCCGGGAGAGCGATCTGCTGCGTCTGGTTCTCGATCTTCGCGAGCATGGGCGTCTGGTCGCGCGTCTCGGTCGCCGCCGCGTCCGTCGTGGTGGCAAGGGCGGCGACGCCGGCTGCTGCTGCGGCCGCGTCGTCGGCTGCCTTCGCCGCGAGCTTGCGCGTCTCCTCGATCGCGATGACGAGCGCCGCGTCGACCGAATGGAGAGCAGCGTCTGCGTCCGATTGCTGGCGAAGCCCGGAATCGTGACGCTTGATCCCACGAGCGAGGACCTCGATCTGGTCGCCCTGCCTCTTGAGCTGCCTCAGGAGCTCGCCGTGCTCGGCGCGCAGCGAGCGCGCCGCCTCGGTCGAGTACTGCGACGCCGAGACTCGCTGGGACAGCTCCTTGATGCTCCCCTGCATGTCCGAGAGGATCTCGAGCAGGCGGTCGAGGCCGTCCGCCGAGACGCTCATCGGAGCGGGCGTGGGGTGTCGCGCCGGCAGCGGAGTCTCGGGGTCGCCCATGACCGGGATAGTAGCGCGTCAGAGCAGGATCGCCGTCGTGCACCGGATCCACGACCCGGCCTTCATCGTGACCGCCGCGGTCGTGCCGGGCTGGAGCTGGATCGTGACCGGGCCCGAGTGAGCCCCGTCGCCCTTCACGCGCACGCTCCCCCAGAACGGCGCTGCCGCGCCGGAGAACGTGTTGAACGCCGCCGTCGCCGTGCTGCCCGCGTTGATCCGAGCCTCGAGGAAGTTCGCGAGGCTGATCGGCCCCGCCGAGTGCACGCCGCCCTCGATCGTCGCGCCCGTCGGGATCGAGATCCCGAACTGCACGCCGTTCGTGTTCGCGGCGCTGATCGTCGTGCCGCCAAAGTCGACGACGAGGGAGTCCGCCGCGGCACCGTTGACGCCCAACACCGCGAGCTGGCAGGTGAGGTTCGTCGACTGCAGCGAGACGGTCGACGTGGTGGTGAAGTCGTTCGCGAGCGCGCCGGTGAACGCGCCGGTCATCCGGTTCCCGAAGGCGTCGAGGCACGCGAGTCGCCCCTGCGTGTCGATCCACCAGTCCCCGAAGACGAGCCCCGCGCCCGACGGCTCGAGCGAGGCGAACTTCGACTGAAGAACGGAAGGCGTCGCGAACCCGCCCCACTCGAAGACGCCCTGGGCCGAGGCGAGCTCGATGATGTTCCCGGCAGCGCTGACGACAACGCCGTTCGCGTTGGTCGGGTCTCCGACCTGGACGTTGTTCGAGCCGTCGACGTACATCTCGGTGACGTCGACTGCTGTCCCGCCGCGCGAGATGATCGATCCCGAGGTGCCGTTGGGCAGGCGAAGGATCCCCGTCGACGCGACGGTGCCCACGCTCGTCCCGAGCGACTCGGAGTTGGCGACCGAGAGCCCCGCCGTCGTCGAGATCGTCGCCGAGAAGGTCGGGTTGATCTTCGATCCGGAGATCGCCGCGGCGCTGTCGACGTCCGCGTTGACGATGTTCGAGGCAGCGACGTTGTACTGCCCGGCGAAGACGTGCGGGATCCCGGTGCCCGTGGGGGGCGGCGCGAAGCCGAACTTCCGCCCCGGATCCGGGGGCGCGCCGGCGTCCGCTCCCGCGTCCCCGAGAGAGCTCGGGGAGCTCGGGCCGACCTGGCAGGCCGAGACCAGCGCGATGACGAACGCGAGCGCCGCGAAGATTCGAGAGAGCTGCTTCATGCCGTCCTCATCCAGAAGTTGACCGTGTGACCACCGACGGTTCCGAACCAGGTCCAGGTCCCCGACGACGCGTTGATCAGCGGCACCGTCGCGGCCGATCCCGACGCCGTGTAGAAGCTGTTCCCGTTCCCCGAGACGTTGAACGTCGCGCCGCAGGCGTTCATCACCGTGTAAGTGTCACCGTTCGCCGGCGACGCGGGCATGCTGACCGTCGTCGTCCCAGCGCTCGACATCGTGACCACGCCGCCGCGATCGCTGAGCTGGAGCGTGTAGGTGTTCACGGTCTGGTAGTTGACCGGGACCGACCCGAGCACCGAGATGATCGTGTCGACGTACTTCAGGTAGGCCTCGAGGTAGAGCGCCCACCCGCGCAG
>Ga0307479_10003619_pt1 | contig 14088 bp, 8 predicted proteins | sample atmos_gasesECM4C_FD_203743 | JGI IMG/M metagenome (GOLD analysis project Ga0307479, IMG submission 203743) | Hardwood forest soil microbial communities from Morgan-Monroe State Forest, Indiana, United States - atmos_gasesECM4C_515 | ecosystem: Environmental > Terrestrial > Soil > Temperate...
GAGATCACCATCTACGAGGACCGCTCGTTCACCTTCATCACCAAGACACCGCCGGCGCCTGAGCTGATCAAGAAGGCGGCGGGGGTCGAGAAGGGCAGCGGCGAGCCGCACCGGGCCAAGGTGGGCAGCATGACTAAGGCCCAGGTCCGCGAGATCGCCCAGACCAAGATGCCCGACCTGAACGCGACCACGATCGAGGCCGCGGAGAAGATCATCGCCGGGACGGCCCGGTCGATGGGCATCACCGTCGAGGGCTGACCGCGCACCGCTAATAACAAGGCAGTTAGTGGCAGGGCCAGGCGCTGGCCCGACGACCACGACCTCCGCGACAACTAGGAGAGCACGCACATGAAGCGCAGCAAGGCCTACCGCAAGGCCGACGAGCTCATCAACCCCGAGCACCTCTACACCCCGGTCCAGGCGGTTGAGCTGGCCCGGAAGACCTCGACCACCAAGTTCGACCCGACCGTCGAGGTCGCCCTGCGGCTCGGCGTGGACCCCCGCAAGGCCGACCAGATGGTCCGCGGCACGGTCAACCTGCCCCACGGCACCGGCAAGACCGCCCGCGTCCTGGTCTTCGCGGCCGGCGAGCGTGCCGCGCAGGCCGAGGCGGCCGGCGCCGACTTCGTTGGCTCCGACGACCTCATCGAGCGGATCCAGGGCGGGTTCCTGGACTTCGACGCCGTCGTCGCCACCCCGGACATGATGGGCAAGGTCGGCCGGCTGGGCCGGGTCCTCGGCCCCCGCGGCCTCATGCCCAACCCCAAGACCGGCACGGTCACCGTCGACGTGGCCAAGGCGGTCAGCGAGATCAAGGGCGGCAAGATCGAGTTCCGCGTGGACCGGCACGGGAACCTGCACTTCATCATCGGCAAGGCGTCCTTCAACGACCGGGCCCTGGTGGAGAACTACGCCGCCGCCCTGGACGAGGTCATCCGGCTCAAGCCGGCCGCGGCCAAGGGCCGGTACCTGAAGAAGATCACCATGACCACGACGATGGGCCCCGGTGTCCCGGTCGACCCGGGCCTCACGCGGGGCCTGACCGAGGAACTCGAGTCAGCCTCGGCCTGACCGGCCGCGGGCGCCGGCCCGGCCCCGCCGCGGGCGCCCGCCTGCTGACTGCCGACCCAGCGGTATCGACCTGCTGGTATCCTGTTAATAAGCCAAAGACCGTCGGCTGTCGCCGTGCGCCTAAGCACGGTGGCCGAAGGCCCGCCTAGCGGGCGGCCCGCGCAGGTGACCGAGACTCTGACCAGTCGGCCGGGCCATGAGGCCCGCTAGCTGGTCCACGCCCCGGGCGCGCCTGCGCACGGGGCGTTCGCATGTGCGGCTCCCCTTCACGCCGGCGCTGTCGTTAACTCCGGGCCCACCTCGCGCGGCGAGGACCCGGAACGGAAGGGAGGCCCATGGCGAGCGCGGAAAAAGTCGCCGCAGTCGCCGAGCTGACGCAAGCGTTCCAGACGTCGTCGGGCGCCGTGCTGACCGAGTATCGCGGCCTGACCGTCGCGCAGCTTGGTGAGCTGCGGCAGGCGCTCGGACAGCATGCCAAGTTCACGGTGGTCAAGAACACCCTGACCAAGATCGCGGCCACCGAGGCCGAGGTCACCACCGAGTTCACCGACATGCTGGCCGGCCCCTCGGCGATCGCGTTCGTCAGCGGCGACGTGGTCGAGGCGGCCAAGGGACTGCGCGACTTCGCCCAGGCCAACCCGCTCCTGGTGATCAAGGGCGGCGTGCTGGACGGCAAGAAGCTCAGCCCGTCGGAGATCACCAGGCTGGCCGATCTGGAGCCCCGCGACGTCCTGCTGGCCAAGCTGGCCGGGGCCATGAAGGCCTCGCTGGCCGGCGCGGCGGCCACGTTCGCGGCCCTGCCCACGCAGATGGCCCGCCTGGCCTCCGCGCTGGAGGCCAAGAAGGCCGCCGAGAGCGGCAGCGCCGACGCCGAGACGTCCGACTGAGCTGGCGGTTGGCAGCCGATTTTCGAGCAACAGGCCGCGGTCGTACGGACTGGCCGGGCCCCAGAGCTAAGCAGTGCACAGGAAACAGGAAGAGGAAGCACCAACATGGCGAAGATGAGCACCGACGAGCTGCTCGACGCGTTCAAGGAGATGACGCTGATCGAGCTCTCTGAGTTCGTGAAGCAGTTCGAGGACACCTTCGACGTCAAGGCGGCCGCCCCGGCGGCGGTGGTGACCGCTGGCCCGGCCACGGGTGGCCCCGCCGAGGAGCAGGCCGAGGAGCAGGACGAGTTCGACGTCATCCTGGAGGCGGCCGGCGACAAGAAGATCCAGGTCATCAAGGAGGTCCGGACCCTGACCAGCCTGGGCCTCAAGGAGGCCAAGGACCTGGTGGACGGCGCGCCCAAGCCGCTGCTGGAGCGGGTCAACAAGGAGACCGCGGAGAAGGCCAAGGCGCAGCTCGAGGGCGCCGGCGCGACGGTCACCGTCAAGTAGCACCGGCTTTCTGCCCGCCACCTGCCCGCCACGGCCACCCGCCGTGGCGGGCAGACGCGTGTCTGGGTGCTGGTCTGGGCCGCGTCCGGGAACAAAGCTGGCCGTCACCGCGTTCACGCAGGTTGCCACCGACTCCAGGAGGCGTAACTCCCATATGTCCCCCGGCTAGCAGGTAGACTAAACCCTGAACTGCGTGTGATTCTCGTCACGTGCCGTCAGGTTGCGACATCAGGCCTCCTGGGCTTGACGTTTCGCTCGACACGAGCGATGCTGCCTTGCAACCGTGAACATAAAGGTGGCGTACACTTGACCAGTGGTGTGTCTTCGGACTACACTACTAATTTGCGCTGCACTCTCTCGTCCTCGGCTCTGCTTTGACCCCTTCGGTGTTGATTCAACACGGTGTTGATACAACATGGCGGCCGCAAGCCGCAGGGCGTCTCCGTGCGCGCGTGACAGTCGGCTTCAAGCTCGGAAGGACCCCTGTTGGCAGCCTCGCGCAGCGCCTCAGCTAAAGTTCCCGGTCCACGTCGTGTTTCCTTCGCCCGCATCAAGGAACCGCTAGAGGTTCCCGGGCTCCTCGCCCTCCAGACAGACTCCTTTGACTGGCTGCTGGGCAACGAGCGCTGGCGGTCGCGGATCGAGTCTGAGAAGGCGGACGGGCACAACGTTCCTGAGCAGTCCGGCCTCGAAGAGATCTTCGAGGAGATCAGTCCGATCGAGGACTTCACGGGGACCATGTCGCTCTCGTTCCGGGATCACAGGTTCGAGCCTCCCAAGTACTCCGCTGAGGAGTGCAAGGAGAAGGACATGACCTTCTCCGCCCCGATGTTCGTGACGGCGGAGTTCATCAACAACAGCACCGGTGAGATCAAGAGCCAGACGGTGTTCATGGGCGACTTCCCGCTGATGTCGCCGAAGGGCACGTTCATCATCAACGGCACCGAGCGTGTCGTGGTGTCCCAGCTCGTCCGCTCGCCAGGGGTGTACTTTGACCGGCAGGTCGACAAGACCTCGGACAAGGACATCTACAGCTGCAAGGTCATCCCGTCTCGCGGCGCCTGGCTGGAGTTCGAGATCGACAAGCGCGACTCCGTCGGGGTCCGCATCGACCGCAAGCGCAAGCAGAGCGTGACCGTGCTGCTGAAGGCGCTGGGCTGGGACGAGGCGCGGATCCTGGAGCGGTTCGGCGGCTACGAGTCGATGCGCGCCACCCTGGAGAAGGACCACACCACGGGCCAGGACGACGCGCTGCTGGACATCTACCGCAAGCTGCGGCCGGGTGAGCCGCCGACGCGGGAGTCGGCCCAGGCGCTCCTGGAGAACCTGTACTTCAACCCGAAGCGCTACGACCTGGCCAAGGTCGGCCGGTACAAGGTCAACAAGAAGCTGGGCCTCGGCCTGCCGATCACCCAGGGCACGCTCACAGAAGAGGACATCGTCGCCACCATCGAGTACCTGGTCCGGCTGCACACCGGCGAGGACGAGATGAAGTCCGGCGAGGCCCTCATCCCGGTCGAGGTGGACGACATCGACCACTTCGGCAACCGGCGCCTGCGCACGGTCGGCGAGCTGATCCAGAACCAGGTCCGCCTGGGCCTGGCCCGGATGGAGCGCGTGGTCCGGGAGCGGATGACGACCCAGGACGTCGAGGCGATCACGCCCCAGACCCTGATCAACATCCGCCCGGTGGTGGCCTCGATCAAGGAGTTCTTCGGCACCAGCCAGCTCTCCCAGTTCATGGACCAGACCAACCCGCTGGCCGGCCTGACCCACAAGCGCCGGCTGTCGGCGCTGGGCCCCGGCGGCCTGTCCCGTGAGCGGGCCGGCATGGAGGTCCGCGACGTGCACCCCAGCCACTACGGCCGGATGTGCCCGATCGAGACGCCGGAAGGCCCGAACATCGGCCTGATCGGCTCGCTGTCCTCCTACGGCCGGGTCAACGCGTTCGGCTTCGTCGAGACGCCGTACCGGAAGGTGAAGAACGGCAAGGTCACCGACCAGATCGACTACCTGACCGCCGATGAGGAGGACAGGCACGTCGTGGCGCAGGCCAACGCGCCGCTGAACGACGACAGCACCTTCGCCGACAGCCGCGTGCTGGTCCGGCGCAAGGGCGGTGAGGTCGACTACATCCACCCGGACGAGGTCGACTACATGGACGTGTCGCCGCGGCAGATGGTCTCGGTGGCCACCGCGATGATCCCGTTCCTCGAGCACGACGACGCCAACCGCGCGCTGATGGGCTCCAACATGCAGCGCCAGTCGGTCCCGCTCCTGCGGAGCGAGGCCCCGCTGGTGGGCACGGGCATGGAGTACCGCGCCGCGGTGGACGCCGGCGACGTGATCGTGGCCGAGAAGCCCGGGCTGGTCGAGCAGGTCAGCGCGGACTACATCACCGTGGCCAACGACGACGGCACCCGCACCGATTACCTGGTGGCCAAGTTCCGCCGGTCCAACCAGGGCACCTGCTTCAACCAGAAGCCGGTCGCCGTGGAGGGGCAGCGGGTCGAGGCCGGCCAGGTCATCGCCGACGGCCCGTGCACCGACAACGGCGAGATGGCGCTCGGCCGCAACCTGCTGGTCGCCTTCATGCCCTGGGAGGGCCACAACTACGAGGACGCGATCATCCTGTCCCAGCGGCTCGTGCAGGACGACGTGCTCTCCTCCATCCACATCGAGGAGCACGAGGTCGACGCGCGGGACACCAAGCTGGGCCCGGAGGAGATCACCAGGGACATCCCCAACGTCTCCGACGAGGTGCTGGCCGACCTCGACGACCGCGGCATCATCCGCATCGGCGCCGAGGTCGTCACCGGCGACATCCTGGTCGGCAAGGTCACGCCCAAGGGCGAGACCGAGCTGACCCCGGAGGAGCGGCTGCTGCGCGCGATCTTCGGCGAGAAGGCGCGCGAGGTGCGCGACACCTCGCTCAAGGTGCCGCACGGCGAGTCCGGCAAGGTGATCGGCGTCCGCGTGTTCACCAGGGAGGACGGCGACGAGCTGCCGCCCGGCGTGAACGAGCTGGTGCGGGTCTACGTGGCCGCCAAGCGGAAGATCACCGACGGCGACAAGCTGGCCGGCCGGCACGGCAACAAGGGCGTCATCGCCAAGATCAACCCGGTCGAGGACATGCCGTTCCTGGCCGATGGCACCCCGGTCGACATCGTGCTCAACCCGCTCGGCGTGCCCGGCCGTATGAACGTCGGCCAGGTCCTGGAGACCCACCTGGGCTGGGTGGCCGCCACCGGCTGGCAGGTCGACGGCGACGACGAGAACTGGAAGAAGCGCCTGCGGGGCATCGGCGCCGACGGCGCCCCCAAGGGCAGCCCGGTGGCCACGCCGGTGTTCGACGGCGCCCGCGAGGAGGAGATCACCGGCCTGCTCGGCAGCACGCTGCCGAACCGGGACGGCGAGCAGATGGTCGGCTCCAGCGGCAAGGCCAGGCTGTTCGACGGCCGCACCGGCGAGCCCTTCAAGGACCCGATCTCCGTCGGCTACATCTACATCCTCAAGCTGCTGCACCTGGTGGACGACAAGATCCACGCCAGGTCCACCGGCCCCTACTCCATGATCACCCAGCAGCCGCTCGGCGGTAAGGCGCAGTTCGGCGGCCAGCGGTTCGGTGAGATGGAGGTCTGGGCGCTGGAGGCCTACGGGGCCGCCTACGCGCTGCAGGAGCTGCTCACGATCAAGTCCGACGACATCCTCGGCCGCGTGAAGGTCTACGAGGCCATCGTCAAGGGCGAGAACATCCCCGAGCCCGGAATCCCCGAGTCGTTCAAGGTACTCATCAAGGAGATGCAGTCGCTCTGCCTGAACGTGGAGGTCCTCTCCAGCGACGGCGCGGCCATCGAGATGCGAGACACCGACGAGGACGTCTTCCGCGCCGCGGAGGAACTGGGCATTGACCTGTCCCGGCGCGAGCCGAGCAGCGTCGAGGAAGTCTGATCCGATCTACCCCAGGGGACAAAAAACGTGCTAGACGTCAACTTCTTTGACGACCTGCGGATTGGCCTGGCCACGGCCGACGACATCAGGCTCTGGTCGCACGGCGAGGTCAAGAAGCCGGAAACCATCAACTACCGGACCCTGAAGCCGGAAAAGGACGGGCTCTTCTGCGAGAAGATCTTCGGTCCGACCCGGGACTGGGAGTGCTACTGCGGTAAGTACAAGCGGGTCAGGTTCAAGGGCATCATCTGCGAGCGCTGTGGCGTCGAGGTCACCAGGGCCAAGGTCCGGCGCGAGCGGATGGGCCACATCGAGCTGGCCGCTCCGGTCACGCACATCTGGTACTTCAAGGGTGTGCCGAGCCGGCTGGGCTACCTGCTCGACCTGGCGCCGAAGGACCTGGAGAAGGTCATCTACTTCGCCGCGTACATGATCACGTACGTGGACGAGGACTCGCGCGCCCGTGACCTGCCCTCGCTCGAGGCCAAGATCACGGTCGAGAAGAACCAGCTCGAGCAGCGCCGTGACGCCGACGTCGAGGCTCGCCAGTCCAAGCTGGAGAAGGACCTGGCCGAGCTGGAGGCCGCCGGGGCCAAGGGCGACGCCCGCCGCAAGGTCCGGGAGAGCTCCGACCGCGAGTGCAAGCAGATCCGGGACCGCGCGCAGCGGGAGATCGACCGGGTCGAGGAGGTCTGGAGCCGGTTCCGCAGCCTCAAGGTCCAGGACCTGGAGGGCGACGAGCTGCTCTACCGCGAGATGCGGGACCGGTTCGGCCGGTACTTCCGCGGCGGCATGGGCGCGCAGGCCATCCAGGAGCGGGTGGGCAGCTTCGACCTCGACGCCGAGGCGGTCAACCTGCGGGAGATCATCCGGACCGGCAAGGGCCAGCGCAAGGCGCGTGCCCTCAAGCGGCTCAAGGTGGTCTCCGCGTTCCTGAACACCACCAACAGCCCGCTGGGCATGGTGCTGGACTGCATCCCGGTGATCCCGCCGGACCTGCGCCCGATGGTGCAGCTGGACGGTGGCCGGTTCGCCACCTCCGACCTCAACGACCTGTACCGCCGGGTCATCAACCGGAACAACCGGCTGAAGAGGCTGCTGGACCTGGGCGCGCCCGAGATCATCGTGAACAACGAGAAGCGGATGCTCCAGGAGGCCGTCGACTCGCTGTTCGACAACGGCCGGCGCGGCCGTCCGGTCACCGGGCCGGGCAACCGCCCGCTCAAGTCGCTGTCGGACATGCTCAAGGGCAAGCAGGGCCGGTTCCGCCAGAACCTGCTCGGCAAGCGCGTCGACTACTCCGGCCGCTCGGTCATCGTGGTCGGCCCGCAGCTCAAGCTGCACCAGTGCGGCCTGCCCAAGGAGATGGCGGTCGAGCTGTTCAAGCCGTTCGTGATGAAGCGGCTGGTTGACCTCAACCACGCGCAGAACATCAAGTCGGCCAAGCGGATGGTGGAGCGGGCCAAGCCGGTGGTCTGGGATGTCCTGGAAGAGGTCATCACCGAGCACCCGGTGCTGCTGAACCGCGCGCCGACGCTGCACCGGCTGGGCATCCAGGCCTTCGAGCCGCAGCTGGTCGAGGGCAAGGCCATCCAGATCCACCCGCTGGTCTGCACCGCGTTCAACGCGGACTTCGACGGTGACCAGATGGCCGTGCACGTGCCGCTGTCGGCCGAGGCGCAGGCCGAGGCCCGGATCCTGATGCTGTCCACCAACAACATCCTCAAGCCGGCCGACGGCAAGCCCGTGACCATGCCCACCCAGGACATGGTGATCGGGATCTACTGCCTGACCAGGACGGCCCCGGATGTGCCGGGGACGGGCCGGGTGTTCGCCAGCCTGCCCGAGGCGCTGATGGCCTACGACCACGGCGAGCTGGACATCCAGGCGGAGATCCAGATCCGGCTGCGCGACGTCGCGCCGCCGGCCGGGGTCGAGGTGCCCGAGGGCTGGACCCTGGGGCAGCCGCTGCGGCTGAGCACCACGCTCGGCCGGGCCCTGCTCAACGAGGCGCTGCCGCGGGACTACCCGTTCGTCAACTACGAGGTCGGCAAGAAGCAGCTGTCGGTCATCGTGAACGAGCTGGCCGAGCGGTACCCCAAGGTCGAGGTGGCCGCCGCGCTTGACGCGCTCAAGGACGTCGGCTTCTACTGGGCGACCAGGTCCGGCGTGACGATCGCCATCGAGGATGTCGTCGCCCCGCCGAACAAGCCGCAGATCCTGGAGAACTACGAGAAGCGGGCCGAGAAGGTCCAGCTCGACTACGAGCGCGGCCTGATCACCGACGACGAGCGTCGCCAGGACCTGATCGAGATCTGGACCCACGCGACCACCGACGTGGCCCAGGACATGGAGGCGGCCTTCCCCGAGACCAACCCGGTCTGGATGATGGTCAACTCCGGCGCCCGCGGTAACAACGCGCAGGTCCGGCAGATCGCCGGCATGCGAGGCCTGGTCTCCAACCCCAAGGGCGAGACCATCCCGCGGCCGATCACCTCCAGCTTCCGCGAGGGGCTGACCGTGGTCGAGTACTTCATCTCGACCCACGGCGCCCGCAAGGGACTGGCGGACACCGCCCTGCGCACCGCCGACTCCGGGTACCTCACCCGTCGCCTGGTGGACGTGGCCCAGGACGTCATCGTCCGCGAGGAGGACTGCGGCACCGACCGGTCTCTGCCGATGCGGATCGCCGAGAAGGACTCGTCCGGCGTCGTGCGGGCCCTGCCCAACATCGAGAACACCGGCACCGGCCGGACCCTCTCGGAGGACGTCGAGGGACCGGACGGGACCGTGCTGGCCACGGCCGAGTCGGACATGACCGAGGCCATGATCCACCAGCTGGTGGCGGCGGGCGTGGAGTCGGTGCGCACCTACAGCGTGCTGGTCTGCCAGGCCAAGGTCGGTGTCTGCGGCAAGTGCTACGGCCGGTCGCTGGCCACGGGCAAGCGGGTGGATGTCGGCGAGGCAGTCGGCATCATCGCCGCCCAGTCCATCGGTGAGCCCGGTACCCAGCTGACGATGCGGACCTTCCACACCGGTGGTGTGGCCGGCCTGGACATCACCCACGGCCTGCCCCGGATCCAGGAGCTGTTCGAGGCCCGGATCCCCAAGGGCCTGGCGCCGATCAGCGAGGCCGAGGGCCGGGTCAGGCTCGAGGAGCCGGAGAAGTCGCGCAAGATCGTGATCGTGCCCGACGACGGCTCCGAGGAGATCCCCTACCAGGTCTCGATGCGGGCCCGGCTGCTCGTCGCGGACGGTGACCACGTCAAGGTCGGCCAGCAGCTGATCGCCGGCGCGGTCAACCCGCACGAGGTGCTCCGCATCCTCGGCTCGCGCGAGGTGCAGCTGCACCTGGTGCACGAGGTGCAGGAGGTCTACCGGTCTCAGGGCGTGTCGATCCACGACAAGCACATCGAGATCATCATCCGCCAGATGCTCAAGCGGGTGAACGTGATCGAGTCCGGTGACACCGACCTGCTGCCCGGCGAGCTGGTCGAGCGGCCGAAGTTCGAGGAGGTCAACCGCGCGGTCGTGGAGGCCGGCGGCACCTCGGCGGCAGGCCGTCCGCAGCTCATGGGCATCACCAAGGCCTCGCTGGCCACGGAGTCCTGGCTGTCGGCGGCCTCCTTCCAGGAGACCACGCGGGTGCTCACCGACGCGGCGATCCACGCCCGGTCGGACTCGCTGGTCGGCCTGAAGGAGAACGTCATCATCGGCAAGCTGATCCCGGCCGGCACCGGCATGCAGCGCTACCGGAGCCTGCGCGTCGAGCCGACCGAGGACGCGCGGTCAGCGGTCTACCCGCCGACCGCCTACGAGGCCCCGGTCGACTACTCCTTCGGGCAGTCCTCAGGCGAGGCCATCCCGCTGGAGGAGTACGACTTCGGCGCTTATAACCGGTAACCCGGCCTCGGTCGCCGAGACGACACCCGGGAGTCGCGGGGCGCGGCGTTCCTCTTCGGAGGGGCGCCGCGCCCTCGTTTTCCGGCCCGTTCACGTTGACCGTTTAACAGCGAAAAGGACGCGGATAAATACTCTCAATCACCGACACAGGGCCACCCGCGACGTCTTGTCAACATGAAAATCAGCCCTCTTCTATAGCGCTGATTTACGTGCAACCACGCTTCTGGCCTGCCATGCTGCCCCGAGGAACGATGTCAGGCCCGGCGAGAGGCGCGGTTTGCTGAGTAGCTGGGCGCCGCTCCGGCCTAAGGCAGGTTCGTGAGATCATTACCCGCACACGGCAGGAAACGCAAATACTTCCGTAAGGGCCGTCACTCGGCCCCCTCCCAGGTTGAGAAGGTCGCCAAGCGGGCTGGCATGGCCGCCCCGGCAGTGGCAGTGATCGGCGCTCTGGCCGCCGCCCCCCACCTGCGCGACCACCACCACCCGGCCAGCACCGCGCCGCAGGCCGCGGCCCGGCCGCTCTCCGCCGATCAGCTCCAGGGGTCCGCCGCCGGCGACCTGGTCAAGCTCAAGGCGGCCTTCCGGGCCCCGCACCACGCCCGCCATCATCACCACCACCAGGCCGTGCGGCAGGTCATCGCCGACACCCAGGGCGCGGGCGGGGCCAGCACCGGCACCATCGTCCGCAAGACCGGTGGCCGGCCCCGCGGGGTCCATTGCGGAGCCGGCAGCAGCCCGATGCTCCCGGAGAACTACCCGGCCATCATGGACTTCCTGACCCGGCACGGCTACACCGGAGTGGCCGCCGCGGGAATCGCCGGGAACATGTACCAGGAGTCCAAGGGCGACCCGGAGGCCGCGGGGGGCCTGATCGGCTGGACACCGCGGCCGGCCGGGTACGTGACCGGCAATCCGACCGCCGACCTGGCCCGGCAGCTCGAGGGCGTCCTGACGTTCAACGATCAGTACCCGCAGGATGTCGTCGCGCTGAACGCGGCGGCCAGCCCGACGGCGGCCGCCGACATCTACATGAACGATTTCGAGCGGCCCGGCCTGCCCGCCGCGGCCAACCGCGAGGCGGCGGCCCAGGCGGTCGCCCAGGCCTGCGGCATCTAGCGGCGCCCGGCACGATTTCCATGATCACGGAACCTGGTCAGTGAATATCGCTGACCACGTTCCGTGATCATGAAGCAGCCGCAGCCTGATGGACATCGGGCGCCGTCTGGCCGCCACGGCTGCGGGGGCTACGGGGGCAGCTTCCAACCCGCCGGGAATATAACCGGTCAATCTCGAATTGTTATCACTTTGGATGGCTGGGCCAGCCTGGACGGCACCTGCTGAACTGGTGCGACTCTGCGGCCGGTATCGGCTAAACTGAAGAGCAGCTGAGGACACGGTGTCCCGGTTCGCTTTGCCTGTGCATCGCGGATTGGGTAACCTAGTCCTCCGTGCCCGTGCCTTACGGGTACGTGCACGCCTGTGTAACCTCCGTCCTTCGGCCACTGTGTCCCAGACGCCAGGGGTGTCCCAGACACCACAGTGTCTGGCCGCGGTACCGGGGAGGCGCATGGGCCGGGCGGGCAGAGACTTCCCTCTCCGTTGTCCGGGGCTCGGTTGCGGGCCCGCGCCGTTTTCCAGGTGCGGGCGACACGCCCGAGCGCGGGGTTCGGACGGGGAGAGAAACGAGCAGGTCAGGCCGCTAGGCCACGAGATCATCAGGCTAGAAAACACTCGCGCCTCATGGCGCGGCGAAGGAAGACGGAGACGCGGTGCCCACGATCCAGCAGCTGGTCCGTAAAGGGCGGCAGGACAAGGTAGCCAAGGACAAGACACCCGCGCTGAAGGGAAGCCCTCAGCGTCGCGGGGTCTGCACCCGTGTCTACACGACCACGCCCAAGAAGCCGAACTCGGCGCTGCGCAAGGTGGCCAGGGTCCGGCTGACCAGCCAGATCGAGGTCACCGCCTACATCCCGGGCGTGGGCCACAACCTCCAGGAGCACTCCATCGTGCTGGTGCGCGGCGGACGGGTGCGTGACCTGCCCGGCGTGCGCTACAAGGTCATCCGCGGCTCCCTGGACACCCAGGGCGTCCGCAACCGTAAGCAGGCGCGCAGCCGCTACGGCGCGAAGAAGGAGAAGAGCTGAGATGCCGCGTAAGGGCCCCGCGACCAGGCGTCCGCTGGTCACCGATCCGGTATACGGCTCGCCCCTGGTCACCGCGCTGGTGAACAAGGTGCTGGTGAGCGGCAAGCGCTCGCTGGCCGAGCGCATCGTCTACGGCGCGCTCGAGGGCTGCCGGGAGAAGACCGGCAACGACCCGGTCGTCACGCTCAAGCGGGCGCTGGACAACGTCAAGCCCACCCTGGAGGTCCGCAGCCGCCGGGTCGGTGGCGCGACCTACCAGGTGCCGGTCGAGGTCCGCGCCTCGCGCAGCACCCAGCTCGCGCTGCGCTGGCTGACGACCTACTCCCGGCAGCGGCGCGAGAAGACCATGACCGAGCGGCTCCAGAACGAGCTGCTCGACGCCAGCAACGGCCTCGGGGCGAGTGTGAAGCGCCGCGAGGACACCCACAAGATGGCGGAGTCCAACAAGGCCTTCGCCCACTACCGCTGGTAACCAGACCGCAGGACTACAAAGCACAAGCGAAACATCTCACGAGGGATCGAGGATCTAAGGAAGTGGCCGCCACCGTGACCGCCACAGAACTCGCCAATGTCCGGAACATCGGCATCATGGCGCATATTGACGCGGGCAAAACCACGACCACCGAGCGGATCCTGTTCTACACCGGCATCAATTACAAGATCGGTGAGGTTCACGAGGGCGCCGCCACGATGGACTGGATGGAGCAGGAGCAGGAGCGCGGCATCACCATCACCTCCGCCGCGACGACCACCAGCTGGCGCGACAACACCATCAACATCATCGACACGCCGGGCCACGTCGACTTCACCGTCGAGGTGGAGCGGTCGCTGCGGGTGCTTGACGGCGCGGTCGCGGTCTTCGACGGCGTGGCCGGCGTGGAGCCGCAGTCCGAGACCGTCTGGAGGCAGGCGGACCGCTACGGCGTGCCGCGGATCTGCTTCGTGAACAAGATGGACCGGGTCGGCGCGGAGTTCCACCGCTGCGTCGACATGATCTCGGACCGGCTGGGCGCGAACCCGCTGGTCATCCAGCTCCCGTGGGGCGCGGAGAGTGACTTCCGCGGCGTCATCGACCTGATCCGCATGCGGGCGCTGCTCTGGCAGACGGAGGGCAAGGGCGACAAGTACGACGTCGTCGACATCCCGACCGACTACCTGGAGGCCGCCCGCGAGTGGCGCGACAAGCTGGTCGAGACCATCTCCGAGAACGACGAGGAGATGATGGAGCTGTACCTCGAGGGCAACGAGCCCGACGAGAAGCAGCTCGTCGCCGCGATCCGCCGGGCCACCATCGCCAGCGGCGTGACCCCGGTCCTGTGCGGCAGCGCGTTCAAGAACAAGGGCGTGCAGCCAATGCTGGACGCCATCGTGGACTACCTGCCCAGCCCGCTCGACGTTCCGGCCATCAAGGGCCACGCGGTGAACGACGAGGAGACCGTGATCGAGCGGCACGCTGACCCCAGCGAGCCGTTCGCCGCCCTGGCTTTCAAGATCATGTCGGACCAGCACCTGGGCAAGCTGACCTACATCCGGATCTACTCCGGCACCCTGGAGTCCGGCACGCAGGTGCTGAACTCCACCAAGGGCCGCCGCGAGCGGATCGGCAAGATCTACCAGATGCACGCCAACAAGCG
>Ga0307479_10003621_pt1 | contig 14087 bp, 10 predicted proteins | sample atmos_gasesECM4C_FD_203743 | JGI IMG/M metagenome (GOLD analysis project Ga0307479, IMG submission 203743) | Hardwood forest soil microbial communities from Morgan-Monroe State Forest, Indiana, United States - atmos_gasesECM4C_515 | ecosystem: Environmental > Terrestrial > Soil > Temperate...
GCGCGCGAGGCGCTCGAGGCCGGGCTCCATGTGATGGTCTTCAGCGATAACGTGCCGGTCGAAGACGAGGTGCGGCTCAAGCGGATGAGCCGGGACGCGGGGCGGCTCTGCATGGGGCCGGACTGCGGGACCGCGATCATCGGCGGCGCCGCGCTCGGGTTTGCCAACCGCGTGCGGCGGGGGCCCGTCGGGGTGGCGGCGGCGGCCGGCACCGGGCTTCAGGAGGTGGCGACCATCGTGCACCGCCTCGGCGGAGGGATCTCGCACGCGCTCGGGACCGGGGGCCGGGACCTCACCAGCGCGGTGGGGGGAGCGGCCATGATGGACGCCCTCACGCTCCTGGGAAGCGATCCCTCCACCAGCGCCGTCGTACTGGTCTCGAAGCCGCCGGATCCGGGCGTCGCCACGCGTCTGCTGGCGCACGCCGCCGCGATCGGGAAGCCGGTCGTCGCGGCCTTCGTCGGCGCGGCTCCGGACCCGGGCGCCGGCGGGCGGCTGTACCCCGCCTCAACGCTCGAGGCGGCGGGGCGCCTCGGCGCGCACCTGGCCGGAGGCGCCCCGCGGGATCCGGAGGACCCCTTGGCGGCGTGGCGGCCGGGGGCCCGGCGTCGCGCCGGGACCGCGGCGGCGCGGCTCGCCTCCTCGCAGCGGTACCTGCGCGCGCTCTACAGCGGCGGGACCCTCTGCGCGGAATGCGTGGGCCTCCTGCACGCCGTGCTTCGCCCCCTCCACACCAATGTGCCGGTCGGGAGCGCGCGGCCGCTCGGATCTCCCGCCCGGAGCGCGGCGCACACCGTGCTCGATCTCGGGGCGGATGAGTTCACCGTCGGCCGGCTCCATCCGATGCTGGACATGACGCTGCGCGCCCAGCGCCTGCGGCAGGAGGCGGCGGATCCGGAGGTGGGCGTGATCCTGCTGGACGTGGTGCTGGGCGAGGGCGTGCATCCCGACCCGGCCGGAGCGCTGGCGCCGGTCATCGACGAGGCCCGGCGGGCGGCGGCCGCGGCGGGGCGGGATCTCGCCGTGGTCGCTTCCGTCTGCGGCACGGACGCGGATCCCCAGAACCGCTCCCGGCAGGTGGCGCGGCTCGAAGCCGCCGGCGTGCTCGTCGAAGAGAGTAACGCCCGGGCGGCGGTTCTCGCGGGCGCCATCCTCGCCGGCGATGCGGCCCTGGACGCGCTTTGCCGGCGCCCCTCCGCGGGATCCGCGGCGCGCTCGCGTCCCGCGGCGGAGGACCGGCCCGGACCGCCGGACCCAGGTCATCCTCTCCGGCCGTCCGAGGCCGCGGCGGCGCTGCTCGCCGGCGCTCCCCGGGTCGTGAACGTCGGGCTCGCGATCTTCGCCGAGAGCCTGCGGGCGCAGCAGGTGCCGGTGATCGATCTCGACTGGCGGCCGCCGGCGGGTGGTGACCGGGCGATGCTGGATCTGCTCGCCCGGCTGGAATGACGCAGATCGACGACGCGAACGCCCTCGCGATCCGGCGGGTGCTCGAGGCCGCCCCGGTGCTCGTCGGGGTCGGGCGCGCGCGCGAGGTGATCCCGGATATGGCCGACGATCTCCTGCTCCATGCCGGTCCCCCCATCTCGTGGGACCGGATGTCGGGTCCGGTGCGCGGCGCGGTGATCGGCGCGCTGCTCTACGAGCGGAGAGCGGGAACCGAGTCCGAGGCGGTGGCCCTCGTGGAGTCGGGCCGGATCCGGTTCGACCCCTGCCACCACCACGCCGCGGTGGGCCCGATGGCCGGAATCGTCTCCGGGGGGATGCCCGTGTGTATCGTGGAAAATCGGAAGGGCGGCAACCGCGCCTATGCCACGCTCAACGAAGGCTACGGCGCGGTGCTGCGGTACGGCGCCTACGGCGCCGCGGTGCTGGAGCGGCTGCGGTGGATGGAGCGCACGCTGGCCCCGGCGCTCGGCCGCGCGCTGGATCTCTGCGGCGGGATCGACATGAAGTCCCTGATCGCCCAGGCGCTGCAGATGGGAGATGAGGGCCACAACCGCAACCGGGCGGCCTCGGCGCTGCTCGGGCGGCTGCTGGGGCCGCACCTCGTCCGCACCGGGCTCGCCGCCGCCGACCTGAGCGAGGTCTTCCGGTATGTCGCGGACAACGACCTCGCGGCGCTCAACCCGGTGATGGCCGCCTGCAAAGCGACGATGGACGCGGCCCACGGCATCGCCGGGAGCACCCTCGTGACCGCGATGGCGCGCAACGGCACGGACTTTGGGATTCGGGTGAGCGGGCTCGGGGATCGGTGGGTGACCGCGCCGGCCGAGACCCCGCACGGGCTCTACTTCCCCGGGTTCACCGCCGCCGATGCCAACCCCGACGTCGGCGATTCCGCGATCACCGAGACCGCCGGGATCGGCGCCTTTGCCATGGCCGCCGCGCCGGCGATCGTGAAGTTCGTGAGCGGCACCGCCCGGGACGCGCTCACGTCGACCCTGGAGATGTACGAGATCACGCTCGCCGAGAACGACGCGTTCGGGATCCCCGCGCTCGATTTCCGCGGCACCCCGACCGGGATCGACATCCGCCGGGTGGCGCGGACGGGGATCCTGCCGCGGATCAACACCGGGATCGCCCACCGCAAGGCGGGGGTCGGCCAGATCGGCGCCGGGCTGGTCCGGGCCCCCCGGGCGTGCTTCGATCAGGCCGTCGCGGCGATGGCCGCGGCGTTGGGGCGCTGAGGCGCCGAGGGAACCCCGGGCCGGGATCGACCGCGACCAGAGGCGCGGGTCGCCGCGCGGATCCGGGAGACGTGGGGGGTGGAGGGATGGCGGTCAAGCCCGTGGACATGAGCCGGTTTCGCGTGCTCGATCTCTCGCAGAACTTCAGCGTCGACTCGCCCCCGTTTGCCTTCTACGAGGGCCCGACGATCAAGTGGGTCAAGAAGATGGCGTTCGAGGGCGTGAACGCGCAGCTGATCAGCAGCACGAACCACATCGCGACGCACCTCGATTCCCCCCTGCATTTCAACGACCCGGGCCCCGACGTCGCCGGGATCCCGCTGGACGAGCTCTTCGGCCCGGCGTGCGTGGTCGACCTCAGCCAGTTCGGCGTGGGGGACTACGATATCTACGGGCCGAAACATTTCGAACTGTGGGAGCGTAAGTACAAGACGCGGATCCGGCGCGGAGACATCCTGGTCATCCACACCGGCTACCACCACTACTACAACGAGGACTGGTACAAGGTCCGCAACAAGGAGAAGCCCAACCTCCCGCGGGCGTTTCTCAAGCACCCGGGTCCGCAGCTCGAGTTCTGCGACTGGGTGCTGGACCGCGGGATCCGGTGGATGGCCATCGACGCGATCTCGACGGACCACCCCTTCAACACCAACGTCCGCCGGGCGCGGCCCGACCTCGTGCCCGAGGTGGAGAAGAAGATCGGCATGTCCATCGACGAGGCCTTCCCCTGGCCGCGGGCCTACCAGGCGACCCATACCTATTTATTTCCCAAGGGGGTGTTTCACGTCGAGAACGTGGGCGGGATGATCGACGAGGTGCTGGACACGCGGCTGTGGTTCGGCGCCTTTCCGTTCCGGTTCAAGGGCGGGGAGGCGGCCTTCTGCCGGTGCTTCGCGTTCGTCCAGAGGTGATCGGGGTACAATTGACACGTGCAGCCCCAACGCCCGGGAGGCGCTCGCCGCGTGCGGCCCCTTGACGGCCTGACCGTGGTGGACCTGACGCGGGCGCTGGCCGGCCCCTACTGCACGATGATGCTGGCCGATCTCGGCGCGCGGGTCATCAAAGTGGAAACCCCGGACAGGGGCGATGACACGCGGGGCTGGGGGCCGCCGTTCTACGAGGGGGAGAGCGCCTACTTCCTCAGCATCAACCGAAACAAGCAGAGCCTCACCTTAAACCTCAAGGACTCCCGGGGGCGCGACCTCCTGCTCCGGCTGGCGCGGCGCGCGGACGTTCTGGTCGAGAACTTCCGGCCCGGGGCGATGGACCGGCTGGGGCTGGGCTACGCTGCGCTCCACGACCAGGTCCCGCGGCTCGTCTACTGCTCGATTTCGGGATTCGGCCAGACCGGCCCGTTCCGGGAGCGGGCCGCCTACGACCTGATCGTGCAGGGGATGGGCGGGATCATGGGGATCACCGGCGAGCCCGACGGCGCGCCGATGCGGGTGGGCGTCGCCATCGCGGACATCTGCGCCGGGATGTTCGCGGCGTACGGGATCCTGGCGGCGCTGCGCGTCCGCGACCGCACGGGCGCGGGGCAGTGGATCGACGCGGCGATGCTGGACGGTCAGGTCGCCTGGATGACCTACATGGCCGCGAACTACTTCGCCACCGGCGAGGATCCGCCGCGCGTCGGCTCGGCCCACCTCAACCTCGTGCCCTATCAGCCGTTCCAGACGCGCGACGGGTTCGTGAACGTCGCGGTCGGTAGCGAGGGGCTGTGGCAGAAGTTCTGCGAGGCGGTCGAGCTCCGGATCGCCGCCGACCCGCGCTTCGCGACGAACGCGGACCGGGTGCGCAACCGCGGCGCGCTGCTCGCGGTGCTCGTGCCGGTCTTCGGCCGCCGGACGACCACGGAATGGGTCGACCGCCTTCTGGCGGCGGGGGTGCCGGCCGGGCCCATCTATTCCATGCGCGAGGTGATGGAGGATCCCCAGGTCCGCCACCGGGAGATGGTGATCGAGCTCGAGCATCCCCGGGCCGGCCGGATCCGGGTGAACGGGGTGCCGGTAAAATTGTCCGACACCCCCGGGGCGGTCACCAGCCCGCCGCCGATGCTGGGGGAGCACTCCGAGGCGGTCCTGCGCGAGCTGGGATGCGCCGCGGAAGAGATCGCCGCGCTCCGCCGCGAGGGGGTGATCTGAGATGCTGCGGCGCGCCCGTCCCCTGCGGGAACCCACCGCGTGCCCCCGCTGCGGTCTGGCGCACCCGGCCGGGACGCTGGAGCAGCGGCGCTACGTCTGCGCGGGCTGCGGGCACTATCTCGCGATGCCGGCTGGGGCCCGGATCACGATGCTGGCCGATCGGGGAACGTTCCGCGAGGTGGACCGCAAGCTCATCTCCGTCGATCCCCTCCAGTTCATGGACCGCAAGCCGTACCGGGAGCGGCTCGTGGAGGCCCGCCGGCAGACCGGCCTGCGCGAGGCGGTGACGACCGGCTACTGCCGGATCGGCGGGCGCCGGGTCGTGCTCGCCGTCTTCGATTTCGGGTTTCTGGGCGGGACGATGGGGTCCGTGGTCGGCGAGAAGGTGGCCAACGCCTTCGAGCACGCGACCCGGCGGCGGGTCCCGATGGTCAGCGTCGCCGCCAGCGGCGGAGCGCGCATGCAGGAAGGCATGCTCTCGCTCATGCAGATGGCCAAGGTCGCCGCCGCCGCGGCCCGGCACGACAGCGAGGGGCTGGCGTTCATCTCGATTCTGACCGATCCGACCTTCGGCGGCGTGACCGCGAGCTTCGCCTCGCTGGGCGATGTGATCATCGCAGAACCCGGCGCCCAGATCGGGTTCGTCGGACCGCGGGTGATCGAGCAAACGACCGGGACCCCCCCGCCGCCGGACTCGCACCGGGCCGAAACGGTGCTGCGCGCGGGCATGATCGACCTCATCGTCCCACGGGATCGCCTGCGCGAGACCGTCGCGTACCTGGTCGGGCACCTCAGCGGGAGCGGGCGGGCGGGGGGCGCCCCGTCCGAGGTCTCATCGGCGCCTCGGGTCCGCCCGCTGGCGGCGTGGGAGCAGGTGCGGCTGGCACGGCTCACCGCCCGGCCGCAGACGCGGGATTACATCGACGCGATGACCGCGCGGTTCGTCGAGCTCCACGGCGACCGGCAGGGCGGAGACGATCCGGCGATCGTCGGCGGGCTGGCGGAGCTGGACGGCGAGATCGTGGTGATCGTGGGGCATCAGCGGGGGCATTCGCCCGAGGAAGCCGAGGCGGCGTCCGGGGGGATGGCGTATCCGGAAGGGTACCGGAAGGCGTTGCGGCTGATGCTGCTCGCCGCCAAGTTCCACCTCCCCGTCGTCACGCTCATCGACACGCGCGGCGCCAACCAGAGCTACGAGGCCGAGCGGCGGGGCATCGCTCAGGCGCTGGCGCGCAACCTCGCGACGATGTCCTGCCTCCCCACGCCGATCGTGTCGGTCATCATCGGCGAAGGGGGGAGCGGCGGCGCTCTGGCCCTCGGCCTGGCGGACCGGGTGCTGATGCTCGAGCACGCCATCTATTCGGTCATCTCCCCGGAGGGGGCGGCGGCGATCCTCTTCCGGGACGCCAACAAGGCCGAGGAGCTCTCCGAGTCCCTCAAGCTGACCGCCCGGGATCTCCTCCGCCTCGGCGTGATCGACGGCATCGTCCCGGAACCCGAGGGCGGGGCGCACCTCGATCCGCAGCGCGCCGCCGCGATCCTCCAACAGCACCTGCGGGAGGTCCTCCGGGACCTCCGCCGGGTGCCGCAGCGCCGGCTCCTGGCGCGCCGCTACGCCAAGTACCGGCACGTCGGCCGCGTGGGCGTCTACTGGCGGGAAATTGTGCGCCGGGAGATGCAGGAAGCGCTCGACATGCTGGGCCGCCGGCTTCCCCGCGCCGAGGGGCTCTCGCGGGGGTGGCTGCGGGGCCGCGGAGGAGCCTAGCCGAGCCCGACGTTTCGCAGCCCCGAGATCGCCTGGGGAGACGGGTGCCTGGTTTGGCTACCTGTTCGTGTCTGCCGGAGCTACGCTGGGTGGCGGTGGCGGCGGAGGCGGGGGGGGTGGTTGGTATTGCACGACCCAAAACCCGCCGTAGACCGAGGTGAACCAGATGTTGCCCTGGTAGTAGCGGACGTAAGAGATCGAGTAGTCCACATTCCGATTGAAGAACCGGTTGAGCTGGTAGTCGGCGAAGACTGTGTTCGGTGTCGCTCCCGGGATGTAATACCCCACCTCATGGGGGGCCGCGGGGTTCGAGATGTCGACGATCCGCAGGCCCGACGAGTACCAGGTAAAGAAGGCCAGCTTGGCATTGTTCGGATCATCCACACCCAGGTAGTGCGCCGAGTACATCGCGTTGTCGTTGAGGGCCTGGGTGCAGTTGGCCGGATCCTGGACCTGGAGCGAAAACGTCGAGACCTGGGTCGGGTGCGTTTCGTCGGTCACGTCGATGATATGGGCCGACCCCCACGGGCAGAAGGTCGTGAGGAACGTCTCGTCTTGGGCCAGGATATACCGGCGCCCGGCGATGCCGACGATTGACGTCGTGTGCGAGAGGCCGGCCGGCAGCGGCCAGGTGAGCACGGGGCCGACCCGGCGAATCACCGGGGTGGGATTCCCGGCCACGATGTCGGACGTGTCGAGGATCACCATCCCGTTTCTCGTCGGCGGCGTCGAGATGGCCTGGCTGAGCTGGACGTTGACGTAGGCGCGGGTGCCGTCGCCGGCGAGGGCGTCGTCCTCGCCCAGGATAGTGAGGTCGTGGGCGATGCTCTTGGGCATGCCCGGCTCGTCGCTCAGGTCCCAGGTCGCGAGCAGGCGGGGTTGCGTCGGGTCCCTCACGTCGATCACCATGAGGGAGGGTCCGGGCGACCCGCCGAAGTTGGTCACGTAGATCTTGTCGTGCCAGATTTGAAACTCGTGCGGGACGGTCTGGCCGAAGTCGTAGGTCGCCACCTGGACCGGATGGGCGCAGTCGCCCACGGGGACCTGATAGATCTGCAGCTGGTTCGGCCCCAGGGGATCGCTGAAGATATCCCAATCGGCAAACGTCATGACGACGAGCATCCGCGAGGTCTGGCTGCCGTGGACCTGACTTTGGCGCGTGCCGGGCGTGCCGGGGAAGATATCGACCAACTGAGGATTGGTTGGGTCGGTGACCTTGAGGACCGCCAGGCCGGCAAACTGGTGCGTCCCGCCGTAGTACGGGGACACGTAGGCGCAGTCATCGACCCAGCCGAGGTTCCCATTGAAGCCGCGGTTCAGGATCGTGTTGTGTCCAACAAGGCTCACGTTCAACGCGTAGGGGTTCAGCGACCGTCCGCTCTGCTGATCCGGGAGCACCACCTCCCCTTGAAGGGGCTGGACGGGCGGAGGCGGAGGGGGCCCGGGTGAGGGCGAAGGCTGTCCCTGTGCGTCCGGGGACCAGCTGTTCGATATCTCTGCTTGGAGGGGCTGTCCCGAGGTGATGAGCAGCAGGCACGTCAGGATGGCGCAGCCGACCTCAGGCCCAATGATGGCGATCGCGCGGCGACTCATCGCTTCGCCTTCCCCCTCACCGCCGGTTCAGGCGCCGCATGAGGGGGGTTGGTAGCGGATTACCCAGAAGCCTCCGTAGACCGAAGTGAACCAGATGTTGCCCTGATAGTAGCGGACATAGGAATACGCATAATCCACATTCCGATTGAAGAACCGGTTGAGTTGGTAGTCGGCGAAGACGGTGTTGGTGGTCGCTCCGGGGATGAAATACCCCACCTCTTTCGGATTGTACGGGTTCGAGATATCGACGATCCGGAGCCCCGACGAGTACCAGGTGAAGAAGGCGAGCTTGGCATTGTTCGGATTATCCACGCCCAGGTAGTGCGCCGAGTACATCGCGTTGTCGTTGAGGGCCTGGGCGCAGTTGGCCGGATCCTGGACCTGGAGGGAGAACGTCGACACCTGCGTCGGGTGCGTTTCATCGGTCACGTCAATGATATGGGCCGACCCCCACGGGCAGAAGGTCGTGAGGAACGTCTCGTCTTGGGCCAGGATGTACCGGCGCCCGGCGATGCTGACGACCAACGTCGAGTGCGAGAGGCCGCCCGGCAGCGGCCAGGTGAGCACGGGGCCGACCCGGCGAATCACCGGGGTGGGATTCCCGGACACGATGTCGGACGTATCGAGGATCACCATCCCGTTTCTCGTTGGCGGCGTCGAGATGGCCTGGCTGAGCTGGACGTTGACGTAGGCGCGGGTGCCGTCCCCGGCGAGGGCGTCGTCTTCGCCGAGAATGCTGAGGTCATGGGCGACGGCCTTGGGCATGCCCGGCTCGTTGCTCAGGTCCCAGGTGGCGAGCAGGGTGGGTTGCGTGATGGTCTTGATATCGATGACCATAAGGGAAGGGCCGGCCGACCCGCCGAAGTTGGTCGCGTAGATCTTGTCGCGCCAGATCTGGAACTCGTGCGGGACGGTCTGGCCGAAGTCGTAGGTCGCCACCTGGACGGGATGGGCGCAGTCGCCCACGGGCACCTGATAGATCTGCAGCTGGTTGGGGCCCGGGTTGTCGCTAAAGACATCCCAATCGGCAAACGTCTGAACCACGACGATCCGCGAGGTCTGGCTGCCGTGCACCTGACCTTGCCGCGTGCCGGGCGTGCCGGGGAAGATATTGACCAGCTGAGGATTGGTCGGGTCGGTGACCTTGAGCACCGCCAAGCCGGCAAACTGGTGCGTCCCGCCGTAGTACGGGGGAACGTAGGCGCAGTCATCGACCCAGCCGAGGTTCCCATTGAGGCCCCGGTTCAGAATCGCGTTGTGCCCGACCACGCTCACGTTCAACGCGTAGGGGTTCAAGGACCGGCCGCTCTGCTGATCCGCGAGCGGCACCTGCCCTTGAAGGGCCTGGGCGGCCTGAGCGAATTGTGCCACAAGAGGTCCGCGTCCTACCTGCGCCCGCAGGACCTGTCCGGGCTGGCCGCCCGAGATGGGAGAGGTCACGAGGAGGAGGCTCACCAGGATCAGACAGCCGACCTCAGGACCGACGCTGGTGATCGCCCGGCGTTTCATCGCTTCTCCCTCCCGAGGGTCCGGACTCGTGGGTGCTGGCCTATGCTGGTCAGCGCGCCTTCATGGTTCTTGCAACAGGGTTACCCTGATCCTACTGTTGCCCGGCGCGCGGAGACGGCCAATCCGGTGAATCCCTGACTCTCGGCGGGTGAAATCCTCAGGGGGCCTAAAGTCTTATATGGAATGCTGAAGGGATGGGTATGGAATGGCTAACCGCGCGAGGATGCGCGGTCTTGAGGTATCGAGTGAAGGACGAATGACGATCGAACGCGAGGAGCGGCGATGTTCGGATGAAGCCGGGATCGCCCGTCAGTCGTCCCTGGCCGGCGAATCGTGGACCGCCCGCATGGCGATGACGAATCCCGCGAGCATGTCGGCCCCCGAGGTCTCCCCGGTCTGCATGACCGCGCGGGCGGATTCGGCGATCGCGGGCGCCTCCCCCACCGCCAAAGCGGCGAGCAGCCGGTGCCAGCGGTCGTCGGCTTCGCCCGCATGCGCCGCCTTGAGGTACGCCGCGCTGATTTCGTGCGTCCGGGGCGCCGCCGTTTCCAGCAACATGGCGCCGATCTCGCCCAGGTCCGCATCCGCCCGGTACTGCTGCACGAGCGCCAGGGCCAGCAGCACGCCGGCGAGGAAATCGTCCCCGGCGGGCGTGAGGCCGGGCCCGAGGCCGGCCAGCGAGGAGGTCACCACCTTGAGCCCGCGCCGGTTCCGGTGCGCCAGCCCTTCCGCCACCCCCGCCATCAGCGCGTGGCTTCGAGGGAAGTGAGCGACCTTGAGCAGCCTCGCGGGAAGATCCTCCTCCTCGAGGTAGGGGAGCAGGTGGGGCAGGCTCTTGTCCGGAGGATCCGTCGTGGCCGCTTCGAACAGGGCCCCAAGCGACCGGCGGAGGAGGGCCGGGTCGGCCCCGAGGACGACATAGGGCTTGGGGTCCCAGAGTTCCGCCTTTGCCAGTCCCACGTCCAGGCTGGCGCTCAGCATGAGGACGTCCCCGTTGGACCGGACCGTCTCGCCGACGGAAAGCTGCTGGAACGGGTGCGCGGCGGAGCCGGGGATCACCAGGTTGAGCGGGCCGTTCCCGAGGGTCTCCTGGACGATCGCGTAGATCTCGCCGTCTTCATCCATCAGGTAGCAGCTGCGCGGATGCACTCCTAAAATCTCGCCGCTCCACCCTTCCTGGCGGATGGCCCGGGCAACACGCCAGCTCATCGAGAGCGCCTCAACCCGGTCGGTCATGGCCTGATTCACCGCACGCACCACATCTCCCCCGAGTCGTTTCCTTCGCCAATCCGCGGGGCGAGCCGGCGCACACCCCACCCCCGCCTAGCGCTTCGGCCCGCTGCGCCGCTTGGCGGTCTTCCCCGACCGCCGCGCCCGCTGGGACGTCGCCGGGGTGGCGCGCGGTTTGCGCGGCGCCGCCACCGCGCTGGTCGCGCGCGACGGAGCCGCGGCCCCGGTCACGCGCAGGGCGCCGGGCGCGTCGGCGAGCGTTTCCGCCGCCGCGGCCACCGCCTTGACGATGTTCTGATAGCCCGTGCACCGGCAGAGATTGCCGGCCAGGCCCTCCCGGATCTCCCGTTCGGTCGGTCGCGGGTTGTCGTGGAGCAGCTCGACCGTGGTCATGAGAAATCCCGGCGTGCAGAACCCGCACTGGAGCGCGTGGTGGTCCCAGTAGGCCTGCTGAATCGGATGCAGCCGGTCGCCGTCGGCCAGCCCCTCCACCGTCGCCAGGTCGGCGCCTTCCGCCTGGACGGCAAACAGCAGGCACGACCGCACGGTCTGGCCGTCCATCAGGATCGTGCACGCGCCGCAGACTCCGTGCTCGCAGCCCAGGTGGGTCCCGGTGAGCCCGCAGTCTTCCCGGATGAAGTCGGCCAGCGTCTTCCGGGGTTCCGCCTCCGCCGTGTAGGTCGTGCCATTGACGCGGAGCGTGATGCGCCGCGGCGTCATCACGCGGCCTCTCGGGCGCGTTCCCAGGCCTCCCGCAGCGCCCGCTGCGTCAGCACGCCCGCGACGTGGGTGCGGTATTCCGCGGACGCGTGAATGTCGCCGTCCGGGGTCACCGCGGCCCGCACCGCCGCCGCCGCCGCGTTCCACAGGTCCTCGGAGGGGGAACGACCGACGAGCAGGCGTTCCGCCTCCGCGGCGCGCACGGGCGTGGGGCCGACCCCCGTCAGCCCGATCCGGGCCTCGGCGATCGTTCGTCCGCGAACGGCCAGCACCACGCCGACCCCCGCCAGGGCAAAGTCGCCGTGGCGGCGGGCGATCTCCATCCACGACCATCCCGCGCCCGCCGGGAGGGCGGGGATGCGCACCTCGGTCAGCAGTTCGCGCGGATCGAGCGAGGTCCTCAGATACGACACGAACAGGTCCCGCGCGGCGATCACCCGGGTCCCCTTGGGGCCCCGCGCGGTCACCTCGCCATCCAGCGCCACCAGGATCGCGGTCAACTCCGCGGCCGGGTCGGCGTGGGCGATGCTCCCGCCGATCGTGCCGCGGTTGCGGATTGGCGCGTGGCCCACGAGCCGGAGGGCGTCCCGGAGCAGCGGGCAGCGCTCCGCGACCAGCGGCGCGCGTTCTGCGGCGCGCTGCCGGGTGAGGGCGCCGATGCGCAGCGCGCGTCCATCGTCTCGGATGTACGCCAGCGATTCGATCCGGTTGATGTCGATGAGGTTCGCCGGCCGGGCCAGACGCATGTTCATCAGGGGCACAAGGCTCTGCCCGCCCGCGAGCACCTTGGCCTCGTCGCCGTACTTGGCGAGGAGCGCCGTCCCCTCCTCGACGGTCCGGGGACGATGGTACTCGAACGGCGCGGGCTTCACGCGTTCCCTCCGAGGCGGTCTTCCAGGCACTTGAAGAACTGCCCGATCAGCATTTTCCCCACACCGCCGAGCATGCGCTGCCCGACGCCCGCGATCAGCCCGCCGACCTGAATATCGCCGGTCCATTTGAGCAGGGTCCCGCTCCCCTGCGGTTCGAGATCCACGATGCCCTCGCCTTTCATGAAGCCCGCCCCGCCGGTTCCCTCCAGGGTGATCTTGTAGTGGGTGGGGGCCTGCTTCTCGGTGATGGCCAGGGTCCCCGCGTAGGTGCCCTTGACGGCGGCGATCCCGATCTGCAGCGTGGCCTGATACGAGTCGGGCCCGACCGCCTTGAGCTCCTTGAGCCCGGGCGTGCAGCTGCGCAGCGCCTCCGGATCGTTGATCGCCTTCCAGACCGTTTCCACTGATGCGGGAAGGGTATTGGTGCCTTCGATTTTCATGCGCTCCTCCGGGCTTCGGCGACCAGCTCCCACACGCGGCTGGGGCTGAGCGGCATCTCGGTGACATGAACGCGAAACGGGCGCAGGGCGTCTTCGACGGCCTGGGCGATCGCGGCCCCCACCGGGATCACGCCGGCTTCGCCCGCGCCCTTCACGCCCAACGGGTTGAGCGGGGTGGGGGTCTCTTCGTGTCCCACCTCGAAGGGGGGGAGCTCCGCGGCCGTAGGCAGCAGGTAATCCATGAAGGTCGTCGCCAGCGGCTGCCCCTGGGGGTCGTACACGAGCTTCTCCCAGAACGCGCCGCCGAGCCCCTGGGCCACCCCCCCGTGGATCTGACCTTCGACGATCAGCGGGTTGAGGACACGGCCGCAGTCGTGGACGATCACGTAGCGGTGGAGGCGGAGCATCCCGGTCTCGGGGTCGATCTCGACGATGCAGGCGTGGACCCCGTTGCTGAACGTGCCCCGGGGCGGCGCGAAGTACCGGGTGGCCTCGAGGCCGGGGGTCTCCCACTCCCGGGGCATCGCAAAGCGCAGCGGATTGGCCGCCGCCGCCACCTCCCCCAGCGGAAGCGCCCGAGAGGGCACGCCGCGCACGAAGACCTTGCCGTCCGCGAGCTCGATCTCGTCCGGGCGGGCCTCCAGCAGCGTGGCGGCGACGATGCGGGTTTTCTCGCGCACGGCCTCGGCGGCGAGCGACACCGCGGTCCCGGCGACGACCGCGGCCCGGCTGGCAAAGGTCCCGGTGCCCCACCCGAATGCGGCCGTGTCGCCCGTCCGCACGGTCACGTCCCGGGGGCTCACCCCCAAGGCATCGGCCACGATCTGCGCGAACGCGGTCGGATGGCCCTGGCCCTGCGTGCCGACCCCGGTCGCGGCGAACACCTTGCCGGACGGCTCGACGGTGACGCGGCAGCCCTCGTAGGGGCCGATGCCGGTGCCTTCGACGTAGCAGGCGACGCCCAGCCCCAGATACCGGCCCGCCGCCCGGTAGGTGTCCTGCTGAGCCCGCCAGTCCGCGTAGCCGATCATCTCCGCCGCCCGGCCGAGGCAGCGCGGGTAGTCGCCGCTGTCGTACTGGACCGGGGCATTGTCCTGGTAAATCAGCCCCACCTCATAGGGGAACTC
>Ga0307479_10003622_pt1 | contig 14086 bp, 15 predicted proteins | sample atmos_gasesECM4C_FD_203743 | JGI IMG/M metagenome (GOLD analysis project Ga0307479, IMG submission 203743) | Hardwood forest soil microbial communities from Morgan-Monroe State Forest, Indiana, United States - atmos_gasesECM4C_515 | ecosystem: Environmental > Terrestrial > Soil > Temperate...
ATTTTTTTCGGCTGGTGGCTAGAGGCGCGGCGCTGGAACTCGTCACCGTCGGGTTCTATCGATTTTGGCTGGCCACCGATATCCGCCGGCATCTGTGGTCGCATACCGAAGTCGACGGGGATGCCGCCGAATATACCGGACGCGGCAAGGAGCTGCTGCTGGGATTTCTGTTCGCGCTTGCGATTCTGGTCCCGATCTATCTGGCCTATTTCCTCATCAGCGTCGAGGCCGAGCGCCTCCAGGGATTTGGCAGTTTTCCGCTGCTGCTCGCCTTCTACCTGTTCGGACAATTCGCAATTTACCGCGCGCGCCGCTATCGTTTGACCCGCACGATCTGGCGCGGCGTCCGCTTCTGGATGGATGGCTCTGGCTGGGCCTATGCCGCCCGCGCGCTGCTCTGGGGAGTTCTGGTCGGGCTGACGGTCGGGCTGGCCTTACCCTGGCGCGAAGCCGCGCTGGAGCGTTACAAGATGCGGCATTCGCACTATGGCGACCTTCAAGGCAGCTTCGAGGGACAGGGCTGGGAGTTCTTCAAGCGGGGCTGGTGGCTTTGGCTGTGCGCGCCCATCGCCTTGGTGCTGTTTCCGCTGGCCCCCTTCGCCTACGCCGCGTTCAAGGCGGTGGAGTGGCGCTGGTGGCTTTCCGGCATCCGGTTCGGCGGCGTGCGCCTCGAATCGACGTTGCCGCGCGGCGCGCTCTACGGCCTCTATTGGAAAATGATCGGCTGGTTCGTGTTGCTTGCCGTGCTCTCGGGATCTTATTTCGGGTTCTGCTCCTATCTGCTGGTGAAGACGAACGGCGTAACCCAGAACCACCCCTTCACGCCGCAAATGCTTTCCAACAGCATGCCCATATTGATCGCGTTGGGGCTCGGCTATCTCGCCTTTGTTCTTTCCCTCAATGTGGTCATGCGCGTTTATCTGCTGCGTGACGTGTGGGCGAAGGTCGTGACGACGGTCCAGGTGCATGGCATCGAGGCGGCGGCAAATGTCGCGACAAAGGGCGATCCAGTGAGCGCGCTGGGTGAGGGCTTTGCCGACGGTCTGGACGTCGCCGGTTTCTAGGGCTCAGAGCAGTCGGTCCGATGGAAAGTGCTCCTGTAGATACCGCCGTAGCGAAGCCCGGCGGACCGGCGATTTTTTACGATGGAAAGTCCAACCGGCGGCGTACGGTCGAAGTCGGGTTCAACGACCGGTTGGAAATCAGTGAAGACGGGTCTGCGCCCGTGCTGTGGGCCTATGCCGATGTCCGCCGGGTGGACAGTCCGCCCGGCATCTTGCGGGTGAGTTGTCTTTCCGCCCCGACGTTGGCGCGGCTTGAGATACGCGATCCCGCGGTTGCCGCCGAGCTGGTGTCGCGGTGCACGCAGATCGGCGAACACGGCTCGGACGGTCGTGGGGTGGCGAAGATCGTCGGCTGGTCATTGGCTGCGACGGTTTCAATCGTCCTGGTCGTGCTGTTTGCGATTCCCTTCGCTGCGGATCGGCTGGCGCCGCTGGTGCCGCCTGCCCTCGAACGGCGGGTGGGAGATGCCGCCGACGTCCAGATCAGGGCTATTTTTGGCAACAAGGTGTGCGATGGGGCGGCGGGGCAACTGGCTTTCAGCAAGCTGGTGAACCGGCTGCGCGAACAGGCGGGGCTTGACACCTTGCCGCGGGCCGCGGTGTTGCCGTCGCGTGTTCCCAATGCCTTTGCGTTGCCGGGTGGCAGGATCTATCTGTTTGACGGGCTGCTCGCGAAGGCGGAGAATCCCGACGAGATTGCCGGCGTTCTTGCGCACGAGCTTGGGCACCTGAACCATCGCGACAACATGCGCGCCTTGATTTACAACGGCGGCACGTCATTCCTGATCGGACTGTTGTTCGGCGACGTCACCGGCTCAAGCGCCGTGATCTTTGCGTCGCGCTCGCTGGTGACGGCGTCCTATTCGCGCAAGGCCGAGCAGGACGCCGACACGTTTTCAATCGGCGTGATGCATCGCCTGGGCCGGCCGTCCAAGCCGATGGGTGAGTTGCTGTTTCGCGTTACCGGAAAACAAGGAGATGACGCCTTGTCCATTCTGGCGAGCCACCCGCTGACGGAAGATCGGCTGAAGCGCATGAGCGAGGAGGATCGGCCGCCGAGCGGTCCGCCATTGCTGACCGCGGAAGAATGGACCTCGCTCAAGGCGATCTGCAGTTCAGGGAACTGAGTAGAGCATGATCCGGAAAAGCATGCCCTCGGGCTGCGACCCGATGGGTGGGTACCGGTTTTCCGAAAGGATCATGCTCAAAAAATAGCTTACTCCGGCAAGTTGTTGACCTTCTTCACCCATGCCCGCACGTCCACGAGCACTTCGGGCAGCACCGCCTTGACTTCTTCCACCGTCATTCCGGCCTTGATCCGGGGATCGTAAAGCAGGTTGAGGATGTACTGGTCATAGACGTCGAAGAATCCCATCGACACCTTGTCGTTGAACATGGTCCAGGGCACCGAACTGGTGTCGTTGATCGGACCCAGCGACTGCAAAAGTTCCTCATAGGCGCAGTCCAGGAAGACGAAATCGCCGTTGTCGACGGTGAGGATCACGTCGGAGTGCTGGATTTCATAATTCTCGTTCTTGCTGAAGCCCGACAGGCACTGCGGATCGAGCGAGGTCTTGATTTCGCGCGCCCGCTCCTTGCCGTAGGCGCCGGCGATGGTGCGATCGAGGTCGCGGTCGCGCACCAGCCTGACGTTGACATTGGCGGCGTCGCTGGTCTCGGCTACGGCGATGTCGAGATGCTGAACGCGCGCGCCGATGTCGGCTATGACCTTGGCGAGTTGCGCCTTGCGGTCGGCGCGGTTGCCATCGGCGAACACCCGCACCGGCATGTCGTATTTCCGGATACGGTCAACCCTCCCGGCCAGATGATATTCGGCGCCGAAGGCGGTCTTGAAAAATCCCTCCGCGATTTCGGCGTCGGTAAAACTCTTCCTTTCCGCGCGCTGGCGCGAAGCGATCGCGGGAATTTCGGCCGACGCCGGCGAGGGCGCGACGGCACCGCAGAAAGCGATCGCGGCCAAAGCGGCCGCGATGATACGCAAGGATGGAAGGGAGGGGACGTTCATCGTCCCGCAACGCTGCCGCAACCGGCAGGTGCGCGCAAGGCTCGAACGGGTTCCGCGATCGGGCTTATAGCATGATCTCCGCGCAAACGCGTTCCGCGTTTGTCGCGAGAAAAAACGGGTATCCGCCCATCGGGTCGCAGCCCGAGGGCATGCGTTTCCGAACCATGCTCTAGTTCTTCACCACCACCGTGGTGCCGACGGAGACGCGACCATAAAGGTCGGTCACGTCCTCGTTGGTCATGCGGAAGCAGCCCGAGGAAACCGCCTGACCGATGGTCTCCGGCTCGTTGGAGCCGTGGATGCGATAAAGCGTCGAGCCGAGATACATGGCGCGGGCGCCAAGCGGATTGTCGATGCCGCCTTCCATGTGGCGCGGCAGGTCGGGCCGCCGCGCCAGCATCTGCGACGGCGGCGTCCAGCTCGGCCATTCCTTCTTCGCGGAAATGCGGTGCACGCCGCTCCAGCGGAAACCGTCGCGGCCGACCCCGATGCCGTAACGCAGCGCCTGGCCGTTGGGCAGGATCAGATAGAGCCGCCGCTCGGCGGTGTTGATGTAAATGGTGCCGGGGGCGTAATTGCCCTCGAAGTTCACGGACTGCCGCGGGATTGGGCTGGCGCCGCCGCTTGCGAAGAAGTTCGGGCCGCCGCCCATGACATCGCGCATGTCTAGGCCCTGGGCTTGCGCCCGGCCGCCGCCAGCGATCAACACCACCGCAACCAGTAACGCATATGCCCGGGTCATTAGTCTTCCTCTTGGAAATGACAGTTTGGCAAGACAATTAGCAGGAGAAAGGCCATATCGGGCGCGATTCTTCAAGCCACGGCCGCGTGAGGCCGGCATCTCGAAAAGCGACGGCCAGCAAAGCACGGCCTTTACCGTGAGTAGCTGCAATGTCCGTGCCCCCTTTGACGAAAGCTGCGAACAATGATTGATCTCCTCTCCGGCAGCGAAACAGCGTCGCGAACGGGAGTGGAACGATGAACGGTGCGGAAAGTCTGGTGCGGACCCTGGTGGCCGGCGGAGTTGACGTCTGTTTCGCCAACCCGGGCACCTCGGAGATGCATTTCGTCGCGGCACTGGACCGGGTCGAGGGCATGCACTGCGTGCTCGGCCTGTTCGAGGGCGTGGTGACCGGAGCGGCCGACGGCTATTTCCGCATGAAGGGCACGCCGGCCTCGACGCTTCTGCACCTCGGTCCGGGGCTCGCCAACGGCCTTGCCAATTTGCATAACGCCAAGAAGGCGAATTCCGGCATCGTCAACATCGTCGGCCAGCACGCGACCTATCACATCGGCTTCAACGCGCCCCTGACCTCCGACATCGAGGGCCTGGCGCGGCCGATGTCGGCCTGGGTGCGCACCTCGCCGGATGCGAAATCGGTCTCGGCCGATGGCGCCGCCGCGATCGCAGCCGCAAAAAGCTCGCCGCCGCAGATCGCGACCCTCATCCTGCCCGCCGACACCGCCTGGAACGAGGCCGACGGCATCGCGCAGGTGCCGGCGGCGAGCCAGCGCGCCGGCTACTCGGTGCAGGCGGTCGAGCAGGCGGCGAAGGCTCTGCACAGCGGCGGCGCGCAAAACCTGCTACTGATCACCGGCAGCACGCTGACCGAGCAGGGGCTCGCGCTGGCGCAGCAGATTGCCGGCAAGACCGGCTGCAAGGTGATGGGCCAGACCTATCATCCGCGGATGGCGCGCGGCCGCGGCCGCTTCTCGATCGACCGCATTCCGTATGTGATCGAGCAGGCGCTGCCGATCCTTAAAGATTTCAAGAACATCATCCTGGTCGAGGCCAACGAACCCATTGCGTTCTTCGCCTATCCGAACAAGCCGAGCATCCTGAAGCCCGAGGACTGCGAGGTTCACCGCATGACCGCGTGGGGTGAAAATTCGGTGGCGGCGCTGGAAGCGTTGGCGGACGCGCTCGGCGCCAAGCCGGCCGACGTCAAGCCGCAGAAGCTCGCCGAGCTTGCGAAGCCGACCGGCGCCTTGAACCACGCCGCGATTGCGCAGGCGATCGCGTGCGCCATTCCCGAAAACGCCATCGTGGTTGACGAGTCCATCACCACCGGGCGCGGCTTCTTCCCGCCGACCGCGGCGGCCGCCCCGCACGACTGGCTGCAGAACATGGGCGGCTCGATCGGCTTCTCAACCCCAGTCGCGACCGGCGCGGCGGTGGCCTGCCCCGACCGCAAGGTGATCTGCATGGTCGGCGACGGCAGCGCGATGTACACCATTCAATCGCTGTGGACGCAGGCGCGCGAGGGGCTCAACGTCGTGACCATCGTGTTTGCCAACCGCATCTATCAAATCCTGCGCGGCGAGTTCGACGGCGTCGGTGCCGGCGAGCCCGGCAAGCGCGCCCAGGACATGCTCAAGATCGACCGTCCGACCATCGACTTCGTCGCGCTCGCCAAGGGCATGGGCGTTTCCGGCCGCGCGGTCACCACCGCCGACGAGTTCAACAAGGCGCTCGCGGAAGCCATTGCCGAGCCGGGGCCGCGGCTGATCGAAGTGCAGATGTGACGGCAAGCCGCGCGCGGCGGTTTTTGTTTGAGCATGATCTCCGCGCAAACGCGTTCCGCGTTTGTCGCGAGGGAAAACCGGTTTCCACCCATCGGGTCGTAGCCCGAGGCATGCTTTTCCGGATCGTGCTCTGAAGTAGTATGTTTTGGTCGGAGGCGGCATGCAGACCGAACTGAACAAACTCGTCACCGCGCTCAAGGAATTTTATGGGCACGAGACCTATATTCTGGAGCGGGATCTCGGCGAGCGCACGCTGACGCACCGGCTCGCGGTGCATGTCGAACGGCAGTTTTCTGGCTGGGAGGTCGACTGCGACTACAACCGGCTCGGTGAGCGAACGCTGCGGCTGCCGCGCGGAACGATCGTCTCGACCGATGACACGCTCGGCAAATCGGTCTTTCCCGACATCGTCGTGCACCAGCGCGATATTCCAAACAATCTGCTGGCGATCGAGGTCAGGAAGGCCTCCAACCACCAGCCGCTGGCGCACGACCAGCACAAGCTGGAGGCGCTGACCGATCCGCATCTGTGGTTCGCCTACTGGATCGGGGTGCTTCTGACATTGGCCAAGAACAACGTCGCAGCCTGCGAAGTCTATGTCGGCGGCAAGGTCGAGCCCAGCTTGACGATCTGGCTGGCCGGGCGCTTGAAGGACAAGGGATTGGGCGCGGGTTAGGGCTCGAGACCTGGCGTTCGAGACCAGGTCTTCGAGACCTGGCCTTATCGAAAGGCGTCAGCGAGGACTTGCGGGTCGAAGGCAATGGTCTGACCAAAGCCACCAGCGATTTCCTTCGGCACTGCCGAACAATCTGCAAGTCTCGCTAACGTCAAGTCTCGCTAACGCACCGAAGTAGAGGGCCTGATGACGGCCCAGACACGAAAAGGCCGCCCGAAGGCGGCCGGGTCGTTATTCCTTTTTCATCATGTCATCGCCGGATTTCTTGGCCGTCTTCTTGGACTTCTTCATCGGCTTCTTGCTCATGGTGTCCTTGGACATGGTGTCGCCACTTGCCGCGGGCGCGGCCCCGGCCTTGTCCTGGGCCAAAGCGGTCGACGAAACCAGAGCGGTCGATGAGAGAAGGGCGAAAGCGGCGGTAGCGACGATCAGTTTGCGCATGCGAAATGCCTCCTTAGGTTTCTTGCTGGCGCACCATAACGGAACCCTCGCGATTCAGGTTCCATCTCGCCGATCAGTTATTTGTGAGAGGCAGAGTCATGCAATTGTCGTTTTCGATTCGACGGACGCGGAACGGGCTGCGGCGTTGAACGATTGTCTTGCCGGGCAGGCCTTTTGGAGCAAGGCCATGGACTGGCGAACGGCAATGCTGCGAACCGATACGATGCGCGATGCGCACGAGGATGAGGCGGCTTACGCCGCCGGCTGGACGATCAGCGGCCTGGCGACGCTCGGCACCATCATCGCAGTCTGGATCTTTGCGATCTGAGGCGTCGCGAGACGGACATGGCGGCGCATCGGGAGCCCTCCCTGGACCGCTCGCGAGAATCTCGCCGATCAGGAAGATTTCCTGGCCATCGCCGAGTGGCGGGCAGGTACCCAATTGTGCGAAGCGGCTGCCACCGACAGTTCGGGATGCCGCAATTTCATTGCCGGCAGTTCGACAAAGCGCCACGAAAGATAGGAAAGCGGCGTGATTGCGGCAATCGAGCACGCGGCAGCGATCATGGCCATGATGCTGATCGGAAGCGCGGGACAGGCTCCCGACAAATATTGCGCGACCTTCACGCTGGACCAGAGCGACAGCGGATGTAGCAGATAGAAGCTGTACGAGATTTTGCCGTAGAACCTGACCGGGACGAGATCGAGCGGCGCAAAGAGCCGCGATTCGCGATGGAATGCGATCAGTCCAACAAGAGTTGCTGCAGAGGCACATTCGACGAGCAAGCCAAACGACGCGATCGTGTTGAAAAAGGAGCAGGCACAAAAGGCGGCAATTGAGGCATATGCCGCGGTTGCCGCGGCGGCAGGAGACAGCCGATTGACGATCGCGCGCCCTGCGAAATGGAGCCAGACGCCGACCGCAAACGCAAAAAGCGGACCGAGACTGGTATCATCGCCGATCGCGTGACAATATTGGCCGATGAACGATAGACCGAACAGCGTTGCCGCCAGCGCAATGAGATATTTCGAGCCGGCATGCCGAGCGAGCCAGGTGCCGAAGAAAATCAACGGCGTTGCCGCCACCTCTGCCTTCATCGACCACATCACGCGATCGATATCGGCGCGAAGCATGATCATGTTGAGCGCGATATTGGTCGGGGTATATGACGCGCCGCCATAGAGCGTGAATCCGAAGGAGTAAAACACCAGGGCGAAAATTCCGACGGCGACGCTGGCGGCGGGCAGCAGCCGGAGAATGCGCTTGAAAGCGAATTCACTGGCCTGCAAGAGATTTCGGTCAAGGGACCGCGCAAGGACGAACCCGCTGATGACGAAAAAGGCGATGACCGCCCCGTAGCCGTTGGTAAGGGCTCTGATGACGGGATAGCCGATTTGGTCCAGGACACCCCGCGCGGGCTCCTGGATCAGCGACGAGGTCGCGTGCAACACGGCAACCGTCAGGGCGGCCAAACCCCGCAGCGATTCGATGCGCGGGATGAAGCCGCACTGATCTCGGTCCGCCATGGGGGCTTTTAAGTCCCCGATGATGGTAGATTGAAGTTCGTGCGCGGGCCGATTAACGATTTTGTCGTTTTCGCCTTCGCACGCGGAATCGGCCTTCGCGCGAACGACATTCGGCGGCCCGAATCCGGCCACGCTTAAGCACCGCGTTCGCCACGGCATCGAACGGCATGTGGCGAGTTCGACACATCAGCCGCGATGTTGGCAACGTCCGCGTGTCCGGCCTTCCATCGAGAAATCCTCGATGAACGTGAAGAGCCGCCGCGCGACACTCATGGCGCGCGTGAGCTAGCGAGATGCAAATTTGGCGAAGATGTCGTTAAAGCCTTGGTGAAAAAAATCGGTCCATTGTGCAGGTTCGGGAAGGACCGACAGCCATACGCCGAAGGCGAGTGCGGTCAACACGAGCCCGCCGCGCATCAGCCAGCGCCGCCCCATATTGATCAGCGAAGCGATCACAATGGCAAGGCCGATGACGATTGACTTCCCGAGCGAGGCCCCGAGCAGCCAGACATCAAAGAGATAGAAAAGGCCAACTATGATACAGGTATAAACGAGGCGCTCGTTCGCGCTCATCGGTTCCATTAGCTCCCCCGCGTCTCTGCCGCTTCGCGGCCCCGCCGCCATGAAAATTGCGCCCAGTATCGGCAATGTAGTTCAGCACCGGGATGGTACGCGGGTAAGTGAATAGCTTGCAATTCCAGCGCGCGCAACGGTCAGTCGCCAGCTGGCTGCAAGGTCGCGAGCGGATTCTGAGGAAATGCGGAAAAGCGCGGATAAGTCGGGGCTTTTGATGGTGGGCGCACAAGGGATAGATGGTGGGCGCACAAGGGATCGAACCTTGGACCTCTCCCGTGTGAAGGGAACGCTCTCCCGCTGAGCTATGCGCCCGGGATTGTCGTGCATCGGCAGAGGCCTATGGATCGGCCTCGAAACGTTGGCACGCCGTCGTCAGAGCCCGCGATTTACGAAGCGCGGGCCATCAGTGTCAAGCGTTCCCGGGCGAATACCAAAAAACGAGGCGCTCAGGCGCCCTGCTGGCGCGCGCGGGAGGCGTGCGACTGCAGTGCCCGGATGCGCTCGGCGAGCGTTCCGCCCTGGGGCGGGGCGGGTGCCGCGCCGCTCGCCAGGTCATTGGCCGGTTTTGGTGGCTTGGCCGTAGCCGGCTCGGAGGCCAGCATCGCCTCGATCGCCGAATTGGGTCCCTCGAGCTGTATCGCGAGCTTGGCGACTTCGGCGGCGATGTCGTTGATGCGCTCGCGCAGCAGCGCGTTCTCCATGCGCTCGGTGGCCCAGGAGCTTTCCGCCTGCTGCTGGATCGCATTGATGTCGCGCTGCAGCTTGGCGCGTTCGTCACGGGCAAGGCGAAGCTGCTCCTCGACCGCGGCCTTCTCCGTCTTCAGTTTTTCCAGCGCCGGCCATTGGCCGCCATCGGTGAGGCTGATCCGATCGCGCAATTCCTTGATGGTGCGCTCGGCAACATCGCTGGCCTGGCGCAGCTGGTTGTTCTCAAAGTCACGCTCGGCGAGCAGCTTGCCCTGGGTGGTGAGCCGCGTCTCCAGATCGCCCACGCGATTGCCGAGCATTTCGGCTTCCTTGACCTGCGCGATGAGCTGACGATCGAGATCGGTGACGCGCTGGCTCAAATTCTCCACCCGGCCGCGCGCCTCCGTCAACTCGCGGGTTGCCGTATCGGAGTCCCTTTGTTCCTGAGCCAGCCGTGCCTGGGTCGCGGCGAAGTCCTTCTCGGCCTCGCCGACCCGGTTTTTCAACTCGTCGATGTGGGCGCGCACCGCGACGAGCTCGACCTGGCGGCTGTCCGCCGTCAGCGAGCGGTCGTTCAGCTCGGTATTGATCTTGGCAAGCTCGTTCTGCTTGGCGGTCAACGTCTGCTCGGCGGCGCGCAGCGCCTCGGTCTTGGCCACGAATTCCTCTTCCGTCGCGCGCAACTGCTCCTTCATCGCCTTCTCGCGCGCTTCGAGCGCGAAGATGGTGGCGTTCTTCTCGCCGAGCTCGATCTTCATGCGGTTGATCGCGTCCGACTTCTTGCCGAGCTCGGCAAGCTGGCTGGTGGTCTTGTTCTTGAGCTGCTCGACGTTCAGCTCCAGCCGCCGCGCCGACATCGCGAACTCCGCGCGCAGCTGGTCCTTGTCAGCCTGGATTTCCGCCATCGACAGCGGGGTCGCGGCCTCGAGCCGGCGCGTGGTCAGCCGCACCGCGCGGTTATGCACCAGCGGCACGATCATGAGCCCGCACAGCATCGACAGCAGGAAACCGATCGCCAGATACATGATCGGCTCGATCATGATGGGTAACTCCGCGAGAAGGTAAGGATTCGTTAATCACAATTGCACGGGCCGCGGGCAAAAGGCCAGCCTGTTGCCGCGTTAACGTGAATTCCTAACCAGAAGCCTTCGGGCAGCGCGGAAGCGCGATCAGAACGGGTTCCAGGTCGCGCGCGGGGTATATTTGAGATAGCCGATGTTGGCGCCCAGGCGCAGTCCGATGCCGGAGCGGATCGGAACCAGCACGATGTTGTTGGCGGTGAGCGCGGTCATGCCGAAGCCGCCGATGATATAGGCCGAGCCGTCGATGCCGACGAAGCGCTGGTAGATCGCATTGGTCGCCGGGAGGTTGTAAACCAGCGTCATGGTGCGGGCGCCGTCGCCACCCCAGTCGAAGCCGACCGACGGCCCCTGCCAGTACACCCGCAGATCGCCAGCGTTCTTGGTGTAAAGCGTGCCTTCGCCATACCTTAAGCCGGCGACAAAGGCGCCCGAGCCTTCCTCGCCTAGAACATAGCCGTTCGGCAGGCCCCATTGGCTGACCGCCCGCTCGATGACCGAGGCCAGTCCGCGCGAGACGTTGCCGAAAAACCGGTGCCCGGCGGAAACCAGTTCGTCCGGCCCGTAATTATCGGGGCCGGGGATGCGCTGCGGCGGCGGCAGTTGCGGCGGTTCCTGCTGCGCCGAAACTGGAACGGTCCAGCACATCAGCGCGGCGAAAGCCAGCGCGGCTAGGCGCGAAGCGGATTTCATGGAATTACCCCTGATATCGAAATACCCGTCGCCGCCTTAACCTGACGCCAACAAGCAAGGCTCTAGCCTGCATCCGGGTGTGTCCCCTCGACTCGGATGTTATCGGCAGCAACTATGACGGCACAACGGCAAGAAAGATACCGCTGGCGCCCACTGCGCCCCGGAATTGCCATTATCGCGCTCACGGCTGCCTTTTATGCGGCCTGCCCCGATTTTGCCGCTCTCGCCACCACAACCGAGCGGATTGTTGCCAACCGCTTCAGCGGGCTCGCCATTGAGGGGTTCGACCCCGTCGCCTATTTCGTCGATCGCCAGCCGGTGCTCGGCCTGCCCGATTTCGAAGCCTGGCAGGGCGGAGCGGTCTGGCGGTTCCACAACGACGGTAATCGCGCCTCCTTCCTCGCTCATCCCGAGGTCTATGGCCCCCAGTTCGGCGGCTACGATCCGATCGATGTGGCGCGCGGCGTCACCGTTGCCGGCAATCCCCGGTTCTGGGCAGTCGCGGGCGAACGTCTCTATTTGTTCAATCTCGAAGCCCACCGCGACGTCTTTGCCGCCGATCCGGACGGCATCGTCGAGGAAGCGAACGCGCGCTGGCCGGCGATTGAGGAAAACCTCGCTCAATAGGCCTGTCTTAAGCAGACTTGGCTCAGTAGATTTGGCTGCCGGAAGCATCGCCCCAGGCGATAAAGCCCGGCACGATATAGCCGTTTTGACCTTGGCCGAAGCGCAATGGCGCGCCGTCGGCATCGGTGACCTTGCCGCCGGCGGCCGTCACCACCGCATGGCCGGCGGCGATGTCCCATTCCGACGTCGGCGCCAGCCGCGGATAGAGGTCGGCCGCCCCCTCGGCCAGGCGGCCGAACTTGACCGCCGAGCCCAGCATCAACCTCTGTACGCCCGGCCGGTTGCCGATCAGGGCTTCGCTCCTGACATCGCCATGCGAACGGCTGACGGCAGCGATCCAGGGTTCGCCGCGCGCAGGGAGGCGACGGGTATGGATCGGCTCGGGCTCCCCTCGACCTGCTTCATTTAGCCTGAGCCGCTCGGCGCCGCGGCCGACCAGTCCCCGCCAAACCAATCCGAGCGCCGGCGCCCCGACGATGCCGAGCACCGGCGTTCCGTTGGTGACCAGCGCGAGGTTCACTGTGAACTCATCGCGTCCGGCGACGAATTCCTTGGTGCCGTCGAGCGGATCGATCAGGAAGAAGCTGCCGCGAAGCGGCGGCTTCTTCTCTTGCACACGCTCTTCAGACACGGCTGGGATGTCCGGGATCAGCTGCGCGAGGCCGTCGCCGATGATGCGGTCGGCGGCAAGATCGGCTTCCGTCACCGGCGATCCGTCGAGTTTGCCCTCGATCTTCATGGCACGGCGGTTGACGGCGAGAATCGCTGCGCCAGCCCGCACCACCAGATCGGTCAAGGGCTCTATCAGCGCGGCCGCGGCCTCGCCATCGATCGCGCGCGAACGGGTCTCATTCATTGCCTGTTCTCATAACAAGGTCTCACGTCGTGTTCCAATGGTCTTTCCACAGCGCTGGCCTTGTGTTGGCAGTTCGCGCTGCCGCAGTGTATCAAGCTTGAAAGCAGAGGTGATTCGCCGCCCGGTTCCGCGCACTCACGCACGCTGCCCAAGGCTTTTTGCGAATTGCTGCTTGTTGCGAACAGCCGCCGCCCTTGGGAACATCAGCCTTTTTGGGAACATCTTATGTCCGGTACAACGTCACCAGGTCCCGCTCCCGATACCCTCGAACTCGCGGCGCTGTTGTGCTCGCGCGTTTGCCACGATCTCATCAGCCCGGTGGGCGCCATCGTCAACGGGCTTGAAGTCCTCGACGACAATCCCAAGCCCGAAGACCGCGAATTCGCCCTCGACCTGATTCGCAAGAGCGCCAAGACGGCGTCGGCGCGCCTGCAGTTTTGCCGTCTCGCCTTCGGCGCGGCGGGATCGGCCGGCGCGCAGATCGACCTCGGCGACGCCCAAGCCATGTCGCGGGGGCACATCGAGGACGGCAAGACCTCGATCGCGTGGAATTTGCCGCGCGTGCTGTTGCCGAAAAACCGGGTCAAGCTCTTGCTCAACATGATGGTGATCGCGCAGCAGACCATTCCGCGCGGCGGCGTGCTCACGGTCGATGCGATCGGCGAAGGCGATTCGATGGGCTTCCGCGTCGCCGCGACCGGGTTCAACGCGCGCTTGCCGCAGAACATCGCCGATCTGTTGAACCCCGATCACGCCGCGTCCGTCGATGCGCACGCCGTGCAGCCTTATTATACGCGGCTGCTCGCCCAGGCCTGCGGGCTGAAGGTGACGCTTGCGCCCGAGGGCGAAGCCGTGGTGGTGACCGCTTCGTAAACGATCAGCGAAGAAACATGGTTAATGAAGGATTGAGAGGCGGTGGCGCAATCCGCGCCGCCGTTTTATCTCCTTGTTGAGCCCATCCATTTCCGGATGCTCAACCAATATTAAACCCTTTGCATAGAAGCTGGCCACGCTTTGAAGGGCGCGTCGATCTCGCGCGCCGCTGCGTGCGAAGGCCAGTTTCATGGATGATCTGTTGCGGGAGTTTCTGACGGAGACCAGCGAGAGCCTGGATACGGTCGACAATCAGCTGGTACGGTTCGAGCAGGAACCGAACAACGCCAAGATTCTGGATAACATCTTCCGCCTGGTTCACACCATCAAGGGGACCTGCGGCTTTCTCGGCCTGCCGCGGCTGGAAGCCCTCGCCCATGCCGCCGAAACGCTGATGGGCAAATTCCGCGACGGCATGCCGGTGACCGGCCAGGC
>Ga0307479_10003623_pt1 | contig 14085 bp, 8 predicted proteins | sample atmos_gasesECM4C_FD_203743 | JGI IMG/M metagenome (GOLD analysis project Ga0307479, IMG submission 203743) | Hardwood forest soil microbial communities from Morgan-Monroe State Forest, Indiana, United States - atmos_gasesECM4C_515 | ecosystem: Environmental > Terrestrial > Soil > Temperate...
CGCCACCGGCGAGAGGGCGGGATCGGCATCTGCCTGTGCTTCGACCGTGGAAGAGGCGGCGAGGAAGTACCGCACGCCGAGCAGCTGCAGATGTTGCACCCCTTCTGCCACGTCGAGGCCCTGGTACGGCAGCCCCACCATGGCGTCGGACGGCGCGGAGGAGAGCTCGGACTGGTTGATGAAGTGGTACGGCGTGCTCGACGCCGATTCGAACAGCAGCCCTTCCATGGAATCGATGCAGCCGTTCGTGAAGTACGGCAGCATCATGAGCGCCTCCGGCGTACCGAAGCGGTTCTCGTTGGCGTTGTACTCCCACATGGTCCGCCCACAGCCGTAGCGGGCGCTCACCCGGTCCATGGTGGCGACCACCCCGTGGTCGAACTCGGCCCATCCGGCCTTGCCCTGGTATCCCGTGTAATTCCACGAGGCCCACGACGGCACGCTGTCGGGGGTCAAATGCAGTGGGCCCAGTTGGTAGGTCGAGGTCACCGGGATGAGCAGCGGTGGCAGGACGACGGCGGCACCGGCGGCCAAGGCGAGAAGCGGCACTGTCAACGCCCCCGGCGCCCAGGCCGGCAGGCGACGGTGGCGGACCGGGTCGGGAGGCGCCACGTCGAAGCCGGCTACCGGGAGGCGACCCGTCCTGCCGGCGGACACCCGCTCGGGGGCGACACCGGAGCCGATCCCTCCCGCCTCCCCCGCCAGCACCGGGAACCTCCCGCCGGGCTGCGCGTGACCGGCGGCGGCCCGCCCGTGTCGCCACCAGGCGGCGACGGCGACACCGATCTCGGCCACGGCATACCCCGCCGTCAAATAGACAGCCAGCCACCACAGGGGGAGGAACCTGGTGTTGTACAGCTTCCCCTGGGGGTCGAGCACCAGTGCCCCGGCGGAGGCGCCTCCCAGCAAGGCGATCATCATCATGACCCGTTGGCGCCGGACCAGTGCCACCACCACGCCCACGGAGGCCAGGGCGAGCGCCCACCGATCGGCACGGGGCGCCAACAGCGACGCGTAGGTCGTGACATTGACCCAGCCCATGTTGGTGCTGAAGGGCTGCTCGATGACGAAGGGGAGCGCCCACCACGCCACCAGGAGCCCACCGGTGCCGACCACCGTGACCGCCCACCACAGGCGGCGGCGGGTGATGCCGAGCAGCACCAGCGCCACGACCACACCGGCCAGGGCCAACAGGGCGGCAATCAAGTGGCACAGGACGCAGAACACGAGCAGCACGATCGCCAGCGCACGATGACGACCGGTGCGAAGGCCGCGCACTACCAGCCCGAGGAACACGAGCGCCGCCGACAAGCCGAGGGAGTAGGCGTACTCCCCCGCCATGGTGGAGTACAGGTTGCCCCCGTAGATGGTGAAGGTCTGGTCGAAGAGGAACGGAAGGGTGGCCACGGCCAGCACCGCCGGCCGGGGGCGTTCCAGACCGGCCAGGCGGCCGAACGCCCACGCCGCCACGGGCAGGGTCAGCGACCCGAGGATCGTGACGAGCTTGAAGGCGACCGAGAAGGGGATGACGTAGCCGGCCAGGGCGGCCAGCAGGTCGGGCAGCGGGAAATAAAAGGTGTAAAGGGGAAAGCCGTCGTAGGCGCCGGGGTCCCATCCCGTGAGGTGCCCGTGCGGCAACAGCTGCGTCTTCAAGAACCAGGCGAGGCCGACGTGGGCGCCGGTATCTCCGCCGGTGATGGTGCTCGAGCTGACGAGCTGGCTCGGATGAAGCGACCAGACGGTGATCACGACCACCCCGGCCACGGCCAGGAAGGTGGCGACGAGGGGGGCGGCCGGGCGGCGCACCGGACCATCGTGCCCGACGGAACCGCACGGGAGGCAGCGGCGCCGTCCCGGCGCCACCGCGCTCGTGCCTGGACCCTGCCTCGAAGCTCAGCGGAGAGAGGGCACGGCCGCCACGGCCACGACCGCCACCAGGTTGAAGGTGGCGTGAGCCAGGATGCTCGGACCCAGCCGCCTCAACTTGTAGGCCATGACCGAGAGGGCGACACCGAAGACGGCGAGCCCGAGGATCTGCAGGGCCTCGAGGTGGGCCAGGGCGAAGACCACGCCCGTGAGCACCGTGGCCAGGACCGGGCCGAGGAGGGGGCCCGCCCCGGCGAAGGCCCGCAAGGCGCCGCGGAGGAAGAGGCCCCGGAACACGAGCTCTTCGACGACCGGCACGACGAGCACGGTGAGCGCGGCGATGACGGCCAGATCCGTGCCCGGGAAGCCGCCCGTCAGATGCTTGGCCGGCTGGTTCAGCTTCTGCGACAGATGCGGGATGAGCTGTTCGAGCGGGAAGTAGATGAGGGGCAGGACCACGAACTGGGCGACGAGGCCGACACCGGGGCCCAGCAGCAGGTCGACGGGCTTGAAGCGAAGCCCCATGTCTCGCACCAGGCTGCCGGTGCCGCTCGTGACGCTGGCGAACACCACGGCGCCGACGAACCCGGTCCACAGTCCCACCAGCCCCGTGACCACCACCCACGCCGGTGGCACCGGGCGCGCCGCCAGGCGCGACACATCGTGGACATGGCCGGTGGCTGCCGCCACCACCACGAGCAACACCGCGCTGACGAGCTGTCCGACGACGAATCCGGCCGCGGCGATGAGCATCCAGCTCCATCCCTGTGCGGTGGTGGCCGGCACCGGCGGCAGGCCGCCGGGTTCTTCACCCGAGCGATCGTCGACACGCTCACCAGCCGGCACCACGGTCGGCGGCGGGGCGGTCCAAGCGGACCCCGGCGGCGGGGTCGTCCCAGGTGGAGGCGCTGCGCCCGGTGGCCAGGCGGGAGGGGGCCACGGCGGCTCCGCCATCACGACGAGAGAGGTTACTGAGCTGGTCCTACGGGCAGGCTGCAGCATGACCGCGGGCACCTGCCCATAGCATGGGGCAATGAGCCCTTTCCCCGACCGTCGCGGTGGACGACCCGTTCCCGGTGGCCCGGGTGGTCAGGCGCCCGGTTCGGGAGGAGGCTCGGGCGACCAGAGCTGGCGCTGGGTGTTCGCCTTGTTGCTCGTGGCCGTGGTGGCGTTCCTCATCATCCCGCCGCTGGTCTCCAAGCCCTCGGTCAAGACGATCGGCTACAAGTCGTTCATCTCGGGCTATGTCGAGACCCATCAGGTGCAGACGGCGACGATCGACAACTCGACCGGGGTCATCACCGGCCAGCTCAAGGACGGCACCCACTACTCGGTGAACGGGCCTGACCCGTCGTTGCAGGACGAGGTCAACACCCTGCGGTCGGACGTGCCGACCGTCCACTTCAACACGCCGCAACAGAGCGCCCTGGGTCAGTGGCTACCGACCATCCTCATCTTGTTGGCATTCGTGGGCATCTTCTTCTGGATCAGCCGAAGGGCACAAGGACAGATGACGGGGATCATGTCCATCGGCCGGTCCCGGGCCCGGCTGTACACCACAGAGCGCCCCCGCACGACGTTCAACGACGTGGCGGGATATCAGGGCGTGAAGGTCGAGATCAGCGAGGTCGTCGACTTTCTGAAGTCGCCCCATCGGTTCAGGGATATCGGCGCCCGGATCCCCAAGGGCATCCTTCTCGTCGGGCCACCCGGGACGGGAAAGACGCTCATCGCCCGGGCCGTCGCCGGCGAGGCCGGCGTGCCGTTCATGTCGGTGAGCGGCTCCGACTTCATGGAGATGTTCGTCGGCGTCGGCGCCAGCCGGGTGCGTGACCTCTTCCAGACGGCGCGCAAGCAGGCACCGGCCATCATCTTCGTGGACGAGATCGACTCCATCGGCCGCAAGCGCGGTGCCGGTCTCGGGGGTGGGCACGACGAACGCGAGCAGACCCTCAACCAGATGCTCTCGGAGATGGACGGCTTCGATCCGGCCGAGGGCGTGGTGATCATGGCGGCCACCAACCGGCCCGACATCCTCGACCCGGCGCTGTTGCGCCCCGGGCGCTTCGACCGCCAGGTCGTGGTACCGCTGCCCGATCTCGAAGAGCGTCTGCCCATCTTGAAGGTCCACTGCAAGGACAAGCGCATCGGCCCCGACGTCGACCTGGAGCTGGTGGCCCGAGGCACCCCCGGGATGAGCGGTGCCGATCTCGCCAACCTCGTCAACGAGGCGGCCCTGTACGCCGTGCGACGCGGGTCGCACCAGATCGAGATGCAGGACTTCGAGTCGGCGCGCGACCGGGTCCTCATGGGCCAGCGCCGCGAGAGCCTGGTCCTGTCCGACCAGGAAAAGGAGCGCGTCGCCTTCCACGAGGCCGGCCATGCCGTCCTGGCCTACGTGCTCGAGCACGCCGATCCGGTGCACAAGGTCACCATCCTTCCCACCGGCATGGCCCTCGGTGTCACCCAGCAGCTGCCCATCGAGGAGCGCCACATCTATCCCCGCGAGGTGATCGAAGACTCTCTCGCCGTGCGCATGGGAGGCCGAGCCGCCGAGATCCTGGTCTACGGGGACCTGTCCACCGGTGCCAGCAACGACCTGGTGGGCAACACGGAGCTGGCCCGCAAGATGGTGCGGGAATGGGGCATGAGCGAGGAGCTCGGCCCCATGGCCTGGGGATCGCAGGGCATGGTGTTCCTGGGCGAGGACCTGCTCCACTCCCGCGACTACTCCGAGGACACCGCCCGCGTGGTCGACGCCGAGGTGTCTCGCATCCTGCGCCAGCAGGAGGAGCGAGCCGTCCAGTTGCTGTCGCGGCACCGGGGCGGCCTCGATGCAGTGGCCCACGGCCTGCTCGAGCGAGAGACGCTCGAAGGCGAAGAGGTGGGACGCCTCGTCGACGATGCCTTCGGGCGACCGGTGCACGAGCCGGAGTTGGTCCGTCGCCTCAAAGCCGGGCCCCGGTCGGCCACGGGTGCGGCGCCGGGCGTGGACGGCGCCCCGGCTCCGGAGCCCGCCGCTTCGGGGACCGAGGCCCCGGGCACGTCAGCCGGGCCCGCCGACTGACCCCGCCCTGATCGGTCGACAGAGACGCTCGGCGCCGGCTCAGCCCAGCTGGCTCAAAAGCGGCCACGCCACCACCGGCGCAGTCCCGGGAGGGTCGGCGGGAGAGGGATCGAGCTGCACCGCCACCGGGCCGCTCGCTTCCACCTCGACCGGCGACCAACCCACCGGGGTCGCCGGAGACGAGCTCAGCATGTACACCGTTCCGGGGTCGACCTTGATGTTCTTTGCCCCCGGTAAAGCAGTCGGCCCGGCGCTCGACTGGAAACCTTTCACGGTGACCCGAACCGGCCGTGTGGTGAGGTCAATGACGGCCAAGCCGGCCGGAGACTGCCCGGGAGCCACGGGAGCCACGAGCCAGCGGCTGAAGCCCCCGGCCTGACCGGAGCTCACACCGACAGCCGGATTCGGGCTGCCGTTCGAAATTGCGAGCCGCGCCACGACGATGCCCGCTGCTGAACTCTGCGATCTCGAGTTCGTCGAGAAGACGATTCCGTACGCTGCGCCGGTCGGGATTCGGGTCTGGCTCTCGGCGGTGAGCACGCTCGTCGACTGCGGGGGCAGGGGCACGACGATTGGCGCCGCCTGGCCCTGAGTGAGCGCCAGCGACACCGTCACCGTGGCCGGCACCGATGTCGGGTTGTACATGACGAAGTAGTTGGTGCCACCGGCGACGTCCTGGTTCTGGGCGAAAGCCCACAGGGGCCGGGGGGCGGTCGTGCCGTCGAGGAACGACGAACCTCCGTGCCCAGGGCCCGAGGACGGCTCGAACACGGTCGCCACGACTGACCCCGACAGGGCGGTCACCGCCGTGGCCAAGGACCCTTGACCTGGGGCGTGATCCATGACGTTCTCGACGACGGACTGGCCCGGTGCCAGCGGGACGCCCTGGTAGGCCGGGGGGACGATCGTTCCGGTGGTCGGCGAGGTGAAGGAGATGTCGACCACGGCCGGGGTGGGAAGCGGGTTGAACACCGCCACCTCCATCCCGGCGCCATTGGCGGTGGAGCCCTGAGCGAAGTACCACGCGCTGGCGGCGCTCGAGGCGCAGGGCGAGGCGGTGACGCCGAAGGCACCCACCACCGCCTCTAGCACCCCCACTCCCCCGCCCTCCACCGAGACGGTCGCTGCGCCCTGCGGGAGGTCCACAGCCACCTGCTGACTGGGCGGCGCCGCGAACCTCGTGGTGGTGACGGTCGAGGAGCCGGCAGGTTGGCTGCGGACCGTACCGGTCACCGGGACCCGTCCCGGGTTGGTGATGAGCACGGCTCCCGCCACGGCGGCCAACCCGGCGCAGTACCAGGCGGAGGACGTGGCGGCGGCGTCCGAGAGCACTGCAGAAGGCGGCGGCGCACCGTTGGACTTCGGTGCCGAGGGCCCGACCACGGCATCGGCCACCAGCACCCCGGTCAACACCACGATGCCGGCAACCAGGAGGGCGACACGCCGGGTGGTCTCCCTCCTCACCGGCCGACACCGGCGGGTGCGTCGACCCCGGCCCGCGCCCGTGGGGCGGACGGCGCTCTCCCGGCGCGGCTGCGCGCCGCTCGGTGTCCTCGCCTGGCCCGGCGACGGCGTGCCGGGGCTGATCTCGCCGCGGAGCGCGCCAGACGGAGCGCCACCAGGATCCACACGACGACCACGCCGTACAGCACGCCTCGGTACGTCCACGACGATTCGAGGTTGGCTCCGACCGGTCCGGCCGCCTTCACCTCGTCCACGAAGATGGCGGCGCCGCTCTGGCCGGGGACGGCCGTGAGGTCGGATTGGGAGGCGAGGGCGTCGGTCAACGGGGCCGGCACGGGGAACAACGAGGGCGACTGGTAACCCGGGATGACCGGCGCCAACGACTGGACCACCACCACGTAGTGGATGTCGGCGGCGGCGAGGAGCTGTCCCAGCTGCACCGTCTCGTGTTGCTGGGCGAGACGCACGTCGCGGGCGACGGCGTCAGCGGGCCCGGGGTGCGATCCGGCCCACAGGGCGGTCGAGTCGGGGAGGCCTCCGTCGGTCACGGCGTAGGCGACACCGGGTTCGAGCTGCCATCCACCACCCGGAAGGGCGCGCGGGTCGGCCAGCCACAATGCTCGGAACCCTCCGGCCGGCGCCCGACTGGACAACCACGCCGTGGCCTCTCCGTAACCGCTCGTGGGCAGGTCCCATCGCCCGCCGCCGGCGGCGGCCAGGACCGGCAGCGCCCCCACCGTGACGCCGGCGGCGGCGAGCACCGTGGCCACCTGCCGCCACCCGAAGCGATGGGCAGAAAGATCCTGCTCGAAGGCGGCCATGCCCAACCCGACGGCCAGCGCCACCCCCACCGCCGCCGGCGCCAGCAGTACCAGGGGGGTGATGTTGAACCCGGCCGTCCACCCCTCGCCCTCGGTCCAGCACACGAGCCAGCTCGACAGCACGAGCCCCCAAGCCATGGCCGCCCAGGTGAGGCGATGGCGGGCGGCCACGAGCAGGGGAAGGGCGGCGGCGGCCACGAGGCCGTATGCGAGCGGCGAGTCGCCGATGGGCCCGACAGCGAGACGCAGCAGCGACGACCAGCCGGGGCCGGTGCCCGGAAGAAGCGCCAGACCGGTGACGGCCTGCCAGCGCTGCGTGCCAGCGAGCATGGTGAACGACCACGGCGCCAGGAGGACCACGGTCACCGCCGTCGCGCCGAGGGCCGCGCCCGCCATGCGCCGCGCCGGCCGCCATCCCGCCGGACCAAGCACGAGAAGGGCACCGACAGCGAGCCCGACGGCCATGAGCAGGGTCAGCGCGGCACCTGCAGGCACAAGCATGGTGAAGACCGCTTCCAGCACCCCCAACCCGGCCACCTGGCGGAGGAGCCGCCGGCGACGGAGCCTTCCCGCTCGATCGGTGCCGTATGCGGTGGCGAACGGCTCGAGGTCCGAAGCGCGAGCCAACCTGGCGACGATCCACGGCGCGGCGGCGTAGGCAACCAGCGCGTCCCATCGCCCCAGGGCAAGGGCGTCGTACGCCACGGGGAGCGCCAGGTACACGAGCGTCGCAACCAGACGACCGCGCCGCGACGCGAACGGTCGGGCCAGTCGGGCCAGCCCCCAGGCGCCGACGGGGATGCAGCCCAACACGATGACCTTTTGCAGCAGTCCGCTCGAGCCACCCAGCACGAGCGCCAGCAGGCCGAGGGGCCCGGTAGCCGGGCTGGTCGGATTGACTCCACCCAGCCCCGGTGCGTGCCATCCGGTGCCGAAGCGGTGCAGCAATGTCGACCACGCCGGCCACGACAACAGCCCCGCCATCGAGGGAAGGCCGTTGCCGAGCAGCTGCCGGCTCCCGATGAGCAGGACGACCACCACCACGGCCCACACCAGAGCCCGGGAGGAGAGGCTCATCGGGGCGGGCGGCGCGGGCTGGGGCGCCTCCGTGCCGTCGGCCGGTCGTGGCCCCGAACCGTTTCGGACGACGCTCGGGCCACGTCGAGTGCCCAGCGCGGTTGCCTGTGCCAAGGCGCCGACAGACGTGAGCGCATCGGGGCCGGCTTCTTCCGATCCGTCGACTTGGTCCGCCGGCGAGACGGAGATGAGAGCCGGCAGTGCCGCTGCTCCGGCGTGGGCCGCCTCGAGGCCGTGGGCAAATAGGCGCCGCACGTACGCAGTGAGGCGGGCGCTTCCCCGGACCTGCAGGCGGCGTACCTCCGAGTCGGGCAGCCGCCGCCGTTCGCGCAGGGCGGCGCGAGCGGCCCGCAGCTGCTTGCGACGCGACCAGTTCCAGCTCCAGGCATGCACCACACCCCGTGCCCTCGGCCGGTTGCCGGTGAGCACGGCCACCACGAGCTCGCCGCCGGACAAGAGCAAGACCTGCGGGAGCACACGCAGGAGATGGAAGGGGCCGTAGGCCACCAGGACGATGCGGAGCTCGTGGCGGCGCTGCAGGGCCTGAAGGCTCGGTGCTCCCCCCGGCAGGGGCCGCTCGCCGGCGGCGAGGCGCTCGAGGTGCCGCACCCGGGCCGTGGGCGCCACGATCACGCGGGCGCCGGCCACCTGAGCCCGCCAGCACAGGTCGAGGTCGTCGCCCAGTGCCACGACGGCCGGGTCGAAGCCCCCGAGCTCGGCGAACAGATCGGCGCGCACGAGCGTGCAACCGCCGGGGGCGAGGAACACGTCTCGTACGCCGTCGTGCTGGCCGTGGTCGATCTCGCCCGGCTCGACGCGGTCGACGACGGCGCCGCCCTTGTCCACCGCCATCCCCACATGGAGGAGCCGACTGGGGTCGTCCCAGGCGACGAGCTTGGGCGAGACGATCCCGGCGTTGGAGCGGAACGACTCCTCGACCAACGTGTGCACGACGTTCGGATCGAGAGCGACGTCGTCGTGGCACAGCAACAAGTGGGAAGCCCCGGCCACCATGCCGAGGACGGCGTCTGCCGCGGCGGCGAACCCGGCGTTCTCGGGCAGCCTGCGCACGAAGGCGTTGGGAAGGACGGCAGCCACCCGAGGAGTGGGGTCTTCGGCACTCCCCGCGTCCAGCACGAGCACGGCCAGTTCAGGGTAGTCCTGGAGGGCGAAGGACTGGAGCGTCTCCTCGAACCACGGCCCTGGATCGCAGGTGACGATCACGGCCACCACTGCGGGTGCCAGGTCCTCCATCAGGGCGACGAGGCTACTGCCGTGGCCTCAGCCTCACGAAGGGCGCAACTTTCCCCGATCCGCGCTGGTCCTCCCAGGTGGCCCGTCCGGTCCGGGGCGAACGCCGGGGACCGCTGATGGGTGCTTGCAATTGTTAGCACTTCCGTGTACAGTAGCTAGCAACCAGTTGGAGCCGGGCATCGAGTGCCCGGACCGCGAACCGGCGGCGCCTTCCGCCGCCTCAAGGAGGAATGACCTCATGCCCGAGCTGAACGACGTCGCCGACGAGATCTCCCGCACGGCCCGAGACGCCGCCTACGTGGTAGTGGGACTGGGCGTGCTCGCCCTGCAGAGGGCGCAGGTGCGCCGCCAGGAGCTGACCAAGCGGCTCGCCGAGCCCCGCGCCCAGGTCGAGAGCACCCTCGGCGACGTGCGCGGCGAGCTTTCCCGGCGGGTGAACGACCTCGACGAGCGCGTCGAGAAGGCCATCACGGTCCTCGAGAACCAGTTGGAGCCGTTCGAGGACCGGCTGCCGGGTCAGGCCCAGACGCTCATCAAGCAGGCCCGCGCCCAGGCCCGCGAGGCTCGTCAGCAGATCCGCACCCTTCTTCTCTCCGCCTGACGCGCCGCCATCCCCCATCGGTCCGGCCGGTGCCCCCCGCCGGCCGGACCCACCTCCGCTGAAGGCCCCGTCCGGGGCCTTCAGCGCGTGCGGGGGGCGTCGGGAAGTCGCGCCATCTGGTCGGCGAGCACGTCGGCCAGGGTCTCTTCGAGCTCGAAGCGCGGCTCCCAGCCGGTGGCAGCCCGGAGCCTGGACGGGTCGCCGTACATCACGGGCACGTCCACGGGACGCACCAGCTCCGGATCGGTGACCAACTCGAGCTCCACTCCCGCCAGTTGCAACATGCGCTCTGCCAACTCGGCGACCCCGACGGCTCTTCCCGAGCACACGTTGTAGACCTCACCGGCGACGCCGGCTTCCACCAGCAACCGGTAGGCGCGCACGACGTCGCGGACATCGGTGAGGTCGCGCCGAGCGCTCAGGTTGCCGACTGGCACCGTCCCCCCGCCGCGGCGAAGGCCCTCCACGATGCGGATCGCCAGCGAGGGCACCACGAAGCCGGGCCCCTGTCCCGGACCCACATGGTTGAAAGGCCGGACCCGCACCACAGGGAGCCCCTGGGCGAGATGAGCCTGGACACCGAGGAACTCGGCGGCGACCTTGCTGGCGGCATAGGGCGTGACGGGTGCGAGCGGGGTGTCCTCCCGAGCCGGCAGCGACGTCTCGTCGACGGCGCCGTAGACCTCCGCAGAGCTCACGAGCAACAAGCGCGGCATCGGGGTACACACCTGCGCCGCCTGCAACACATGCATGGTACCGACAGTGTTGACCTGGAGCACCTCCTCCGGTCCGTTCCACGACCGACCCACGTGGGTGAGGGCGGCGAGGTGGTAGACGGCCTCTGGAGCGGCGTCCCGCATCGCCTCCAGCACCGCGGCGCCGTCGCGCACGTCGACGTCGTGGTCGACGGCGACCACCTCGTCTCCCTGCTCCTCGAGGTACCGGACGAGCCACGTGCCGACGAACCCGTTGCCGCCCGTGACGAAGGCCCGCACGTGGCGAAGGTTACTGGTCCCCTTCTCGGCCCTCCGATGGACCGCTCGGCCCTTGCGCCGCCCAGCGGTACGCCTCCATGTGACCGGCAGCCGACCGCTCCCAGGTGTAGGAGGCGGCGACCGACAAGCCGAGGCGACGGCGGCGGTCGACGTCAGGCCCCCCGGAGAGCACGGCCCGCAAGGCGTCGGCGAGCTCGTGAGGCTGCCCGGCGCCGACGAGCACGGCAGCGTCGCCGGCCACGTCGGCCATGGCCGTGCCCGCCGTCGTGACCAGAGGAGTCCCGCACGCGAGCGCCTCGACGGCGGGAAGCCCGAAGCCCTCTTCGTGGGCGGGGTAGGCCACAGCCGCGGCCTGCCGGAGCAGAGCGGGCACCGCTTGCTCGGGTACGTATCCAGTGCGGAGCACCCGGTCCGTCACCGCACACTCGGCGATCGTCTGGGCCACGGCCCCGACTCCCCAACCCTCTCCGCCTGCCAGCACCAGCGTGAGCTCGGGGTGCTCCCCGGCCAGAGCCCCGAAGGCGCGCACCAGATCGGGCACAGCCTTGCGCGGCTCGAGGGTGCCCAAGAAGAGAAGGTACGGGCGGCGCACTCCGAGGGTGTGAAGCACCTCGTCATCGGCTCCCGGCTGGTTCTCGTCGGGGCGGAAGCGGCTGTGGTCCACGCCGTGCGGTACCACGAAAACCTGGGCGCGCACCGCCACCCGCTCGCGCAGAAGGGCGGCGGTACGCCCACTCACGCACACCACGGCCCGGGCTCGAGTGGCGGCGCGCCGAATGGCGCGCCGGAAGAACACGACCTTGGACCGCTCGTGCCATTCGGGGTGATCGAAGAAGGTGAGGTCGTGGACAGTGACCACGACCGGGACGGCTGGTCGCGCCGGCATGGTGTAGTGCGGGCCGTGGTGGAGTCGTGCGCCCGTCCCGCCGAGCAGCGCACCCAGTCGCATCTGCTCCCAGACGACCCGGGCTGCCCGGCTGTCGGGGGCGTCCCCCCGAAGGGTTGGCGCCGGTGTCTCCCCCGCAGGATCGAGTCGCCGCCAGCGCGCCGTGTCATGGCGACGAGACCACAAGAGCAGCTCGACGTCACTTCGCCGCCCCAGGGCCCGAGCCAGTTCGATCGTGTATCGGCCGGCGCCGACAGGATCGGCCGGCACGGCGCTCACGTCGAGAGAGACAGCCAAACGGCCGGGGCTCAAGGTCGGACCTTGGCCACGAGCCTGGCCCAGACGTCGAGGTACCGCTCGGCTGTGCGTGCCCAGGTATGGGCGGCGGCGTGGGCAGCACCGGCAGCGGACAGCCGGGCGCGCAGCCCAGCGTCCTCGGTCAGGCGAACCAGGCCGTCGGCGATGGCGTCGACGTCGAGGGGATCTACCACGAAGGCAGGCTGAGCCGGCTCCACCTCGCGCACGCTTGGTACAGGGCTGCACAGCACCGGGGTACCAGCCGCCATCGATTCCAGCGGTGGGAGGCCGAAACCTTCGACCAAGGGGACGAAGGCGAGCATCGTCGCCCGGCGGTACAGCGCCGACAGCACCCCTGCTCGGACCTCCCCGGCGAAGTGCACCCCGCGTGGTGCGCCGAGGCGTGGGGCGGACGAGGAGCTCTGCGAACCAAGGCCGTGGCGCCGGTCTTGCTCAGCGCCGGTCCAGCCGCGCGGGCCCACCACTACGAGAGGAGGAAGGTCCGCCACAGCGTGGAGGGCGCGGTCATAGGCGACGAGCAACCGACCGAGGTTCTTCCTGGGCTCGAGCGTCCCCACCGACAAGATGAAGGCGCCGTCGATGCCGAGGCGTTCGAGTAGTGCTCGGGCACGGTTGTCGTCGGGTGGCGGCAGGTGGTCACTGCCCAACGGGATGACGTGGATGGCGTCCCACGGCGCGCCGGCGTCGCGCACCGCGCCGGCGGTGGCCGCCGACGGGACGACCACGGCATCGGCTCGGCGCAGCGCTCGCCGCAGCGCAGCTTCGTGCCAGCGCCGTCCCCGAGGTGGAAAGGCGTCAGGAACCTCTCGCCACGCCAGGTCGTTGATGGTCACCGCCAGCGCGCTTGTGCGAGCGGGCGGGGTCTCGAGCGACGGGCTGTGCACGACGTCGTACCCGCCGGGGACGTCGATAAGCCCGAGATCCCAGGCCGGCGTCAACAGGCGCGCGGGCAGGGCCGACAGGCGTACGGGCAGGCCGAGCCCGGACAGGGGGTCGTCGGCGCCGCCACCTCGCCCTGCGTAGGCGGTGACCCCGGCCGCCCCCAGGGTGCGCAAGCCGTCTACGAGCCCGCGCACCGACGTCCCGATCCCGCCCGGCACCGGTCGTCGCAGCTGCTGGACCACGAGCAGGACCTTCGTCACGGCGCGGCGGTCACCGGCTCGAGCCTGGCACATCGACTGCAGGCGTGACCGCAGGGGCATGCATGGGGCGTGCCATCATCGCCCTCTGTGACCGAGCCCGAACCGGACTCCCGGCGCGCCCGCCGCTTGCGGCGACACCTGCGGCTTCGGCGGACGGTGCTCCTCTCGGGGACCGGCGCCCTCGTGCTTATCGTGATCCTCGTGTCCGTGTTCGCCATCGGGGGCGGTACCTCTCATCGTCGCGGCACACCTGTCGCGCACAAGAGTCACGCTCCCGCCCCTCCTTCCACCTTCTCCGGCCCCGACGGCGTGGAGGCCACTTGGGTCGTGCAGGAGAACGCCAACCAGGGAACGACGGCGTGGCAGATCCCGACCGGGCAGCTCGGCGGCATCGAGGGATACGTCTCCGCCGTGCAGGCCTCCGAAGGCCAGCAGATCAGCCTGTTCGTCTCCACCAAAGCAACGAGTTGGACCGTCACCGCCTTTCGCATGGGGTATTACGGCGGCGACGGTGCTCGCCAGATTTGGACGTCGCCCTCAGAACCGGGCTCCGTGCAGTCCACTTGCCCGCTCACCGGCGGCGTGAACATGGTC
>Ga0307479_10003626_pt1 | contig 14080 bp, 15 predicted proteins | sample atmos_gasesECM4C_FD_203743 | JGI IMG/M metagenome (GOLD analysis project Ga0307479, IMG submission 203743) | Hardwood forest soil microbial communities from Morgan-Monroe State Forest, Indiana, United States - atmos_gasesECM4C_515 | ecosystem: Environmental > Terrestrial > Soil > Temperate...
CGCACCCCCGGCACCCTTCACGGCCAGTGGTGGAGCCTGCACGGGATCTGGATTTTTGTCGGCGTGGTCGCGATCTCAATGGCGTCGAAGTACCTGATCCGTTGGCGCGGCCGGCACGTCTTCAATCCGTCGAACCTCGGCCTGGTCATCGCGTTCGTCGCGCTCGGTCCGCGGTTCACGGAGCCGCAGGACCTGTGGTGGATCCCGATGGGGCCATGGCTGATCGTGACCTACGCGGTCCTGATCGTCGGTGGACTGTTGATTGCCTGGGAGCTGCGATTGCTCGGGCTCGAGTTGGGCTTCATGGCGGCATTCGCGGCGTTGACCGCCCTGGCACTGGCCGCCGTGCCCGACCATTGCATGGTCGCCAGCTGGCACGTCGCGCCGTTGTGTGGCCGGGACCTCTGGTCGGTGCTGGTCAGCTCGCCGGAGGTCCTTGTTTTTGCCCTGTTCATGATCCCCGATCCCCGGACGGTGCCCGACGGTCCGGTGGCGCGGATCGCGTTCGGCATCGTCGTGGCTATTCTCTCGGTGCTGCTGATCGGCCCCACCACGCTCGAGTTCTGGACGAAGACAGCGATCCTGGCGAGCCTGGTGATCGCGTGCGCGCTGCGCTTTGGGCTGGCCTGGTTCATGGCCCCTCTTGAACCGCGAACCAGGCAACGGGCCGGCAGACGTCGCGTCGACTGGCGCTTGCCAGCGGCGCTCGCGATCGCCCTGCTCTTTGTCGACACCCTACCCGTCGCGGCCGACCTGTCGACGCACAGCCCGGAGCCGGCCGCCGGGCTCGCCGACGGCTCGACGCCAAGGCTCGCGCTCACGGTCGGCACCGGGCCGGCCATCGGCGGCTGGATCGTGAGCTCTGCGAGCACCGCCCTGCCGCCGCCACGAAATTCGGGACCGACCCCCGCATCGGCACCGGTGTGGATCCTGCCACCGATCCCAGCGGCAACGGTCGCCTCGGACGTCGTTGCCTTCGACCAGTCAACGCCACGGAACGCCGACCGAATGGCGCACGACGTCGTGCTCGACCTGATCATCGAATCCGAGGCACGCCGCGCTCACGACTTACAACTGGCGGAAACCGGGGCGACCGGCGACGCGCTGAAGGAATTCACGGACGTCATCAATCAGGACATCAGCGCCGGAAAGATCATTCAAAAGACCTACACCTTCGACAAGGTCAGCCTCAACCTGTTTCTCCCAAAGTTCAGCAGCCAGGCGTCGCGGCTGGTCGGTGTGACGCTGACGGGGACCTCGACCTTCATCACTAGGGATTCGTCCGGCAACGTGCTCTCCCAGTCGAGTACGCCCTATTCGAAGAGCTGGGGCCTGGACACCTTCTCGAGTGGCAGCCACCAGGTCATCATCAACGACTATACGGACCTCGCCCCCGCACCCTGAGATCGCTAGGTAGGAGCCGGTGTCGGCGTCGGCGCGTGTCCCACCAGACGGTTGCCAGCGCGCGCGGCTCGGCTGACAATCGCCACACGCCATCGCGCTCGGTGGCGTGCTGCAGCACGATGGCGCGGACCTCGTCGTCCCGAGTCCGGTCGAGGCAAACCGTCCGCCGCATCCAGGACACCAGCTGCTCCAGGGTCGGAAAGCCACCGCGTTGCTCCGACTCCCACAGCTCGACATCTGGCTGGATGCCGGTCTCGCGGATCACGGCGACCGCGTCCTCCCAGCCCGGGCGATCCGGTCGCTCGAGGTTCCAGAAATGTCGCCAGAGCTCCCGCTCCAGCGGCCGGTCCCGCGGGTGGGAACGGGTAATCTCGACCACGACCCTGCGGGTCGCTGCCTCATTGAGGGCCATGATGAACGGCACGAGGTCCGCGACGTTGTAGAGAACGTGACCGCAAACGACCACGGTCGCCGCACCGGCCTCGGCCGCGGCGTCGGGCCACCGACCGAGGATGGCGACGTCGGCGGGGCTGTCCTCGAGCATGGCGGGCGAACTGTCAACCGCGACGATGCGCCGGGCCGGTGGGCGCAGCGGCAGCGACATGGCACAGCGGCCGGCGCCCACGTCGAGACCCGTGTCCCCTGCCGCGAGTGCCTCGAGGGCGCGGCGATGCGAGGGGGAGATGTCGGGCTGCCGGTGCTCGAAGAGTGCCACCGGCAGAGCCGACGGATCCTCGGTGGCCTGGGCCAGGATCCAGTCCGGAATCGCCCAGGATGCCAGCGCCTCCTTCCAGCCGGCGGCGGCACTGGCGGCCTGGTTCATCGGCCGTATGCCATCACCGCGCCGACCAGCCGGTCGATAAACGCGCTGGTCAGGGCCTCGCCACTGATCAGCAGCCGATAGTAGATCGGACCAAAGAGGAGGTCGATCGCGATCTCCAGGTCGAGATCCGGGCGCAGCTCGCCCCGCTCGATGCCTCGCTGAAGAAGACCCGTCACCTCAGCGACGCGCCGCGCCAGCACCTGCTCCCGGAACCCCCTGGCGAGTTCGCGGTCGACGGCGAGATCCGATACCAGGCCGCGGACGACGCGCCCGTACAGCCTGGATTGGAAGTTGCTGATCATGCGGCCGAAGTAGGCGTTGAGCGCCGTCCTGGTGTGACCGAGGTGGCGCACCGGCGGCTCCCGTTGAACCACCTCGAGCAGCGCCGCCAGGGCCAGGTCCTCCTTCGACCGCCAGCGCCGGTAGATCGTGGTTTTCGCCACCCCCGACCGGGCCGCGACGCCCTCAACCGTCAACCCATGCACGCCGCCTCGTGCCAGGATCTCGCGGGTTGCCCTCAGGATGGCGTGCCCCGTCGCCGCCTGTCGCGGCCGGCCCCGGCCGGGCCGTTGGGAATCATGGAATAGGCGCTTCGCTTTCATGGTTGCTCATTATGAAACGCTGCGTATCGTTTCGAGACTGTGTTGGCGACCCAGTTCAAAGGAGGTAAGCAGAAATGAGTGCTTGGAGGCGGTGGCAGGATTATGCCACGATCATTCTCGGCGTCGTTCTCTTTTTGACCCCGTTCGTGTTCGGCGACACCTCGCAAGGCACAGCGACGACGACGGCCTATATCCTGGGCGCGCTTTTGGTGATCAGCGGCCTGCTGGGCGCGGCATTGCGTGAACCGAATCAGGTCGAGTGGATCCCCGTCATTCTCGGGGTGATCACCTTCGTATCGCCCTTCGTGTTCGGCTTTACCGCTGTGAGCGCGATTGCCTGGGCGGCCTGGATCGTCGGTGTCCTCACGGTCGTCAGCGCCGGCAGCCTGCTGCTCGGCATGAATCGTCGTCCGACGCTCGCCTGAGAATCCCATGGGAGCGCAGATATCGGCGACGTCGATGCCGCCGAAGACAATTCTCGTGGGACTGGACGGTTCGGCCGGGTCCGCCCGCGCGCTCGACTGGGCGATTGCGATGGCGAAGGCGCTGGACGCTGAGATCGTCGCCGTCCACGTCGTCCAGTTGCTATCGCCCAGCGCGGTGGGGCTCGGGCTGGCGCCGATCGAAATCCCGGCCAATTGGCTGGACGATCTACGGGGGCGCTTTGAAAACGAGTGGACGGCTCCCCTCAGGCAGGCCGGAGTTCGGTATCGGACGATCTTCGAGACGGACGCGGTCGCGCCGGCTCCCACGCTGCTCGCGGTTGCCAAGGAGGTTCATCCTGATCTGATCGTGACCGGAAGCCGTGGCCTGGGTGGTTTTGGCGAACTTCTCCTCGGGAGCGTGAGCCACCAACTCGTCCTCCACGCGCAGCTGCCGGTGGTCGTGATCCCCGCTGAGCGCCGGCCAGTTGCGGTGGCCGCCCAACCGGTACGTGAGCTCGCAAACGTCGCGGCGCCGTGAGCCGCCCTACAATCAGTTGATGGCACGCGTATCGCCGGAGCAGTTCCCGGATCCGATCGTCGACGCCGCCCTCACCGGGCAGGCCGGCCAGCGCCAGGCGGTGCTGGCCGGCGGATGTTTCTGGTGTGTCGAGGCCGTCTACTTGAACCTCGACGGCGTCTCCGCCGTCAAGTCCGGCTACGCGGGTGGCTCGGCCGATACGGCCGACTATCAGACGGTCTCGACCGGGACCACCAACCACGCGGAGTCCGTCGAGGTCAGCTACGACCCGAGCCGGATCAGCTACGGCCAGATCCTCAAAGTGTTCTTCGCGATCGCCCACGACCCGACCCAGCTCAATCGGCAGGGACCCGACACCGGCCGGCAGTATCGCTCGGCGATCTTCTACGGCGATGACGAGCAAAAGCGGATTGCCGTCGCCTATATCGACCAGCTGAACAAGGCCGCCGTGTTCGAGAAACCCATCGTCACCGAGGTGGTGCCGCTGGAGGCCTTCTATCCAGCCGAGACCTATCACCAGGACTACGCGGCGCGCAATCCGCTGAACCCCTACATCGTCTTCAACGCGCAGCCCAAAGTCAGAAAAGTACGCGCCTACCAGGAAGCCCGGGAAAAGGTCCGCAACCCCTAAGCAATCAGCCGGACATCGCGGGCTGGGGGCAATGCTTTGGGCGTAGCCTGCCGGACGATCCGAAACGATACCGGCCCCAGCGCGGGGACGCAGAGGACGATCGCGATCAGGGCAGCGAGATAGTTGTCCGCGAAATAACGGGCGAAGAACAGAACGGCGAATAAGGCCAGGCAGTAGCCCGCCAGGAACTGGGCGATCGTCGGCCGGCGGGCCAGCGCGCGCAGCGCGAACCAGTAGGCGGGAACTAGCGCGGCCAGCTCGAATGGCGCGAACCCAAATCGGGCGTCGCTGCGGACGAGGTGCAGGGCCACGAGCAGCCCACCGAAGCCGTAGCCGCCGATCGGCAGCACCGACGTCAGGTAGACCAGAACATCGTGGAGGAAGGCCGGCGCGTCGATGAGGAGAAACGGCCCGACACTCAGCAGCATCGGCAGGCCGAAGACCGTCCCGTTGATCACGACGCGGCGGAGGCGGGCTGCGGCAGACCCCTCAGTTCGCTTCCAGATGATGACCACCAGCAGTGGGAAGGCGAGGAGCGCAAACGGCTTGAGGGCAGCCGCGATTCCAAAGGCGGCGCTGGCCAGGAGCAGCCGTCGTCGCCCGAGCAGGGCGAGCCCGACCAGCAGCATCGCCAGATAGCACATGTCGTCGTGTCCTGTCCAGGTTGCCAGGCTCAGGGCCGGATTGAGGAAGATCGCGCACGCCACCATGAATCGCGAAAGCGGCGGGACGGGCAAGAACGCGATCGCGCCCATGGCGATCAGCGAAAACAGCAGCAGCACCATTCGGTAGTCGAAGGGAAGATGGACCAGGTCGGCGGCCAGTCGCACCGGCACGGCGGACAATGGCATCAGCGGAAAGTGCGGATAGTCGTGCAGGTCGACGCCGCCCCAAACCGACGCGTATCCATCAACCTGTGTGCCGGACCAGTCGACCCCGTAGATCGCGCGTCCATGAATGAGGCGGTCGACCGCCACCTCGTCCATCGCAAGCCCGTCGCATTCAAAGGTGAGACCGACGTGCTGGCGAGCGGCCATGGCGACCACACTGGGGCCAAACGTCGTAATGGCGATCAGTCCTACAAGGAGGCCGAGCTTCAGGGGCCAGGCGCCGGACGAACGCACCAGCAGGGCGAGCAAGCCCAGCAGCAGAACAAGGCCCACGATCGGAAGCACGGCGCCGAAGCGCACCCGATAGATCCAGAGGAAGGCCAGCTGGAGACTTCCGAGGAGGGCGAGGTAGAGGATGGCGTTCCGCCGGGGGATGTTGCCACTCATCTGCCGCAGGTAAAACGAGCCCTTCTCTGTGAACCGGCGGCAGGCCGGCCGGCGGCGTTACCCGTCGGCGCTTGATAGCGTTCGGGTTGAGGTGGTGCCTCTGGCCAGGCGCATCGACATCAGTGGCGTTTAAGCCGCTTGCTCGCGGGCTGGGCCTCGGGCGTAGCGCGTGGCTGCTCCCTCTCGACCTGACGTTCCGGACGGTCGGGTTGCGATACGGCTGGCTCAAGGGGCTCTTCGACCATGCCCCGCCGGGACCGCTGGCGATGACCGGCCGGCTGCGGGCTGAACGCGCCGCCTGGCGCGCGGTCCAGCGGGTGCCGGCTTACCGCGCCTATCTGGACGATCAAGGCATCGCGGTCGACCGGCTCGTTCCGGCGGGCATCCTCGAGAAGCTCCCCGAAACCGACAAGCGCAGTTACATCGACCGCTATCCGATTGCCGAGCGCTGCCTCGATGGGAAGATCCCGTTCTCAGGCACCACCATCGATGAATCGAGTGGGTCCACCGGCACCCCCTACAACTGGATTCGCTCGCAGGCCGAGCGTCACGTGGCGCATCGCAATATCAGCTTCTTCGCCCGCTATTGCTTTGGCGCGGCGCCCCTGGTGACGATCAACGCGTTCTCGATGGGTGCCTGGGCCACCGGGTTCAACATGACGCTGGCCCTGAATCGCAATGGCATCGTCAAGTCGACCGGCCCCGACGTCGCCAAGATCCTGTCGACGATGCGTTTTCTCGGTCCGGGTTACCGCTACCTGATCATGGGCTATCCCCCGTTCGTCAAGCACCTGCTCGACGAAGGGGACCGCGACCGCATCGGCTGGGAGCAGTTCACGATGCATGCCATGGTCGGTGGCGAAGGCATGACCGAGGAACTGCGCGACCATCTCCTTCAGCGGTTTCAGTCGGTGTTCTCGGGCTATGGCGCGACCGATATCGAGATTGGTATGGCCGGGGAGTCGCCTGCCAGCGTGGCCCTGCGTCGGCTCGCGCGTGCCAGGCCGGCGCTGAGGCATGCGCTCTTCGGTGACGACTCGAGATTACCGATGGTCTTTCAGTACAACCCGCTCATCCACAACCTGGAGGTGAATCAGCAGGCGGAGGTGATTTGCACCATCAGCCGTTTGGATGTCCTGGCGCCGCGCATCCGCTACAACGTTCACGATGAAGGCGGCATTCTCGATTACGGCCGGGTGGCCGCCACCCTTGGGGGTTTCGGCGCGAACCTCGCGGAGCTCGGGCGTGAAAAAGATACGGCGGGTCCGCGCGGACCGCTCCCCTGGGTCCAGCCCGTGCAGCTCCCGTTCCTGTGGATCTACGGGCGGCGCGACGCCACCATCAGCGTGATGGGAGCCAACATCTATCCAGAGGACATCGAGACCCTGATCTATCGGGATCCGCAGCTCAGCGCCGCCGCACACTCCTTCGGACTCTCGGTGGTAACCGACGCGACCGCCACGCCGCGACCCTGTATCGCGCTCGAGCTCAGCGATGGATTCCACGCCGATCCAGCCTGGCTGGATCGAGTGGCGGCTCAATTCCAGGCCGGGCTCGGGGCGCTCAATCTCGACTACAAGGCTGCGATGACCGAATTTCCGGCTGCCATGGTGCCAATCGTTGAGGCTTACGAACGCGGGCAAGGACCGTTTCGGCTGGATGTGGGTCGCATCAAGCAGCGGCGGATCCTCACCTAAAGACGCCCGTGATGACGGCTCGCGCCCGATACGCGGCGGTGACGGCCTTCCTCTTGAGTGGCACGGTGCCGCTGGGATGGATCGTGAGTCGTCGTTACGGGCCGAGGGCGGGATGGCGCTTTACGGCCGGCATGGGCGGCTGCCTGCTCGCCCAACAAGGTCTTGTCGGCCTGGCCCTGTGGCGCAATAACGCGCGCAACGACCCGCCGGTGCGGCACGCCATCAGCCTAGTCGATGCCTTCACCCTCAGCCGGGCCGGAAGTGCCGCCCTGCTGGTTGGTCTGCTGACCTCCGGGATCAGAGACCGGCGCGGTCGAGCGGGATGGCTCGGGTGGATCGCGCTGCTCTATGGCGCGATCGTGAGCGACTGGCTCGATGGCCCAATCGCCCGCCGCCTGGGAACGAGTCAGGTCGGCGCCATGTTCGACATCGAGGCGGACTCCTGGCTGACGCTCTCGAGCAGTGCCCTCGCCGTCGCCTCCGGCGGCCTGCCGGCACCCGTGATGGCGCCGCCGTTGATGCGCTACCTCCGCCTCGCTGCCCTGCGGCCATTCGTTCCATATCGATCCCTGGTCTCGGGTGATCCTCTGTGGACCCGCCATGTCGGGATGGCCCAGATGATGCTCTTCATCGCGGCGCTCGCGCCGTTTGGCGGTCGCTTGACCCGCGTTCTCGTGCAGCTCGCCGCTTCGCCGATAGTCATCGCGCAGCTTGGAACGCTCGCCGTCTTGTCGTGGGGCAAGGCGAACGCGGCGTTCAGGGTGCGGCGTGAATCGTGATGATGGCGGTCAGCCCTCGCTGGTCACCGAGGTGATCGGCTGGCTCGCCTTCGTGCTGTTTGTCGGAGCGGTCTGGAGACTGCGACAAACCCTTGATCGAACCGATCCCGGGCGATAATCGGCTGAGCCGTGCCGGGCGAACGGTGGGCCGGGCAGCCTGGCTCATCCTTCCGGTCGTTCTCGGCGGGCTCGGCCACGTCGCCGTTCTGAAAACCGATTTCCTCCGCACCCTGGCGGTGCCGCTCGACGGAGGCGCTCACTGGCGCGGCCGGCCGGTGTTCGGGGCCAACAAGACCTGGCGTGGGATGGTCGTCATGACCGGATCGACAGCGGTGGCCAGCGGGGCGCAAGCCGCGCTCACCCGACGGTTGCGCTGGCGATGGGCGATCGGGGTGGAGGAGTCAGCCCGGCTCAATGCCTGGGCCTTTGGCGCCCTCTACGGCATCACCTATTGCCTCGCCGAGCTGCCCAATAGCGTCGTGAAACGGCGGCTCGGGATCGCGCCCGGAGCGCGTGCGAGGCGGGGAGCCTGGCTTCAATACGTGGTGGACCAGGCCGATTCGGTGGTCGGTTGCCTGATTCCCCTGCGCCTGATTCATGGTTCGAGTGGCGGCGAGCTGGTGAGCGCCTTTGTGCTGGGACTGGCGATCCACATCGCCATCGACATGGCTAGAGCCTGAGCCACTGCTCGCCGACCAAGCCGGCGACGACCGGGATCAACAGATTGTCCAGGCCGAAGCCGAGAGTGGCTTCCGCGGCGGTTATTACCGCGGCAGCCCCGACCGCCGCGAGGATCACGCCGCTGCCCGCAAGCGCGGCGAAGATCACTCCGAGGACGAAGGCGACGATGAAGAAGGTCACGCTGCCGAGCGCGCTCTTCCGCCCACCCGGGACCGGCCAGCTCGGTCCGGCGATTCGTCGCCCTACGACACTGGCCGCGGGATCCGCGAGTGCCAGCACCAGCGCGGCATACGAGAACGCGGCGGGGTGCGACCAGACCGCGATCGCGGCCACTCCCAGGCCGATAGGAAACACCACCGCACCGAGGGTTGGTCGGGCTACGGCATGCACACTCCGAAGCGATCCGCGAATGTAGGTCCACCCAAGGAACGCGGTGAACGCCACCGCCAGCGCGATGACCTCACTGAGATGGAGATAGAGGGGGAACAGCGCCGTCGTACCGGCACCGATGACATGGACGAGGCGCCGGGTGGTTTCCGCCGGCAGCCCTCGTCGACCGGCAAACTCGGACGCCGCGAATAGGCCGAGCAGCCCAATCGTGGTTCCGAGCAGAGGCAACACCCTCATCGTTGTCGCCTTCGAGCGTACCCGGAGCCTGTGACAAGGTCCCTCCCTTACTCGCGTTTCAACGGGAAGTGGCAAGGCTGGTTCGCGCCGCGATCGGTTGGCTGGGTGAGCTGGCGGTTGACGAGGCGGTCGTGATACCGAGCGGCGGCCGGCTGATCCCCTGGACGCCCCTCGTCGACGCGCATGGGGTCGATCGGGCTTATACCTGGGACGGCGTCAATCCACCATGGTTCGTCCAGGTCAAGACCAGCGGCTTCACGGATGCTGAGGGTCGCCACCGCTGGGATCTGCGAGTCGGCTCGTTCGCCGCTTACGATCGGTTCGCGCTCATCCTGGCCCTTTTTGATCCCGGACCAAACCGTATCGGCGACGTCTTCTGGCACGTGGACTCGACGCTGGTTCGAAAACTGGCGCGTCGCGAGTACGATTCCGCTCTCCGCACTGAGGTCTACCGGTTGGACGCCTCACCCACGCACCAGGACCGGCTTTCGCCCTATCGCCGTACCCGCGATCAGCTCTGGGAGGGCTTTGCGCCGCAAGGTGCGGTGCGCAGCGCAGCGAAGTGGACCCTACCGGTGCTGCGAGTCGACCAGGGCGGCCTGTCCGAGTTCGCGCTGTTCACCGAACTCTTGCGCGGAAACCATAAGGACTTGCTGCTGTTTCGCCCAGCGTTCGACATCAAGGGCCGAGACTTGCTGGTCCAGCTGGTTGGCTCCTGGCGCGCCCATTTCGTGCAGATCAAGGGCACCGCCACCCGGCTGGGGAATGACCGGATCCGCTACCACATCCGGCGAAAGACCTTCGTTCCGGCCGACGACTTCACGTGCGCGTTCGAGTTCTGGGATCGCCGCCGCACCTCACGTTTCGCTGAGTGCTGGCTGGTTCCGTCCCTCGAACTGGCTGCGCGGACGGCGCATCAGCGCGACACGGCGTACCTCACGATTGACGCCCACCTGAACCCACTCCACGACCAGTGGGCTGAATTCCGGCACCCGTTTGAGGACCTGGCCGAAGTGCTCCGCCGGGCCCTCCAAAGCCGCCGCGCGGCGGCTTGAGCCGGTCTGCGCTAGGCTTCCTTCTGGCGGGTATCGGCCTTCCCGATCCGCGTACCGTGCACGATCTCGTTCGTCTCGCGGACCATGGCGGCGTACTCACTGGCTTCGACCGCAGGGTGGGTTCGCGCGACGAATCCCAGCGTCTTGCAGAGGGCGTCGATGCGATGGAGCGTTCGCGGATCCGCCGCCTCACCGATGATCAGCAGGTCGAACTCATTGCCAAGCACGTTGAAAACCGTGCTCACATGGCCCCCGAGCCGTTCGACACCGTTGGTCAGGTTTTCCCATTCGGTTTCGTACAGGCCAAGGTCTTGCTCACCGCCTCTGCCGCGAGACCCGGGACGAAGTTGGACGAGGGTGATAAAGCCAACCACGGTAAGGCTCCTCCGATGGTTGATTTTACTAAAGCTTCGAGGTCGCTGACTACTCGCAGGGGCTTGAGCTCGCGGGCCCGCCGGCGCCAGAAATCGAGCCGATGCTGGTATCGCTCCGCTCGGCTTCCAGCATGGCGACATCCAGTTCGCGGATCTCGACCCCGGCCTGGTTCGAAATCATTGGCAGCGACGCCCTTTGTTCAAGATTTGGCCGAGCGGGTAGCCTAAACCTCGTGCTGACATCAGCCAGACCCTCCGTCCCACGTCGTCAGGACCTGCGCAACGTGGCGATCATTGCGCACGTCGATCACGGCAAGACCACGCTGGTCGACGCCCTGCTCAAGCAGTCACACGTGTTTGCCGCGCACGAGCAGGTGGGCGAGTTGATCATGGACTCCAACGTGCTGGAGCGGGAGAAGGGCATCACCATCCTGGCCAAGAACACGTCGATCCGGTACCACGGGGTCAAGATCAACATCATCGACACACCGGGTCATGCCGACTTTGGCGGAGAGGTCGAGCGGGTGCTCGGCATGGCGGAGGGCTGCCTGTTGCTGGTTGATGCGCTCGAGGGCCCCATGCCGCAAACCCGGGTCGTGCTCCGGCAGGCGCTCGAGCTCGGGCTGACGCCGATCATCGTGGTCAACAAGATCGATCGAGTCAACGCCCGACCGGCCGAAACGGTGGAGGCGACCCACGACTTGCTGCTCGAACTGGCCAAGAATGCCGATCAGCTCAGTGCGCCCGTGATCTACACCAACGCCCGGGCGGGCACGGCGACGGTCGACCTGCGCCACCCGGGGACGACCCTCGAGCCGCTGCTCGACGCGCTCCTGACCTATATTCCGGCACCATTGGGCGACGCCGAAGGGTCATTACAGCTCCTGGTCAGCAACCTGGACCACGACAACCACATTGGCCGGCTGGCGATCGGCCGGATCACCCGCGGTACGGTGCGTCCCGGCCAGGAGGTGGTCCGCTATAGCGAGGCCGGCATCGGTCCGCGGCAGAGGATCACGGCCTTGCTCACCGTCGAGGCGTTGCAACGGCGGCCTGCCGAATCGGCGTCGGCCGGCGAGATCGTCTATATCGCCGGTCTCCCGGATATCGCTGTAGGCGACACGGTGGCGGATGCCGAGCAGCCGGAGCCCCTGCCCCGGCTCGAGGTCAGCGAGCCGACCCTGCGCATGCAGTTCTCGGTCAACCAGTCACCGTTCGCCGGCCGAGAGGCGACCACCAGCAGTACCTCGCGCCAGCTCCGGGCGCGGCTCGAGCGGGAGCTGCAGACCAATGTCGCGCTCCGGGTCGCGGACGGGGCGACCGCCGACATCTTCGAGGTCAGCGGCCGCGGCGAGCTACACCTGGCGATCTTGATCGAGACCATGCGCCGGGAGGGCTACGAATTCGAGGTTTCCCGTCCCGCCGTCATCACCCGCGAGGTCGACGGCGAGCGACTCGAGCCGGTCGAGGAGTGCATCATCGACTGCAGCCTCGACGCGGTCGGCGCCATCACGGAGGCCCTTGGTTCGCGCGGGGCGCAGCTGCAGACGATGCGCACCGATGCCGGTTCCGGAGCGCGCCTAACCTACCTGGCGCCGACCCGGGCGCTGATCGGGCTGCGCAGTCTGATCCTGACGCTGACCCGGGGGACCGGCGTGATGTCGACCCGGCTGGTTCGATGGGAGCGCTGGCGCCAGCTGCCACCACGGACTCGCAACGGGGTGCTCACCGCCAGCCAGACCGGGATGGCTGTCGCCTACGGCTTGCAGGGGGTCCAGGAGCGCGGGCAGCCGTTCATCGGCCCGGGGACGCAGGTCTACGAGGGCATGATCATCGGGCTCAACCGGCGCGGCGGCGACATCGACGTCAACGCCACCAAGCAGAAGCAAAAGACGAATATGCGCGCCTCCACCGAAGACGCCACCGTCAAGCTGGTGCCGCCGCGGCAGTTGTCGCTCGAAGAATCCCTCGACTTCATCGAGGACGACGAGCTGGTCGAGGTGACGCCCAAAACCATTCGAATGCGCAAGCGGGTGCTCGACGCGGGCGAGCGTATCAAACAACGTAAGCGTGAGCTGTCGGCTTCGGCATGAACCGGGAGGACAGATGATGATCGACTCCACGGTGCTGAGAAGTGAACGCTGGGTTCCGGCCTGGTGGGGGGTCCTCCTGATCGGACTGGCCCTCTGGATCGCGGCCATCGGGGTCGCCGCCCTGACCCGCAACGTCATTCTGCTGCCCACCATCGTGCTGCTGGGAAGCTTCATGATCCCCGTGACCGCGGTGATCTGGTACCTCGACCACGACCCGAGCCCGGCGCTCTCCCCGCGCCGGATCCTGTCGGCCTTCATCATCGGTGGTGTCCTCGGGATTCTGGGCGCTTCCATCCTCGAATACTGGCTGGTCGGGATCGGCCTGCTCGGTGCGGTTGAGGTGGGCCTGATCGAGGAGTTCGTCAAAGGTGTCTTCATCGTCCTGGTGGCCCTCGGCTTGCGCACATTTCACGTCCGCGATGGCATCGTGCTGGGGGCGACCGTCGGCTTTGGTTTTGCCGCCCTGGAGAGCAGCGGTTATGCACTCGCCTCCCTCTTCGTGGTCCAGGGTCACGTCCTCTATCTATCGCTCACGTCGGTCGTGATCACCGAACTGATCCGTGGCGTGCTGGCGCCGTTCGGACACGGCATGTGGTCGGCCCTGCTGGGCGCCGCCATCTTTGCCGCCGCGGCGCGGCACGGCCGGCTGCGACTGAGCTGGGCCGTGCTGGGCACCTATCTGGTGGTGGCGGTCCTGCACGGCGCCTTCGACGCGATCAGCGGTGTGATCGGCTATCTCGCGATCTCGCTGATCGGTCTGGTTCCGCTGGTCTGGGTCTGGTTGCATTCCGACGGGGGCGGCGTGCTGCCGAAGCGCCACCGCCCGGCGGCGGCCGGCTGATCATGCCGGTCGCAAGGGAGGAGCTGCTGGAGGTCGCCGGCCGTCAGGTCACGATCACCAACCCCGACAAGGTCTTCTTTCCGAAGACCGGCCACACCAAACTCGACATGGTTCGCTACTACATGGCGGTTGCCGAGGGCGCCCTGCGCGGAGTTTCGGGCCGGCCGATGGCGCTCAAGCGCTTCGTCAACGGGGCGGCTGGCCCGGCGTTCTTCCAGAAACGCGCGCCGACC
>Ga0307479_10003627_pt1 | contig 14079 bp, 11 predicted proteins | sample atmos_gasesECM4C_FD_203743 | JGI IMG/M metagenome (GOLD analysis project Ga0307479, IMG submission 203743) | Hardwood forest soil microbial communities from Morgan-Monroe State Forest, Indiana, United States - atmos_gasesECM4C_515 | ecosystem: Environmental > Terrestrial > Soil > Temperate...
TATTAACAGTACTCGGTTCTGTGTGTCAAGTATATTGTTACCTTTGTAAGAGTAGCAAAAACAAAGTGTTTGCCTTGAGGGCAGTCTGTAACTGACTGAAAGCAAACGCCACAAGACATTGCGCCTTTCGCTTACTCGTGCGGAGGAAAGGTTATGCTTGTAGTACACTAAAAATGGTACCAGTCTCTCAAGGAATAAGTAGACTTGCGCGGGCCGGATCGGCGTCCTGACAGCGTTGTGAAATTGATGCTCGGCAGCCGCCCAAAGTTGGGCCTGTAGCGGAGGGCGGAGTCCGCGGAGCCCTGCGGCCTTCCCTTTTCTTAACGAGTGATGGGCTGAGACGGCACGGGTGCCGTCGATGCTGTTGACGCAGGCGCCATGCCAGTCGGCGCGACGGGTAATGCAATCCACAAAATGATGTACGCGAGCAGGCCGGTGCCCGCGCACAGAAATGCCAGCAACCAGCAAATCCTTAGAATCGTTGCATCGATATCGAAATAGTCGGCCAGCCCGCCACACACCCCGGCAATCTTCTTGTCGGTACTGGAACGCACCAGTCGCTTCTTGCCGCCGGCATCCCAATCCGCCCCAAACGACGGAGACGGAGGCTGCTTGGCGCCGCAGTTGTAACAAAAATTCGAGCCGTCCGTGATGCGCTTTTGACAGTTGACGCAGATCATCACTGCACCTCCACAGGGCTGTACTTGGCTAGTTCTACCATTGGATACGAGAGGCGGGAGAAAAAAGTTTCCTCGCTAACTAGTACTCCAAGAGCTGCTTGACGGCGGCGGTCAGGTGTTCGGTTTGGGGCAAGATCACGTCTTCAAGCTTTGGTTGGTAGGCACAGAAGGTGTCTATGGCGGCTACCCGGGTTACCGGCGCGTCCAATTCGTCGAACAGTTCTTGAGCGATGCGCGCCGCGATTTCCGCTCCGAAGCCGAAGCTAAGCATGTCTTCGTAGGCCACCACCACCCGATGATTCTTGCGGACCGTCGCGGCGATGGCCTCCCAGTCGTAGGGCGAGAGCGAACGAAGATCGATAATTTCGACAGAGATGCCTTCGCGTTCAAGCTGCGCGGCGGCGACTTCAGCTCGGTGCACGATGGCGCCGTAGGTGATGATGCTTACCTCGTTGCCTTCCTTGACGACGCGAGCCTTGCCAAATGGAATGGTGTAGTCGGAACCAGGATACTCGGAGCGGTTGTATGGCTGGCGGTACAGATGTTTGTGCTCGAGAAACATCACCGGGTCGTCGCAGCGGATGGCAGTGCGCAAAAGTCCCGCGACGTCGAGTGCGGTGGACGGCATAACCACACGCAAACCTGGGCAGTGCGTAAAGATCGATTCGCCACTTTGGCTGTGATATACGCCTCCACCGGTCAGATATCCGCCGATAGCTACACGCAAAACCGCCGGTGACTTGAAATTGCCGTTGGAGCGCCATCGGAAGACGCAGAGTTCGTCGCGGATCTGCATCATAGCCGGCCAGATATAGTCGAAGAACTGAATTTCGGCGACCGGCTTGAGTCCACGGACCGCCATGCCGATCGCCCGGCCAACGATGCTGGCTTCCGCAAGCGGAGTGTTAAAGACGCGGTCAGCGCCGAATTTGCGCTGCAAGCCCGAGGTGGCTTTGAAGACGCCGCCCTTCCCTTTTACGTGCCTGAGATTTTCTTCGCGGCTGGCGTCGGCGACGTCTTCGCCGAAGACGGTAATGCGCTCGTCGCGCGACATTTCGTCGGAGAGCGTGGCAGCCACCATTTCGACCATGGTCTTCGGAGCGCCGTGGAGTTGCGGGTGCGCGTCGAAGGCAGAAGAAGTGGGGTCTATATCCGGAGAATAGACATTTACACGAATGGATTCGATCGAAGGCGGCTCGGCGGCTAACGCGGCGTCGCCGGCTTCGCGGACTTCGCGATCCACCTGCGCCTCCAGGGCTTCGATTTCTTTTTGGTCGAGTAGTCCTTCGCGCACCAGGAAAAGCGAAAATTTTGAGAGCGGATCGCGGTGTGCTTCCTCTTCGCGCTCCTCGGCGGTTTTGTAAAGTTTTTCGTCGTCCGACAGCGAATGGGAGTAATGCCGAATCACGTGCGCGTGGATCAGCGCGGGGCCGCGGCGCTGGCGGCAATATTCGACGGCTTCCTTGCCGACCGCATAGCTTTCGAGCGGATCGGTGCCGTCGCATTCGGCGACGTGCAAGCCCGGGAAACTGCGGACGAGACGCGAGATGCTGCCTCCGGCAGTTTGCACCTCAATAGGAACGGAGATGGCGTAACCATTGTCTTCGATGACATACAAGAGCGGAAGCTTTTTCGCGCAGGCGACGTTGAGCGATTCCCAGAACTCGCCTTCGCTGGTGGCGCCGTCTCCGGCCGAGACGTACACAATCTCGTCGCGGTCATGGTGAACGTGCCGGCCTAAAGACGCCTTTTTAGCTTGGGCAAGCGCCTTTGGGCGATTGTCGTAGTACAGCGTCGCTTCCGCGGAGCCGACCGACTGCACGAATTGCGTGCCGGTGCAGGACGAGCGGCTGACGATATTCCATTTCGCGTGGCCCCAGTGCGACGGCATCTGGCGGCCGCCGGACGCGGGGTCATCCTTGGCGCCAACTGCCTGTAACAACATTTCGAGCGGCGTGACACCCAGCATCAGGCATAACGCGCGATCGCGATAATAGGGATAAACCCAGTCGACGCCGGGACGAAGAAGCAACCCCATTGCGGCCGTTACCGCTTCGTGGCCGGCGCTGGAGATTTGAAAGAAGATCTTGTTTTGGCGCTTCAGCTGGATTTCGCGGTCATCCAGGCGGCGAGAGAGGAACATCGTGCGGTAAAGACGAATGAGGGTGTCGCGGTCGAGCCCGCGAAATTTGACTGCGTCCAGCTTTGCCACTTTGACGCGAGTTTGCACCGCCATTCAGTTGCCCTCGTCTTGAGGTGGACCCTCGTTGAAAAGTGGAGTCGCCAGGCCGTGGAATCCCAATTATACCGGAAACCGTTTCGGTTGTGCGAATGGGCCCCACACTCGTTCCCTGGGGGTTAAGGAGCCCTTTTTGAGGCTGGTGAGCCTTCCTCAAACCAACCAGGCTATAAGGAATCGAATTGCTTCCGCACGTCCGCGAATTCCGGCTCGCCCTCGCGAACCACTTTAGGGGCCGCTGCTTTGAATAGATCGTCAGCTGGGATGCGATCGAGCCATTGCTGCTCGGAAAGCTTTTCGTGAGCAGAGAAATACAGCCGCACCAGCAGCTTCACGGTGCCGTTTTTGGCTTCCGGTTCGCCGGAGGCCTCGGTCTCGGTGCTGGCTTTCCCTCTCGCTTTAGACTTCGGTTTCTCAGCTTTTTTAGGCGTATCCTCGGCTTCCGGCGCTTCGGAGCCGAGATCGTCGCTGCGATCGAACTTTACTTGAAGTTTTTTGTCCAGCCGATACGCCTGCTTCCATCCCTCAAGCTTGTGGCGCGCCTGCTGGGCTTTTTCTTCGTCTGCGCCAAAATCGAAGAGCATATAGGTGTGGGCCATACCAGAAAGTCTGCGATGCACTCCGCCGCAAGTCAAGATGGGCCCGCGACTTGCGCGGCGTTCGGCGCATCGTATTCCGCAAAATGTTAAGCGTAGCAGCGCACCCGTCAAGGTCGTGGTGTAACGTCTCCGTGACAAATGCCTAAAATTACATGGCCGAGACACTTTTCGGGCCTTGTCTCACCCGATTTGGCATATCATTCCTGTGTAGCCGGAAATGGAAATTGTGAAGCGACGCGCCCAAAATCGCCGCCGAATTATCGCCGCGCTGGCGTGTCTGCTGGCTGTCGTTTTCCTCTATGCACCATATGCGGCCGCTGCCTATTCGAGCCAAGCCATGGCGTGCTGCACCGATGGCTTTTGCAATATTCCAAAGCACCATCACACGAGGGCGCCCGCCAATTCCACTTCGGCCAAGGAATGCGGCCATGGCATGGGCGGCATGATGGATTGCTCGATGTCCTGCTGCCAGGATCCTGACAAGTCAGTGGTGGTCACCTCGCTCGCGTTTGTGCTGCCGCCGGTCTCCGTCGCCGATTCCGCTACCATCGTTACTCGCGCTGTCGAAAGCATGCATTCCATCGAAATTCCCCGCAGCATCGAACCCGTCTCGCCTCCTCCTCGAACGGACAACGCGGCCCGATAGGGGACCGCTCGCTTTCTTCCATTCTGTCCGATTCACACCGGCCGCGACTTACCGTCGCGCTTTCTCATCTACCAGAGGAGAAGACAATTCCATGCGACGCGCATTACCGTTATTTGCCGCTTTATTTTTTCTAGGAAGTACGGCTTTAGGCACCATCTTCGGAACCGTTCGCGGAATCGTGCATGATCCGCAACATCGCCCCGTCTCCGGCGCGACAGTTACGCTCCAATCGAAACAATCTGCTTTTACGCAAACGTTTCAGACCGTTGACGATGGGCAATTCCATTTCGACGCGGTTGCGCTCGGCAGTTACGTCGTGACTGTATCGCTAGCGGGCTTCGAGACCGCACGGCAAAACGTCACCGTGCTTTCCGGCACGGCTCCCATTCTCCATTTTGAATTGCATTTACAGGCGCAAATCCAATCGGTGACAGTCTCGGCGGATTCCGCTCCGGCGCAGACCGAATCGATAACGCCGACAACGCTGATCTCTCGCGAAGAGATCGCTCAGACCCCAGGCGCGTCGCGAACCAACAGTCTCGCGATGATCACCGACTATACCCCTAGCGCTTACGTCACCCACGATCAACTGCACATTCGCGGCGGCCACCAGGTAAGCTGGCTCATCGATGGCGTGCCTATCCCCAACACCAACATTGCCAGCAACCTTGGCCCGCAGATCGATCCGAAAGACATCGACACCGTCGAAATGCAGCGCGGCAGCTACTCGGCGGATTACGGCGACCGCACCTACGGAATCTTCAATGTGGCTCCGCGTACCGGCTTCGAGCGCAACAATGAAGCCGAGCTGGTTTTGAGCGCGGGCAATTTTTATCAGACAGACGACCAACTGAATTTCGGTGGGCACACCAACCGCTTCGCCTACTACGCCAGCGTCAACGGCAATCGCACGAACCTTGGCTTGGCGCCGCCGACTTCAGCGGTGATTCACGATGCTGCGAACGGGTTCGGCGGTTTTACTTCGCTAATTTACAACCTCGACTCGGCAGACCAGTTACGCCTGGTCGCGCAAGTGCGGCGAGATTTTTACCAGGTCCCGTTTGATCCCAACAACCCCAACACGCAAGGCCAGTTTCTTCACGACGCGAATCGTGAGAACGATTCGTTCGTCACGTTTTCCTGGGTCCGGACGCTTAGCCCCGGGCTGTTGCTTACAGTCTCGCCGTTTTTTCACTTCAACAGCGCTGACTACCGCAGCAGTCCGTTGGATCTGCCAAGCTCCGCGACCGAGGACCGCTCTTCCAAATATGAAGGCGGGCAAGCAACGCTGGCGTGGGTGAAAGATCGCAATAATCTGCGCGCGGGCTTCTACGGCTTCGCGCAACAGGACCACCAGCTTTTCGGCGTAATTTTCAATGACGGCAGCCAACCAAATCTGTCTCCGCCCGACGTGGAAAATCCGGTTGGCAGCCTGGTCAGCGTCTACTTGGAGGACCAATTTCGGGCAACTTCCTGGTTCACGGTGAACGCCGGAATTCGCCAGACGCATTTTTCAGGCGGCGTGGTGGAAGATGCGACGAGCCCCCGTGTCGGCGCTTCCGTTCGCATACCAAAGCTGAATTGGGTCTTCCGCGGCTTTTACGGCCACTTCTACCAGGCACCGCCCTTGGACACGGTATCGGGACCGCTGATTCAATTTGTGAACCAGCAAAATCTGGGGTTCGTACCCCTTCACGGTGAGCGCGATGAAGAGCATCAATTCGGCGTCACCATTCCCTTGCGCGGTTGGACGCTCGACGCCGACAATTTTCTCACGCGGGCGAAGAACTTCTTCGACCACAACAACCTCAACAATTCCGATGTCTTTTTCCCGATTACGATCCAGGGCGCGCGGATCAATGGATGGGAGCTGACGTTGCGGTCGCCGCGCATTCGCAATCGAGGCCAGGTGTACTTGACCTATTCCAATCAGCTGGCGTTGGGTTTTGGAGATATCAACGGGGGCCTGACGAATTTCTCGTTCGGCAACGGCTTTAAGTTGCTTGATCATGACCAGCGCAACACATTGCATATCGGGGGCAATTACACGTTGCCCTGGCACTCGTATGCTTCCACCGACATCTATTATGCCTCGGGGTTCACGAATGGCGACCCGACCATCCCAGGCGACCATCTCCAACCTCACACAACGTTCGATCTGACGCTCGGCAAGGAGTTCGGTGAAAAGTTCTCCGTCAGCGTGAGCGGCATCAACGTCGCCAACCGCCGCGTGCTGCTCGACAACAGCTTCACCTTTGGCGGAACGCACTTTCTGAATCCGCGGGAAATTTTCGTGCAGATTCGCTACCACTTTCACTACTGACGAACACATTGGCCTCTTTGCGCCGCTATTGTGAAGCCATCGGCAACGCGGCTACACTATGCGGCGAAACATGGCTTCTAAAGGCGATGGGGTTCGCCATAATCGTCCCGGCCCGACACGGCCGGAACTAATGACTCCTGGCGGCCGCGCGGCGCCAGGAGTTTTTTGTTTCGTTGGGCTCGGTAAAACGAAGGATCGGAGCGTGCATTTGCGACTGACACTGATTGCAATTTTCGGGGCCATTGGCACACTGGCACGTTACGGGCTACAGGGCCTCGTGCAAGTAGGCACCGGAGGCACGTTCCCGTATGGCACGCTGCTCATCAATTTGTCGGGCTGCTTTCTGCTCGGCCTTATCGGTCAGTTCACGCTCAATCGCCTGGTGATCACGCCCGACTGGCGTGTGGCCATCACCGTGGGATTTTTCGGCGGTTACACCACTTTTTCCAGCTTTGGCTGGGAAACCGCCAAGATGCTCGAAGACGGCGAGTGGATCCCGGCTACGACCTACGTTGCAGCGAGCGTCGTGGTGGGACTGCTGCTTTCCGTTGCCGGCATTCGCCTGGCGAACCGATTTTAGGAGCTCCTATGACGCACGAAAAATTTGAGGGCGAGCGGACGCTGATGCGCATTCACATCGGGGAGTCCGATAAATGGCATGGCAAGCCGCTGTATGAGGCCGTCGTCGAGATGTTGCGCAAAGATGGGTTTTCGGGTGTGACGGTTTTGCGCGGCGTCGCGGGCTATGGCGGATCGAGCATATATCACACCGACAAAATTCTCCGGCTGTCGCAGGATTTGCCGATCATTCTCGAGGTCATCGAATACGCTGAGAGAATCGAGAAGATTCTGCCGAGACTTGACGAAATGGTGGAAGGCGGATTGATCACGCTCGAGAAAGTGCGCGTGATCCTGTATCGCGCCGCGAAAAAATAGCGAGAGGGTTCACCAAATAGCTTGAAGTCCTGCGGCCTGAAGGCGTCGATCGCGGGTTACGAGCGGTAGGCCTGGGTGTAAAGCAGCGGCGGCAATGATCCGATCCAGCATGTCCGGAATGACATTCTGCGGAATTTTCCCTAATGCGCTCGCAATATCGTAATCGACAGGAACGACCTGAAATGCCGGGTATGCCCGCCGGAGTTCACGAATGAACCTATCGAACGCGTCGTATGCAACACGTCCGCGCTCCACTAGGTACACGACCTCGACGAGGGAAATCGCGGAAATGTACATTGGCGGCGTTGTCAATCAAGGAGAACATCGTCGGCGATAGGTTTTCGGTGTCGAGCAAATACCAAATGGCGGCGTGTGTGTCGAGCACAGCGGACATCAGGAAATGTCGCGTGGGAAGTTGCCCCACATTTCGCAGCGGGCCTCAGCGATGTCTTCTTCCGTGATGTTGATGTTCAGATCCGCCCACAGTCCCCGAAGGCTGCACCGAGGAGCGTTCGGGGCGTCCTTGCCCTTGAGAGAGTCCACAAAATCCAGCACTTCTTTCCGCTTCTCAGGGGCAGTTTCGCGGAACTTTTCGAGGACCTGTTGTTCCATGGTCATAGCGCTACGTCTCGGCTTGCTCGATCATACCTCGGCTATGTTCGATTTCGCGGCTCTCGCGCGGAAACTACTCATCAGGCGAGCAGTATTTTCCGGCGAGCAAAATCCGCGCCATCCAGCCGGCATGGAGTAGGCCGGAGCACAACAGCTCTTCGGCTTCGCTTTGCACATCATACTCAACGCGGCGAATAGTGAGGTGCTCTCCATCGATCACTAAATAGGAGGCGCGGGTGTCTCCGTCGTAGGACTGGCTGACGCTGCCTGTATTCGCGAAGGCCATGCCTGGCAGCCGCCGAATAAATGGGCAATGAATGTGGCCATAGACAGCAAGCGGAGCATCAAGAGAGTTGTAAGTATTTCGTAGTTCTTGGTCGCTGGCGTTGGGCATGGGTGCGCGCCAGAGATCGCCCGGGCTGGCGTGAACCAAAGTGAAGGCCTCGTGCGAGTAAAGCGCAGGAAGATTTTGCAGCCATCGCAACCGTGCTTCCCCGATGCTCGCCACGGTGGGAGCAATCGTCTCTCGAACCATCGCAAAAATATTCGCGAGCTTAGGCTGCGCGGCGGCAAATTCCGACAGGCGTTCCGGCGCCCACAGCATCTCGTCGGTGTTCCCGCAGACTCCGGGCCAACCGAGCGAGTGAACCTGATCGATGATCTCCGCCGGATGCGCTCCACCGGCCGCCAAATCGCCGCCGTGAACCACCAGATCAGGCGCGATCTGACGCAGATCGGCGAGCACCGCCTGGAACGCGCGGCGGTTGCCGTGAATATCCGATACGACGGCGATCCTCAATTTTGTCTCCCGCTCGGTTCGCGATAGTCTGGGGCGCAGCGCATCGACGGGCATTGACAATTTTAACCAAAGTGAACCCTGTGACCACTCCTTCCCAGACAATCACCGAACCCGCCAAACAAACCTCCTGGCTCAATCGAACGGTCTTAGGTGTCGGGCTAACCAGCTTATTCAGCGATTGGAGCCATGAAACCGCGACGGCCGTGCTGCCCGCCTTTCTCGCCGCGATTGGCGCCGGACCCGCCTGGCTGGGAGCGATTGAAGGCATCGCCGACGGGCTGTCCAGCTTCACCAAGCTGGCCGCCGGCCATTACACCGACCGCCTGAAGCGTCGCAAACCGCTCGCGGTGTTCGGGTATGCCATCACCGCGCTGGCCACGGCTTCCTTTGCGTTCGCCACCCAGGCGTATCACATCCTCTTCGGCCGCGTCACCGCGTGGCTCGGGCGTGGCGTACGGTCGCCCGCGAAAAAAGCGCTTCTCGCAGCAGACGTTCCGCCGGGCGCGTATGGCCGGGCGTTTGGCTTCGAGCGCCTGATGGACACGATCGGCGCCATCGCCGGACCGCTGACGGCTCTTTGGCTGCTGGAGCACACGCACCACTCCTATCGCACTGTATTTCTTTGGACGTTGCTCCCCGGATTGGTCGCCGTGGCGGCGTTTTGGCTGTTGGTGCGCGAGCGTCCGATAGCCGCGCGCTCGCAGCGATCATTCGCCGCGGGACTGCGATTGTTGCCGACTCCTTTTCGCCAATTCCTGGTGGGCGTGGGAATATTTGGCGCGGGCGATTTTTCGCACACCATGCTGATTCTGTACGCGTCGCGTGCGCTTGCGCCCGCGCACGGCGCCGCCCGCGCCGCCAGCATTGCCGTCGGGTTGTACACACTGCACAACGCGTTCTACGCGGGCTCGGCCTACGTAAGCGGATGGCTGAGCGACCATGTCCGACAGCGCAAATTTGTGCTCGCGGCAGGTTTCGGGTTGGCGGTGATCACCGCACTGCTTCTTTGCACCGGCACGCAGTCGCTCACGCTGTTGGTCGTGATTTCGATTCTCGCCGGCCTGTACATCGGCACGGCGGAAGCCTTGGAAGACTCCGTCGCTGCGGAACTGGTACCCAAAGACCAGCACGGGATGGCGTTTGGAACTCTCGCCGCCGTGAACGCTGGCGGCGATTTTCTGTCGAGCCTCATGGTCGGCTTCTTGTGGAGCGCGTTCTCGGTGCAAGCCGCCTTCGGGACCTCGGCCGCACTCTTTCTTGTGGGCACGGTGATGATTCTGCGGCTGCGGCACTAGTTCCGCTCTCAATCTGGCTGTCTCATCGCCGAATAGTTCCCCGCATCGCTCCATCCACCATGTAACCATCTATTCGCTTTCTTTTCGCATACGTCACTTCCACCTTGCGCCCGCCGACGCCGCATGCTAGGTTAGCGAACAAAAAGCGAATCACGGAGGAGCATGCCCAACTCAATTGCCGTTTCCCGAGCGCCAGATTCGACTGCCGCAGTCGCTCGCTCATCAGGCGTGGTCAATGCCTTTCTGGAGCGCGACCCAACGGGCGAGATCATCACCGCGGTTCGTCGATTCCCGGCCCGAGAAGCGCAATGGGCCGAGTTCCCCAACTGGATCCGCGCCGCTCTGATAGCAGCCTACGCGGCGAAGGGCGTTCGCCGCCCCTACACGCATCAAGCCCAGGCTGCTGAAGCCGTGCACGAAGGTAAAAACGTAGTCATCGTCACGCCCACCGCGTCGGGCAAAACGCTCTGCTACAACCTCCCGATCATGAACGCCATACTTGAAGATACCGACACGCGCTCGCTCTACCTCTTCCCCACCAAGGCGCTTGCGCAGGACCAGCTCGCCGAATTGCATGACCTCAACCAGCGGCTCGACAGCCGCTTCGGAGTTTTCACCTATGACGGCGACACCCCCAGCGACGCGCGTAAAGCCATCCGAGAAAAGGGCCATCTCGTCCTCACCAATCCCGACATGCTGCACACCGGCATCCTACCGCATCACGCGCGCTGGACGCGCCTGTTTGAGAACTTGCGCTACGTCGTGATCGATGAGCTGCACACTTACCGCGGCGTCTTCGGGAGCCACTTGTGCAACGTGTTGCGGCGCTTGCGACGCATCGCGCGCTTTTACGGCCGCGAGCCGCAATTCGTGTGCTGTTCCGCCACGATCGCGAATCCCGGCGATTTAGCGTCGCGCCTGATCGAGGCCGAAGTCGAAGTCCTAAACGCCAACGGCGCTCCCTCCGCCGAGAAGACTTTCGTCTTCTACAATCCAGCCGTGGTGAACCGCGCGCTCGGCATCCGCCGCAGCTACCTGAACGAATCCTCCCGCGTGGCGCAGGAATTCCTGAAGCACAATTTGCAGACGATGGTCTTCGCAAACTCCCGGCTGCACACCGAACTGCTGCTTACGTATTTGCAGAAAGCCAATCCACAGCTGCCCGGCGAGCCGGAAGCAATTCGCGGCTACCGCGGTGGGTATCTCCCGGGCGAGCGGCGCGAAATAGAGCGCGGCCTGCGCGACGGCCGCATCCGCGGCGTGGTATCGACCAGCGCACTGGAACTGGGCATCGACATCGGATCGCTGGACACCGTAGTGATGGCCGGTTACCCCGGAACGATCGCCGGCACCTGGCAGCGCGCGGGCCGCGCCGGCCGCCGCAGCGGCAGCTCGTGCGCGGTGATGGTCGCGTCTTCCGCACCGCTCGATCAATTCATCGTGCGCAACCCGGACTATTTCTTTGGCAATACCCCAGAGCACGCCTTCATTCAGCCGGATAACCTCGAAATCCTGATCAATCACTTGAAGTGCGCAGCCTTTGAGCTGCCGATTGCGCCGGATGAACGGTTCGGCGGAGTCGATGTGCCGGACTTGTGCGCGCGTCTCGCCGAAGCGGGCTTTCTGCATCATGCGGGCGAACATTTTCACTGGACACAAGAGGCTTATCCCGCGGACACCGTGAGCTTGCGCTCGGTCACCAGCGACAACTTCGTGATCATCGATATTACCGGCCAGCCGGAAGTGATCGGCGAAGTCGATTTCTCTAGCGCGCTCACCACCGTCCACGAAAAAGCCATCTACCTGCATGGCGCGCAGCAGTACCACGTCGAGCATCTCGATTTCAAAGAGCGCAAGGCCTATGTGAAGCAAATCGACGTCGATTACTACACCGACGCGATTCGCTACACGCAGGTGCGCGTCCTCGAAATCGCTGAACATGCGCGCGTGAAGGAGTCGAATCCAGAAATTCCCGCCGCGCGTTCTCATGGCGACGTGCTGGTGCGCTCGCAAGTCGTCGGCTTCAAGAAAATCAAATTCTTCACCAACGAGAATGTAGGCGCGGGCAAGTTGGAACTTCCCGAAAATGAAATGCACACGACTTCCTACTGGATCACGCTGGAGAAGGTCTTGCTGGACTCGCTGCCCTACACCATCAGCGAGCGGCAAAGCGGCATGTTCGGCTTGCTGCATGCGTTAGAATCTGTCGCCACCTTACTGCTGATGTGCGACCGGCGCGACCTGGGCACCGCCATCGGCGAACGCTCTCCATCGCCCGGAGATGACTCCGACGGCGTCATCTCCTTCCGCATGGACGAAGCCGTCGTTGCAAACGCGAAAGAAGTCTTCGAGCCGAATCTGTACCTCTTCGACGCGTATCCGGGCGGCATCGGTTTTTCTGAGCCGCTGTTTCGCGCCCACGAATTGCTCGTCAGCCAGACGCGTGAGCTGATCAGAAGCTGTGCGTGTGAGCAGGGCTGCCCTTCCTGTGTAGGTCCGGCGGGCGATCTCGCACCGCGTGCGAAAGAGGCAGCGCTCGCCATTCTCGATCGGCTGTGTGCCTAAAATGCCTGGCCTCGCCGACAAATCCGATAAGTTTTCGCGGCTCGCCGCGCTGAAGCCTTCTCGTGCTATGGCCGCGCGTCCCGCCACGCGCCGCGCCCCTGAGCAAGAGGACTCGCTGTCTCGTCTGTTGGGCGCCGCCATCGCCACGAATCACTTCGGTGAGCACGTCTGTGTGAGCAACTGGTTTTCCACGCCGGAATTCGCCGAGCCATCGAGTGCGGCGCTCGAACTCCTCTGCCGAACGCGGGATGTGGCGCGTTCCGAACAGATGCAAACCGCACTCGCCGACCCTACCAAGTGGCTCTTCCTCGATACGGAGACCACCGGTCTTTCCGGCGGCACCGGGACCTATGCCTTCCTGATTGGCTTGGCGTGGTGGGACTCCGGCGGCTTACAGGTCGAGCAATTCTTCATGCGCGACTTCCACGAAGAACACTCCATCCTGCACGAACTTTCCGCGCGCCTCGCCGAACGCCCGGTGCTCGTAACTTTCAATGGCAAAGCGTTTGATTGGCCGCTGCTGGAAAATCGCTTCACCATGACGCGGTCGATCCAGATTCCTCGTCTCGCCGCGCATCTCGATCTGTTACATCCATCCCGAGCGCTGTGGAAGCTGCGCCTCGGCTCAGTGCGTCTGGTGGAATTGGAACGCCACGTTCTAGACGCTCCAAAGCTCGGCTGGCATCGCGAAGAAGACGTACTTTCTGCGCTGATTCCGCAACACTACTTCGATTATCTTCGCGGCGGCCCTGCCGCTCCGCTGGCCGCGGTCGTGCGCCACAACCAGATGGATTTGCGCGGCCTCGCGGCCATCATGGGCCGCATCGACGCGTTGCTTGCCGCGGCGAATCGTGCCGACCACGACGTTGACAGCCTCGATCTTTTTGGTCTGTCGCATTTTTTGCAGCGCCGCGGTGATGCGGTTCGCGCCCACGCGGCCTGCTCACACGCGCTCGATCTTGGCCTACCCGCCGAATTTCGGCCACGTGCGCGCCGCGAACTGGCGCTGCTCGCCAAGCGCCGCGGCGAGCACAAACAAGCAGCGCTGCTCTGGCACGAGCTAGCCGCCGAGGTTTCCCTCAGCAACGAGGACAGCATTCACGCCTGCGAGCAACTGGCGCTTTACTACGAACGCCGGTTGAAGGATTTACCGCGCGCAATGGAGTTCGCACGCCTGGCGCTCGCAAGAGTACGCGGCCTTTGCGCCTCCTCCCGCGCCCCCTACGCGGCCTCCCGCATCGCTCACCTGGAGCACCGATTTCTGAATCGCGTGGCCCGCCTCCAGCATCGAATGGCGTTATCCGGTTGTGGACCCGCCCTTCCGCTGCTGGAAGCGCGCAGCGCGGCGCCCGCTCTCGGCAAGCGAACCCCTGGCGCGACCGCCT
>Ga0307479_10003628_pt1 | contig 14077 bp, 13 predicted proteins | sample atmos_gasesECM4C_FD_203743 | JGI IMG/M metagenome (GOLD analysis project Ga0307479, IMG submission 203743) | Hardwood forest soil microbial communities from Morgan-Monroe State Forest, Indiana, United States - atmos_gasesECM4C_515 | ecosystem: Environmental > Terrestrial > Soil > Temperate...
GACGGGACGTGACCTATCGGGTCGTCTTTCGGCCGCAAGCCGAGGAAGAAGCCCGTGCCGCGCGGCGGGGGTACGAAGAGCAGCAGCCTGGACTTGGCGAGCGGTTCGCGACCGCGATTGACGAGACCATCCAGCGTATCGGGTCGAACCCGTCGGCGTTTCCGTTGATTCATGGTGAAATCCGTCACGCGGTTGTGCGCCGATTTCCCTTTGGGGTCTATTTTCGTGTGTACGCCCGCGACCTCGTCATCCTTGCTGTCATCCACGGGCGCCGACATCCGCGCCAATGGCAGTTGCGCCGGTAACAGGGTGAACGCGGTCAACTGCTCGATCCACCCCAAGAGTTAGAAGTGTATCTGCCTAGTGCCAACGAAGCGGACCACTTAGAGTTGCCAGGCCGCGTGAAGGCGCTGGAAACCCATCACCGAGGAGCGCGCGGTGAGCCGCGGATCAGCGCCTCAAACCGCGCGCCGACGGCATCCCAGCTCAACCCGCGCTGCCGCTCGAGCGCGGCCAGATGCCATCGCCGCCACAACTCGTCGTGGCGCAGCAGCGCGACCGATGCCGCGACAAAGCCGTCGTCATCCTTTGCCACACGCCCGGTCACCCCATCGATCACGCGTTCGGGGGTCGCGCCCAGTGGCTCGACCACCGCGGGGACCCCCATCGCCTGCGCCTCGGCGAGTGCGAGGCAGAAGGTTTCGCCGGGATCGCCGCGATAGAGCATGACCCGGGCGCCCAGGAGCGCCTTCGCCAACGCCTTTCGCCCGACCGGTGCGCAGCGGCGGACTCCGGACGCGGCAAGAGCGTCGGCGCCGGCCAGGATCTCGTCCATCCGCCGCGCGCGCGCCGTGCCGGTGAGGCCATAGACTTCGCCACCGGCATAGACGTGCAGCTCCGCAGCCGGTACGGCGGGCTTGATCCGCTTGACCCAGAGATCGAGCAGCCAATCGAGCCCGCGCAACGGGTTCGAGGTGAAGATCGCCCGCGGCGGCGGGGGCTCACGTGGCGGAGCGGTCCGGAAGCGATCGAGAACGCCATAGGGGATGGTCTCGCGTCCGCCGCAGGGCAGCCATCGCGGGACCGTCGCCGCGTGGTAGGCGCCCGACACGACCAAGGTCGGACGGTACCAGGCGAGCCGCCACAGATTGCGCGGCTTCTTCAAGTAAGCAGCGGGATTGTGCAGCCACAGCACTCGCCGCCCTGGGCGGCGGACGAGCCCGATCACCCGGTGGCTGCGATTGCCGATGTAGAGATCGCAGGCACGCGGCATGTCGCGCGACAGCGGTGCCCAGTGAACGCCTTCGTGGACGATTGCCCCAAGGCAGCGATTGCGGGCCTCGACCTGGTGGCCGCGCGCCGCCAGCGCCTCGGCGAGCGCTGCGAAGGCGGTCTCGGCGCCGCCGAGCGGTGCGGTTTCCGCCATCACCCCGTCGAAGGCGATGCCGTCATCGGCCATCACCACGCTTGCCATCACTCGGTCTCTAGGTGGCGAAGCTCCGTCGCCGCCCGCCCCTCAGGTGGAGGCTCAAGCCGTGCCTTCAGATAGGAGAGGATCGGATAGAGTGCCGCGCACAGCGCTATCAGAAAGCCCCACTGACCCTCGCGATAGCCCTTGCGGCCGATGTAGCATTTGCAAAAGCGCGAGGCGATGCGGCGCAGGTTGTGCCCGTAGCTGCCGATGTCGCCGCTTTCGCGCAGATCCGCGGCGCGTGCGCTGGTATAGCGATCGAGCCGTCCGAGCATCTCGGAGATGTCGCGATCGACGTAGTGGATGATCGGCGACGAAAGCGCCGTCCCCCGGGATCCCGAGAACGAGACGGCCGGGTGAACGCGCTGATCGCCCCATCGCTTGGCCCCTTTTCGGAAGAGCGCGGCATGCGCCGCCCGCCCGAAGGAGGCGCCCCACCCCCAGCGCACCAGCCGCGCGCCGATGTAATTGTCGACCGGGACCAGGTGCCACGCGGCCGACGAGCCGGCGACGACCTCCCGGATCTCGGCCGCCAGCTCCGCTGAAACCCGCTCGTCGGCATCGATTTCGAGGATCCAGTCACCGCGGCAAGCGTCGATCCCGGCGTGGCGGCGCGCTCCTTCCCGCTCCCAAGCACCCTCGACGAGCCGGCCCGTGAACCCGCGGGCGATCTCGCGGGACCGGTCAGTGCAGCGGTCGAGGACGACGATGATCTCGTCGGCAAAGCCGAGACAGGCAAGACACTCGGTCAGCTGCCGCTCCTCGTCGTGAGCAACGACCAAGGCGGAGAGGATGGGTCGCGGTGACCCGTTCACGCCGCGGCGCTCGCGACCGAGCGCCACAGCCGGCGCGCCGCTGCTTCGGCGGCATCGACCGAGAGACCGTCCATCAAGGTGTCCGTCGTCCGGTGATCGAAGCCCGGACCAAACATTGCCTCGGGCGAATCGGTCGAACGCACCGACATAGCCTGCCGCCCCCAAGGGGCGTATTGAGCGATCGGGCTCGGACCGAACAAACCGAGGGTCGGCGTTCCCGAGGCCGCCGCGATATGCATCAGTCCGGTATCGTTGCCGATAAATAGTGCGCATCGTCGTAACACGGCAGCCGCGGTGAGCAGATCGACCTTGCCAACCAGGTCGATTTGCCGATGGAGGGGGACCGAGGCGAGCAAGGGTTCGGCTTGTCTTCGCTCATGCGAGGCCGCCAGCACCAAGACTGGCGCCCCAGGCAGCAGGCCGTCCGCAGCGGTCAGACGTTGCGCCAGCGCGGCGAAGCGCTCGGCTCGCCACTCCTTGCCGCGCCAGTTCGCAGCCGGGCCAATCGCCAAGACCAGAGCGCCCGGAGGGATCAGCGCACTTGCAGCACGCTCGTGGTGCGGTGCGGTCCACAGTAGCGGGCTCGGCGGCGGGTCGAGCTGGAACAGCCGGCCGAGCTGGCGCACTCGATGCTCGCTTGCGTCACCCTTGGCCATCACCCTGCGCTCGCCGGCGCGCAGGAGCCAAGCAAGTGCCGAGCCGCGAAGGTCGACGACGAGGTCCCAACGCCGGGTCGCCACGGCAGCGTAAAACGGCAACCAATGTGCCGACCACCGTAGCTTCTCGATTATCTCGAGCCGCTCGAGTTGCGGCACGGCTTCGAATAGCGGAGCCGCCACCGGTCCCGCCGCGATCGTCAGCCGTGCGGTCGGATGGCGGTCGATCAAATAGGAGAGCAGACCGGTCGACAGCACGGCATCGCCGATGCGCGTCGCGGTGACAAACAGGATGTCCATTTCGCCGAGCCAGGCGCCTTATATCCCGCCACTTTCGGCTTGCCAAGCAACCGCTCCTCGCCCACTTTTACTGCATCCGATAGAGTTGACCGAGCCATGCCAGAGGCAAGCTTTGCTTTGCTCGACGACCGGAGCATCCTCGCCGTCTCCGGGGCGGACCGTCGGATTTTTCTCCAGGGGCTCGTCTCGAACGACGTAGAGAAAGTCGGTCCGAGGCAAGCGTGCTACGCCGCGCTGCTGACCGCACAGGGCAAGTACCTGCACGACTTCATGATGATCGAGCTCGGCGGGGCGGTCTTGCTCGAAGCGGAAGCCGGGCGCCTCGGCGACCTGAAACGACGGCTGTCGATGTATCGCCTGCGGGCAAAGGCGGCGCTCGACGAGAGACCCGAGCTCGCTGTGGCGGCGGTGTTTGGCGAAGGCGCTCGCGCGGCCATGGGTCTTTCGGAGGAACCCGGTAGCGCCCGACCGTTCGCCTCCGGTGTCGCCTTTGTCGACCCGCGGCTCGCCGCGCTCGGTGTGCGCTGCATCCTGCCAAACACGGATCTCCGATCGGCGCTCGAAGGGGCTGGTCTCGCGGAGACCGGCTTCCCGGTGTATGACCGTCTCCGCCTCGAGCTCGGGATCCCTGATGGCGGCCGCGACCTCGTGCCCGAAAAATCGATTTTGCTCGAAGCGGGGTTCGACGAGCTGAACGGCGTCGACTGGCAGAAGGGTTGTTATGTCGGCCAGGAGCTGACCGCACGCACCAAGTACCGCGGCTTGATCAAGAAGCGGCTGATGCCGGTCGAGATCGACGGGCCTGCGCCGGGGCCCGGAACGATCGTCACGGCGGAGGGACGCGAGGTCGGCGAGATGCGGTCGAGTCGCGACGGGCTCGGTCTGGCGCTGTTGCGGATCGAGCCGGTCGTCGAGGGCAAGCACCTCAAGGCCGGTGACACCACCCTCGTCCCTGCGAAACCCGGCTGGATGCGCCTCGACAACAATGCTCGACCCGGCGACGGTGCCACCGCCGCGACGTCCTGATCTCGCGTTGCACGGGGCGGCTCGCCGATAAGTCTCGATCCCGGATCAACGAATTTCGCGCCGTCGAGCCCCGTGCTGGGTGTGCAGATTCGGTTGTTCGCCGTGCCGGAATTCGTTGTTCTACAGCACTCGAATTCGGCTCCTAAACGGTGGATATATAATGCGATTGTTGGAGTCGTGGCAGGTGCTTTCGATGCCGCCGCGCGATTTTCGTTGTTTTTGTCCTTGCCGTTTATTCGGCTCGGGACGCACCGGACAGCCGGCTAGCGCGAACCCGGCTGGTTCAGCTGCCGCTGTATTTCGCGGTAGCGCTGATTGTCAGGGCTGACGCTCTGCCGGTCGAGGTGAAAGCGCTGGATGCTCAGGTCGTTGCGATAGGATTGCATTTTCTGCTGATCGACCGGGGCGGGAACCGGCGGAGCCGGATAGGACGGACCCGCTCGCTCAGGGATCCCGTATATTGCGCCGGGGTTCGACAGCAGCGGCGATAGGCCGTCGGGCGGCGCGATGGCCGGGCCCGGATTGGTCGGCGGTGCCAGGGGCGCCGGGGTCGGGATGACATAGACGGTTGGCGGCGGCAGCGGCACGGTTGGCAGCCCTGCCCTGGTCTGGGCACCGGCCGCGGTCGCGGCGCCGATCGATGCCAACAGTGCGGCTTGGGCCAGGAGCCTCATACGGTTGCATCACCGCGATCACACGCCAGCACGGCTTGCGCCGCGGCGAGGCGGGCGATCGGTATTCGATAAGGCGAGCACGATACGTAATCAAGACCGACCGCCTGGCAGAAGCTGATCGACACGGGATCGCCGCCATGCTCGCCGCAAATGCCGAGCTTCAACCCCGGGCGGGTCGCACGTCCGCGCTCGGCGGCCAGGCGCACGAGCTCGCCGACCCCGTCGACATCGAGGGTGACAAACGGATCGTGCTCAAAGATCCCGAGCCGCTGATAGGCCCCGGCAAAGCTCGCCGCGTCGTCGCGCGACAGGCCGAAGACGGTCTGGGTCAGATCGTTGGTGCCAAAGCTGAAGAACTCAGCGGTCTGGGCAATTTCGCCGGCGCGCAATGCCGCCCGCGGCAGCTCGATCATCGTGCCGAGGAGATAGCGCACGGTAACGCCGGCTCTTTGCATCACCTCCCTGCCGACGCGGTCGATGATCGCCTTGAGGATGTCGAACTCCTTCTTGGTCGCGACCAGCGGCACCATAATCTCGGGCTCGACCGCCTGGCCGGTTTCCTTGGTAACTGCGACGGCCGCCTCGAAAATCGCGGTCGCCTGCATCTCGTAGATCTCTGGATAGGTGATGCCGAGGCGGCAACCGCGGTGACCGAGCATCGGGTTGACCTCATGAAGCGCCACCGCCCTATGACGGATTGCAGCGACGTCCTTCCCGGTCAGCCGCTCGATCTCGCCAAACTCCTCCTCGGTTTTCGGCAAGAACTCGTGAAGCGGCGGATCCAACAGCCGGATCGTCACCGGAAAGCCTTTCATGATTCGGAAAATCTCTGCGAAATCCTCGCGCTGCATCGGAAGCAGCTCGGCGAGGCCAGCACGTCGTCCGGCTTCGTCCTCGGCCATGATGACCCGCCGCATCGCACCGATGCGATCGGCCTGGAAGAACATGTGCTCGGTACGACTGAGCCCGATGCCCTCGGCGCCAAAGCGGCGCGCCATACGAGCGTCGATCGCGGTCTCGGCGTTCGCCCGGACCTTCATGCCGCGCATAGCGTCGGCCCAGCTCATCAGGGTCGCGAAATCTCCCGAGAGCTCGGGCTGGATCGTCGGCACCGCGCCCAACATCACTTCGCCGGTCGAGCCGTCGATCGTGATGATCTCGCCCGCCTTCACCACGATGTTTCGCGCCGCCATCGTGCGCGCCGCGTAGTCGACCCGCAAGTCCGCAGCACCCGCGACGCAAGGCCGTCCCATACCCCGCGCGACCACCGCGGCGTGGCTGGTCATGCCGCCCCGGGTCGTAAGGATGCCCTTGGCGGCGTGCATGCCATGGATGTCCTCGGGGCTCGTCTCGATGCGTATGAGGATTACCGCCTCGCCGCGCGAAGCACGCGATTCGGCTTCCTCCGCGGTAAATGCGACCTCGCCTGAGGCCGCACCCGGCGAAGCCGGGAGGCCGCGAGCGAGGACCGTGGTTTTCGCTTTCGGGTCGAGTGTTGGGTGCAGCAGCTGATCGAGTGAAGCCGGGTCGATCCGCTCGACCGCCTCCTCGCGGCCGATGAGCCCCTCCTCGACGAGCGCCACCGCGATCTTCAGCGCGGCCTGAGCAGTGCGCTTGCCCGACCGCGTCTGCAGCATCCACAGCTTGCCGCGCTGCACTGTGAACTCGATGTCCTGCATGTCGCGGTAATGGTCCTCGAGCGTCCGCCGCACCTCGTAAAGCTCGGTCAGGACTTCGGGCATCACCTCTTCCATTGCCGGCAAAGCCGATCTGTTTGCTTCCTTGCCGGCGATCGTCAGATGCTGCGGGGTGCGGATGCCCGCCACGACATCCTCGCCCTGGGCGTTGACTAGGTATTCACCATAAAACTCATTGGCACCGGTCGAAGGGTTGCGCGTGAAAGCGACGCCGGTCGCGCAATCTGCCCCCATGTTGCCGAACACCATCGCCTGAACATTTACCGCCGTGCCCCAGTCGGCGGGAATGTCGTGCAGCCGCCGGTAGGTAACGGCGCGCGGGTTCATCCAGGAGCCGAAGACGGCACCAATCGCACCCCATAGCTGTTCCTGTGGATCTTCCGGAAACGGGCGCCCCAGCTCTTCGGCGACAAGGTCCTTGAACCCGGCGACGAGGGTCCTCCAGTCATCTGCGGAGAGCTCGGTGTCGAGCACGACGCCGTTGTCCAACTTGTAGTTTTCGAGCAGCTCCTCGAAATGGTTCTCGATGCCGAGCACCACCTGCCCGTACATTTGGATGAAGCGACGATAGCTGTCACATGCGAAGCGGTCGTCACCACTCTTGCGCGCCAGCCCCTCGACCACTCGGTCGTTGAGGCCGAGGTTCAGCACCGTGTCCATCATGCCCGGCATCGAAACGCGCGCGCCGGAGCGCACCGAGACGAGGAGCGGGTTGTCGGGGTCTCCGAACCGAGCGCCGAGCGAACGCTCGATCCCGGCGAGCGCGCATTCGACCTGTTCGCGCAGCTCCGCCGGATGAGATTTGTCGTGCGCATAAAAATAGCTGCAGGCCTCGGTGGTGATCGTGAAGCCGGGCGGTACCGGCAGCCCGAGATGGCTCATCTCGGCGAGGCCTGCCCCCTTGCCGCCGAGCAGATTCTTTAGGTCGGCATGGCCCTCGGCGGTGCCGTCGCCGAACCTGTAGACCCATTTCTTCATATGCCGCTCACCCTTCGATCTGGGAGAAGTCGGCGACCCGATTCATTGTGGCGCGGATCGCCGACAACAGCCGCAACCGGTTCTCACGCAATCTCGTCTCCTCGGTATTAACAGTCACCTTGTCAAAAAATTCATCAACCGGCCGGCGGAGCGTCGCCAGACGGACCATGGCGCGATCAAAATGCTCGTGGGCCAGGAGGCTTTCGAGGGTGGTGCTCATGCCATTGAGACACTGGTAAAGCGCAACCTCCTCCGGCTGCTCGAAGAGCGTGGAATCTGCCGGATCGTCGTACCTGCGGCCGTCACGCTGCTCCTCGATAGCAACGATGTTCGAGGCACGCCGATAGGCGGTCAGCAGGTTGACCCCGTCTTCGGAAACGAGGAAGGCGTTAAGCGCCATCATCCGCGCGAACAGCCGTTCGACATCGTCTATGGCTCCGGCATCGCCGATTTGCGCGAACACCGCGGCGATTAGGTCGTGGGGGATACCTTGCTCGCGTAGATGTATTTTGAGGCGGTCGGCGATGAAGGTAACCAGCTCTTCGCTCGGATCGGGGAAACCCGGACCCAAGGCGGAAACCGCGCATTGGAATGCTCTAGTGAGCGGTAAGCGCAAATGGTTCTCGATAATGAGTCGGATCGTCCCCAACGCCGCTCGCCTTAGCGCAAACGGGTCCCTCGACCCGGTCGGCTTTTCGCCGATCGCAAAGAAAGCCACAAGCGAATCCAGCTTGTCGGCGAGGGCAGCGACGAGGCTCTCTGGAGCGGTCGGGCAGGCGTCGTTGGGACCTAGCGGCCTGTAATGATCCGCGATCGCCTGGGCAATCGCCGGATCTTCGCCGTCGTGCAGTGCGTAATAGCGTCCGACCACCCCTTGCAGCTCGGGAAATTCGCCGACCATGCCGGTCGAGAGGTCGGTCTTGGCGAGCCGCACCGCGCGCCTCGACCGGGTGGGATCTGCACCCGGAACGTAAAGCACCACGAAGTCGGCCAGCGCTTCCATGCGCGCGATTTTGCCGAGCATGCTGCCAAGCCTCGCGTGAAACACGCGGTCTTTGAGAGCTTCGACGCGCGATTCGAGCGGCACCCGCCGGTCCTGGTCCCAGAAAAAGCGGGCATCTGCCAGCCGCGCCTTCAGCACCCGTTCATTACCGGCCACGATTGTCTTCCCACCGTCGACCGCGACACTGTTGGCGACGAACAGGAAACGCGGAGCCGGGCTCCCGTCGGGCCGCGAGCAAGAAAAATATTTCTGGTGCGCGCGCATCGCCGTCGCCAGGACCTCCGGCGGAAGCGCCATGAAATCGGCGTCGATTGAGCCAGCGAGGACGACCGGAAATTCGACGAGACCGGTAACCTCCTCGAGTAGCGCAGGATCCGGCCTAAGGGAGAGCCCCTCGGCCGCGACGGCTTCTTCGAGCCCCCGGCGAATCGCTTCTTTACGGCAACTCTGATCGAGGACGACATGACCCTCGCAAAGGCGCTCGAGATAATCGGCGGCGCTCTCGACACAGATCTTGCCCGTCGACAGAAAGCGGTGTCCGCGGGTTGTTCGCCCGACTGGAACGCGGTCGAGCGGCAATGGCAGAACCTCGCCGTCGAACAGGCACAGGACCGAGGTCAGCGGCCGAACCCAGCGCAGAGAAGAGGCTGGATAGCGCATCGATTTCGGCCAAGGAAGCTCGGTCATGGCCGCCCGTATCAGCTCGGGCAGCACCTCGTGGGCGGGCCGGCCCGCCTGCCTGACCACCGCAAAATAGAATTCGCCTCTTTCGGTGTCGCGAGCCTCGCATTCTCCAATCGAAGCGAGGCCCGCGGACCGCAGAAAGCCGTCGATCGCTGGCTGTGGAGCACCCACGCGAGGGCCCCGCCGCTCTTCGGTTCGATCGGGCTGAGTCTCCGGGATCCCTTCGGCGACGACTGCGAGGCGGCGCGGCGTGACATACCCCCGAAGGCTCTGTGCCGGGATCTCCGCGGCCGCGAGCCTGGCGCGAAGCAAACCGGTCAGATCTTCAATCGCGCGGCGCTGCATACGTGCCGGGATTTCTTCGGACAAGAGCTCGAGTAGCAGTTCGGCCATGTCAGTCGGCCGCGCGCGCGCCGGCGAGCCAAGCCTTGCAGCACGCGCCGGCGAGGGCTCTGACCCGGAGGATGTAGGCGGCGCGCTCGGTCACGCTGATGGCACCTCGCGCATCGAGGAGGTTAAAGAGATGGCTCGCCTTCAGGCATTGGTCATAGGCGGGCAAGGCCACTCCGTGGTCTACCAGCCGCCGGCACTCCTGTTCGGCATCGGCGAAATGCCCGACCAGGCGAGCGGTGTCGGCCAACTCGAAATTATAGGCGGAAAATTCCCTCTCGGCCCGCTTGAAGACCTGGCCATAGGTGATGCGGCCCGGGCCGCTGGCGCCGTTGTAGTCGAGATCGAACATGCTCTCGACACCTTGGACATACATCGCCAGCCGCTCGAGCCCGTAGGTCAGCTCGGTCGAGACCGGGTCGCATTCGATGCCGCCGACCTGCTGGAAATAGGTAAACTGGCTGACCTCCATACCGTCGAGCCAGACCTCCCAGCCGAGTCCCCAGGCGCCCAGGGTCGGGCTCTCCCAATCATCTTCGACAAACCGGATGTCGTGGAGGCGGGCATCGATGCCGATCGCTGCGAGGCTGGCAAGATAGAGATCTTGACTATCCGCCGGCGCGGGTTTCAGGATGACCTGGAGCTGATAGTGCTGCTGCACCCGGTTGGGGTTTGCGCCATACCGACCGTCGGCCGGCCGCCGCGAAGGCTGGACATAGACGGCGCGCCAAGGCTCTGGCCCGAGCGCGCGCAGCGCAGTCGCCGGGTGAAAGGTGCCGGCGCCGACTTCGACATCGTAGGGCTGCAGGATCACGCAGCCCTGGCTCGCCCAGAACCTCTGCAAGTCGAGAATCAGCGATTGGAAACTCAAGGCTTTGCCTGGGTGGTGAAATAGTCAGCGTGGCCGAGGGCAGCCCGGCCGGCCACAGAAGGGCGCGCCCGTTGCGACGTAGGCGCCGCAGACCCCGCACGCCGTAAGGTCCTCGGCATTGATCGGCGTCCGCGGCGACGCCACGGGACGGCGCGCGGGATGGCGCGTGACCCCGTTGAGCCACCGATAGCCCATCCAGGCGGCGGCAACGACGAGGACGACTATGATCAGCTTCGGGATGGCGAACATCAACGAGGTTTACTTGGACGCGCGAAGATCGGTCAAGGAATGGGCTGGAACAACGCAAACCCTCATAGCCCGAAACTCGCCCATAAGAGACGCGCCTCGATCCAGTCGGCGAGGTCGGCGACAGCGGCAACCGGCTCGCCCGCGGTGAACGGCAGTCGACGCCAGAACGGCCACCGCCGGCGTTCGGCCGCGAATGGGCGCAGCCTGACCTTGTCGCCATAACGTGCGCGCATGACCCCGCGCAGCTCGCCGATGCCGTCGACCAGCCCGCGGTTCAGAGCCATTCGCCCGGTCAGGACATCACCGTTGAACAATGACTCGTCCCCGGTGTCGATTTTCCCGGCGCGCCGGCGCTGCACATGCTCCTTGAAGGCGCGATGGATGTCCTGCTGCAACTCCGTCAGCCGCTCGACATCGGAAGGGTTCTCGGGAAGAAACGGGTCGAGCAGAGATTTGCGTTCCCCGGCCGTATGGAGACGGCGCTCGACGCCGAGCCGCTCGATCAGCTGCGCGAAGCCAAAGCTTGCGCTGATGACGCCGATCGAGCCGAGGATCGAGGTTTCCTCGCTGAAGATTTCGTCGCCGGCGAGTGCCAGCCAATAGCCGCCCGATGCCGCCACGTCCTCGGCAAAGGCGATGACCGGAACGTGCTTCTCCTCGGCGAGCTCACGGATGCGCCGGAAGAGCAGCGCCGACTGCACGGCCGAACCGCCGGGAGAATTAACGACGACGGCGACCGCAGCGAGGTTGGAGACGCGGAACGCCCGCTCGATCGCCGCTGCGTGGCTCGCTAGCGAGACCCCGCCCCGCCGCGGTCGGGACATGATGACGCCTTCGAAGCGCAGCACCGCGACGACGGGTGCGCGCGACCACAGCCGATCGATGTGGAGACGGTCGCGGATCTTCATTCGAGATCAAAATGGGAAGTCGGGGGCCTCGACGACAGGCCCGACCGACAAAGCGGTCAGAGCTCGAGCCCCCTCCCCTCGCGCAACACTGCCTCCGCGGCGGTGGTGAACCGTCCGTCCGCCTCGTGCAGTACGAGGCCGACGGCGAGCCGCGCGGGGGCGGCAATCTGCGTGCGGGCGCGCACCAGGATGCGGCTCGCTGCCCTGCCATGCCCGGGCCACAGCGGGAAGATCACGATCTCGCCGGCCCGCCCGGCGATTTGGCCGAGAAGCGCATCGATCCGGTCGGCCCTATGGATAAATGTCACGGTCCCTTTGGAGCGGACCATCGCAAGCGCAAAGCGAACCCAGGTGCCGAGATCCGCGTCACCTTCGATCGTCGCATCAGCCTTGTCGGGCGTCGCCGGCGGAGTGGCGCGGCCGCGCTCGTTGAAGGGCGGGTTCGCCATGACGTGGTCAAAGGAGCCGGGCGACAGCCGTGGCGGCGGATGCAACAGATCTCCGATCATCACCGACGCGCGCGTCTCCATCGCATTCAAGATCGCGTTGTCGCCAGCCAGGCGAACGAGCTCGCGCTGCACCTCGAGCCCGACAACGCGGCAATGCGGCACCCGCGCCGCCAGACAAAACATCGCAGCGCCCGGACCGCAGCCGACATCGAGGATGAGCTGATGTGGCTCGGCTGGCACCGAGGCAGCGAGAAACACCGGATCGATAGCAGCACGATAACCATCCACCGGCTGCTTGAGGCGGATGCGGCCACCGAGGAGACGGTCTTCGGTGAACGTCGGCTCGACTGCGCGGGCGTCGCTCACCCGGCATCCTCGCCGGCCGCAGCAAGCAGCGTACGGGCTCGCCTATAGTCCCGCTCTGCCACCACCAGACGGCGCGGGATGGCGCCGATGCTGCCTTCGACGAGGCTCGTGTGATGGTCGAGGATGAGGCTCTCGATCCCCGAATCTCCCAGCAGAGCTTGCAGCCAGGACAGGCGGACCGCATCGTTCGTGCGTAGCAATTCCTTCATCGCGTGCCGCGTACCGGGAAGCAGAGGGCGTCCGACCGGGCGGCTCTTGACCGGTCTCTGCGTCATTCTATGCTCGTTCGTGTCCGGGCACGTCAAGCCGATCAGGCGGCGGGCCGCGGATACGTCAAACAGCCAGGAGAATTCGGGGGCGCTGGTGGCGGGTGTCGATCGGGTGCACGCTGGCCGGAAACCTTCTCTCGACCCGCTGAGCCGGCTGCTCAGCGGTGAGTTGGAGCGGGTCAACCAGCTTATCGTCCAACGCATGCAAAGCCCGGTGGCGCTGATCCCGCAACTCGCCGGCCATATCGTGGCGGGCGGAGGCAAGCGGTTGCGCCCGATGCTGACCCTCGGCTGCGCCCGGCTGTGCGGCTATCGCGGGGGCCGGCACATCGCGCTCGCCGCTGCCGTCGAATTCATCCACACCGCGACCTTGCTGCATGACGACGTCGTCGACGCGAGCGATCTGCGGCGGGGCCGTGACACAGCCAACGCGGTCTGGGGCAACAAGCCGCCGATCCTCGTCGGCGACTTCCTGTTCAGCCGATCTTTCGAGCTGATGGTCGCCGACGGATCGCTGCGCATCCTCGAGATCCTGTCGCGCGCCTCTTCGGTGATCGCCGAAGGCGAAGTGCTCCAGCTGATGACTGCGAACGACACCCAGACCTCCGAGGCCGCCTACCTCGCGGTCATCCAGGCAAAGACCGCGGAGCTGTTTGCCGCGGCCAGCCGGATCGGCGCGGTGATGGCCGAGCGGCCGCAGGAGGAGGAGGAGGCGCTCGATCGGTTTGGCCGCAATCTCGGCATCGCTTTTCAGCTGGTCGACGACATGCTCGACTTCGCGGCGCATCCGACCGAGCTGGGCAAAAGCATCGGCAACGATTTTCGCGACGGCAAGGTCACCCTACCTGTCCTCGTCGCGTTCTCCCGCGGCGACGAGGGAGAGCGTGCGTTCTGGCGCCGCACGATCGAGGAGCAAGATCAGCGGGCGGGCGATCTCGAGCAGGCGATCTGCTTGGTCGAGCGGCGCGGTGCCCTCGCCGAGACCCTGTCGCGCGCCCGCGACTATGCGGCGACTGCGATCGGCGCGCTATCGATGTTTCGCGACGGGATCGAGCGGCGTGCGCTGATCGACGCCGCCGCCTTTGCCACCGAGCGCGGCTTTTGATCGGGCACACCGATAATAACCGATAATATACGGACGGCGCCGGCGCCGGCTCGCGTCGGGCCGCCGGTGGCGTCCAAACCGGACGAGGGGTCGATCGCCCGGTTCGGCGTCACCTGACTGATCCCTACTCGGCGGGAAGAAACTGGCAAAAACTCGATTTCGGGCC
>Ga0307479_10003629_pt1 | contig 14076 bp, 13 predicted proteins | sample atmos_gasesECM4C_FD_203743 | JGI IMG/M metagenome (GOLD analysis project Ga0307479, IMG submission 203743) | Hardwood forest soil microbial communities from Morgan-Monroe State Forest, Indiana, United States - atmos_gasesECM4C_515 | ecosystem: Environmental > Terrestrial > Soil > Temperate...
GCGGCGACCCCGAGGGTGACGCTCGGCGAGGGGTCGACGCCGCTCATCCGGTCAGCGCGCATCGGTCCATCCCTTGGACTCGAGCAGCTGTACTTCAAATACGAAGGCCTGAATCCGAGCGGTTCCTTCAAGGATCGCGGCATGGCGGTAGCGACCGCGAAAGCGCTGGAGGCGGGAGCACGGACGCTGCTCTGTGCCTCGACCGGCAATACCAGCGCCTCGGCGGCGGCGTACGCGGCGCGCTGTGGTTTACGGGCCGTCGTGGTGGTGCCCGCGGGCGGCGTCGCCGCGGGTAAGCTCGCCCAGGCGCTCGCCTACGGCGCCCACATCCTGACCGTGAACGGCTCGTTCGATACCGCGCTGCGACTGGTACGCCAGCTGGCGGACGAACGGGGGGTTGCGCTGGTGAACTCGGTCAATCCGTTTCGGATCGACGGGCAGAAGACCGCCGCCTTCGAAATTGTCGAGCAGCTGGGGAGTATGCCGGCACATTTGTTCATTCCAGTCGGCAATGGTGGCAACATCACCGCCTACTGGCGCGGCTTCACCGAGTTGCAGCAGCGCGATGGGCGCTCGCGGCCGGTGATGCATGGGGCCCAGGCCGAAGGCGCCGCCCCCCTGGTCCGTGGCCGGCCGGTTTTACGGCCGCGCACCATCGCTTCCGCGATCCGGATCGGCAATCCGGCGTCCTGGGCGGGCGTGATGGCGGCGAAGGATGAATCCGGTGGAGCGATCGAGGCTGTGAGCGATGACGAGATCATGGCCGCCCATCGGCGGCTTTCCCAAGAAGAGGGCCTACTGGTCGAGCCCGCCTCCGCGGCGGGCGTGGCCCTTCTGATCAAGGCCGCGAGCGCAGCGCGATTGCGCGGCGAAGATTCGGTCGTCTGCGTGCTCACCGGCCACGGCTTGAAAGATCCGCAGGCGCTGACCCGCGGCCTGCGGTTGCCCCGGCCGGTGCGCCCGACGCTGTCGACCCTACTCCGGGCCGTCGGCTAGCCTGTTGGTTGGGGACAAGATGGAAGAGGGGAATGGCCTGACCCGGGCTCAGTTTTCCTCTGAGATTCGCTGGCTGTTTCAGGCCGCGCTGCTGGTCTTTACCGTCACGGTGTCGATCGGCATATTCAACGGCTTTCACGTCATCACGCTGCCACGACAGGTTCTTCTCACCCACGTTCACGCCGGCACCCTCGGATGGATCACGTTGGGAGTGATTGCGATCTGCCTCTGGCTGTTTGGCGAGGAGGCATCCATCCCGAGGAAGTCAGCCGCGGTCCAGGCACTGAGCCTGCTGGCGGCGATCGGCATCCCGATCTACGTCCTAGCTTTCCTCAGCGGCAACCTGTTGGCTCGTGCGATCTTCGGTTTTCCCGTCTTGATCGCGATCGTCGGCGTCCTCATCTGGCTGATCGGCCGGCTGGGGCGCGTCACGATGACCGTCCCACGGCTCGCCGTACTGGCCGCCATCGCGACTCTGGTCGTCGGGTCGACGATCGGCGTCCTGGTCCAGCTCGAGCTGGCAAGCAAGTCCAGCTTCCTTCCAGATGGCGCGATCGGCGGTCATGTCACCGCCCAGGTCGTTGGTTACCTCGTCTTGATCGGGATGGCCATCAGTGAATGGCGCCTCAGGGACACGCAAGGCGTGACCTGGCCGGGCATGGCGCAGGTGGCTTTGCTGTTTCTGGGAGGCATCTTGATAACCATCGGCGCGCTTCTCAACGTTCAGGCGCTGCTCGGCGCCTTCATTCCGGCCGAGCTGATTGCCGTCATCATCTACTCTGTACGGCTCGCCCCCCAGCTGCGACAAATCAGCTGGCTCAAGCCCGGAAGTGAGCGCCATTTCGGGCTGGTCGTTCCCTATCTGATCATCAATCTCGCGCTGCTGATGTGGCTGATCACCGGCGTCGTAACGAAGGTCTACGCCCGCTTCGAACTGATTCCCCTGTGGCTCGTGTTCGCCTTCGACCACACCATGTTCATCGGCGTGATGTCGAACTCGCTTTTCGGCCTCATCCAGCAGGCGAGCCGCGCCCCGCAGCAGTTCTGGCCCTGGTCAGAGCAGGTACTGTTCTGGGGCATGAACGGCGGCATGATCGGCTTCGTCCTGACCTTGGCGACCGATCAACGCGGCCTCGAGAAGCTCTTCACCCCCATCATGGGTGGCAGCATCCTGGTCGGCATCATCACCTACTCCGTTCGCCTGCAGCGCCTACGCGGGACTGCCCCGGTTCTTGCCGCGACACCGGCCTGACAGCTCTTGGAAAGCCTCGGACAGCGCATCATCAGCCGCCGGCCGCTGAGCCGCTTCGTCCAGATCGACCGGCTGGTGACGGTGCTGACCGGGGCCGGCACGCAGACGACACCGGCCTTCTATCTTCCGCATGCCCGCTACACGGTTTTCCCTGTGGCCGATCCGGAGAGGTCTGCCCGATCATTCGCTCTGGTGGATCAAAACGGACAAGGCGTCCATGACGATTGGACCCGCTTCCCACCCGATGTGCATGGCCTCTCGGTACCTCTGATCCAGCACGAACTAAAGGCGGGGAACTATCGGCTAACGATGGAAACGGCTGGCTCGGAATGTGCGTGGCAGGTGCAAGTCGTACTCAACTCGATGCTGTCGTGGCAGGCGCCACCGAAAGCCTGGCGGCCATTGCAACCTCCGCCGGAACCGATCACCGTCAGGAGCGGCGAGCCTCGCGAGTTTCGCATCGCCCGAACGGGTCACTACGAGTTCGGGTTCTCGATCGACGGCTTCGATGGGACACCCGGCACGTTTCAAAAACGGCTCTGTGTGTTCAACCTCGGCCTGCGCGCCACCGACGGCCACCGCCTCCACCTCGCCGATGGCGTCGAAAATAGCGCCCACTGGCCGAGCGGCGCGTTCCTGGGCGCCGGTCAGTGGGCCGTCGAGATGGAGACGGCGTGTGAATGGGAGCTCACGATCAAGCCGCGCATCGGACCGAGCGGTGGCGGTACCCGCTGGTTCTAGTCCAGCCCGTCAACGATGGCATCCGCCATTTCCGAGGTGCCGACCGCGACCTGCCCATCGACGGCAATGTCGGCGGTCCGAAGCCCGGAAGCCAGGGCGCGAGAGACGGCGCGCTCGATCGCCTGGGCCGCGTCCTCGCGGTTCAATGACCAGCGAAGCAGCAGGGCGGCGCTGAGAATCGCGCCGATCGGGTTCGCGACACCCTTTCCGGCGATATCGGGCGCCGACCCGTGAATCGGCTCGTAGAGGCCGAGCGTCCCGCCACCGAGGCTCGCCGAGGGCAGCATGCCGAGCGCCCCGGCCAGCATCGAGGCCTCATCGGTCAGGATGTCGCCGAAGAGGTTTTCTGTCACCACCACATCGAACGCCTGCGGCCGGCGCAGTAACTCCATGGCGAAGGCGTCCACCAGCAGATGCGTGAGTGCGACGTCTGGGTAGCGGGCAGCGACTCCCGTGACCACGGTACGCCAGAGGCGCGAAGTCTCGAGCACGTTCGCCTTGTCGACCGAGCAGAGGCGGCAGCGGCGCTGGCGCGCCAGCTCGAACGCCCGCACCGCGACCCGTTCGATTTCGGGCGTGCTGTAGCGCATGGTGTCGACTGCGGCCTGGCCGCGCGGGGTCTCGTAGCGCCGCTTCGGCTTGCTGAAGTAGAGCCCACCGGTCAGCTCGCGGACCACCAGCAGGTCGACGTCGCGCACCCGCTCGGGTCGAAGGGCGGAGGTGGCGACCATCGCGGGATCGACCCGGACTGGACGCAGATTCGCGAAGAGTCCCAGTCCCTTGCGCAGGCCGAGCAGCGCCGAGCCCGGACGAAGAGCGCTCTGCGGCGAGGCGTCGTCCCATTTCGGTCCGCCCACCGCGCCGAATAGGATCGCATCGGCGGTCTTGCACAGCCGGAGCGTTTGGGGACGCAGGGCGACCCCATGCGCGTCGACCGAGGCGCCGCCCACCAGATCGACCACGTAGTCGAGCTGCAAGCCGCCGCGGGTCGCGGCGGCGTCCAACACCCGACGAGCGGCATCGGTGACTTCGGGGCCGATCCCATCACCGGGGAGCACGACGATACGAGCGGCGGCGCTCATCCGGCTGCAGAGCCTAGCAGGGGGCTAGTGGGCGATCGGCAGCGTCAGGCGGACCTCAGTTCCCTTGCCGACCTCGCTGGTCAGGTCGATGGTGCCGCCATGGGCGACCACGATGTCTCTGGCGATGGCGAGCCCGAGGCCGGCGCCGGGCGAGCCGGCGGCTTTGACGAATCGCTCGAAGACTCGAGGTCGGAGCTCTTCCGGGATCCCCTGCCCGGTATCCCGCACCGCGATCGAGACCGAATCGCCCGCGCGCTGGGCGCTGACGGTGATGACGCCGCCGGCGGGCGTGTAGCGGATGGCGTTCGAGAGCAAGTTGGCGAGCACGCCGCGAATTCGTGCCGGATCGGCATCGATCGCCGGAATATCCGCCGCCACATCGGCGACCAGCCGCACCTGGGCGGCATCGGCCATCGATTGAAAAGCGGACAGGCTGCTGTTCACCAGCACCGCGACGTCGACGGCTTCTCGGTGTAAGCGCAAACTGCCGACGTCGGCCAGCGTCATCGTCCCCAGGGCCTCGACCAGTGTCTCCAGGGAATTGGTGGCGTCCAGGATGGGCGCGACATGCTGCGCGTCGCCTGGATAGACGCCATCGCCGATTCCCTCGGCCTGGCCCCGAATGATGGCGAGCGGCGTTCGGAATTCGTGCGCGAGATCGGCGACAAAAGCCCGCCGGTCCCGGTCAGTGGCGGCCAGGCGGGCGCTCATGGCGTTGAACGCTCGGGCGAAGGTTCGCACCTCGCGTGGCCCGCGCTCCGCAACCTGGACGCCATAGTCACCGGCCTCGATCCGACCCGCGGCGTCAACCAGCTCAGAGACGTTGATTGCGATCCGGCGAAACCGACGTCCGCCACGAGCCACCAGCAGCACGAGGAGCACGAGGGCGGCGATGGCCAGGAATCGCACCACCGGGTGGACGCCGATCAGGCCAACAGCAGCGCCGACCAGGATCACGCCGCTGGTGAGCACGACCGCGATAAGCAGGAAGGCCGCCGCCATGAACCCGGCGACGCGCCACAGGAAGCGGCGTCCCGGCCGGCGCCAGGGCGGTCGCCCGGTCGGCGGCCACGCCTCGCCCTCGGGCCACCAGGGTGGTGGTCCCGGTCCACGCCAGCGACCTCTGGCCCAGCCCCGTCCGCCCCAGCCTCGCTGGCTCATCGCCGCGCGTCCGCGAAGCGGTACCCGACGCCGAAAACGGTCAGCAGGTAGCGAGGATTGTGCGGATCCGGCTCGATCTTCCGGCGCAGGTTCTTGATGTGCGCGTCGATGGCGCGTTCATACGACTCGACCGCCACGCCGTGCACCGCGTTGAGCAGCTGCGCGCGGGAAAAGACCCGGCCGGGTTGCCGAGCCATGGTCGACAGCAGCTGGAACTCGGTTTGGGTCAACTCGATCGGCCGGCCGGCAACCGTCAGCTGCATGCTTGGCAGATTGAGTTCGACGTCGCCAACCCGAATCAGGTCGCGCGGCGATTGGGCAGCCTCCGTGCGACGCAGCACGGAGCGGACCCGAGCCACCAGCTCTTTGGGGCTGAAGGGTTTGGTGAGGTAGTCATCGGCGCCCAACTCGAGGCCGATCAACTTGTCCGATTCATCCGCGCGGGCGGTCAGCATGATGATGGGTAGCACTCCGTTGCGGCGTAGCGAGCGGGTGATGTCGAGACCGTCCATCCCCGGTAACCCCAGGTCGAGCACGACGAGATCCGGATGAAGCGTGGAGACAATGCGCAGGGCCGACGATCCGTCGGCGGCCACCAGAACCTTGAAGCCGCCATGCTCGAGATAATCGCGCACCAACTGGACGATCTGCGGCTCATCGTCAACCACGAGGATCGTCTTCATTCAGGGCCCATCCTATGACGCGAGATGAGGCGGAGTGGGAGCTCCGCCTCGTTGGGAGGGAGGGTCGTCTAGACCTGCGCGGTCGGAGGCTCCGTTCCAGCGGCCGCCGGCGGGACGGTTCCGTGCGCCCGGTCGTGCCAGGCTTTGAGGGTCGCCTCGATAAACGGCGGGAGCGTGAAGGGCTGCTGCGGGCCACCGTAACCGCCGTGACCGTAGCCGCCGAAGCGGCCCCAGGGACCACCCCCGAATCCGCCGCCCATCATCTGGCTCATCGCATACCGGCGCCAGCGACGCTTCCGCCCGAGGAGCGCTAGGCCGAGGCCCAGCCCACCGAGCATCGCCAGCTTCCGTTTCCTGTCGTTCGTGTCGTTCGTGTCGTTCATCTCGTTCTCCTTCTTCGGTTGAAACTGTTGCTGTCATTCATCCTGCCCCTGGCCTGTGAACGCCTTGTGAACGAGCAGGGGTTTCGATGTGGAGATTCTCGATCTACGACACACAGCTGTCGCGTTGGCACGCGAGACTGCCGACACGCGCTCGGAGCTGGCGGCAGCGGGACCCGGAGACCGCTAGCCGCCGGCCCGGCGCCCTACGGCAGGCTGCTCGCGATCCGGATCGCCTCGGCTTGAGACAACGCCGATTCGATCCGGTAGGTGACGCCCTGGTGCTCCCACACGAGCGTGTTCGCCGCCAGGCGCAGCGTTTCCGGTTGGTCGGATCCGGCGATCCGGACGATGATGAGATGCGGCTCGCCCGCGATCCACCAGCCTGCGTCGCCATTGACACGGGTTTCGGTGAGCGTCGTTCCCGGGCCCACCTCCTTGGTGATGAACTCCGGGATCAGGTCGCCACGAAACTCGGTGATCAGCACCCCGATACCGGTTTGCCCGACCAGTGGGATGCCGGGCCGAGCCTTGTAGACGAGCGCGACCTCACCGCCGGGGATTCCGGACGTCAGATACACGGCGTCAGGCGATCCGAGCCGGGACGGGACGGCGATGGTGAATTTCACCGACGATTGCGCCTCGGCCAACGTGGTCGGGCGTCCCAGATCGATCGAGGTCGCCGGCGTGACCGACGGTTGGGACGGCACGCGGTTGACGATCACGCCCTGGACTCGGAAGAAGTGCGCGATCGCATCGCGAGTGCCTGGAATCGCCAGCCCTGCCGCGCCGATCAGGACCAGCAGCAGCACCGCAGCCAGGGCGAGGCGACGAGGATCGGTCCACGAGCTCCGCCACGGCCTCGACGGCAGCGGACGCGCCAGGATGCGTGTGCGTACCAGTCCCGCCAGGTTTGGCGTGGGCGGATACGGATACTGCGGACCGACCAGGGTGAGGGCTCGCTCCAGCTCCCGGTCACTCAGCCGGCGTGGATCAGCCATCGACATTTCCTGCAGACGACGGAAGCCGGATGTCATCGGGCAGGGCAACGCGCAGCCGGGCCAGCGCCCGCGAAAGCCGCGACTTCACGGTCCCCCGCGGGCAGTTGAGTGCCACCGCCATCTCCGCCTCGGACAGGTCGAAGAACAGGCGGTAGGCGAGCACCAGCCGGTCGTCGACGCGCAGGCCTCGCAGGGTGGTGATCAGGGTGGTGCGAAACTCGTCGGCCTCGGCCGCCCGCTCCGGCGAAGGGGCCGCTTCGCCGGAGGATTGGGCGGCGAGGGCCCGCTCCGCGAGGGCGATCCGTCGATGGGCGGACGCCCGGCGATTGCGCGCCTCATTGGCGACGATCCGCAGCAGCCAGGGACGGAACGGCGAACCCACTCGGAAGCGGCCCAGCGCGTAGTAGGCGTTCACGAAGGCCTCCTGCGCGGCGTCTTCGGCATCCGCGGCGTCCCCGGTGACCTGGTAGGCGACCCGGAACGCCAGCTCCTGGTACTGCTGGACGAGTGCTTCATAGGCATTGACATCGCCATTTCTGGCGCGTTCGACGAGCGCGGTGTCGTCCAGTGGCCGGCCCTCCACGGATCGATTGCTACCCCTTCATACCAGTTGGGCGGGCCGTCGGTTCCCAGCTAGCCCACTGAGTAGTTCATCGAACCCTTACAGACCCGTTGCGTCGATGCCCCATCGCATGATGCAACGAGGTGAGCCGGGGGCCGTTGTCCCTCACAGTCGCGACCGCGACCCAGGAGTATCGCCATTTCCATATCCACTCGCCAGATCACCGCAACGTGATGGGGCTCAGCCGGCTGCGCCGGCGTCCGCTGGTGAGCCTCTTCCTGCTGGTCAGCCTGATGCCGTTGCTGGCACTCAGCGTCTTCGCCGTCGCGATTTCCAGCGATGCGGTGACTCGCCGGGCTGACCAGAGTCTGAGCCTCTCCGCGTCCCTCAGTAGCCGCTACGTTGGAGAGCAGATCCAGGGGCTTCAGGACATCGTCAACTCCTTTGCTCATCAGCCCGCCTTTCTCGCGGCGCTCGCGGAAGGTGATCGGGCCCGCTACGACCACGCGACGATCGACGCGACCCTCACCCAACTGGTCAGCGTCCGAACCGGGATCGCCAGCGCGCAGCTGCTCACCACCGACGGCACGGTCACCGACATCTTTCCACCCCAGGTCCCGGCAGCCGGCAAGGCGGCCGCGGCGATCAAGGACTGGGTGGCGGCGGTGATCCGCACCAGGGCCCCCTGCGTATCGCCGGTCTATACCTCGGCCGCATATGGAAGCCCAGTCGTGACCGCGATCGCCGCCCCGGTGACCGAGGTGGGCGGCGATGGCACCAGCGGGCCCATCCTGGGCGTCCTCGGCGTCGAGTACAGCGTGGTGAACGTCGAGCAATTCGTGCGCCAATTCGCCGACGCGCAGGGCGTTCTCGTGACGGTGGTTGACCAGCAGGGGATGTTGGTCGCCGAGCCCCAGAATGGCAAGGGAACTTCGGTACAGAAGGTGTTGCGGGGAGGACGGCTTGGAACGAGCGGCCTTCAGCAAGAGGTTCCCGAGAACGAGCTGATCGCCTGGGCCCCCGTCTCGCGGGTCGGTTGGACGGTCGCCGCCGAGATCCCCCTTGCCCAGGCATTCGCTGAGATCGACCGGCTTCGCATCACCGTGGTGGCCTTCGCCCTTCCCCTGGCCGCGATTCTGCTCGGCGCCGCCTGGCTGCTGAACGTGACGCTCGGCCGTTGGGAGCGAGCCGAGGCCGAAGTCCGTCGGCTGGCGGCGGTCGATTCCCTGACCGGCTTGTACAACCGGCGGAGTTGGGACGAACACCTGGGGCGAGAGCTGGCGCGGGCGCGTCGGGAGCGGCGCCCGCTCAGCGTGGTGATGATTGACCTCGATCATTTCAAGCGGTACAACGACGAACACGGACACCAGGCAGGAGATCGACTGCTGGCCGAGACCGCGGTGGGCTGGCGGGGGGTGATCCGGGCGACCGACGTGCTCGCCCGCTATGGCGGCGAGGAGTTTACCCTCGCCCTCCCCGATTGTTCCGCCAGTGATGCCGTGACGCTGGTCGACCGCTTGCGGACCGTGATGCCGATGAGTCAGACCTGCTCCGCCGGGGTGGCCTGCTGGGATGGCAAAGAATCGAGTAACAGCCTGGTCGCCCGGGCGGATCGCGCCCTTTACCAGGCCAAAACCCAGGGTCGGAACCGGGTCATGGTCGCCGACGATGCGGCCGCTGCCGCTTAGGCGGGCTCGACGGCAAACGACGACTCGACCGGCACGCCGCGGCGCAGCGTGTTGAGCACGACGCAATATTTCTCGGCGCTGCGCAGCAGCCGCTCCGAGCGTTCCCCATGCAGATCAGCCGGAACGCGGACTGTGGTCCGGCAGCGAATCGCCGTCAAGCCAATCGGGTAATCACCCATGGCCAGGGTCCCGCGCGGGTCCCAGTCGGCCTCGACCACCACCTCCAGCGAGGTGAGCTCGATGCCCATATTGGCGGCCACCATCCGCAACGTGGTCTCCTGGCAGGCGGCCAGTGCGCCGAGCAGCAGGTCGCCCGAGCAAGGAACGTCGCCCTCGCCGCCGACCGCCGAATGGGCTCCCGATTGCCATGAGATAGAGGACGCGGCGTCCGGAACGACCACGCAGTGGAGGGGATCACCCAGGTCGCTGTTGCCACTGCGGACCCGCAACTGGATTCTGGACGACTCCGGATCGTTCTTGTATCGCTCGCGGATGGGGGCTTGCCGATCGCGAATGTTGATCTTGACCATCTGCGTACTCTAGGCGGCCGTGATATTCCTGCGGCCTTACAATCTGGCCAGAGACCGACGCGAGGAGGGACGGATGGCTGATCGGCGCCGCTGGATTTTGATCGCGGCCGTGCTTGGGTCCGGCATCGTCTTCCTCGACTCGACCGTGGTCAACGTCGCCCTGCCGCGCATCGGGCGAGACCTGCCTCGCATCTGGTTCGGGGTGCTCGAGGGCCAGTCCTACGTCTACAACGCCTACCTGCTCACGCTCAGCGCGCTGCTGATCCTGGCCGGCGCGCTGACCGACTTCTACGGCCGCAAGCGGATGTTCATCATCGGCCTCGCCGGATTCGGGGTGACCTCCATACTGTGCGGCCTTGCGCCCAACATGGAGCTGCTGGTGTTGTTCCGGATTCTGCAGGGGGCCGCCGGCGCCCTGCTGGTGCCGGGATCGCTGGCGCTGCTGACCGCCAACTTTTCCGGAGAAGAGCAGGGCCGAGCGTTTGGCATCTGGGCGGGCGCCTCGGGAGCCACGACCATTCTCGGTCCCGTGGTCGGTGGCTTCCTGGTCGACTCCATCTCCTGGCGCGCCGCGTTCCTGATCAACGTCCCGCTGATCCTGATCGCACTCTGGGCCACCGCCTCGCACGTCCCCGAAAGCCGGGATGAAGAGGCGACCGGACAATTCGACTGGATCGGCTCTGTGATCGTGGCCCTGGCGGTTGGCGGGCTCGCGTTCGGCGTGATCTACGGGCAGCAGCGAAACTGGCAAGACCCGGTTGGCTTCATCGCCCTGGCCGTCGGCATCATCTTCACCGCCGTCCTGCCACTCTGGATGGCTCGCGCGCCACATCCACTGATTCCGCTGAGCCTCTTCAAGTCGCGCAACTTCACGGTGACCAACATCTCCACCCTGCTGATCTATGGCTCGCTCTACGTGACCTTCTATTACCTGGCGATCTTTCAGCAGGGGACGCTCGGCTACACCGCCGCCGGAGCCGGGCTCGCCGGCATTCCCGGGACGCTCTTCCTGATCTTCGGCTCGTCGCGCTTCGGGAGCCTCGCCAGCCGATACGGGCCCCGCTGGTTTATGGCCGTCGGGCCGGCCATCATGGCGCTCGGCGTGCTCTGGTTCGTGCGCATTCCGTCCAACAGCGCGCCGTGGCACTTCATGCCGGGAAATCCGTCGACCTGGGTCCCGCCGTTGTCGTACGTCACGGACCTGCTGCCTGGGGGCATCCTCTTCGGGATCGGGATCATGATGACCGTGGCGCCGCTGACCACCGCCTTGATGCGCTCCGTGCCCGGCCACAAATCCGGACTGGCCTCGGCCATCAACAACGCGATCTCCCGGGTGGGGCCACAGCTGGCCGGCGCCGCCATCTTCATCTTCATCACCATCAGCTTCTACAACGGCCTCGCCGCCCAGCGACCCGGACTGGACGTCGCGTCGCCGCAGTTCCGTCAGCAGGTCAGCCCGCTCAATCCGTCCGGGATTCCGTCGTTGGCGGCACTGGTGCGAACCGCCTCCACCGACGCCTTCCATCTGGCCATGCTGGTGGGCGCGGCCCTGCTGCTGGCCGGCGCGATCGTCAACGCGGTGGGCATCCGCAATCCGCAGACGGCGGCCGCCGTCGCACCGGCCCGCCCCACCCCCACCCGTCCGGCGGAGGAGCCGGCCTGATGGCGGTTCGCGACGACGTCGCCAATACCCTCGCCGGTTTCGCCCTCTTCGCCGATCTAACCGGCCCACAGCTCGAGGAGATCGCGCATATCTTCGACGAGGCCTGGTTCGGCCAGGGCGAGCGCGTCTTGCGCCAGGGCGTCAGCGGCTCCGGCTTCTACATCATCCTCGAGGGAACTGCCGCCATCCGGGTCAACGACGTCGAGCGCAGCACGCTGAGGCCGGGCGAGTACTTCGGCGAGGTCTCCTGCCTGCTCGGCGAGGTTCCGGTCGCCGACATCGTGGCGGCGACGCCACTGCGTTGCCTGGTCCTGCCAGGCGGCCAGCTCGAGGGTTTCCTGACCGCCCATCCGCGCGTCATGTATCGCCTGCTTCAGGGCGAGGCACGCAAGCTCAAGAACACAACCAAGTGGCTGAGCTAGCGCAGAAGCCTTTTCCGCCCGGCCGCTATCAGCTCATCGTCGTCGGCAGCGGACCCGGCGGTCTGCAGCTGAGCTACGCGTTGACCAGTCTGGGGGTCGACCATGCCGTCATCTCCGACGATGCCGCGCCCGGCGGGATGTTCCGCCGCTGGCCCGTCTTCCAGCGGATGCTGAGCTGGACCAAGCCCTTCACCGGCGTCGAGCGGACCACGCGCGCCTACGAGCGCTTCGACTGGAACAGTCTGCTGGCCGACGATGAATCCTGCCGCGCCGTGATGCCGGCGCTGATGGATGGAAGCTCCTATTTTCCGTCGCGGCCCGAGATGCAACGTGGACTCGAGACCTTCGCCGCGCGGGCCGGCATCCGCGTGCGCTACGGCTGCAGATGGGAATCGACGCGGAAAAATCACGAGGACGTCATCCTCACCACCTCCGACGGCGAATACCGAGCGCCAGTCGTGGTCTTCGCCGTCGGCGTGGCGCAGCCGTACCGCCCTCCGATCGTCGGGTTGGAGCAAGTGCCGCACTACGGCGACTTTCGCCTGGTCGAGACCTATCGAGACCGGCGCGTCTTCATCATCGGCAAGCAAAACTCGGGATTCGAGATCGCCACCGGGTTGCTGCCCTGGGCGCGCCAGCTGGTGCTGGCCTCCCCCAGCCCGACCAAGCTGTCGGTCAACACCCGCACCCTGGTCGGCGTGCGCGCCCGGTATGTCCAGCCTTATGAGGACGCCGCGCTCGCCGGTGGGGTGGTAATTCTCGATACGACCATCGAGGAGGTGCAGCGGCTGGCTGGCAGCTATCGCGTCAGGACGAGGAGCGCCCACGAGGGCCGTGAGCTGACGCTCGAAGCCGACGACGTGATCGCGGCGACCGGCTTCGTCACGCCGCTCCGCGACCTGCCGGAGCTGGGCGTCGCGACCTTCGGCCAGAGCCAACTCCCAGCCCAGACGCCATTCTGGGAGAGCGCCACCGTGCCGGGCATCTTCTTCGCCGGCACCATCACGCAGGGCGCGGCCGGCCTCAAGAAGCATGGGGTCCCGAGCAACTCGGGCGCAGTGCAGGGCTACCGCTACAACGCGCGCGTGCTGGCCCGCCATCTGGCGGAAACGAAATTCGGGAAGAAGATCCTCCGGCCACGACTCGAAGCGAATTCCGTCGTCGGCTACCTCCTCGAGGAGTTGAGCCGGGGACCGGAGCTCTGGCACCAGCGCTCCTACCTGTCACGCGTGATCAACCTCGACCGGGACCAGGGCATCAGCGACGAAGGCATCCTGCCCCTGGCACACTTTCTCGATGCTGGCGGCGCCGATGCGGTCGCCGTCACGCTGGAATCGAACGGCCGCGACGACCCTTATCCGGTGATCTATCTGCGGCGGGACGGGTCGATCACGGAGCGCGTCATGCCCCCGCAGCCGTTCCTCGACTTCAGCGGGCCCGCGCACGATGGCCAGCTTCGTTCCATCCTGGAGCCGATCCTGTCCCGCTCGGGAGCCGCGGCATGAGCGAGCTGCCCACCGGAACCGTCACCTTCTTCTTCAGCGATATCGAGGGATCGACGCGGCTGATCCAGCAGCTGGGTGATGGCTATCCGGACGTGCTGCTGGCGCATCACACCATCCAGCGCCAGGCGCTGGCCGCGAACGGCGGGCACGAGCTTCGCACCGAGGGCGATTCGTTCTTCATCGTCTTTGACAGCGCGCTCAAGGCGTGTGTTGGGGCGGCCGCGGTACAGAAGGCGCTTGTCGAGTACCCCTGGCCGGACGGCGCGCAGGTGCGGGTGCGGATCGGCCTGCACACCGGCGAGGCAACCCTGGTCGGGAGTGAATATCTCGGGATCGACGTCCACCGGGCGGCCCGCATCGCCGGCGCCGCCCACGGCGGTCAGGTGCTCCTTTCGGAAACGACTCGCGCG
>Ga0307479_10003630_pt1 | contig 14073 bp, 11 predicted proteins | sample atmos_gasesECM4C_FD_203743 | JGI IMG/M metagenome (GOLD analysis project Ga0307479, IMG submission 203743) | Hardwood forest soil microbial communities from Morgan-Monroe State Forest, Indiana, United States - atmos_gasesECM4C_515 | ecosystem: Environmental > Terrestrial > Soil > Temperate...
TTCGCAAGCTCCGGCATAATGCAGCGATGCGCCGGTCGTTTGTCACCACCATTCCGCCTTCGCCCGTCGTCATCTGCTTGTTCGGATAGAACGCAAAAACGCCCGCGTCGCCCAAAGTTCCTACGCACCGCCCGCAATATTCGGCGCCGAGCGCCTCGCACGCATCCTCGATCACCCGCAGGTCATATTCGCGCGCGATTTCCAGGATCGGCGACATATCGCAGGGCAACCCAAAAACATGCACGGGAAGGATCGCTTTCAGGATTCGCCACGACCGCCGGTTCACGAGCCGCCGCGAGCCCTGCTCCCAAACATACTCACGGGCGATCGTCTTGTGGATTTCGCTCGGATCGAGATTCAGTGTTGCGGGGTCGATATCCGCGAATTTCGGCGTGGCACGTTCCTGAAGAATGCAATTGGCGGACGCGACGAAGCTGAACGAAGTGGTTAGAACCTCCTCATTGGCTCCGATTCCCAGCGCCTTCACGCACAAGTGCAGAGCGGAAGTTCCGCTGTTCGTCGCGATCGCGTAGCGTGCGCCCGCGTAAGCCGCGAACTTCTCCTCGAATTCCGCGAGACACGGACCCAGACTGAGCTGGCCGGAGCGCAACACGCGAGTGACGTACTCGATTTCACGCGCGCCGATGTCCGGTCGCGCCAGCGGAATTCTCATGCCGTTCCGACGCTCCAATCGGCCGTTGCGCGGCCTTTCTCCGGTGCGATCTCTTGTGTGCTTGGGCTCGCGCGATTCACGGGGAAGTGGGGAACAACCTCGTGGATGTACTTCAGCAGTCCATCGCGATCGTGACGCGCGACGTAGTCTTCCATCCGTTTGACCTTCTCAAGGATCCCCCGCGAAAGCGGGTTCTGCTCCGCGGTCACCAAAATCCGCGCGGTTTCGGTGGGGATCGGCCGCTCCCAATCTTCCCAAAGCTCTTCGCTCACTTTTTCGCCTTCTTTCAGGCCGATGAACTCGATCTGCAGATCGCGCCCGGGCTTCATTCCGGCAAAAAGCGTCATGGCCTTCGCCAGCTCGTAGATGTTGAGAGGCTCGCCCATGTCGAACACAAATGTCTCGCCGCCCTTGCCAAGCGCCGCCGCGCGCAGAATCAAATGGACGGCCTCCGGCACCGACATGAAATAACGCGTCGCCCGGCGGTCGCTCACGCGAATCGGCCCACCCTTCTGAATCTGGTCCCAGAAAATCCGCAGCACGCTGCCCGTGCTTCCGGCGACGTTGCCGAAGCGGACGTTCATGAAGCGCGTTCCATTCACTCGCGCCAGCTCCTGGATGCAGAGTTCCGTGAGTTTCTTCGAGAGTCCCATGTAGCTGCGAGGCCGTACCGCTTTGTCCGTCGAGATATTGATGAAGCTCCGCACGCCGCATTCGATGGCCGCTTCGCCAATATTGCGCGTCCCCAGGACATTGTTGCGAATCGCCTCCAGCGGATGAAGTTCGAGTAAGCCCACATGCTTGTACGCTGCGGCGTGAAAGATAATGTCCGGCCTTTCGTTTCGCAGGATTTCCCGGACGCGCCCCTTGTCCACTAGGTCTGCCAGAAGCGGTTTCACGCAGCCCGTGCCGAGTCGGTCCGTCGCTTCGAGGTTCACGTAGAACAGGCTATTTTCGCTCTTCTCCAGCAACAGTAGCTTGCACCCGCCCGCGCTAGCAATCTGCCGGCAGAGTTCGGACCCAATGCTTCCCCCGGCTCCCGTAACGAGCACCGTCTTCCCCGCAACAATCTTGCGAGCTTCTTCGATGTCCACGCGAATTTCCTCCCGCTGCAGAAGGTCCTCGACGCGCGGATTTCGCAAGTCTCGCAGCGATACTCTGCAATCTACCAACCCCGCGAGTGTCGGCAGGGTGCGCACTGGGATTTCCGCCTTACGGCACGCCCCGAGGATGTTTCTCATTTGCGAGCGCGAGGCGCTCGGAATGCAGATCAGGATTTCTTCGGCGCATTTTGCGGCAGCCAATCGAGCGAGATCGTCCGTCCCTCCGACCACTGGCACGCCATGGATCGTTCGTCCCCATTTTTCGGCGTCGTCGTCCACCACGGCCACGGGGAGGCAAGGAGATTCCGAATTCAATGCCAGCTCTTTCAAGAGCATCATTCCAGCGTCGCCGGCTCCGACAATGACCACGCGCTTTCCGCCCCTCCGCAGGACAGCCTGCTGCGTCTTTAGAATCCGGGCGCCGAAGTGCAGGGCGCCCCAGAGGATTTGCAGGAACGCCGCATCCACAACAAACACCGCCCCCGGAATCCTCCATTGCTGGAATTGCCAGCTTACGAAGAGCCAGCACATCAGAGTGCTGGCGCATACTGCCTTGGCAATCGAGATTAAATCCGGCAGGCTCGCGTAGCGCAACGAGCGCTGGTAAAGGCGCACACTTGCCAGGGCCGCGAGTCGAAAGACAATCACCAACCCCAGTGTCGCTCGCAGAACGTCGTCGGCCCAAAAAGGCCCGCGCGACTCTGCCAGCGCAAGAACTGCCAGCACGTACGAGAATGCCGCGAGCAGAAGCTCCGCCGCGAGGACGAGCGCGGATTTCTGCTTACGCTGAATCCGGTGCCAAATCCTGCCCAAGGGGGTCGCCCAGGGCCGCGCTAGTTCAAGTCCGTTCCCTGCTTCTGGTTCCATTGAGACGCTTTCCATTCGCTGACCCCATCAGTTGGGCTTGGTAGCCCGAATCTCTCGAACCGAACTCTACTGCATCGCCTTGACCGTTACTACCTGATCTGACCAAAAGCCTCCGCGCATGCCGATAGCTCCGCCCCCTGAGTCCCATCCAGGAACCCTGCCCGCACTTTTCTTCGCGAGAATCCGCAGGCTTCTCCCGAGTTACAGCTTCCGATAGAGCGGTTCGGGAATGGGGAACGTCCGCTTATTGAGCACCGCTCCCAGCATCGGAATCTTCGCTGCCTCGAATCCTTCCTTGGCGATGCGTGCCGGCTCGCGCCGTGTCGAGTGCGAATCCACCACCAGAACAATTCCGTCCGTTGACTGCCCGAGAAGCACCGCGTCCGGATAGGAATCGGTCGCCGGCGTATCAATCAAGACGTAGTCGAATTCGTCGCGCAGTTCCATGATCCGGGCGCGCAACCTCGCCGGATGCAGCGCACCATTCGGCTCTTTGCCCACAGCCCCGGCCGGAATCAGCCATAGATTGGTGCCCGCAACGCTCCGCGCAAATTCGCGGATCGGTTGCGAGCCTCGGACCGCATCCGCGAATCCAGGACTGCTCTCGAACCGGAAACGGCCGTGCAGCGACGGCGACCGCAGGTTCGCGTCGACGAGGCACACTGATCCGCTCTCTTGGTCGGCGAGAACTTCGCTCGCTCGCGCGCACACCCAACTGCATCCCGCGTCTTTGTTCACTCCGCAGAACGCGACGACGGCGGGCGCCTTCGCCGGGCCCGATAAGATGAACACTCGTTGCACCAGCTTCACAATCTCGTCTTCCACCGCCGCGCGGCTGTCCCGTGAGTTCCGCTTTCCGTTGGCGCGCCCCTCTGAATCTGGCACGGGCATGGCAACAGCACCCAATGCTGCGTCGCCTCGGGCTTTTTGCAGGATGTCGAAGTTCCGGCTCATGGTCGTTCCTCGTGAGTTTGAGCGGCTCGAACTTCTGCCGCTGTTTCGATCGCGCCTGGCACGTTGTGGCGGAGGTAAAGCGGGAGGCGAAGCCGCCGTCCTGCTTCGATGTGGCTGGCGTCTGAAATATCCGGGTTGAGCGCGCAGATTTCCATCAGCGCGGCAAAATCGGATCTTCCGAGATATTGAAGGCTCAAATGACGCAAGGTGGCGCCCGGAGGCACCATGACCGTGAGAACTTGGTCCTCCGCCTCGGGTCTTACGGCACCTCTCGGCACGACTTGCGATTCGACGGGACTTGCTCGCGGATTCGTTTGCTCTGTGATTTTCGGGTGCGTCGTGTTTGCGCTTGCAATCGTAGGATGCCGCAGCCCTGCTTTGACAATTCCCGCAGTGCCGGCGCGTGTATTCCAGAAAAAGCCCGCCGCGGTGCTCAAAAGCAAAATGGCTGCTGTGGCAAACATGGCTGGAACCATCCGCCAAGAACGTTCCGGCTTCATCCCAAGCATCGAGCCGAAGGGTATCGGCCTCCGCATCGGAGCGCAGGTGCCGGAGCATTGCCGTTCTAGGGTCGGAGCGACCGATTCGAGCTCCAGGTCGGCGATCACCTCACGAACAATATTCGAGTCAATCTTCCGCGTCCCTGTCGCGTATGCGAGCGACATCGCGTTGAAGCAAAGGTTATTGATGTTGCGGGGGATTCCGCCACTCTGTTCTGCGATCAGCAGCCGCGCGCCTACGGTGAACGGCGAAGGCCCGTCATGTCCCGCTACCCACAAGCGATGAGCGATGTAGGAAGCTGTCTCCTCGGGCGAGAATGCTTCGAGCCGGACGACAGCGGAAATCCTCTGGCGAAGCTGCGCCATGGACGGCCTAGCCAGTCGCTCGGCTAACTGCGGCTGGCCCGCGATCACAATCTGCATCAACTTCATCCAGGGCGTTTCGAAATTCGAAAGCAACCGGACGGACTCGAGCACTTTTTCTTCCAGGTTTTGCGCTTCATCAATGACGAGCACGAATCGCCGCCCCGCGTTCATGTCGTCCATCAACACCTGGTTCAACATCGCATGCATAGCCGGCAGGTCTTTGCCCGCTGCATCCACGCCGAGATCGGCCAGGATGTACCGAAGAAGCTCTCGCGGCTCGCGGCCCGTCTGAAAAATGAATGCGGTGTGCGCTCTGTTGCGAAGGCCTTCGAGAAGCTGAAAGAGCAGGGAAGTCTTCCCCATTCCCGGCGGCCCGACGAGCGCCAGGAATCCTCGATTCGTTTCGATGCCGTAGATGAGCGACGCGAGGGCTTCTCGATACTGGGCCCCGAGATGGAGAAACCTGGGGTCCGGAGTGACGCCGAAGGGCTGCTCATGTAGACCAAAGAATTCAAGGAACATATTCGTTAGTGTGTACTCCTCGGAATCGATGCGAGCACCCTGATATCGAGGTAGCGGCTAAGCTCGTCCGGACTTCTGAATAAGGGGTCCAGGCGATCCACGGCATAGGCTGAACCCACGCTCACAATTCCCGCCGTGAAAAAGCTGCCGATCAGAAGCCAGCCGAGATGCAGCGTTGGCAGCGCGGGAACTGTGGCCGCCTCGGCGACCGATACGTTGACAATCCGTTTGCTGTCGAGCGCGTCGGAAATGCGCGCTTCCTCGCGCTTGCGGAGATAAAGCAGATAGTTGTCTTCCGAGGCCTTAACATTGCGGATGAGATCGTCCTGTTGCGCACTTTGTTCATCGAGCTTATGCGCTGCGTCTTCGTAGTGCCGCACCACGCGGGCCGTTGCCTGCGCTTGCGCTTGCAGTGCGGCGCGATCGGTGTCGGCCTTTGCGAGTTCGGTCGCCATCCAGTCCTGCGCCGGGGGGCGGTCGGTCGTGATCTCTTCGCTAGGCGATTGTTCGGCCTGGGCAATGGCTTTCCGCGTGTCCGCAATCTGAGTATCCACTTCCGCGGCCAATGGATACGTGGGCGCGTACTTGACCAGCATTTCGCTGCGCTTCAATTCGAGATTCAGCAGCGTGCTCTCCAGTTGAGCGAGGAGTTGTGCGTTCACTGCCTTCTTCACGACTGTTGTTTGTCTTTCAGGCGTGGCCGCCGCTTCGGACTTCAACGCTGCCGCGCGCTGCGTGGCTTCGTATGAATTGGCCTGAGCCTGCTGCAGCTCCGCTTCGAATTCACTGAGCTGGTGAAGAACGAGCTCTTTTTGCGCCGCCGCGGAAACGATCTCTTCGCGGCTGTCGAATTCGCGGAGTTGCGCTTCCGCCGCGGCAAGTTCGCTTCGGTAGCGCTCGGTTTCTTGATCGAAGAAACTGAACGTCCCGGCCGGACGGTGCACCGCCGCATGCTTTTCCTGATACAGCGTCGCGAGCGTCTGCAAAACGCGGGCGGCAAGTTGCGGGTCGCGCGCCGTGTACATCACGCGAATCAGCGTCGTTTTCCTCAGTGGATCGATCACGAGCCTGTCTCCGAGTCTTTGCACAGTCCGGGCCAGGCGCGTTTGATCGCTGGCTCTAACGCCGCGCAGAGCATCGCCGACGCGTTCGATCGTTCGCTCCCAGGCATTGTTCTCTTGCGACGTGAGGCCGCACGCCAGCGCAACTTTCTCGAGCAGGTCGCGGCTCTTCAATAGTTCAACCTCGGAGTTCAAGTCTTCTTCACTGACTACCGGCACTGGCTCGGCTGGAACCGGCATCGCCGGGTTCGGTGTGACCACTGAATCCACGCGATCCCGGTTCACAAGGATTTTCATCTCTGCTTCATACTTTCGCGGGAGCAGCAGCGCGGTGAGGATGGCGCCCACGAAGATCCCCAGGAAAATCAGTGTCGCAAGCCGCCTCTGGCGGAATACGGGCGCAACAACGTCGCGTAGCGTCGTCGTGAGACCCTGTTCACTGTTCGTCCGGATCGCCAGTTCGCTCATCTGTCCCTTCCCCGCGCACTCTTCGCTTGCCCTTACGGCTGGTAGTACGTGCCGACGGTTGTCACCGGAATGAATTTCTTGATCTTCGACATGAAATTTTGCGGGACGAAGAGCATATCGCCGGGCCGTATCTCGGGGTCTTCGTTCACGTCGTGGCCTTGGAGGATGTGTTTCAAGTCGAGCGATTTCACTTCGAACCAGTCATTGTTGACCCGGCGGAAAAGCAGCACTTGGGAGTGTTTCGCGGATTCGTTGAATCCGCCTGCAATCGCAACGGCCTGCGCCGCGGTCGTGTAGCCGCGCAATTCATATTTTCCGGGCTTCCCCACCTGCCCGCCGGCAATGAAGTATGGCTTGTTGAAGTCCTTCAATTCGATCGACACGATCGGATCGTGCAGGATCTTTGCGTAGGCAGCCTTGATCGGTTGGATGGATTCCTCTGCTGTCAAACCCTCCAGATGGACATCGCCCGCCCCTACAAGGCTTATGAAGCCATCCGGCTGCACGGTCGCGGTTTGATTGAATTCCGGAGTCAACGGAAACGTCAGCGTGATGACATCGCTTGCGCACAATTGGTATCGCCCGTCGCGATGGTGAAGCTCGGGATGTGCTGCATCGCTGACGTTTTCGGTTTTCTGCATCGGTGTGGCAATCGCAGTACCTGCAGATGCGGTCGCTTCGTTTCGCTGGGCTGCAGCGGGGCGCGCGCAGAGCGGCAGAAGAATCGATCCTGAAATCATCGCGAGTGCGCTGAACCTCATCGTTGTGCCCCCAAGGCATCGGCCAGGGCAAGCGGTTCGGAAGCCGTGCGCAGGCTTACGCGATCGTTCGCGACCGCGAAACCCTTCTTCTGATTACTCTTCGTTTCCACTCGCAGCACGCGTCCTACCGTCTCCAGATGCAAGTGGCAGTTCTCACCCGCCAATGCGGGAAGATGAATATTCAACGAGACGATCGCGCCCTGCTCAGGGCACTCCGGCGCAACGATGTACGCTCCTTTGTGGCTGATGTCGCGGGTCTGCCCGGACGCTCTCCGGCTGACACCATGCTCCTTCCAATGAAAAGCCGCGCGCGCATTGAGAGAGTAACGAACGATGGATCTAGAATCCCCGCCCGGGAAATCGAGCGAGCAGGGCTTCCTTGCTTCTACGCGCATCTGCACACTTTGGTTTTCTGATGTGGCCATTGACGCCGCGTGTATACGCGAGCGCGAGTCGTGGCACAAGTGGCGGAACGTCACAAATTCACAGGGTTCTTTGTTTCCCGCGAATATTGCCAATTCGGGATGTGTTTCAGCGGAGAGATCTGTCTCTAGCGGTACCCACGCAGACCATGAGGCGGCAAGTACAAAGGGGGCGGATGACACCCATATTTGTGTCTCTACTATTCTACGTACAAAAGTACCTATCGACGGGCCTGAGGCAAAGTGGCTCTAACATCTAAGCGCTTGATTTCAAAGGATGTTTACGTCATTGCCCATAACGTTCCATGGCGATAATGTGGCCAAGTCCTCTAGTGATTGCGGACTGAGACCTCATCGAAGCAGTACTGGTTCCGGGTTCAATCCGAATCAAACCGGGGCCAAGAGTTTCAAAAAGTACTGATAATCTGCTTCGGCCTATCAGTAATTTTGGACGCGAGCTAAGTACATATTGCGCTTGCATATTTCTCCACGGTACGTATAGTGTTCGTCAACCCCCTTCCACAAAGAATAGGTGTGTCGAGGACATGATATGCAGAAGGCGCTGCATTCGCAGAGTCCCGTTGTGAACATTTTCATCGCTGAAGCAAACCACATGAACTGCCAACTGGTGGCGACTGCATTCCGCCGCAAACGCTATCGCGTGGCAGTCGTTGGCAGCGCGGTGAACTCCTCTCTTGCAATTGCGCTCGTGAAAGAGCGAGAGCCCGACATAGCCGTCGTGAGCGCGCAACTCGAAGCAGGTCCTCTGGAGGGGTTTGGGGTGGTTCGCGACATGCGCGCGCTGCAATCGAGGACGCGTGCTGTGATGCTGCTCGCTTCGCGGGAACGCGAGCTCGTGGTGGGCGCTTTCCGGTGCGGTGCGCGTGGCGTGATCTTTCGTGATGAACCTTTCGAAACCTTGTGTAAATGCATTCATGCTGTGCATCAGGGGCAGGTGTGGGCCAATAGCGAGCACCTTGGCTATGTGCTCCAAGCGCTTAACCCGACGGTCCCGCTGCACTTGCAGGACTCCAACGGCGTGGCGCTGCTGTCGAAGCGGGAAGAGGAAGTGGTGCGGCTCGTCGCCGAAGGAATGACCAACAAACAAATCTCGAGTCATCTCCGGTTGAGCGAGCACACGATCCGAAATTACTTATTCCATGTTTTCGACAAGCTCGGAATCTCGACGCGCGTGGAGCTGGTCCTCTACTGCCTGCAGGAAAGACAAAAAAACTCGGCGCCCGCTTTTGCCTTGGAGGCCTAGCAGGCGTCGCGGTTCTGCGCGGAGAGGGGCGAGGGGGATGATGATAAGGAGGAATGCGGGGTGAGAGTGCGCGAAAAGCTCTTGGCCCTGGCGCTGAACTGATAGGAGCGCCCGTCGCACTTGAGACAGCGATACGGACGCAGCAGCACAACGGTCAGCAGCGTATCGACAATTCCGCGGCGGCGCGAGCGGCACACTTGAGCGCTTCCACAGTGTCGGCAAAGATGCTTGAAATGTCCGCCGGAGATGCCCACTTGCTACCTCGCTTGAACAAGAATCTAGACCGCGCGACGCACGGCGTGGTAGATGACCAGAAACACAATAGAGCCAACCACCGCGACGAGAATGCTGTACAAGTTCAGACCCGTGACGCCTGCGTGGCCAAACATACTGAACAGCCAGCCGCCAATCACGGCCCCAACGACGCCAAGAAGGATGTCGAGCAGGACACCCTCGCCCGTCCGGTTGACGATCTTGCTGCCGATGAAGCCAGCGATGAGTCCCAGGCCAATCCACGCTAAAAGTGTCATAAATGCCTCTGTTGGAGTTACTGGGACGGCGCGATGCCCTAAGGCAAACGCAGAATGGGCCGAATTTTCCCAAAGCGCCATGCCACAAAAAATGTAACTCCTTGCGTAAAATGCTGTAGGGCGAATCCAGAGTCTTCTCTTTCTGCTCGCTAATCGAGGCGCGATTTCAGGTCAAGGCACACTGTATCTCCGATCTGGCGGGTGTGCCGTCCTTTGGTTTCAACAACTTGGCTCGAATTCAACTTCTTCGGCAGGCTGCGTTCTTATGGATGCGCCGTCGGCATCACCAGTTTTTCCACGACAGGAACGGGCAGCGGGCCCTGATCCAGCACGAGATCGTGAAATTTGAGCATGACGAAATTCTTTCCCGCTTCCGCCTGATATTTCTTGCGAATCGCAAGCCATTCGCGAAGGCCTACAAAATATGTCGGCAACTGAGCCGAGCTGAGTTTCGCGCGCACAAGCTTCCCTTCGGCTTCCGCTTGTGTTTGGAACGCATCCTTGGTCATTAAATCCATGGCCTGTTCGTCGGTCATGCCCATCGTCTGCATCTTGACGTCGAGAATCGCGTTGGCCAGCACCCGTAGTCGAATTTTTCGCATCACCATCCTAAAGCGCGGATCGTTGTTCATAAATCCTTCGTCCATCATTACCTGCGCGATGTACTCGGCCCAGCCTTCCACATAAGCGCCATTGGCGAAGAGCGACCGCAACAGCCTGCGCCTTTCGGGCTGAATATTATTCAAATGCTCGAATTGGACGTAGTGGCCTGGCAGCGCTTCGTGAATACTCAGCCATTCCAGCGTGTAATTGTTGTACTCGCGCAGCTTGGATTCCACTTTGTCCGCGGGCATTTTCGGATCAATGGGAGTTACCCAGTATTCCGCTTCGGCCTGAGGCTCCAGCGGCGGCGCGCTGTGGAATCCCGCCACCGAATAAATACCGCGCTCGAACGGAGGTGTCGGAATCACTTTCAAATTGTCGCGCGTGCCCAGCGAAACAATCTTCTTTTCCCGGATAAATTGCTTGATGCTTTCGAGGTCGGCCTCGATGGTCTGCTGCAATTGCTCGGGGCGCGGATGCTCGTCCGAAATCCTGCGCAGCACTTCGCTGATGATTAAATTCTGGCGGTCGTGCGCACCCAGCTCGGCATGGTCGCCGTGATCCGGGTACATCTCCTTGTGCATCGGCAGCGCCAAATCGAGCATTTCCGCCCGCACGGACCGCAATCCCTCTTCGGCGTCCGCCAGCACTTGTTCGGGAGTAACATCCGTCTCCATCACCAGCTTGAATTTCTGATCGTAGAGTTCCTTCCCCAATCGCCAGGTCCGTTGCGAAGGCCTCTTCGCCAAATCCCTAAGCCACCCGGAAAAACTCTTCAGTGCAGCGATGGCCGGCGGCGCAATCTTGTCATATTCCGCTTTCAAAGACGACCCGGTCGGAATTTCCGCAGCGATTGTGTTTTCGATCAGGTCGATGTTGCCGTCATTTTCCTGGATCGCGGTCGTGATGAAAATTCGGTCCGTATCGCCGACGTATTGCTTTACCTGCGTCAAAAGACGCGGAATCGCACTCACCCGGGAGAGAACGTGTCTGACGCGAACGTCGTGCGGTGCATAATTTTGCGTGAGTGGCAGGAAAAGCGTGTTTCCAATCAACTCGACCGGCACTGTTGGATTGTGCCGATAGTTCTGAATCTTGTCGAACTCGATCAAGCTGAGGCCGATCTGATCGTCGATGAGTTGCCAGTCCGCCGCATCCTGCGCGTCCAACGCCGAAACCGGAGTCTCGTTGCGGAATCGTTCGCGCCAGTGTTCGTAAAATGCACGCTGCTCCGCCATCGATTCCAAACTCATGTCATCCAGCAGGGCATCGAGCTCGATGGTCTTGCCGGTCTTCGAATCCAAGTGCATGTGATAGCCGGCCTGGGAAGCATTGGTCGGAGACAATGCCAAAGAATTCTTCATGAATTGATCGCTGAGTTCCGCAAATTTCTGCGCAGCCGAAGTGTGGGAAGGTTCCGCAGCCGAACTTGTGTTTTGAGGATTCGAAGGCATCGCAAACATGACCAGACACAGAGTAGCGCAAGCTGACAAAGCCATCACTCGCGTCATGGACATTCCTTTCTGTTTTGAGGCTTTTCGTGTCGCCGGTGGGAACGATGCGAATCTAGTCAACTGCTCCTGTGGTGTCAAGGATGATGTTGGCGCAGTGGAATAAGTGCAAAGCAGATGAGTGACAATCCTATCGGATTGTCAGGGCGGCGGCGCCGGCGAGGGCGGAGTCTGCGCCGAAGTGGGCGCAGACGATGGGAATTTCGTGCCGACGCGGATTGGCCGCCCAGGTGCGCAGGCCGCGCCGGATGCGCGGCAGGAGCGACATCATTAACGATGCCATGCCGCCGCCGATAATGATGACGTCCGGCTCGAGCATGTCGATGACCCCGCCGAGCCAGATGGCGAAGTGGTCGGCGGAGTCGTTGAGGATTTGAACAGCGAGGCGGTCGCCTTGGCGCGCCGCTCTTGCGACGTGCTCGGCCTTGACAGCGACAAGCCTGCCGCCGGCGGCTTTCAGGATTTTCGAGCTGCGCGCTCCCGGCTTGCTAAGAAGCTCGCGGGCGCGGCGGGCTATGGCGGTGCCGGAAACGTAAGCTTCGACGCAGCCGCGTTTGCCACAGCCGCAGCGGGGGCCGTGAAAATCAATTGTGACGTGGCCCCCTTCAGACGCGCCGCCGGTGCGTCCGGAATAGAGACGCTGGTGGAGCACGATGCCGGTGCCAACGCCGGTGCCGACGGTGACGTAGAAGACGTTCGCATGTTTTGCGCCCGCGCCCCAGGCGGCCTCGGCAAGGACGGCGGCGTTCGCGTCATTTTCAATGCGCACCGGGAGGCCGTAGCGGCGCTGGATTTCGCGCGCGAGCGGAAAATTTCGCCAGCAGGAGATGTTCGGCGCGCTGTGCAGGATGCCGCGCACGGCGTCCACCCAGCCGGGCACGCTGACGCCGATGGAGCGAGTGCGCTTCGTGCGGGGATCGCGCATGATGGCATCGAGCGCGTCGAATACGGATTGCAAACCCTCGCGTGCGGTTTTCCGCGCGGCCATCGGCGTGCGCACGGAATGAAGGATTTTGCCCCTCGAGTTCACCAGGCCGGCGAGGACTTTCGTGCCGCCGATATCAATGCCGAGGAGCACGTCCCGTGCTTTTGTTTTCTGCGCACGCATCGTCATGAAGACACTCGCCCCATCTGCTGTAGTTCTCGCCACATCAGCCAGGCGGAAGCGATCGCGAGAAACGCGAGGAAAGCCCCGAGTGCCCAATGTTGCAGCAGCAATTTTCCCGCCGCGAATAGCGCGCCGTAAACCATCACGCAGCCGAGGACCCAACACCAAAGATTGCGCGCGAGGTCGTTCGTTTCTGGAATTTCGGGGGCGCGTGCGGCAATAGGCCTCCAGCCGGTAATCTGCGGGCGAACCTTGCGATAGAAGGAGAGCAAGACCTCGGCCGGCTCGGGCTTCGTCGCTAGCGTGACGGCGATCCACGCGCAGGTGGAGACGAGCGTGGTGGTGAGCACCGTTTTCGCGAAGACAACGGTGCCAGACCCCGAGAAAATCTGCGGGCGGCCCAAGAGCGCGAGCGAAAGCATCTTCGAGTTGAGAGCGAAAGTGACAAGAATCGAGGCCGCCATGGTGGAGATTTCGCTCCACGCGTTGATGCGCCACCAATACCAGCGCAGCAGGTAGACCGCGCCGGTGCCGGCACCGAGTTGGAGCACCACTTCCCAGCCGGAACGAATCGAGGCAAGTCGTGCGGAGACGCAGGCGGTGACTGCGACGAGCACCAGCGTGACGACTTGCGCGACATAAACATAGTGACGCTCGGACGCGCGGCGGCGAATGAAGCGGCGGTAGAAATCCTCGACGAGGTAGGAAGTGCCCCAGTTGAGCTGCGTCGCGATGGTGGACATGAAGGCAGCAAGAAACCCTGCAAGAATGACGCCGCGGAGGGCGTGCGGCACGTGGTCGTTGACGATGAGCATGTAGCCCGTTTCCGGGTGCGCGAGCCCGGGATACAGAATGATTACGGCGAGCGCGGTGAGAATCCAGGGCCAGGGACGCAGCGCGTAGTGCGCGATGTTGAACCAGAGCACGGAAAGCAGTCCTTCGCGCTCGTCGCGCGCGCTGAAAATGCGCTGCGCGATGTAACCGCCGCCGCCCGGCTCCGCGCCGGGATACCAGAACGCCCACCACTGAACGCAGAGATAGACTGCGAAGGTGATGACGGGAACGGTCCAGAGCGCGTCCTGCGTGAAGCCGCGAGAAAAATTGGGGAGGAAGGCGAGCGGATCGCCAGTCCCTTCGGGCGCGCCACGGGCCGCGCGCATCGCTTCAAGGTGGACAACCATCGGGCCGAGGCCGCCCACGGCTGCGACGGCGTAGTATGCGATAGCGATCACGATGCTCATTTTCAGGACGAATTGGAAGAGGTCAGTCCAGAGCACGCCCCACAGGCCGCCTAGCGCCACATAAATGCCGGTGAAGGGAATGAGAAAGAAGATGCAGATGACGAGCGCGCGCCCATCGT
>Ga0307479_10003631_pt1 | contig 14070 bp, 10 predicted proteins | sample atmos_gasesECM4C_FD_203743 | JGI IMG/M metagenome (GOLD analysis project Ga0307479, IMG submission 203743) | Hardwood forest soil microbial communities from Morgan-Monroe State Forest, Indiana, United States - atmos_gasesECM4C_515 | ecosystem: Environmental > Terrestrial > Soil > Temperate...
TAATTCTTTTCCCTCCTTCGCAATCCAATTTCTGGCAGCGCACCTGAACGTTCATATCGACAAGATTCGCGTGCAGACGGCTGATATCGGCGGCAGTTTTGGCATCAAGATCACTAATTATCCGCAGATGGCGGTGTGTGCCCTAGCTTCGAAGAAGGCTGGCGGCCGCCCGATCAAATGGGTGGAGACGCGCTCGGAGCACATGACGTCGAGCGCGCACGGCAACGAGCGCACTTTCCGCGACACGCGTGTGGCGCTCGACAGAAACGGCGTGATCACCGCGATTACTTCGCGACACATTGATGACTGCGGGGCCTATCCGCGCTATGAGCCGCTAGGTTGTGTGATCTGGTCGCAGGTGTTTCCCGGTGTATATCGCTTCAAGAATGCGCGCATTGATTTCACGCAAGTGGTGACGAACAAGTGTCCAGTCGGACCCAATCGCGGCTATTCAAGGATGCAGCACCTGTGGTTCTTGGAGCGGGTGCTGGACATCTGTGCTTACGAACTCGGCATTCCTGCCGACGACATGCGTCTGCGCAATTACATTCGTCCAGAAGAATTCCCCTATACGACACCAAACGGATGCGTGTACGACTCGGGTAATTACCCCAAGATGCTCGAAGTGGCGAAGAAGCTGATGGGATGGGACGAATGGAGGAGGAAGCAGTCGGCGGCGCGGAAAGAGGGCCGGCTGATCGGGATCGGCATTGGCACGACCCTCGATTCGGGTACGAATAATTTTGGGCAGTCGCAGATCGTGAACCCGGGCGCGCCGTTTTCGGGCAATTCGCAAGGGGCAAACTGCAAGCTGGATATTTATGGCGAGGTGGTGGTCGCGGTCGGCTCGTGTCCGCAGGGACAAGGTCACGAAACCACGGCCGCACAGGTCGTTTCGGATGTGTTGAATATCTCTCCTGACCTGATTACGGTGCGAACCGGTTTCGATACGGAGCGGAACGTGCACACGGGATTTTCGGGCACCTATGCTAGCCAGTTTGCGGTGTCAGGGCTATCTGCGGTGCACGGCGCGGCACAAAAGTTGAAGTCGGAGATGAAGCGTTTGGCGGGATTCGTACTGGAATCCAAGGAAGATGATTTGGAATTTGGCGTGGGAGCGCAAGGGCCAGAGGTGCGGTCGAAGAGCAATGGTAAATCCATCAACTACTGGGGATTGGCTAACATCGTCAATGTGAATAGCGCGGTGCTGCCTCCAGAGCTGAACGATGTCACTTTGAATTGCCGATACGTTTGGCGCGCGCCTTTCAAGGTTCCTGACAAACAGAAGAAATATGGCAACCTGACGCTCACTTATGCTGCGCAGTTGCACATTGCGGTGATGGAGGTGGAGCGGGAGACATTCATTCCTAGAATTCTTGATTATGTGGCAGTGGACGACTGCGGAACCGTGATCAATCCAGCCATCGTGGAAGGACAGGTGTACGGCGCAACCGCGCACGGCATTGGCGCGGCTTTGCTGGAAAATTGCGTATACGATGCGGTGGGTAACATGCTGACTGCCACGTTCAGCGACTACACCCCGATTACGGCGATGAACATGCCCCACATCAAGTATGGGCATATCTCGACACCGTCGCCGCACAGCTACAGTGGGGCGAAGGGAATGGGGGAAGGTGGGGCTGCCCCGATTCATGCGGCCTCGGCGGCATTGCAGGATGCCCTGTTCGGACAGGGAATTGTCATCACGGACTCGTTCAACAATCCGGATACTCTGTTTCGGGCGCTGGTGGGTAGAGAGATCTATCAGGCAGACAAGCTGGTCAAAGTGGAAAGGCGAAGGCAGCCGTCAAAAGGCGAGCCTGCACAGGTGGGACCCTAGGCCCGATGAAGAAGGTTTGCATTGTCGGATGCGGAGCTATAGGCAGCCTCTATGCGGCGCATCTAGCACGGGTTGCGGAGGTCTGGGCTTTTGTACGGCGTGAAGATCACGCGCGTTGCGTGAACGAGCACGGGCTGCGCGTTTCGGGTAAACACAATTTTTCCGTGTCGCTGCACGCTACCACGAAGTCCAGGGAACTTCCTCGCGATTTGGATCTCGGGATCGTCGCCACGAAAGCTACGCAGGTGGAAGATGCGATGGCGCAAGTCGGCCGTCACTTCGATCGGGGTGCGATCATTTCCGCGCAGAATGGGCTTGGAAGCGAGGAGATTATTGCGGCGCACGCCCGCGGGCAGGTGATTCGGGGCACCACCTTTATGAGCGGTACGCGACACAGCGATACGCATGTCCAGTATGAGTTGGATACAGCCACATGGCTGGGTCCCTTTGAGCCGCGACAGACGCCATCGACGGTGGTTCGCGAAGCTGCCGAGTTGATCGTGGCGGGGGGGCTTAAGGCTGAAGCGCTGGAGGACGCGCGGCCGGCGCAATGGTCGAAGTTGATTTTCAATGCGTCGGTGAACGGGGTTTCGGCACTGACCGGGTTGCCGCATTCGCCTCATTTTGCGGCGGAAGAGAAATTTGATGATCTCGGGCATCTATTGCATGAATTGATTGAAGAAGGTAAGCGGGTGGCGGCAGCGGTGGGAGTGAAGCTTCACGAAGATCCCTGGGCAATGAACAAGATCGGGGCCATGACTAATCATCCGACGTCGATGCTTTATGACGTGCGGCATCGGCTGCCAACCGAGGTCGATTTTCTGAGTGGCGCAATCGCGCGTGAAGCCCTGCACGTCGGGGTGGCGGCGCCGTTGCATACGGCGGTGTATCGGCTGATCCAAGGCAAAGAATCCGCGTGGGCGTTTCAGGAAGAAAACCGGCCGGTGGTGGTGCAAGGGAAAACGGGCCAGTAGCAGGAGACGCGGCAAGCCGCGTGTCTACAGTGAACAAACATGGCGTGGGTAGTTGACAACGTGAAACTCGAGCGGGTTCGGTCCCTGATGAAGGATCAGGATGTCAGCACGCTGGTGGTGCGTGCACCAGACAACGTGCTTTACCTCACGAATTACTGGTGCATGAAAGGGTATGACGCGGTGGTTTTCCCGCGGGACGGCGATGCCACGCTGATCGCTCTTGAGCCGCAACTGGCGGACGCCAAGCGAAATTCGTGGACTTCTGACATTCGGCTTTTCAAGGGTTATGACGAACGCGATCCGCGCCCGCCGCAATATCGCGCGCTTGATCTGGCACTTGAGGTACTCAAGCAACGCGGACTTACTGACAAAGTGGCGATCGAACTGAATATGGGCACGCAGAGCGCTGACCGCATGGTGGGCGAGCCGACGACTCCAACCCAAACGTATTTTGACGCTTTCCGAAAAGTTGCGGGCGAAGTCCTCGATGCAACACCCCTGCTCAATGACGCTCGCGCCATCAAAACCGATCAGGAAATCGAGCGTATGCGGCTGGCGAATGAACTGGCGGCGCTGGCGATGGATCACACTCGCGAGCATATGCGTGCCGGCATGAAGGAAAGCGAAGTGGGCGGCATGTACGAGAGTTTTGTTCATGGGATCGGCGTGGGATACAAGGGCAGAGTTGAAATGGCGCGGGCTTTCACTTTGGTGTGGTCGGGAAAAGGAATCGCGACGTTCACCGCGACCAGTGATCGGCCGATTCAGAAGAATGAGCCCACATTGTTTGAGATTTGGGTTTGCGTGGATGGTTATTGGACCGATCTAACGAAAAATGCGTGTCCCGGCGAGCTCACGCTGGAATATCACAAGCTGCTCGATCTGCTTTTAAAGATCTTCAACGAAGCCGTGTCGTTTGCACGTGATGGCGCGAACTTTCCCGACCTCGATCGCCTGGTGCGCGCGCGAATTGCCGAGGGAGGGTATGCCGGGCAGCCCTCGCATCCCATTTGTCACGGCGTCGGGGCGCGGGCGCACGAGCCGCCGTATGCTCATCAGGCCGGTGGTGGAACGATCCGGAAAAATATGGTGCTTGCTATCGAACCGGGAATTTATTGGCCTGATGGCGGTGGCCTTCGCCTGGAAGACAATTTTCTCATTACGCAGAATGGGAACGAGAAGCTGTGCGTTTATCCGGACGATTTTCGCTTGTTGGCTAGAGGGCATGCCTCATCCTGAAGCCTATTAAAGTCTAAATCTGAGACCACAAAGGACACGAAGGAATACGAAGGCCGAGGGTAAATGCGCGAAGAAAGCTCCCTGCGTTTTCGATAACCTGGCGATGCCAAGAAACTGAAAAGTAAAAACAGTGCACACATCAATCAAACCACAGACATCCGGACTCGATCCCAAGCTGGTCGAGAAAATTCTCGCCGAGGTTAAAGAAGACGAAATCCTGGCCATGAGCTGTGATGTCATCAACATTCCCAGCCCTACGGGCGGGGAGTTGCAGATGGCGCAGTATATGCAAAGCGTTTTTCGGCAGCTCGGGTTGAATGTTACGTGGCAGGAGGTCGAGGAAGGCCGCGCCAATGTGGTGGGACGCTGGACAGGAACCGGCGGTGGGAAGAACTTGATGTTTAACGGGCACATGGATACGTCCAACACCGGGGAGGAGGATTTCCTCACTGGTATTGGTTACAAGCCGCACGCTGTGGTCAAGAACGGCATGATCTATGGCCTTGGCATTTACAACATGAAGGGCGCGCTGGTGTGCTACACGCACGCCGTCAGGGCGCTGCAGCGGGCGGGCTTGAGACTTACGGGTGATGTAATCATCGCTGCTGTGGCGGGCGAGATTGAGAAAACCCAGTGGGGCGAATTCACAGGTAAGCAGTACCGCGGGTACGGGGTTGGCACGCACTATCTGGTGAATCACGGGATTTTGCCCGACATGTGCATCCTGGGTGAGCCTACCGACATGCGTGTGGTGCTGGAACACTTCGGTTCATTGTGGGTGCGCATTTCTTGCAGTGGGATTTACGTGCACACCGCTTTCTGCGAAGGCCGCGAGGAGATGAATTCGATCCGGCGCATGCACGAAATTATGGGAACAATCCTGGAATGGATCACGGCCTGGGAGAAGAAAGCGGCTTATGGTAGCAAGAAAGCGATTGTGAACCTCGGCGGGATTCGGGGGGGGCATGCCTGGCGGGCTAGCCGTACACCGGAACGGGCGGATCTGTTTTTGGATGTGCGTGTGCCTCCCAATATGGCAATGTGCGAGGCGCGGCGCGAAGTGCAGCAAGTTTTCTTCGATCTCGAGAAGAAGCACCCGGACTGGGAACTGGAGTTTGAGACTTATATCTCGGTGCCGGGCGCGTCTATCAGCGCCGATCACCCTATGGTGCGGGCGATTGAAAGAAACCACACGCAAGTGATGGGTCAGCCACCGAAGCGCGATGTGGTGCTCTGGTGTTCCGACGCTTCCGTGATGACACGGTATGGAATTGAAACCGTCAACTATGGTCCGTCCAGCGGGCCTCGGGATAAAGAAGGCGAGAAAGTCGCGATTAAGACTTTGATGGATGTCACAAAAATTTACGCGCTGACTGCAGCCGAGTTGTGCGGCCTGCAGTGAGTTTCGGGGTGAGGTTGCCAAGTAAACAGGAGATCGAGCGGCGTTACAGGAACATCCGGTCGCGCATGGCACAAGAGAACCTGGATGCGTTGATCGTATGCGGCAATCAGTACGCTGGTTTTGAAGGTGCCGTGTTCTATGTTTCGGGCTTCGAAATCGTGCACCGCTATGTGTATGTGGTCCTGCCGCTTGCAGGTGAACCGACGCTGGTATTTCCGCGAGAGGCGCGCTGGATCGGGGACAAGACGAAACCATGGGTGAGAGACCAGGTGTGGCCAGACGTTCCCGGGGAATGGATCCGCGAGCGCGCGCGGAAGCGTAAATGGAAGCGCATCGGTGTGTACGGGATGAACTTTATCATGCCGGTGCGCGACTACCGGGAATTGGCGCAGGGTGGATCCGAGCTGGTGCCGTTTGACCCGCAATTCGATATGGCGCGGGCGGCGAAAAGTGAAGAAGAGCTGGCGGAAGTGCGGGATGCCATGGACATCATCCTGGATGGCTTTTGGGCCTTGGTCGCGGCTTATGAGCCGGGCAAGACGGAAGCTGAGATCATGGCGCCCGCCGTGGAGCGATTTTTTGCCCGCGGGGCTGGACCGCGCATGATGAACATCGTGCTCTCCGGCTCGCACGGCACAGCGGAGGCGCACTTCAAAGTGCCCGGCCATCGGGTGGTTGCAGCCGACGATCTGTTGCTCTACTCGCTGGAGATCACGGGAGCGGGTGGCTACTGGGTGGAGTTCTCGCGCCCTCTGCTGCGGGGCGAACGCAGCGCTGTGACGCAGAAGATGGCAGACGCCTATCCCGAGGCTCTGGAGTCGGCACGCAAGCTCATGCGCGCGGGAGAACTGGCGAGCAATGTTCATCGGGCTGTGGCGGAAACCTTTGCCAGGTACGGCTTCTCGCTGGGGCATCTTTCGGGGCACTCCATTGGAACTACGATGATCGAACATCCGGCGATCGGTGCCACAAGCGAGGTGCATTTAGAAGAGAACATGATTTTTTCGTTGCACCCTCAGGTCGTGGACCGGGATGGCAAGGCCTGCCTCTATACGCAAGACACGTACCGCGTCGGCAAGAGGGAGGGCGAATGCCTGGCCGATGTGCCATGGCGATTTTTTACCGGCGAGGAGACCAAGGCGAGCGCCGTGCGCTAGGATGCTGCAGAAAGAGTCGACTTAAGGAAATCTGGGGCTGAAGCCCACATTAGTGTGAAATCTTTCACCGCAGCGCTTGAAGCGCTGCGCCACCCAAAATCGGCTTTTTTCCGCGGCCTCCCAGGCGGCTGCGCAGGATCGTGAATGAGAGTCTGTGTGATTGGATGCGGAGCCGTGGGCAGCCTGTTCGCGGCGCATCTTGCCAAATCCGGGGAGGCTGAGGTCTGGGCCTACGATGTTTGGAACGAGCACATTGAGGCAATCCGCAAGAACGGCCTCAGACTTTCTGGAGCCGCCGATTTCACAGCCCGTCTGAACGCCACTAGAGATCCCAAGGAACTCCCGCGTTGCGAATACGGGATTGTCGCAACCAAAGCCATTCACACACGCCCTGCGATTTCCGAAACAGCGCATATTTTCGACGAGAACAGCGCTGTCTGCTCGGTACAGAACGGCGTGGGCAACGAGGAGATCATTGCCGAGAAGGTGAAGTTTGTTATTAGAGGCACCACATTTCCGGCCGGACATCCGATTGCTCCTGGCCATATCGGTTTCGATATCAAAGGTGACACTTGGATCGGCCCATTTGAGCCGACAAACACGCCCATGGAAAAAGTGGAGGAGTTGGCAGGGTTGATCAGCCGTTCCGGGATGAACACAATTGCGTTGAAGGATGCGCGGGGTGCGCAATGGACGAAACTGATCTTCAATGCGGCTACAAACCCGGTCGGTGCGTTGACTGGTTTGCACCACGGGGCGGCCACACGGTTTTCTGCAACGAATCGATTATTCAATGATCTGATTGCGGAAGGGGAAGCCGTGGCGAAGAACCTGGGAATCGAACTGCACGGTGATCCGAGGGAGCTCGTGGAGAAGGGCGCTCGCGCACCCGGAAAGCATAGGTCCAGCATGCTGCAGGATGTGCTCGCCCGGCGCCAGACGGAAGTGGATTTCATGAATGGTGCGATTGTGCAATGGGGCGAGAAGATGAGCGTGGCGACGCCTTTAAACCGGGCTTTGTGGCAGTTGGTCAAAGGACTGGAACATTCCTGGAGAGACCCGGAGTAGCGGGTTTGTGCGACATCGCCGTTGGTTATTTCTGAATGACCATCCCGTTCAACATCGGAGTGCTGCAGCTGAGCATGGAGCCCGTGGGCGAGACGCTGGCCATGGCAGTAGCCTGCGAAGCAGCGGGGTTTGATACTTTCTGGATTGCCGAAGCCTATCCCTGGTGGCGGAAGCACTCGTTCGAAGCGCGCTCCTCGACGGCCATACTGGCGGTCATTGCGCATGAAACGAAGCGCATTCAACTTGGCTGGGGCATTATCTCTCCTTACACTCGGCATCCCGTCCAGATTGCCATGGAGGCGCGGGTTATGCAGGATTTGGCAGGTGAGCGTTTTCTGCTGGGCCTTGGCGCCTCTAAGATTTTTATGAAAGAAATCGGCGAAGGAGAAGGCGAGAAGATTGGGCCCGCAACTGTGATGCGGGAGAGCATCGAGATAATAAAAGGAGTGTTGCAGGGCCAGGCCTTCCATTTCCAGGGAAAGGTGTTCTCTGCGCGTGTGCCTGCGCTCAAATCTGACGCACACACGCCGCGCAGTGTTCCGCCCATCTACATCGCGGGAACCGGGCCAGTGCTACAGAAAATGGGGGGGGCTGTTGGCGATGGGTTATTGACGGCAAGTATCACCACGCCCGCATTTGTAGGCTACTCGCGCAAAAATATGGAGGAGGGTGCGCGTAGAGCGGCGAAGGACCCCTCAAGTCTGGTGTTGGGTTCGGTGATCGTGGGAAGTATTGCGCGCGACTCGCGCAAAGGCAAAGAAGGGGCGCGAGAGCAAGCGGCAATGTACCTGGCCAATAAAGTTCAGAACATAACGCGCTCAGCCGACGTCTTGCTGGAGTGCGCAGGGCTGACGTTCGATGAACTGAAGCCGATCGCCGACGCCATGGAGCAGGGTGGGCGCAAAGCCGCAGCCAAGGCCGTGAGCGACGAGATTCTGCGCAAAGTTTGTGCTATTGCCGGCACTCCTGAGGAATGCATTCAGCGCATTGAGGAGTACCGTGCCGCAGGTTGCACTCATATCATGTTGGAAATCTGGGGCGATGACCGGACCGGACAGGCCAAACTGTTCGGCGAGGCCGTGTTGCCGCACTTCAAGCGGTAGTGCCTTGTTCTTGGAATATCAATCCATTTTACAAAAGCCGTACCGGGTCTTCTATTCGCTCCCGGCGCTAGCAGGCATGCTCCAATCCCTATGGATGGGCAGTTCCCTCTGGTGAGTGCAACAATACGCAACCCGACTGCCACCGCCAATGCGGTAAAGGACTTTGCTCCTGCAGCGCAACGCGTGGGCGTAGGGTTGTCGCTTTCGGGTGGTGGATGCCGGACGGCACTCTTCCATCTGGGCGCGTTACGCAGACTCAACGAATTGGGCATTCTGGCAAAGCTGCGCACGATCTCGTCGGTGTCGGGTGGAAGCATTCTGAGTGCGCATTTGGCTAGTTCCCTCAACTGGCCATTGCAAGGACCTGTCGTGGACTGGGAAGAACGGGTTGCGAAGCCATTTCGCGCATTTACATCCATCAATATCCGAAATGCTCCGGTACTGAAGCGTTTCCTGTTGCCCTGGAATTGGTGATGCTCCAGCGTACAGGTCGAAACACTCGCCGCCGAGTATGAGTCAAAGCTCAACAGAGTGAAGCTGGTTGAGCTACCCGGCACGCCCGTCTTTATTTATTGCGCCACTGACTTGGCCTTTGGGGTCAATTGGACCTTCCGCAAAGAGCAAATTGGCGATTACATTAAGCCGACCCCGCCCGATTGGCCGCTGGCCAAGGCAGTGGCGGCTTCGTCCTGCTTTCCGCCAGTGTTCGATCCTCTCCGCGTGCCATTCGAAGTGGGCCAGTACAAAGGAGGGAAGGCGCAAAGTCCGTCCGCCAACGCGGCTCGTGCGGGGATCTGTTTAAGCGACGGAGGTGTGTACGACAAACAACCTTGGTCTGGAGGCGATCTGGAAAGACCATGCCATCGTGCTCTCGTCTGATGGCGGAGTGGTATTTGATTTTGAGGCGGACAAGAATTTTCTGGGAAGAGTCCACTGCTACGTGTCGATCCAGGGAAATCAGGCGCTGGGGTTGCGTAAGCGATGGCCGATTTCAAACTTCCTGACCGGCGTGATGGAAGGAACTTATTGGGGGATGGGGAGCGTCACAGCGAATTACCGACCTCAAGCGCCTGCAGGATACTCCGAAGGACTCTCCGCGATGATTGCCAAGATCCGCACTGACCTCGACCGTTTTTCCGAGGGTGAAAAGGCAATTCTCGAAAATCATGGGTACCTGCTCGCCGAGGCGGCGGTGCAACAGCATCTGCCGTCACTTGTGCCTCAACTGGTTCCGTTGCTAATGCCGCATCCGGAATGGATGAAGGAACTGAACGCGAAGAAGGTGCTGAAGGACAGTTGGAAGCGAAAAATTCTGGGACACTAGGATTGGCGCGAGGAGCTTAACACCGGGCTTCCCGCGAATTGCTTCACAAGGTCTCGGAACTCATCATCGGTCAAAAGCCGGCGGTTTGCTATTGCGTGCTTCTTTACTGCAGCCAGTAATGGCGCGCGCTGGTCCTTGCTGATGGAAAGCCCGAGTTCCTGGCATTTCAGATCGATGCTATCGGGGCCACTCTTCTTACCCAAAACAATCCTGCGCTGTGCTTTCACCAACTCAGAGGAGTAAGGTTCGATCGCCTCCGGAATGTGAAACTGGGTGGCGACGGCTCCGCTCTCCCGCATGAAAAGGTTCTCGCCCACCAGTGGTTTCCAGGCGTCGACCGTGTAACCGCCAAATTTTTGCACCAGTTCAGACACTTCTCTCACTTTGCTCAAATCCAGGGCTACCGGCACGTCGTAGAGGCAGTGCAGGGCCAAGGCGACTTCGCCGATGTCGGCGTTACCGGCGCGCTCGCCCATTCCGTTGATGGTCCCTTGTATCCAGGAAGCCCCGCCGCGTACCGCAGCTACTGCGCAAGCGGTCGCCATGCCGAAGTCATTGTGCCCATGGAAATGCACGGGTGTTTCTTTGCCAAGCCAGCCGCGGACTTCCCCTACCAGCAATTCCACGGCTTCGGGACCGCAGGCGCCGATGGTGTCAACTACAACAATTTCCTTCGCGCCTGCCTCCCGTGCGGCTAGATAGATCTTTTTCAAGAAATCGAGTTCAGTGCGCGTGCCGTCCACCGCAAAAAACGCGACAGTGACGCCGCTTTGGGTGGCAAACCTGATGGCATTAGCCACCTTTCGCAGCACGTCGTCGCGTGACATGCCGTAAGCATTGAGCTTGATGTCACTGGTGGGTGCTTCAATGACCGTAGCTCGCACTCCGAGCCGCAATAATTCCTCTAGATCCTCGCGCACAGCGCGGGAAAATCCCCAGAGCTCGGCTTTCAGATTTGCTTTTGCGATTAGCTGGATGGCTTCGGCATCATCCGGGGACACTCGCGGGAAACCGGCTTCAATCCGGCTTACCCCTGCCTCATCCAGCTTGCGGGCAATTTCCAGCTTCTGCTGAGGAGATAAGACCACGCCGACGCTCTGCTCTCCATCGCGCAGGGTCGTGTCATAAAAATGGACGGTTGATCGGGGAAAGGCTGAGCGGATCCCGGGCCGGCGGTTTAGCTCACTGACCCAGATTTTAGAATTCGTTGTCATCGTTTTATCGGTGCGAATGTCGTGACATAGAGTGGGAATTACTTCGTCACTTCTTGCCTCGCCAGGGCAACCGGCTTGTGCCCGTAAGCTTCCTCCCAGGAGATTACCCGATTGCGGAGGATGCCTATTTGTTCAATCTCGCACTCCATCACATCACCAGGCTTCAAATACCAGGCTTTGGGATCGCCGGAGAAGGCTGCCACTCCGGAGACGGTGCCGGTGGAAACTACGTCTCCGGCGCTGTATCCCATGGGCGAGTAGTGCGAGAGGATTTCGGGAATCTTCACGGACATCTTGCTGGAATGCGAGCGTTGCCGGGGCTCGCCGTTCACGCGTAGCTCCATGGCCAGGTTGTGGGGATCCTCGATCTCGTCGGCAGTGACGATCCACGGCCCAAGCGGACAGAACGTGTCAATCCCCTTGCAGAAGCTAAACACGCCGGATTTCATTTCCTGGCGCTGGATGTCGCGGGCGGTAATGTCATTAAATACGACGTAACCCCCGACAAAGTTGCGGGCATCTTCGGGCGAGAAGTGTTTGCCGCTTTTCTTGAGCACGACGGCGAGTTCCAGTTCGTAGTCGAGTTCCTTGGTCAGATGCTCGGGATAAATCACCGGCTCTTCGTGACCAATAATTGCGTCTACATTTTGAAAGAAGATTATCCAGGGCAGGACCGGATGGGAGAATCCGGCCTTGGTAGCTTCTTCGTGATGCTCGCGAAAGTTTCCGGCGGTATGAAAGAATTTTTTGGGAATGATGGGTGCTTTGAGTTTCACAGCGGCGGGCGCATGGAAGAGCGTCTCACCGCCCGGACCACTGACATCAACGTCCAAGTGGAGGGAGTAATCGAGGGCTTTGCGTGCGGTTTCCAAGCTGGTGTCGCCGCCTTCGAAGAGGGCACGCATGTTGGGTGGAACCAAGGCATCGGCTAAGCGATAGTGTGCCTCTTCACCTTCCACATCGCGCAGGTAAAGGGCACAGGCCGAATTGAGATCGAGAATGCGGCCATCCTCAGTCGCAGCGCCGATACGCGCCTGCCGTGCTTGGTTTTCGAATGTGACCAGTCGCATAGCGAAATGTGCGTCCAATTCTTGCAACGCGGACAGTAGAAGTGTATTGAGAGCTTCAGAGCTTGTCTACGGAATGGCTTCAGCCAGTTCGGGTAGCGCCGGCCTTTTCGGCGACCAACACCGGCTCCTCCACCAGGTGCTGAATGCCGACATATTGTCCTCGAACCCGAGCCCAGCGCGAACGGTGGTCGCGCACGTCCAGGTGTAGGAATCCTCCGTCATAGGCTCCGATGCCACCATTGGCGAATTCCGCGACCTGCAGGGCCAGGCCGTACATCTGCTGGAGGGAAAGGCCGGGAATGCGTACGTCTGCAGCCAAGCCGCGCGTGTGCTCACTATCCGCTACGCCACCCACTTCCTCATGATGTTTGGGGCAGCGGTAGGCGTCGTGCACGATAACCGGCGCGCTAGCCAGTTTTCGCAACTTTTCCAGTCCGCTGAGCAGCCGCTCGTCGATCTTCAAGTCTCCGCAGCAGTGGCACGCCATTTCATCTTTGGAGAAGTGTGGACTCAGCTTGGTCATACAACCTCAATCTAAGAATGCGGGGTGGCTGGTAAGAATCCACCTGCCATGGTAATCCATTCCCAAGATGAACGTAAACCGCCGACGAACCGAAACGACGAGAGCTCATTTCAAATTTCGAAGTGCTGCCGTAGAAACGCATAATTCCGGCCACTTCAGTGCGTTATGATTGACCGCCTTTTCACAAAGCTGGATTAGTTACAGGAGGTTTCATTGAGCCACACAAACCGGCGGCAATTCCTGCGTTCGCTGGCGACAACGGCAGCACTGACCGTGAGCGCGGATGTGACCAGTTTCGGACACATGCGGCGGCTGAGGATAAACGCCGCTATGCAGGGCGCGCCAGCGCACGACCGGCTTCAGCCGGACTGGTATAGGAACAAGATCGCACAGGTCCAGCAGGAAATGCAGAAGCGCAAGCTTGATACTTTGCTCTTGCTGAATGCCAAGAATGTCATCTACACCACCGGATATTTTCATTTATCTACAGAGCGGCCGCTGGCTGCACTGGTTCCCAAGTCAGGAGATCCCGTCCTGTTCATTCCTGAACTTGAAGCTGACCAGGTCAAGCTGTGGTGGATAAAGGATTACGAGTCTTATTTCGATTTTCCTGGCCCGGTTAATCGCGTGCGATGGATTTTCGAGAGAGTCGCAAAGCGTGGCTTCGATAGAGGGAAAATCGGGATCGAGGACGCAACCGAAGGACGATTGAAGCACATGAAGCTGGGCGCTCCCAAGGCCACCCTGATCAATGCTGCTGACCTGATTGAGCACATGCGCTGGGTTAAGGATGAAAATGAACTCCGTATCATGCGGCGGGCCATGTATTTCGCGGACTTTACCGTTCAGGCGGCAAGGGAATTCGTGCAACACAACGGTGGCGTGACTGAGGACCAGATTCTGAAGGCCACTGCGGATGCGGTGGCCGACAAAATGTCGGCAGAGCTGAATGACGTGGTTGGGGTTGGCATTGAGCCTCCATTCGGAGGCCTCGTGCCCTTCGGCAAGCGCTCGGCATTTCCGCATGCAGTTCCCAGCAAAGACCGGCTTAAACGCGGTGAAGCGCTGATCTTGAGTTTCGGGGCGCAGGTGGGCGGTTACAACGTCGAATGTGAGCGCTCGTTCTGCATGGGCAAGCCTACAGATTATGCCAAGC